>Ga0126370_10000809_pt1 | contig 13603 bp, 10 predicted proteins | sample PanSoiMetaPlot_3_FD_92586 | JGI IMG/M metagenome (GOLD analysis project Ga0126370, IMG submission 92586) | Tropical forest soil microbial communities from Panama - MetaG Plot_3 | ecosystem: Environmental > Terrestrial > Soil > Tropical forest > Bulk soil | place: Panama | collected 2016-02-17 | reverse complement strand
TTCCAGGATACGGCGGACACACGGTATCGTGATGCTGCGTTCGCGGCAAATCGATACGTCAGGCGGACCATGCGGGTGGACGGGCCGCCGGAAACTCGCGGCGGCATCAAAGGATCATTCCCGGTCGATGGCTGCTATGGGAGCTACCAGTACCTCAATTGGGCTTGCAAGTTCTTTGTTGACTCACAGATGCTCGAGCAAATAGTCAGACGATCTTCGGAATAGATCTCTTGCTTATCGGGTTATTGTTCTTACGTTTCCATAGCGACATGACCTCGCTGAACCGTGAAAGGCGAATTCCATGCTCGTAGAAAAGATCGAGTGTCGATCGATTGTGGATCAACATGAGTGGGATCGGCTAGCTGCCGATCTTGGTGGATCATTTTTCCATTGCTACGCATATGCCAAGATGGAGTCTAGCCGAGCTAGAGTAGAGCCCTTGTTTGTTAATGCCTTTGATCAGAGGGATGAATGTATTGGTATCGCCGTCTGCACCGTTTCATCCCCAAAAATCTGGCCGTTTTCGCACTTTTGTAAAACAGCGACTTTCAGTGCGCTCCCTGCGACAAAGGGGAGAATTGCAGAGTTAGAGCTCGCGATGTTGAACATCCTGGAAAGAGAGCTGAAAAGCCGAGGCGTATTTCAAATTCGAATCTGCTCCTATGAATCACCGAATAGCCGTAAAGTACTCTCTGCTTTTAATTGCGAACTCTCTGACCGCGCGGAGTTCTATATCGATCTATCCCGTTCGACGGAAGATATCTGGAAAATGCTTAAGTCCGCACGGCGTAATGACATCCGTAAAGCTAGAAAGCTTGGTGTGGAGAGCAGGCTCGATAACACGGTAAAAGGGGTGCGGCAGTTGTATGACTTCCAAGCTGAGTCCCTGCAGCGGCGAGGCATTCTTTTTGATCCATTTTACACCCCAGCCGAGCGATTACAGACATTGCTTCTTGATACGAACAGGGCCAAGTTGCTAGTTAGTTATCGAGATAATGTCCCGGTCAATGCCGCACTGTTCGGTCTCTTTGGAGGAAGAGCTTATTATCTGGCGAGTGGATCAACAAGTGACGGGTATAGATCCTGTGGGCCTGTACATCTACTCTGGACGATGATTGAAATGTTAGAGGCCGATGGCGCAACCTCGCTAAACTTGGGCGGAGTCGACGGCCCCGACGATCAAGAACGAGGAGGTCTCTATAGTTTCAAGAAGGACTTCGGTGGAACGGCAATCCATCAGCCCGGAGGCTGCAAGACCATTTCTTTGTTCGGAGCCAGACTCAATTCCATCTTGACAGCCTGTAAACGAATGGTGACCCACTAAGGCGTCTGTGATGTCGTCTTCATTCCGGTCCAAATGCATAGGCTCGCTCCCAGCTTCTCTCACGTGCCGTGGTGTGTACCCCCTGGGGATGCGCTGAATTTCGTGTGTGTATGCGATCCATCCTCAAAGGACGGCTTGAGCGGGGCCTGGCTGTCGACAGTGTGTGGATCAGATCAAGTCCGATGTGAAGATTTCCTATGTCCTCTCTCTGAACCGCCGCGAAGCAGCTCCTTTCGCTGAATTCAGCAACTCGGCCTCTCTTATGGGCCTTTCTTGTATGTGGCGCAACCAGAGAACGTGCAGAACATCGAATGTCGCGGCGACGATATCTCACTTTCACCATGAGATGGCGGCTGACACGCGCAAAGAGCGGGATGACCACACGGCTTAGGGGAATGTTTCCAGTATGCTAACCAACCCAGTGACTCAGCCAGTCGTCATTTTGGGAGCAGAGCCCCGCGTTGTTGTCACCATCGCTCGCTCACTCTATCGGTGCCACATTCCTGTCATCGTCGTTGGGCTTTCAGCGATAGAAGCGAAGCCTGTCTCCCAGGCGATTCGCCACTTCGTCCACCTCCCGCACCATCGTGAGGATCGCGATAGGTTCCTGGCGGAGTTGTCGCATCTGATCCAGACCGAACGTTGCAGCATGCTCATGCTATCCAATGATACCGGGTTAACCGTCGCCGTAGACCATTACGAGGCACTAACTACCCTCCTGCATGTTGGCTGCCCACCACCATGTATCGCGCGACAAGTGCTCAACAAAGATCAGACCCTCCAAGTTGCACAAGAGTGTGGGATCGCCATCCCGACCACGTATGCCGTTTGTGAGCGAGCTCACATTGAAAGCTTGCGAGGTGAGATCAAGTTCCCCATCATCGCGAAGCAGCGCAGCAAAACGGATCTTGAGCGACACACCTTTAAGGTTCGGTATTTTCAATCCTTTGAAGAATTATCGAGGGCTTTCGCTGCCGATGAGCAGTTTGGTTCTCGGGTCCTGGTGCAGGAATATTGCCCAGGGGAGGGAGTGGGTCTCGGTATCCTGATGAAACATGGTGAACCCGTGGCCATGTTTCAGCATCGCCGACTCAAGGAGCTACCATACACAGGTGGTGTGGGTGTCGGCGCTGTTTCGGAACCGCTCGATCCCTTGTTGGCCAGCCAGAGCATCACCCTTCTTCGTGCGCTTCATTGGGAGGGGATTGCGATGGTGGAATTTCGGCAGGATTCAGCTACAGGGCGTGCGGTCTTGATGGAGGTAAACGGACGCTATTGGGGTACCCTGTCATTGGCTGTGCAAGCCGGTGTGAACTTTCCGCTCTATGACTGGCAGCTGGCACATGGGCAGATTCCGATCGTGCCCAAACAGTATGCAATTGGCATGAACTGGCGATGGATGGCTGGTGACCTAATCAGGCTTCATGGTATCGTGCTTGAGCAAGGCCACGGTGACGCACGTCGTCCCTCCTGTTGGAAAGAAGCGTGGCGGTTTGTATTGGATAGCGGGCCTTCGACGCGATCCGCGCTTTGGTCGATAGCCGATCCACTACCAACGTTCTCCGAACTTTTTCGGACGCTCAAATATCTGTTGCTGGCTGACGTAAAGGAGGTGATCATCTCGCTTGTCCCTTCCAAACTGCTCGACTCTATTCGTTTCTATCGTAATCTCCACCCGCGTGTCAGAGCTTTCTATCTCAAGGTCAAATTCATGCATACTATCGGGCTACGACGCGCCCTTGGCCGGAGAGTCCCAACCGGAATCCAGTCCATTCTCTTCGTCTGCAAAGGCAATATTATTCGGAGCCCTATGGCAGCAGCGTTGTTGCGCCGGCATCTTCCTGAAGCTTCTTCGGGCGCCCTTACTGTGGCATCAGCTGGCCTCCACACAAAGCCAGGGAGTGGAGCCGACAGACGCGCAGTAGAGGTGGCAAAAGAGTTTGGAATCTCATTGGATACTCACCGAGCCCAGCAACTCTCATACGAGCTGGTTCAACGCGCCGATGTGATTTTTGTGATGGACTATCTCAATCAAGCCACACTACTGGCGTCCTATCCTGATGTGCGGCGCAAAGTATTTTTGTTGGGAGCATGTCCTAGGCATGTGGCGTCCAGATCTATGGAAATCTCAGATCCACATGAGGGAACCGAAGCCGACATTCGGCAGTGTTATCAGACTCTAGAGCGTTGCATTTCGTCGCTCGTTAAAGAATTGGCTTTGCGGCCTTGCTTGAGCCTGAGACAACGTGAAGCTGACTGCTCGTCGGGAAGAATGGCTTAGTGCTCATACACCCACTAAGGAATATTGATGAAAATAATTAATATTGTTGGCGCGCGTCCCAACTTCATGAAGATTGCGCCGTTGATGAAGGAGATGCGAAAGCATGCCGGAATCGACGCTGTGCTGGTTCACACTGGTCAGCACTATGATGTGAGTATGGCAGGGCAGTTCTTTGAGGATCTGCAGATACCCCCACCTGATATGTCACTCGAAGTAGGATCTGGATCGCATGCCTATCAGACCGGCGAAGTGATGAAACGTCTCGAGCCGATTCTGGACCGCGAGCGGCCCGACGTGGTCGTAGTGGTAGGCGACGTCAACTCGACTCTCGCAGCAGCGTTAACGGCTGCCAAACTGCAGATCCCGGTTGCACACGTCGAAGCCGGCTTGAGGAGTTTCGACCGGTCGATGCCGGAGGAGATCAATCGTGTGGTGACGGATGCAGTCTCTGACCTTCTCTTTGTGACGGAGGACAGCGGAAGGCGGAACCTCATAGCCGAGGGCATCAGCGAAGATAAAATTTTTTTCGTTGGGAACGTCATGATCGATTCTCTCGAAACTTCCCGGCGTTTGTGGGCACGCTCGACGATCCTGGAACATCTAGAGTTGAAGAAGGGTCAGTACGGCGTGGTGACACTGCATCGTCCTTCGAACGTTGATGATCTCTCAATCCTCAAAGGGCTGATTGGAGCACTTGCGGATGTGGCTCGTCAGCAACCCGTTGTGTTCCCTGTCCACCCTCGAACCAGGAAATCTCTTGAAACGATCCCAGAGTTCCAGTCAGTCATGTATTTCGGCGATGGACCTACACCTAGTAGAGGGATCCATTGCATGGATCCAATCGGATATCTTGACTTCATGTCGCTAGTCGCGAATGCACGGCTTGTTCTCACCGATTCGGGCGGGATCCAGGAGGAAACAACGGTTCTAGGCATTCCATGCCTCACGTTGCGAGAAAATACTGAGCGACCGGTCACAGTTACACATGGGACCAATCGCGTCGTGGGATCATCACCGGCACGAGTCACGGCTGAAGTTGCACGGGTACTGAAGGCCCCTTTACCGACACCCATCCCCCCACCGCTCTGGGATGGTCAGGCTTCTCGGCGAATTGTGGCAATTCTATTGGAGCACGCCGCAGGTCGTTGTCGTTCTTCAAGACCAACATAGGACTGCCATATGGTCAGCCCACAAGATTCCGGTGCACTCGCAACTGAGCTTCCAGCGGAAGCACAGCAGTATAGACGATCATGACCCGACTTCTCATATCATCCCCTGGACCATCGCGATAGGGTTGGGGAGTGGAATCGTGAAATCGCTTCTCATTGTGGCTTACTATTTTCCTCCTGTTGCAGCCAGTGGGGCTATGAGAGCTCTCGGGTTCTGCCGCTATCTTGAGAAATATGGGTGGAGGCCGTGGGTACTCACCACTGCCCCCTACTCTGTGTATCCGCCTCACCCGATTGATCAGGAGCTTTTGGCCAGGCTTCCGGACAATGTGACTGTTGAGACGATCCCATACATCAACCCTCTTCACCGGATCATCGCGGTGCGCAATCGCCTTCGCGAACTGGCCCGTGCAGGCATGATGTTTCAGAATCTCCAACGGCAGGGGGGGTGCTCTTCATCCGATCCGGCAAAGCCTCAGCCCCGAGGAAGGATATCCCGCTTAAGAGATTTGTTCCTCGATTGGGCCTTCTCATTTCCCGACCCGCAATGTTCATGGTTACGACCGGCCGTGGGTTGGTTTTCGAAGCTTGAGCGTGAAAAATTCCCGCAGGCCGTGTTCGCGACTGGGGGGCCATGGACAAGCTTGCTTATCGGCAGGACGCTGTCTATGCGATTTCAGGTTCCGTTCATCGCCGATTATCGTGATCCGTGGACAAGCAATCCTTATTCTTCCTTCTCATCACCCTTCCTGGTTAACAAGGCAAAGCGCTTGGAGAGATCCATCTGCACAGCTGCTTCCCGTGTCATTACCAACACTGATGAACTACGATTAAAGCTCTGTGCCGATTACCCTGAGCTGCGTAACAAATGCCTCACGATTCCGAATGGATTCGACAGAGAAAGCTTTGTTCCGGAGCACGAAGCCGGCGGGATGAGTGATCAACTACGGTCTGTAGATAGCAACGGACGGAACATCGAGCTTTGCCATTTTGGGACTATTTATGGCAAACGAACCCCCGTTACGTTATTTCAAGCGATGTTGGAGCTCTATGAAGAAGAGCAACTCAGGGCCGACCAGGTACGGATGCGATTCGTGGGTGCTTGGGAGGTGACTGATGCTCCTACTGAAAGACTCGCCCAGGAACTTGAGAAACACGGATTCCTGCGACGAGAAGCCCCTGTTGCCCACCAAGCTTGTCTGCGGCAGATGGCTCGCGCTAGCGCATTGCTTATTATTCAGCCAGACTCGCCACTGCAAATCCCAGGGAAGATTTACGAATATATCGCGACCGGACGTCCACTCTTACTGATCGGAGAAGAAGGGGCAACGGCGAGATTAGTTCGGCAGCATCGGTTAGGTATTAGTTGTCCCAATGGGATTGCTGATATCAAGCAGCTCATTCGGCAGCTTGTCAATGGTCAGCTAGAGCTGAAGTCCCCTCCACCGGAGTGTACAGATCGCTTCGACTACCGGACTCTCACAAGCGATCTCGCAAAAGCATTGAATGACGTTTGGTCGGAGCACTCGATAGAACATTCCTCCAACACAGCACGACAGTGAGGCTAGCAGTTGGCATTGAAGGTTATACAGCTGAAAGCCGATTCTGAAGTGGCTACCTGGGACCGATATGTTCTGGAGCGGCCATCGGCCAGCGGCTATCACTTGGCAGCTTGGCGTCAGGTTCTAGAAGAGGCCTTTGGACATCGTACTATTTACTTGATGGTGAAAGATGACCGAGGAGATGTCCACGGAGTGTTGCCATTGGTCTTGCTCTCCAGCCGACTGTTTGGCAGGTTCTTAGTATCCCTGCCTTTTTTGAATTATGGGGGAGTCGTAACGGACACTGCCTCAGTCAGGGAAATGCTCCTGGAGGGAGCTGTACGGGAGGCCAGAGAAGTAAAGGCTGCTCATATTGAGCTTCGTCACCAAGAAATCTGTGAAATAGGATGGCCTTGTAGTCATCGCAAAGTCTCCATGCGACTGGAACTGCCCAGTCAGTTTGAGGTGCTCTGGAGGGGGTTCCCTTCTAAACTTCGCAGCCAAGTTGGCCGGGCCAAGAAAGAAGGGATGACGGTTCGGTTTGGGGGGAGAGAGCATCTGGATGAATTTTACACAGTGTTCTCACGCGGCATGCGCGATTTAGGAACTCCTGTCTATGGCAAGAACTTCTTCGAAACTATCTTACAAACCTTTCCCAAGGAGTCCCGAATCTGCCTTGTGGCATCGAAAGGTGTCACTTCGGCTGCAGGCTTCTTATACGGGTTTCGCAATACACTGGAAATTCCATGGGCTTGTTCCGACAGGCGGTATAACCACTTGGCTCCGAATATGCTCCTTTACAGTTCTGTCCTGGAATATGCTTGTCAGGAAGGATTCCAGCTCTTTGATTTTGGACGATCGACCCCAGGCAGCGGGACGTACCGGTTCAAACAGCAGTGGGGGGCTCAACCAGTTCCACTCCACTGGTATTACTGGCTACGGGAAGGCAATGATCTTCCTGAGTTGAATCCACAAAACCCCAAGTACAGCCTTGCCATCAAGATTTGGCAGAAGTTGCCTCTTGCATTCACAACACTGGTGGGGCCTCACATTGTGAAATATCTTCCATGAGAATCCAACGGACACTCCCTCCTGCTGCAGCCCCTCTCTCTGTGCATGACTTACTGCACGGTCTTGCCGGTATCTTTCTGGGAAAGAAACAATTAATGAAGCTGAAACTAGAGATTCAGGAGTATTTCGGCGTGAAACACGTCTTCTTTGTTTCTTCCGGAAAGGCAGCTTTGACAATTATCTTAGTCGCTCTTAAATCTTTGTCTTCCAGACAACGCGTTGTGATTCCAGCCTATACCTGCTTTTCTGTTCCTTCTGCAATTGTCAAAGCCGGACTGAACGTGTCCTTATGCGATCTAGATCCGCAGTCGCTTGATTTCAATTTTGATCGCCTACAATTATTAATTGATGGGAACCCCCTCTGTGTGATCCCCACCCACCTGCTCGGGCTTCATGCTGACGTGGACCGCGTCAAGGGCCTCTGCCAAGACAAAGGAGTGTTTGTGGTTGAAGATGTTGCTCAGGCAATGGGAGTAAAACACAACGGTCAGTTTCTTGGCACCCGAGGAGATGTCGCTTTCTTTAGCCTCGGACGGGGCAAGAACATCACGTGTGGCTCCGGGGGGATTATCATCACAAATTCCGACTCCATCGCCCAGGTCATCCGGGGTGAGTATATCAAGCTCACAAAAGAAACACTTCTACGGGTGCTGAAAAACTTTTGTCAGGTGCTGGGTATGAACTTGATGGTCACTCCCCGCATGTATTGGCTCCCAGCGGGCCTGCCGTTTCTGAAACTTGGAGAGACAAAATTCTATCATGACTTTCCGATACATCAAATGGATGGTGTACGAGCTGGCCTGCTCTCAGATTGGCGAGAACGGCTGGAGAGGTCTAATAAAGCCCGGAGCCTCCGTGCTGAGGAGCTTATCCGTCGTCTCACCTCTGTAGGTCAAGTAGCTAAGCTTCTGTCCTCTCAGGATCCCTGCTATCTTCGTTTGCCTCTGCTAATGCAAAACAAACAGGCGAAAGAGAGGCTGTGCGACCTGTCAAAGCAGCACGGCCTCGGGGTGAGTCCATTGTATCCGACAACAATCCGAGAAATTTCTGAACTGCAAGGTAAATTGCCAGACAATGAGTTCCCGGCGGCGACATTAGTGGCGGATCGACTCGTAACTTTGCCTATTCATTCTTTAGTAACACCACATGATGTTGAAACCATTTGTACCTTCATGGAGAGAGTGCAAGAAGCTGACCGAGCAGACCAGTTCTGCTCAACTGCCTCCGACCTTGGTAAGGATCACCTGTCCGTGGAGACCTGATGAGGATAGAAGGTCGAATGATCGTACGACTGGGCCAAACGAGCAACCAATGCTGATGCAGGTTGTCTTCTGGATGTCTGTTTTATTTGTTGGTTACGCGTACGCAGGCTATCCCTTGCTGCTGGTGATCCTCTCCATTTTCAGGAATCATCCGGTTCGACAAGCAAATTTTTTCCCAACAGTATCCTTTATCATTACTGCCTATAATGAGGAGGCAAGAATCCGCGAAAAAATTGAGAACACTCTTCAACAGAACTATCCGTCTGACTGTCTTGAGATTGTCATTGCCTCGGACTGCTCCACAGACAGAACCGACGATATTGTGAGGTCGTACGAGTCGCGCGGAGTACGACTGCTCCGAGCCACAGATCGAAATGGAAAAGAAGCAGCTCAAAAATTGGCAGTAGAGTCCACATCTGGAGCGATCTTGGTCTTTTCAGATGTCGCGACGCTTCTCTCCTCAGGCGGAGTCCGCCATATCGTCAAGAACTTCTCTGATCCCACCGTGGGCTGTGTCAGTAGCGTGGATCGTCTCATTAATCCCGACGGAAGAACGAGCGGGGAAGGGGCCTACGTCAAATATGAAATGTTGCTACGTCGCCTTGAGACAAGGGTGAATACCCTCGTGGGCCTCAGCGGTTCCTTCTTCGCAGCGCGGAGAGAAGTCTGCCAGCCTTGGGCTGCAGATCTACAAAGTGACTTCAACACCCTGTTAAATGCGGTGAAATCGGGTTTGCGAGGGGTCTCAGATCCTGACAGTATTGGCCACTACAAAAATCTTTCCGACGAACGAAAGGAATATGAACGAAAGGTCAGGACGGTCTTACGAGGCATCTCCGTCCTCATGAAAAGCCTGACCATGCTCAACCCGTTCAAGCATCACCTGTTTTCCTGGCAATTATTCAGTCATAAACTCTGTCGGTGGCTCGTTCCCTTTGCGATGATCTTCGCATTCGTCAGTAATCTGCTGCTGATTCCGAGTTCTGCCTTGTATCAGTATACCTTTGGTTGCCAGGTGGCGTTCTATGCCATTGCTCTTGCTTACGTCTGGGTCAAGTGGTTACCGAAGAAGGCTATGCTGCGAATCCCATCATTTGTCCTCATGGCCAATCTCTCAATTTTAGACGCGTGGTATCGATATGTTCGCGGTGAGCGAATATTCGGCTGGGATCCATCCAAACGATATTAGGTCGACCATCATGGATTCTATAAGGATATCGATAGGCGCTTATTGTATGGCCAAGGCTTGAGTATGGGCGTGAAGGCTACGTTGGACGAGAGGTTCTGCGGATGGATAACAAGAAGGAAACGAAAGAGCTGCGAACCTTTGGTCTGTTGGTAGGGGGGATCTTCTTGATCCTCGCCTTGTGGCCTGTTCTCTGGCGCGGAGGGGAGCCTCGGCTAGGAGCGTTGATCCCGGGTATAGTGCTGGTTGTCCTGGGGCTGAGCCTGCCGCGGACTCTGAAGCCAGCCCATAAAGTATGGATGGTTGTTGGTCACGTGTTGGGCTGGATCAACACGAGAATACTTCTTGGAATAGTATTTTATGGCCTGATTACGCCAATGGGTCTGGGCATGCGTCTGTTTGGATGGGATTCCATGCGTCGTACACTGGTGCGAGAGGCACAGACGTATCGGATCATCAGGCAACCTCGACCGCGCTCTCATATCACGCATCAGTTTTAGCTACTTAGGAGGAATGTCCATGAGCGAATTTCTCAAGGAACTGTGGGCCTTCATGAAAGAGCGGAAGAAGTTCTAGCTCTTACCGATTATCCTCGTGCAGGTGCTGTTGGGAAGCCTGATCGTCTTTACTCAGGGATCGGCGGTGGCGCCGTTCATCTATACTTTGTTCTAGTAGGATGCTGAACAGTCATCATTCTCACCCGCCCAACCCCCGCACGCCGAGACGCACCTCGCACCAAGCGTCGTTCTAGCGGCGTTCAGAGGCTCCACGTACTGAAAGAGTACGCATCGCCTTTTTGCTTGCTGCGGCCTTGCTGGACGGCCCGTTTGAGCATCCTGCGGGGTTTTTCATCTCAATCCCACACGTTAAGTTCGTTGATTTTGTGAGCCAGAAGGTGAAAACGTGCTAGCGAATCTGAAGGCTGCGGCGTGGAGAATGCTGGCCGGGTCGTATTACTGCTCAGGCCTTCCTCATGTTCGGCATCGCGGACGAGTGGCCATCTTGACCTATCACAGGGTTGTGTCTGATGACATGGTGCGAACGGAACATATTCAGCCTGGCATGTACGTGCGAGCGCAATCATTTGAAACGCAAATGGCCTATCTCAGCAGGCGGTTTGTCGTTCTTTCACTGGATGACCTTCTGGAGCTGTGGCGCGCCGACCGGCTCGATGACCGGAAGTCCTACTGTGTCGTCACCTTCGACGATGGATGGCAGGACAATTACCGATATGCCTTCCCGGTGCTCAGGAAGCATGGGCTTCCGGCGACAATATTCCTCGCAACCGATTTCATTGGAACGACGCGGTGGTTCTGGCCAGACCAACTCGCCTTCATGCTAGGGGGGAGCGGTTGGCGGACGGGGAGAGAGGTGCGAATGGCTCTCGCAACTGCACTTGAGGAAATGCCGGAAATCGGTGAGCCTGAGCGAGGAAAACTGATACTGCGGTGTAGGTCGAAAGACCCGATTGATCCCGATGCTCTGATTGAATGGTGTAAGAAGCTGAGACCACCGGTTGTCGGCCAGTTTGTGGATCGGCTGAGTCGTGCACTTCATGTGGGTCTACCCGTCTGGCGCGTTCTACTCGACTGGGATGAAGTTCGAGAGATGGCAGGTCAGGGCATGACATTCGGATCACATTCCTGCTCCCATAGGATCATGACACAAATCCCGCTCGCTGAAGCCAAGAAAGAACTCATTGAGTCTCGGCAAGCGATGCTCCTGCAAGGGGTCAAGCCGGTACCGGTTTTTTGTTACCCGAACGGCAATCATGATCAATCCATCAAAGCGCTGGTACGAGAGAACGGCTACCTGGCTGCGCTCGGATGTGGGATTGGATTGGAAGGCCGACAGCCCGAAGATAAGTTTGCGCTGAGACGACTCAGCTTGCATGATGACAGCACGGCATCGCCGCATCTCTTCTCTCTCGCGATTTCCGGCCTGAGGTAGGCTCATTTCTCGACGGTCAGGAGACGATAAGGATGTCCCAGTCACCCCTGCCTGTGTTCGTTACAGACGGGCATGAACGTTCCGCACTGGCTGTGACCAGAGGTCTTGGAGAGGCCGGCATTCCAGTGATCGTGGGAGCGGAGACCGACACGTCCTTGGCTGGTGCCTCTCGGTTTTGCGCCGGCAAGTGGCGTTATCCATCGCCTCTTGAGGATCCTAAAAACTTCGTCTCAAGCATTAACCAAGCGATACAATTTCACAAACCATTGTGTATTGTCGCGGTAACCGATGCCGCCACGCAAATTCTTGCGGCAGGAAAAGATAACCTCGGCCCCGTCGGTTCAACCATCCCCTCGCTACCTTCTTATGACGCGGTATCAGACAAATATCGGCTGATGCAATTGGCCCAACAGCTGGATGTCCCGATTCCGGAGACCGTCTTCATTCCGGACGGGAATATCAGCCGGGTGGCCGATCAGATCACGTTGTATCCTGTTGTGGTGAAGCCGGGGAGATCTCTCCTGCAGGTGAATGGAAGGTGGATGAAAACCAGCGTGCACTTTGTATCGACAAGAGAAGAGCTGATCAAGTTGTATCACCAGACCCTTTATCTGCACAGTCCTTCACTCATTCAGCGGAGAGTAGAAGGGAGCGGTCAGGGCATTTTTGGGCTGTTCGATCAGGGGAGACCCTGTGCCCTATTTGCTCATCGCCGCATACGTGAAAAGCCGCCGGCGGGTGGGGTGAGCGTGTTGCGCGAAAGCATTGCATTGCCGAAACCAATGACGGATTATGCTCTCAGGCTCCTTGAGCATCTGAAGTGGCACGGAGTGGCGATGGTCGAGTTCAAGGTCGATGGTGATTCGGGCCCTCCCAAGTTGATGGAAATCAACGGACGGTTCTGGGGGTCGTTGCAATTGGCAACTGATGCCGGCCTCAATTTCCCGTACCTTCTGTACCAAATGATCAATGGAGTCTATATTGCCGTCCCTGATCATTCCTATCGCATTGGTACAAAGTCTCGATGGCTGCTAGGCGATCTCGATCACCTGGTTTTGAGGCTGGTCAAATCAAGGTCACAACTCAATCTCGATTCCACGGCTCCTTCACGATGGCGCTGCCTGGTAGAGTTCTGCAAGCTGTTCCAGCGCGATCTCCATTTTGAGGTCGAACGATTGAACGATCTCGGCCCCGCGTTGGTGGAATATCGAGCCTGGCTGGGGCATGTGATGGCAAGGCGCGGATGAACGCAAGCAAAACGCCAAGATGGTCTCAGCACTGCTGGAGCCCCTTGCGGGCCGTCAAGAATACCGTTACGTACCTGGCTGGACCTATTCATGTTGCCAGGCGCCTGTACGGACAATGGATCACCGCCCTCCCTGAGCCCGTTACATCGGTGCTCTTCCTTTGTCACGGAAATATCTGCCGAAGTCCCTTTGCGGCGACCTATTTTCGCTCCTTGTTAATGAAAAGAGGAATGTCCCTGACAGTGAGGTCGGCCGGTCTCGATACCACTCCAGGTAAACCAGCTCATTCCAACTCAAAAATCGTGGCTAAACAGCATCAGCTTTCACTTGATGAGCACGTCACGACACTACTCCATTCCGATTTGGTGAATCAATCCGACTTGATTATTGTCATGGAGATCGCACAGAAGTATCGTGTTCAACGTCTCTATCCTGGCAGTAGAGGGAAAGTGGTATTGCTCGGGTACTTCGATCCGGAAGGTCCGCTCGAAATTGCCGATCCGTTCGGTACACCACTAGACAACTTCCAGATTTGCTTTCAGCAAGTCACTCGCTGTTGCGACAATCTGGCA
>Ga0126370_10000808_pt1 | contig 13606 bp, 19 predicted proteins | sample PanSoiMetaPlot_3_FD_92586 | JGI IMG/M metagenome (GOLD analysis project Ga0126370, IMG submission 92586) | Tropical forest soil microbial communities from Panama - MetaG Plot_3 | ecosystem: Environmental > Terrestrial > Soil > Tropical forest > Bulk soil | place: Panama | collected 2016-02-17 | reverse complement strand
TGATGTAATTCGATACTGGATGGTGATGGGCAGGCAGCTGTACAACTCCGCCGGCCTGCTCCATCCGTCCGCTATCGGAGCAGCACCTTGGGCACGCCTTCCACGTTGAGGCAGGCGCAGATGGTGACGCCGGTCCACAACGCAAGCGAGGCGGCGCCAACGAGACGCGGATGGGCCGTCATCGGCGTATCGGCGTTCAAGGAGGCGAGATAGCCGGTGCGGCGAAACAGCGTCGCATTGCCGACGCCGAGTGCGATGAGGATCAGCTTCAAGGTGAAATAGGCGTGGCTTCCGACATGAACGGGATCGTAGAAGAACAGCGCGAGCCCGGTCACGATCGCAATTCCGAACGTGGCATAGAGCCACGGCAGCACCTGCTCAGCAAACGCGCGCAGCGGCAAACTGCTGCGCCAACCGATCAGGCGCAGGTCGAGGAGCGCGATTCCGCCGAAGAACGCAGCCATGGAGAGCAGATGCGCAGCCCGGATCAGATAATGGAACGGCTGCACTGCGAAATGATAGGGACGCCAGTCGAGTGCCGCGAGCGCCTGCGGCGGGATGCGGATGAGATCGAACGCACTAGGATCTGCCATGCGCTGACTCCAGATCCGGTGATCACTCTGGTGCGGACTGAGCGGCGGCGCGCCAGCCGCACGCGAGGTCCTTATTCGCGAAGGCAGGGCGTTTCGCAAGTACTGAGGTCGCAACTGCGATGAAGGGCGCTGTACGCTACTCAATCCGGGCTACCTGGATGGCGGGCTTTGCTTGCTTGCTCTTGATCACAGCGGCGACGACGAGGGCTGCCGAGCCCATCACGTTGAGCATAAAGGACCATCGATTCACGCCGACCGAGGTGACCGTCCCGGCCGGCGAGCGCTTCCGCATCGAGGTACAGAACCAGGACACGACACCGGCGGAGTTCGAGAGCAGTGACCTGCGCGTCGAAAAGATCATCGTGCCAGGCGGCAAGATTACTGTGATGGCCGGGCCGCTGAAGCCCGGAACCTACAAATTCTTCGATGATTATCACCCCGACACGGCGACGGGCGCCATCACCGCGGTCGAACAGAAGACGGAGAAATAAGTCCGTGCTGGCGAGCCTGATCATCGTCTTTCGCGAGGTGTTCGAAGCCGGCCTCATCGTCGGCATCGTGCTGGCCGCGACCCGCGGGATCGCCCGTCGGGGCGGCTTCGTCACGGGCGGCATTGCTGCGGGCGTGATCGGCTCCGGCATTCTGGCCGCTTTTGCCGGGGCTCTGTCAGAGGCGCTCGCGGGCCGGGGCCAGGAAGTGTTCACCGCGGGCATCCTGATCCTGGCTGTCGTGATGCTGGGCTGGCACAATTTGTGGATGGCGAGTCACGGTCGCGAGATCGCCCGGGAGATGAAGGCGATGGGCCACGCCGTCGCGGCCGGCGACAAGCCCTTATTTGCAATGGCGGTCGTCGTCGCGGTCGCCGTGCTGCGCGAGGGTGCCGAGGTCGTCCTGTTTCTCTACGGCATCGCGATTTCGAGCAACGCGGGATGGCCCATACTGCTCGCCGGAGGGCTCGCGGGCGTGGCGCTCGGCACCCTCATCTCGTTCCTACTCTATCGCGGCTTGGTCGCCATTCCGGTGGCGCGCATGTTCTCGGTCACGAGTTGGCTGATCGCACTCGTAGCGGCCGGCATGGCCGGACAGGCCGCGGCCACGCTCGCGAGCGCCGATCTCATACCAAGCTGGGGATATGAGATCTGGGACAGCTCCTGGCTACTGCGAGAGGACAGCATCATGGGTCGGGCGCTGCATGCGCTGGTCGGATACGCCGATCGCCCCATGGGGGTCCAGCTCGCCGCCTTCTTGGCCGTACTGGGCGCCCTCATCATCGGCGGACACCTGATCAGCGGGAGCCAGCCGCATCGGTCATCATCGCAGACCGCCAGCTGAACCGTGCGAGGAGGCGATCAATGCGAATATTGTTGCGCTGTACGATCGCGGTGCTGGCCCTCGCGTCGTCCGCCCAAGCCCGCGAGTACTTCATCGGCGGGCCGGTACAGAAGAACGACATGGAGATCGTCGCCAATTACCTGGTCGGCGTCGAGATGGCACCGATGACCCCCGACATGGCACACGGACCGGATGTCGTTCATCTCGAAGCCGATGTGCACGCCACGGCCGACAATGTGCTCGGCTACCCCGATGGTGCCTGGATTGCATATCTCACGGTCGCCTACACGCTCGAGAAGCAGGGCTCGAACTGGAAGGCTTCGGGCGTGCTCAAGCCGATGACCGCAAAGGACGGCCCGCATTATGCGGACAACGTGAAGATGAATGGGCCGGGCATCTACCGATTGACCTACAGCTTCACGCCGCCTGACGCGAACGGCTTCTACCGTCACGTCGACAAGGAGACCGGCGTTCCGGGATGGTGGCAGCCGTTCTCGGAGACGTTCACATTCACGTACCCACAGAAGTAGGAGCGAGAAGCCGGGCGCACGCTGGCCGCATTCACGGACTGAGGCTGCTCACGATTTCCACGGCATCGGCGGATGACACGAGTGTAAACCGAAGCATCGCGCCTTCTGAGCGCGCGCCCGAGGGCATACCGTCCAGATCGAACGCGAATCGATGCACGTTTGGTGCGCCGCCAGGCACCGGCGCAATTGGCCTGGGCAACGGCAGCGCCCAATCGGGCGTCGGTCCTTCGACGAGGAGGTCGATCGGCATCCCCTCAGGCGCGGCGACGTCGACGACGACATGCGGGCGTCCATGATCTGCTTCACGATGCACCGAGCGGATGCCGAATGCGGCGCTCTCGTCGAGCGCGACGGGCCGAGGCACGCGTGCCTCGGCGGCGGCGAGCACGGCTTCACTCGCGCTCGGATCTACGACGGCCGACAACACGAGTGTGAGAGTGGCTTCAGCCGGCTGGCATAGCTCGCGGCAGATCGCGTATCTGAGGTCGACGTGTAGCAAGGCCGGTTTGCTTGCGTCCCGCGCCACGACCCGCAGCGGAAACACGACATGTTCGACATAGCCGATCGAGCGACTCCCGGCGCCATCGGCAAATACGACCGGCGCGGGCCACAGCACCGTGACCGATTTGACGTTCTCCGATCCGGCAAATTCAAAGCTCGGCGGAACACCGGAGGCACCCGGATAACGCCAGTAGGTATGCCAGCCGGGCGCGAGGCTAATCTCGACACCGGCGCGCAGCCACACGCCGTCGGCCGCCTCATGCGCCGCGCCCGCGATAAGCCGCGCCGCGCCATGCGGAACGGTCTCCCAAGCCGTGGCAGATTGAGCGTATGCCGGTGGCGCAGCAGCTACACAGCAGAGCGCTATCACCGCTATAGTGAGCGAACCGGGCGCTGGATGAAGCATCATTGCCGCGCCATAGCATCAAGGCATGTCCGCGACTACTGAAATGATCGTGACCCTGGCCCACCCACTCGCGCAGGATGCCCTCCGAACTTTTCCAAGGCACCGGGTTTAACGAGGTTGTCGGCAGACCCCTGCCGCCGGACCGCATGGATCACGCTATGCCCGACATGCCTAGAGGGATGATGTGGGGGATGGGTAATATTCTTCCGGCAGGCGGGCACGCCGCATCTTCGCGGCCGCGCGCGCAAAGTCATATTCGAGCGCGCGATGCTCGATCGATAGACCATCTTTCGCGGGGGTCAGAAGGCTGTACCAGACCCGAGGCATGCCGTCATTCGCCGGCATTCCGATCACGCCGGCGTTGTGCCAGATGCCGGGGCCGATCCCCTGGGAGAACCCACAATGGCCGGCGACAATCCCGTCAACATCAGCGCACGACCGCTCGCGTTCCTTTATTATTGTCGCCGTCGACGCGAATATGAATCGATTGATCTTCTCAATCCCGCCATGGATCACGGCGAGGCGCAGACCGACAAATTCGAGAGCAATTCGCCGAGGCAGGCTTGCCATCCAGGTTCGCGCATCGGACCCGAGCTGCGCCAGCGCGTGCGCGAACCAGGCCGCAGAGAGGCGCTCACACGTGCCGCCTGCCGGAACCCCGGAGCCGCAATTATCGGCGCCGCTTGCCAGGCTCTCTTCGCAATTGCCCATGACGACGCGACACCCGCGCGATCGAATCAGGTCCACGGTGGCGGCTGCGTCGGCGCCATAGGCCACGATATCGTCGGTGCAGATCATGTGCTCGGCGTCTATTCCGAGGCGTGCGGCCTCTTCGAGGAGAGCCTGCGTCGCCTCGAGGTTGCTGTAGGGGCCGCCGAAAACCATCAGCGGGCCCTCGGCGCTGGTGCTGAAGAGATGCTCCGGCGTGATCATTTCTGATTTCTTGTGCCTTTCGTGCAAGTCGGATCCCCCTCCGCCTCATGAACTACTGCTCTGATAACGTACCGGTTCACGGACCCGTTGCTCGATCAGCCGGTCGAGAGAAAGCGGGCCAGGTCCGATTGCGATGATCGCGACCGCGAGCGCCGCCCACGGGAGATGAAAATTCGCCCAGCCTTCCGGAACCACCAGTTGAATAACCGCGGTCATCACCAGCAATCCCAGCGCACTGAAACGGGTCGCCAGTCCGATCACGAGAAGGATGGGCAGCACGATCTCGGCAACACCATCGATCCAGGCAATGAACTCTGGCGCAGGGAAGTCGTAGGCCTGCCCGAAGATATGCAGCTTGAACTCGTCCTCGAACAGGAACTCCGCCGCAGGCGAAAGCGACAGTAAGCCATCCCACTTCGTCAGCCCAGATTTGAAGAACGGTACGGCGAGCGCAATGCGAAGAAGCGGTGGCGCGAGCGCGTACGCGATCCGCGCGAGCCGATCGACTACGACCCGCACCGCGCTCACAAAGCTCACCGCCCTGGTCGCCGCCGCGTTCATGATTCGTCGCCCGCGGCATGTATCGCCTTGGAGCTCTCGCCGAGACTGAAGCCAACAAAAGCACCGGCACTGACAAGTGCCTCGAGACTGGTCGCCAAATCGAAGGAACCCGAATTGCGCAGGGCGGTCCTCGCGGCATCCTCCAGCGAGAGCCCTCGAGCGAGGCGAGCTATGAATTCTGCGCCGCCGGCTGGCAACGAGCGCACCTCGACATCCGCCGCAGGCCGAAGGACGAATGCGTCCTCTCCGCCGGCTTCGAGATCGACGGGCGCCGGCACGCCGTCAGCGACGTTCATGCGCCAGATCGTCAGCGCCGGGAACCGCGAGCGAACGAGGCGAAGTGACGGATGCAATTCGAAGCGAAGGCCAGGCGTGCGCTCACCGGGCAAGCCGGCGAAAGCACTTGCATCGAGCGCGAGTGCTTCAGGCGCATTGTAGGCTTCGGTCCACGCCCGCTCGATGCGGGCCACGTCGCCCAGGTAAGGCAGTGGTCCGGCTGGTTCAAAGCGCCCGATGAACCCAGGGAAGCCGGCGCCGTAGTCGAGCAGAATGGGAGACGTCGGCGGCTCCTGCATGACAAACTCGCGGGCCATGGCGCGGAAGAATTCTTCGCCAACGATGCAACAGATGGCGGGGAAATTGGCCAGTAGCGCCTCGATCAGACCAACCACGACGTTGTTGCGGTAGACGGCAAACCGCCGGCTGGTCGGCAATCCATCCGGTCCAACAATGCCCGCCGGCACCGCCGCAGCCGGATCGAGCAAAGCGTTGGCAAAGTCTCGTTGTCGCTCAGCCAGCAGCACGACGCGCCTCTTGCCGGGTTGGTGGATACATGACCGCCTCCGCCCGATCGGCTTCAGCCTGCAACCGCGGCCATGCTGGAATTTTGGCATCCCACTCGATCAGAGTGGGCGTCGGGCCGAGCCGCGCGATGGCGTGCGCGAACAGATCCCAGACGAGCTCGTCGACGGGGCGGTCATGGGTATCGATCAGCAGCGGCCGCCCTTTGTCATCGGCTTCGCGCGTGTGGCCGGCGAGATGGATTTCCTGTACGTGCGCCAGCGGGTAGCCGTCGATGTAGCGGACCGAATCCCACTGCTGGTTGGTCGAGGCGACATGCACGTTGTTGATGTCCAGCAGCAGGCCGCAACCGGTTTGGCGGACGATTTCAGCGATGAAGTCAATCTCGGTGTACGTGCTCTCGGCAAACGCAATGTAGGTCGAGGGATTCTCCAAGAGCATCTGCCGGCCGAGCGTCCCCTGCACTTCGTCGATGTGCTCGCAGACCCGTTTCAGGGTCTCGGCCGTGTAAGGTACCGGCAGGAGATCGTTGAAGAAGGACGCCTCGTGTGTCGACCACGCGAGATGTTCGGAAAACAGTCCCGGCTGATAGCGCTGGATCAGGTACTTCAATCGGCCGACATGCTCGCGGTCGAGCGGGCGATCAGCGCCAATCGAGAGACCGACCCCATGCAGTGACAGCGGATAACGATTGCGGATCTCGCCAATATATCGGTGCGGCGGACCTCCCGCCCCCATGTAGTTCTCGGCGTGAACTTCGAAGAAGCCGATGTCCGGATTCGACTCTAGAATCGTCCTGTAGTGGTCAGATTTGAGGCCAACGCCGGCGCGAGGCGGAATCGCTTTCGGGAGGACGGATTGTTTCATGATCACCTTGCTCCTCTCGCCGGCGAATGTTCCATCGATGAGGGAGCCGCGGCAGGGGGACGCACCCTGCCCGCGGCCCATGTGTCGCAGGCTCCAGGCCGAACCGGCTTGGTTCAAGCCTTCGTGGGCTTCAGGCTGCCATGGCCCTTCGGCGTCGACATGGTCGTGCAGCTTCCTTTCGCGACCAGCTTGTAAGCGTTGCCCTGGTAATCGACGGTGCTGGTCCCCGCGCATGTGGTGCCGGCACCGGCGTAGCAATCGTTCTGTCCCTTCAAGGCGACGCCGTAGCACTTCTCGAATTTCCCCGTCTTCAGGGCCTTCATCGTCTCGGCCTGCTTCTGCTTCATCATCTTTTCCATGTCCTGCTTGCTCGTCCCCTGAGCCAGGACAGCAGGCGCCGTCAGGGAAGCAACGGCCGCAGCGAAAGCGCCCGCGACCAGGACAGACATCGTGCGATTGGACATTCCGGTTCCTCCAGTCGAGAGGGGTCACGCGGCCCACAAGCCACGGTCAAGCCGCCAGCCGGCCTGCGCGATTGAATTCGCTGGTCACCGCTGAAAGGTTACGTCGCGCCGGTCGAGGCCGAACTCACCGCTTCATCAATTCGAGGAGCGGCAGATAGCCGCCGTTCGCCAGCCGCTCCGATGCCGGTTTCACATACGCGGGATCGAGCTTGATGCCCAAGCCTTCGACGAGACGGTTCATGAAATTGACCAGGGCAGTCACGGCCACCGTGGGGTAGAGCGCCGTCTCGTCCCAGCCTGCTCGGAAGATCGCGTCCGCGTCACCTTTTGTCCCACCGTCAGGTTGCCGGGTCAGCTTCTGCGCATACCGCAGTACCGGCTTCATCTTCTCAGGAAGTGGCGTCGCATCGATGCCGTCGAGTGCAAGTCTTGCGGCGCTTGCCGGGGTGCCGAGCAGCTCGGCAGTCGCTGTATGCACGCCGTGACAGTGCGGCACTTGTTCAAGCCGGAGACGTAGGCAGCGATCAGTTCCCGTTCCGCTTCGCTGAATGGGGACGGGCCTCGCAACAATGCTTCGTGAAATTCGATCAGCGGCTTGCTGGTCTCGGGAAATGCCTTGAAGACATTGACGAGGCTTGCACTCGTTGGCATCGATGGAAGAAATGGCATTGCCGCTCTCCGCCCCTTCACGCGCGGTGCAGAAACTCTATCAGTCGCTCCCCGTCAGCGGACTCCCAATCGGCTGCTCCTGGCATGTATCCGATGACCCATCCTCTAGCCGTCACCGCATAGGTGATCGGCATTCCGTAGAGCGCAAAAGGCGCCTTTCTCTTGTTCTCTGCGTCACTGGAGGCAACGTAGCCGTTCGGGTCCCGGTAGATATTAACGTTGCGGATCGACAACTCGTCGGCGAACCGCTCGACGACGGCTCGCGCGGCCGGATCTACCGACACCGCAACAATCGCCAATTCTGAACGGCGATGCTGTTGCACCAGGCGATCAAGGATTGGCATTTCCATTCGGCACGCCTCGCACCACGTCGCCCAGAAATTGAGCAGAATGGGTCTGCCGCGCAACGAGGCGAGGTCGATCGCCCTGCCACGCAGGGGGAAACAGCATCACTGAAGGGAGCGGCAGCCTCGGCTCGAGCAGCGTGAACTGAAACCGGCCCGAGCGAAAATACGGAGCATCACGCTCCTGAGCCGCGCCTCCCGATCGTTGGCCTGCGGCAACAATCGTCGCAGCCAAGCCGAATGCGACTTGTCGACGCTGCAGGTTCACTTGCATTGGGCAGCAACGCTCGACCTTCACATTTGGGCCTCATGGAACGACCGGGCATCGAAGGGCTGTGCCGCTTGCGTCAGGGTGGACAGGGATACCAGGAGCGAGGCGGCAAGCATGCCGCCGCGGATTCTGGTGAACATTGCGGGAAATCCTCACGGGGTTGTGTGACATCGACTCGGCAAGAGCGAATTCGCAGCGGGTCCAAAAAAGGTTACATGTGCGCTGGTGGCTTCCGACGGGTGTAGGCCAGAGCGGCGAACAAGATGGCGATGCTGGACGATTCGCGGCTCAGAACGCTCATGCGGTCCGCCCAGGCGGGCGACACACGCGCCTATGCGGAACTCTTGACTACGATCACGCCGCGGCTTCGCCGGATGATCTCGAATCAACGGCGCTTCCTGCAGCACGCGGATATCGAGGATCTCGTCCAAGAGGTCTTGCTGTCGCTCCACGCCGTGCGGAACACCTATGACCCCGAGCGTCCCTTCATTCCCTGGTTGCTTGTGATCACCCGCAACCGCTTGGCCGATGCGGCGCGCCGATACGGGCGCCGAACCGCCACCGACGAAGAGATGCGGCAGATGGCCGTAACCTTTTCAGCCGAAACAGCGAATATTCGAGCTGAGGAATTGGGCGATCCGGACGCGCTGAGGCAGGCAATCGAACAGCTGCCGCCGGCTCAGCGCGAAGCGATCGAGATGCTGAAGCTGCGCGAACTGTCGTTGCGGGAGGCGTCAGGAGCGAGTGGGACCAGTATCGGAGCGCTCAAGGTTTCGGTCCATCGGGCAATGGCCACGCTCCGCCGGACGTTGAGAAAGTGATCGTCATGGAAACGGAAACACTCATCCGGCGCCTCGCCGACACGGCCGAACCGGTTACGCGCCTTTCTCCGCCGCTGGTCCGGCTCGCGCACTGGCTCGCCTTGGGGGTTCCATATGTGGCGCTCGTCGTTTTGGTGATGTCGCCTCGCCCGGACCTCGCCGCCAAGTTTGCCGATCCAAGCTACATCGTCGAACAGCTCGCGGCGCTTGCGACCGGCATCGCCGCTGGGTTCGCCGCGTTTGCGAGCGTGGTGCCTGGCTTCGATCGGCGCATGCTCCTCTTGCCATTGCCTCCATTTTTCGTCTGGCTGGGCAGTCTTGCTCTCGGCTGTGTGCAGTCATGGGTGCAGGTCGGCCCTGCCGGCCTGTCGATCCGACCTGATTGGTTCTGCTTTCCGGCGATCGTGCTCGTTGGCATGATTCCCGCCATTTCCATGGCCTTCATGCTTCGGCGTGGCGCGCCTTTGACGCCGCATTTGACGACGGCCCTCGGCGGCCTGGCGGCGGCGGGAATCGGTAACTTCGGACTGCGGTTTTTTCATCCGCAGGACGCGAGCATCATGGTGCTGGTGTGGCAGGTGGGGAGCGTGATGCTCGTTGCCGCGCTCGCCGCTTGTGCCGGTCGATACATTCTGAACTGGGAATCGATCATTGGCATTGCCCGCCATCGGGCGGCGTCCGTCAAATAGAGCTGGGCCCTGGAGGAGATTTCACGTGGAGGTGTGCAATGCGCGCAACCCCTCGCCCATTGACAGCCTTCGCTGCAGCGCTGGTGAGCGGCTGGACCATGTCCAATGCAATGGCGAGCCCTGCGAGCTGGCGTGCGGAGTGGCCGCGAACCGACTTCGCCAAGCATTCAGTTTCGCTTGCTGAAATCAAATCGGGCGGCCCACCGAAGGATGGCATTCCGGCGATCGACCGACCGGGGTTTGAACGGCTGGTCAGCGGCAAAGCCTCCGGCTGGGCAGCACGCCTGACCGATACCGAGCCGGTCATTTCGCTCGCGCTTGAAGGCGAAGCCCGCGCGTACCCGCTCCGCATCCTTATCTGGCACGAGATCGTCAACGACACGGTCGGAACACGCCCGGTCGCCGTGACTTTTTGCCCGCTCTGCAACACGGCCTTGGTGTTTGAGCGAAGCGCGACCGGCAAGGTTCTCGATTTCGGTACGACCGGAAAGCTGCGAAATTCCGACCTTGTTATGTACGACCGCCAGACGGAAAGCTGGTGGCAGCAATTCACCGGCGAGGCTATCGTCGGCACGATGACCGGGCAGAAGCTGAAGCTCGTCCCGTCGCGTCTTGAGTCTTTCCGGCGCTTCCGGGAGCGGTTCCCCGACGGTCAAGTGCTCGTTCCGAGCAATCCAGCCGCCCGCAACTACGGTATCAATCCATATGTCGGCTATGATGCGGTGGGCAGCCGGCCGTTCCTCTATGATGGCTCCATGCCTGAGGGGATCGAGCCCATGGAACGCGTGGTCGCCGTCGAGACCGAGCCCGGACGCCACGAGGCGTGGTCCCTCGGGCTTCTGCGGCGGCGCGGAACGATCCGATCGGGAAATGTTACCCTGACCTGGAGCGAGGGACAAAACTCAATCTTGGATCGGCGGTCGATCGCCGAGGGGCGCGACATCGGAAACGTGACGGTGAAACATCAACGCAATGGGGTGTCGATCGATATTCCCTACGACTTGCCCTTCGCTTTTGCTTTCCATGCGTTCCGACCCGGCAGCCCGATCCACACGAGCCTGCCCGAATGAATCCGTTGCCGCGCGATGCCTCATTCTGAAACGTGCGCGGCTTGATCGTGCCAATCAGCTCGTGGCGAGGTTCAAATACATGACGCTCATTCGATCACTCCCGGAAAATGCCACGCTCGCGGATCTGCGAGGTGCCGATCCTGAACTCTTCGAGAAGCTTCGCCCTTACGGTCACCAGCTGATGCGAGGCCCATCGCCTCTGACGCCGGGCGAGCGCGAGTTGATTGCAGCCTATGTCTCTGGCGTGAACAGCTGCCGTTTCTGCCATGGTACGCATTCGCGAGCGGCCCAGGCATTCGGAGTCCCTGAAGAGACCATCAGAACCCTGCTCGACGACATTGAATTCGCGCCCGTTCCGGACCGCATGAAGCCGATCCTGCGGTTCGTACGCAAGCTTACGGAGACGCCCAGCCGGATGACCGCAGCGGACGCCGCAGCAGTATACGACGCAGGCTGGCCCGAACAGGCGCTCATCCATGCCATTGCGGTGTGCGCCTACTTCAACAACATGAACCGGTTGGTCGAGGGCGCGGGAATCGTCGGCACGGCTGAACACTATGCTGCCGGGGCGGAGCGGCTGGTCGCCGAAGGTTACCTCATGGGCCCCGAGAGCATCTCGCATCGCGCCAAGTAATGCCCGCGTACGGAAATGAGCCGTTGATGTCGGCGCGTCGCCGGATGGTGGCGACCGGGCAATGGAATGCAAGCCAGTTCATCGGCCGGCGCTGGCCGATCGGATGCGTCGCGCTGGAAATCACCCAGCGGTGCAATCTCAATTGCACCGCTTGCTATCTCTCCGAGAGTTCGGAAGCCGTCAAGGATCTTCCTTTGGAGGAGATCTACCGGCGCATCGAGGCAATACTGAATTGGTACGGTCCAAATACGAACGTGCAGGTCACCGGTGGGGACCCTACCCTGCGGAAGCGCGATGAGCTCGTTGCGATCGTGCGCCGGATCGCCGAATCGGGAATGCGCCCGGCGCTGATCACCAACGGCATCCGCGCAAAGCGGGCATTGCTCGAGGAGCTGGCGGACGCGGGACTCGTCGATGTCGCGTTTCACGTGGATCTCACACAGCAGCGCCGAGGCTATGGCAGCGAGCGTGCGCTCAATGCCGTGCGGCAGCTGTACATCGAGCGCGCGCGGGCTCCCGCTGTCGGTTCTGTTCAACACCACGGTGTTCGACGGCAATCTGCACGAGGTGCCGGCGATCGTGGATTTCTTCGTCAAGAACAGCGATGTGGTTCGGCTTGCATCCTTCCAGCTTCAGGCCGATACCGGACGCGGTGTCCTCGGCCGGCGCGGCGACGGCCTCACCATCGAAGCGGCCCAGCGCCAGATCGAAGCGGGCGCCGGGACGTCGATTTCATTCGATGCGCTTCAGATCGGACATCGGCAATGCACCCGCTACAGTTTGCTTTTTGTGACCAATGGCCGTGCCTATGACGCTCTCGATGATCGAGATCTGGTACGACTCATCGTCGGCCGAATGCCGCATCTGCGTTTCGATCGCCGCAGCCGGTCGCATGTCGTGCGAACATTTGCCAAGGGCATATTGATGACACCGGCCCTGTGGCCGCGCGCAGCCATGTGGCTCGCACGCAAAACCTGGCAAGCAAGACAAGATCTTCTCGCCGCGCGCGGCAGGGTCAACAAGCTGTCGTTTCTGATTCACAATTTCATGGACGCGTGCCGGTTGGACGGCGAACGGATCGAAGCCTGTACCTTCATGGCCGCGACTTGGGGACCTGTCTCGATGTGCTTGCACAATTCCAAGCGTGACAATTTCATTCTGCAGCCCGTCCGCCTCCAGCGGCCCTCCGGTGATCGCTTGTGGGAGCCGTTTTCCGGAGCTGAATCCGAATGGGTAGAGCGGCGGGAGTAAACATTGTTTCCGAAAGCTCACGAACGAAGCCCCGCCACAAAGTCTCGCAGAGCCTCGCCGATCTCTCTTGGCGAATCTTCCTGGAGGTGATGCAAGCCCCTCACCGGGACTTCCCGCTGGTTGGGGAACGTGCGGCAGAGATCTCGCAGCCGGCCGGTGAGGCTCGCTCCGGGGTCACCATTGATGAACAGCTTCGGCAGATGATCGCTTGCGGCGAGCCAGCGCGCACTTTCGTCGACAATGGCCACGACATCCGCGGGCTCCCCGTCGATCGGCAGTTCGCGCGGCCATACCAGGGTGGGCAGCCGCCGCTCACGGTCGCGATATGGAGCCCGGTAGGCCTCCATCTCTTCGTCGCTCAGCTTGCGGATGATGCCACGCGGAAGAACGATTTCGACGAACATGTTTTCGTCCAGAACCATCCGCTCTCCCTCAGACGAGCGCAGCAGGCGGAACTGCCTGTCCCGTCCGCCCGTGAAATCGGCCCATCGCCGCGGCGCCACGATCCCTTCCATGTAGGCGATCGCCTTGATCTGCTCGGGATGCCGGCGTGCCCGGTAGAAACCGATGGGCGCTCCCCAATCGTGGGTCATCAGGATCACGTTTCGTGTGAGATCGAGCGCGTCGAACCAGGCATCCATGTAGCGCACGTGATCGACGAACCGGTACGCTTTCGCCGGCGACTTGCCTGACCAGCCCATTCCCACGAAATCCGGCGCGAGGCAGCGGTACCGGGAGCTGAGAAACGGAATGATGTTGCGCCATTGGTAGGACCAGGTCGGATTCCCGTGGAGGAAGACGATCGGATCGCCCTGGCCCTGATGGATGTAGCTGATCTCGGTGTCGAGCACGGCGACCCGCCGCCGCGG
>Ga0126370_10000805_pt1 | contig 13617 bp, 13 predicted proteins | sample PanSoiMetaPlot_3_FD_92586 | JGI IMG/M metagenome (GOLD analysis project Ga0126370, IMG submission 92586) | Tropical forest soil microbial communities from Panama - MetaG Plot_3 | ecosystem: Environmental > Terrestrial > Soil > Tropical forest > Bulk soil | place: Panama | collected 2016-02-17 | reverse complement strand
CGCTCGACGGTGTCAGCGCCGGCTTCGGCCGAGCGGCGGTCACGCCCGGATCGACGATCCAGGAAGACCTCGACGTTTTCCTCGGCGGCGAACTGACGAGTGAGGTACTCGCACAGACTCGTCTGGTCGCGCGCCACGATGAAGTAGTGTCGAGTCATGACTGCCACATCGCAATTCTCCACGAAACGCGCGGGAGGGTCAAGGTTGGCGAAGCCGTCCGAGCGCCCTCTGAGCCCTGCGCGCTTTCTTGGAAAGGCGGCGGGGGTTGCCGCGCTTGTCCCGAGCGGGCTCCGCTTCTGAATCGTCCTTTATATTCACCGTCTCGGGACCGGCTGGGGTTGCCGGAGCCTCCAGGGCTTCCAGAAATTGCTCGGCCGCCAGAACGGCACTACCGGCCCGCCGGGCGGCGTCCTGCACCTTCCTGTCAGAGCTGACGACGACGGCGCCGTTGCCGAGCTCGCGCGACAGGCGCATCAGCTCGTCGTCGGCCGTCTTGGGTGGGCGTGAGAAGAGGACGCGGATACGTCCGGTGGTCGTCGGCGCCCCGCCGGAGAGACGCGCTCCGTCGAACACCACGATGAACGTGTCGCCCGGCGTCCCGTGGGCCCGCGCGAGCAGATGAAGCAGTGCCCGCCGTCCGGTCTCGAGGCTCTCGGCCTCGCGCGCCCTCAGCTCCGGATCGCGCCGGATCACGTTGTAGCCGTCGACGAGCCACCGCATGAGCGGCGCTCACCTGCTCCGTCGACAACCGAGCTTCGCGACCTCTTGAAAGCCAAGACTCGCCAGGCGCGTGAAGCGGCGAAGATATAGAAGCCAGGATGCTGTCAGGGGGTAGTGTCGCGCCAGGACGTGCCGCCGCGGGAACGTGAGCTCCGCGAGATACGCAGCCTTTCCAACCAACCCCGGGATCGAGAGTGCCACGATCAGCTCGCCGGGAGTCTCCACTCCGCTTCGCCGGGCGACCAGACGCATAAATCCCCGCTCGAGACGGCCAAGGGTGGGGAGCTCACGACGCACCGCTTCGGGCACCTCCCAGCGCCCCAGCAGCCAATCGAGCGCAGAGACCGCGTATGCGAGGGGTCGCAAGGCCCCGGACGCCCGGGCGTACTCTAGCAAGGCCGGCCAGGGGGCGTCCCGCAGTACCAGCGCCAGGTCGACTAGCCAGATCAGACGAGAATACGAATGCTTGAGGGCGTGCACGGCGAGCTGGAGGCGTAGGTGGACCGGTGAGAGTACGAGCGTCGTCGTATCTGCGGGCTCTCGCAGTTTGGCTTCGCGCCAGATCGTCAGAGGATCCAGGCGAAAGGCACGCGCTTTGCGGCCGACCCATTCGCTCCCGACGATCCCTGTGTGGAGATCAAACGCGACCACGCCGCGAGAAAAGAACGGAGAAGATGACGAGGCCGGCGCGTACCCGCGACGCTGCAGCCATCCGGCTACCCACGGTAGGTCCGACGGGCGCAGAAGTAGATCGATGTCGCCCAGAGGACGCAGGCCGACGCGACCCCCGTACTGGTTGTCGAGCAACGCCGCGCCCTTCAACAGAATCACCTGACGGCGGTCTTCGCGGAGCGCCGCGCGCAGGGCCGCCAGCTCGGAGAGGGCGGTCAGGTTGCTGACCACGACAGCCCGCGTCGCCGCACGCCAGCGATCGAGATTTGAAGCGAGATCCGCGCGTGGTCCAAGGCGTTGCAGTGCGAGGGCAACGAGTCCCGTGATCCCCTCGCGCTCGGCCTGCTCCAGCAGCACGTCCCAGCGTATGCCGCCACGGAAAAACTCTTCCAGCTCTTGCTCTGAGGTGGCGCCAACAAACCATCGGATGACGCCGACGAGCGCCCGCGGCTCCCGTGAGAGCGGGATTTCGGCGAGCGGCGACGGCGCACCTCTCACGTCCCGCAATGCTCGAGGATCGCCGCCTGCACAGCAGGTAGTCGACGAAAGTCGCGGGGAAAGGCCAGTCGATGAACCAAGTCAGGGCGCGCCGCGATGCGGACGATCGACTCGAGCTCGTCACGCAGACGGGTTCGGTCATCGAGGTCTAATCGGTAGGTGTGTTTGAAGAGCTCGATGAACGCGTCACGCGGGCCGCAGGCGGTGATGCGGATGGGGCAACGGCCCGCCCGGGTCTCCGGTGGGACGAGGACGTAGAGTCGTCGCACCTGCACGGGGTCGCGGCAGAACGGCCATGAGCCCCGATCGGCAGAGAGCCGCGTCTTGCCGGCTCGATGCCCGACATCGTGCGCCTCGAGGCCGCCGTGCCCGAGCGCCGAGAGCACATCGGGCCACAGCCGCATCTCGGGATAGCTGGGAACGCCCACCAGCATTCCGCCGTTGTCGTCGAGCAAAAGCCCGTCGTCCGTGATGAGCGGAAACGCTTGCCGCACGAAGCTCGCGCTCAACGTCGACTTACCCTGCCCGGCCGCCCCAAGGAAGGCCACGGCGCCGTGCGGGGTCGCCACGGCGCTCGCATGCAGGACGAGTCGGCCACGCAGGCTGAGGGCCATGGGCAGCACGTGGGTCACGAAGAGGTGCGCGACGGTCTGGGGTGGCGTCCCCCGCCGCCGCATGCAGCTTATCTTGCGACCATCCGTTGACACGAGATAGATGGCGACAGCGGGAAACCGGACGAGGTATCCGGAGCGGCACCGAACGACAGTCAGCGAGATCGTACCGTCCGGCCGTCGAAGTGTATGGCCGCGACCGGTCTGCCGGTCGGGGATCGGGCCGCGCCGCAGCGCGAACGTGCACCCGGCCGGCTGGCCGGTGATCTCCGAGAGCCCGGTGAGCGGGACGTTACTTCGAACGACGAGCCCAAACGCGGAATAACCGGGCACGCCCTATACCGCGTAGCGCGTGACGACCTCGGTGACGAAGGCGGCGGCCTCGGCGAGTGAGCGGAAGAGGGTTGGGTGGCGGCGCTGGACCTCGCGCTCGATGCCGGCGAGAGTTTGCCGACCGTCGCAGAGCTCGAGGACGGACCGGCGCGCCTGGCCCCACGGTGTGAGACGGGGCGCGAAACCGAGATCGGTCCGATCCAGGTCCTCACGGCAGAGCAGCATTCCCTGGAATGTGGAGTGGCCGAACCGCCCCTTGCTCGCCGGGGCCGAACCGTGGCCGTTGCGACCGCCTCGCACGTCGACCGTCCAACTCACAATCGTCCCGGCGGGACGGATCCGCAGCCGCACGTGGATCTCGTCGTGCTCCTCCAGCGCAACCGGGCGACCGATCGGGAAGAAGACTTGCCTCCGCAAGATCGGCCGAGCCGTGAGCGGAGAGTTGGTGAGTGTGACGCTCGGCGAGAGCTTGGCCTCGAACCAGCCGCCGATTCCGTGCAAGGTCCCGGATCGCACCGCCACGAGCACGCGCTCGGCGTCCAAGGCATCCATCGACGCCGTCATGAGCTTCAACGAGATCGCCTCGGCTGGAGCGCCGAGCAGGTGCGTCGAATCGAATCGCGCGGGATAGCCGGTGTTCACCGCGATCGGGCGCGCTGGGCAAAAGTCGAAGCCGCCGGGTGTCAGGCTCCAGAACTCGATCTGCCCGAAGAGTTCGTGATTCTCGACGGGCACGATGACGAGCCCGATCTCGCCTGGCACCATCGCCCCGCCCGGCTTCAGAAATCGCACGCGGGCGTCTTGAAAGTATTCGAGGATGCCCGACTCCAACCCGAAGCGTCCGATCTGATCGGCCAGGACGACGTCGACGCGCTCGGGCAGCTCGATTCGGGTCGACAACCCCTTGATGTGGGTGATCCGATCCGCGAATCCGTTGACTTCGGCCACGTCCCGGGCGAGCCCGATGATCGAGCCCTCGTCGACCGCGTAGACGCGCTTGGCGCCGGCGCGGCAGGCCATGAGTCCGAGGATTCCGGTGCCTGCGCCGAGGTCCAGCACGACATCACCGGGCGCGACGACCTCCTCGATGGCCTGGCGGAAGGCGGACATACGGCTGGCGTCGGCCAGGTACTGCCGGTGCTCGTCCAGGACGAGCGACATCAGACGATCGCGGCGCCCGGGCGGCGCCGTCTCACAGGCATGACGGCATCATCATGGGGCCTGCGTCGCCGAAGATCGAAGTGCCTGTGTGCGTCAGCTTCTCGACGGATCCATACTCGATGAGGCGAGGTTTCATGTAGAGCTTCTTCGGAGGCTCGAGCCCCGCGTCCGGCGCCGACTCTTCCGTCATGGTGTCTCCTCGTGGGTCTGCCATGCCCGAGACTCGGGAAACATGGTTCTGTACCACACTTCGGTCGCGAAGATCATCCAGCTCGGCCCCAGACACCTGAGGTCGCCCCGGCGCAGGCGATCGTACATCTCTCGGACTCGGGCGCCGCGGACGAATCCATCGGCCTCGAGGCGGAGGCGCGCGAAGATCTGGGCGCCGCCCTCGTGCTCAAGCGAGGTTGTGAACAGGTACGTGAAGTCGCCCTTGCTCGCACGGCGCGCCACCGAAGGCGGGAGAAGATCCCGGCCCGCTCGACGCAAAATGAACTTCGTCTCGGTACCGCGCCACCGTTGATCCTCGGGCAGCGCCAGAGCGAACTCGATCAGACGCCGATCATTGAAGGGGAATCGGCTTTCCATCGATCGACGCCCCTCGAATCGGTCGACCATCTCGTACTCGGCGACGCTCCACCCGCTCTGCAGCTGGCGAGCGATCGCACATTGCGCGAATGTCGCGAACCGAGGCACGGCGATCTCTCGGCCGAGGCGTTCCTGAAGCGCCACGCGTCGGGCGAAACCCGGCGCGATCCAGTCCGGGACGTCCCAGCTCCGGAGCCGGCGCGCCAGCCTCTTGACAGACCGCGGAACAAGCGGGAACACGCACGATCGCACCGCATCCGCCAGGCCGGTCGGCGGGCCGCCAAGCCGATTCAGGGAGCGAAGATCGTCGCGGACCCGGCGCGCGAGTGTGACCAGACGCAGCCGCCGGAGCAGGTCGGCACAATGCGCGGTGTCCCCGGTGAGCCACTCGTCGCCACCATATCCCCAGAGCGCGGCGCGGCTGCCCCGTCGGCACGCCTCGTCGAGTAAGAGCCCCCAGGGGTGAGCGTTGGGCAGATCAGGAAAGTCGCGGAGCTCGGCGACCTGATCGGCCAGGGGCGGCACGACGGTCTCGTCGGCTCTCATATGCGTCACCGGCATGCGCCACAGCTTGGCCACGTCGTCGACCCAACCTCGCTCGTCCGCGGCCGCGCGGGAGAAATCGAGAGAGTACGCCTCGAATCCGGGCTCGCGCGCGTCGCGGTCTCGAGCGAGCCGCGCGGCGACCCCGACGATCGCCGAAGAGTCGAGCCCGCCGCTCAGAAACACCGCGACGGGACGCACGCTCCGCAGCCGACAGCGAACCGCTTCTCGAAGAATCTCGCCGAAGTGCTCGGCGTACTCGTCGTCCGAGGCATACCGGATCTCGCGCCGCGGATCGACGTTGAAGTAGCGCACTGCCCGGACGCCGCCGCCGTCGACGGTCAAGACGTGGCCCGGCGCCAGGCGCCGAATCCCGCGATAAAGAGTCTCCTCGAGATCGACGAGACGACCACTCAGGTACTCGCCGACGACAGCCTCGTTCGGCTCCGGGCCGATCGGCAGGGTGTCAAGCACCTGTCGTAGCTCGGAGCCCCACACGAAAGTCTGGTCGTGGATCCAGTAATACAGCGGTCGAATCCCGAGGGGATCGCGGGCGCAAAAGAGCCGGCGACGGCCGCGGTCCCATATCGCGAACGCGAAGTCACCGACGACCCGGGAGGCGCAACCGTCAGCCCAGAGGGCGTAGGACTGCAGCACGAGCTCGGCGTCGGTGTCAGCGCGCAAACAGGCGCCTTCATCGCGCAGCCATGCGGCGAGCTCGGCGCGGTTGTCGACCCGGCCGTCGAGGATGAGGCAGAGAGTCTCGCGTTCGTCGAGCAGCGGCTGCTTTTCGCTCAGCGACTCCGGCGTCGTGCGCGAGATGCGATGCCCGAGGCCCACGGGGCCGTCGGACCAGTAGCCCTCGCCGTCCGGACCGCGATGAGCGACCGCGGCGGTCAGCTTCCTCAGAAGCTTGGCGTCGACCGCACGACCATGGAGGCCGAAGACGCCAGCGAGACCGCTCACGGGGCTCGCTCGTGTAGGGCGATCGTTACCGAAGCGGGCGGCCCGCCGGGCATACGAGCGAGCACGGCGTAGCGGCCGGGCCCCGCCGCCTCACCGACCGCGGGCCCGTCGAGCTCTACCCAGGCATGCCCCTGCAGCTGCCCGCCGGCTTTCGAGACCCCGATGACCAGCTGCGCCGGCACGCCGCGTCGACGGAGGAGCGAAGAAACGACGAGCGCCTTCGCAAGGCAGGTGGGGCGCGGCCGCAGGCAGCGGGCGGCGACCTCCACAAGCCATGCCGTGCGCGTCGCCTGGCGACCATGATCGTCGACGTCCCAACGACGGACCGATCGCACGGCAGCGGCAACGGCGAGCATACGCCGCATACGCCGCAGTCCGAGAAGTCGCAGGCCCGCGCTCACGGGGGGCAAGAGCACCAGTGCCCGGGCGAGGAGGGCCCGTTCGTCTCGCGAAAGCGTCACAAGGCCGAGGAGCGCACGTCCCAGGCGGGCGCTACGCCGGCTTCGTGTCGACACGCGCCAGCCCCTTCGCGCACAGATGGTCGACCAGCTCGAGTAGATCGTGCTCGAGCACGGCGGGGGAAGCCTCGTACTCCGAGCGGAGCACCGCGAGCACCGCTTCGAGAGATCCGTGATCCTCGATGAGCCGCCAGATCCGCGCCCCCACCTCGTCGAGCCCGAAATAGACACCCGTCCCGAGATTGAGGATCACGATCTCACCGCCCAGCTCGCGGAAGGTGACGTCGGGATCGATGGTCACGACGGAAGCTAGCGTGGGCCGACTCATCAGCACCGTTCCTGGCGTCGAATCTTCCACATTTCACGGATTGAAATCAAGGAGCGCCCGCGCCGATATACCTTTTGCGCAAGGTTATGGCACGATGCACCGAGGATGCGTTCAACGCACGAGGCGACATCGAAACGAGTGCTGATGGCCGACGCGTGACGGCGTCAAACCGCTGGTCCGAGGCCCGGTCGACGCGAGGACTCGTCGCGACGCCACACGCGCTCGCTTCCGAGGCCGGCGTGGCAATGCTGAGGCGCGGCGGCAACGCGGTGGATGCCGCGATCGCGGCCGCGGCGACCGTCGCGGTCGTTTACCCTCATATGAACGGCGTGGGAGGCGACAGCTTCTGGCTGATCTACGACGGTCGGCGGCGCGCACTCCGCGCGCTGAACGCCGCCGGTCGCTCGGCAGCGGCCGCCGACCTCGAGACCTATCGCGCCCGGTTCGGTCAGACGATTCCCGCGCGCGGCGGCGTGGCCGCGCTGACCGTCCCCGGGGTCGTCTCAGGATGGTGGGAGGCCCACCGCCTGAGCCGCGATGCGCTGCGCTCCCCGATCGGCTGGGGCGCGCTTCTCGAGGACGCAGTCGCTCGAGCTCGCCATGGCTTTCCGCCTTCGTCAGGGCAGCGGCGGGAGACGGCCGACGCCGACGACTTGTTCGGCATCGCGGCACCGGCCGAGGTACGAGACCGCCTCTGGCGCATCTACCATCCGACCGTCCTGGCACGCGAGCGTTTCGTGCAGACGGACCTCGCGTCAACTCTCGAGGAGATCGCCCGGGAGGGAGCCGACACGTTCTATCGCGGACCGCTCGCCGAGCGAATTGCGCGGGGCGCGGCTGCCGCGGGCAGCCCCCTCACCGCCGATGATCTCGCCCGGCATCACGCGACCTGGGTCGAGCCGCTTCGTGTGGCGTATCGCGGTGGTGAGGCCGCAAGCTTTCCGCCGCCCACGCAAGGCTTCGCCGCGCTCGCGATCCTCTCACTCCTCGAGGGCTTCGACGTGGCCTCGCTCCCGGAGGCGGACTACGTGCACGTGGTCGTCGAGGCCACGAAGTGCGCGTTCGATGACCGCGACCGTTATCTCGCGGATCCGACCTTCGGACCGGTCCCGGTGGCGCGCTGCCTCGACCCGGCCCACCTCGAAGAAAAGCGCCGCTCGATCTCGCGGCGGGCGTCGAGGGCCTCGCGCGGCGCCGCGTTCGAGGGCGACACGATCGCGATCGTGGCCGCGGACGGGGACGGCAACGCGGTGGCGCTCATCCAGAGCCTCTACTGGGAATTCGGCTCGGGCGTGATCGCGGGCGATACGGGCGTCCTCCTGCAGAACCGGGGCGCGTTCTTTTCGCTCGACCCGGGGCACGTCAACCGCCTGGAGCCGCGCAAGCAGACGGCGCACACCCTGATCCCCTCCATGTACCTGGTCGACGGACGTCCGCGGCTCGTCTACGGCACGATGGGCGGCGAGGGCCAGCCGCAGACGCAGGCGGCGCTGGTCACGCGCATCGTCGACCGAGAGCTCGGCCCGCAGGCGGCGGTCGAGGCGCCGCGCTGGCTCTTCGGCCGTACCTGGGGCGAGGAGACGCGCTCGCTCAGGCTCGAGGATCGCTTCGGCGACGACGTTCGCGAGGCGCTGCGCGAGCGCGGCCACGAGGTGGAAATCGTCGAGGGCTGGAGCGATCTCATGGGCCACGCTCAGGTGATCCGCATCGATCCCACCGGGCTCACGGGTGCGTCCGACCCGCGCGCCGACGGCGCCGCCCTCGGCTTCTAGCTCAGCGGCAGCTCGCGCTCGAAAACGGTGAACGGCGAGCGGCGCGCGGCCTCGAGCGCCTGCTGGATCGGCGCTTCGCCGCGGCCGGCGCCTGGCGCAGCAGGGTCTCGAAGAACGAGCCCGCGCACGGCACGCCCTTGCCGGTGAGGGCCGCATCGTAGTCGGGGTTCTCTCGGAGCTCGCGGCCCACCGCGACGAACGGGCCCTGCTCGGCGAGCGGCGCGTGGCAGGCCAGACACCCGTGGGCCGACGACGGATCGCTCTCCCGCATCTCGACGAGCTGGCCGAGGACGCCGGGCCCGCTCGCCGCGGCGGGCACGCTCTCGCGCCAATCGGCGAATTGCGCCGGATGGCGGGTCCCGCACGACTCCGGATGCAGCGAGGCTTCGAGCGGCGAGAAGCGCGCGGGTGGCGGTCCCTGGGGCGCCAGCGGCTGGCGCCAGTGCCGCCCGATGAAATCCTGGACGAGGTCGGCGCCGGCCGCGGCCGCGCCGGCCAGCAGCACGGGCGCCGCGGCCGCCGAGGCGCCGCGAAGGCGACGTGGCATCGACGGGAGCATGATAGCGCGCGCCGACTGCTGTACAGTAAGGCGGAAGTCAATCTGACCGCTTCCGGAGAGCGCTGTGGATCCGTATCGCCTGCCTCGACACGTGCGACCGACTCGCTACGATCTGCGCCTCGAGCCCGATCTGGCGACCTTGACCTTCACGGGCGACGAGACCGTCACGGTCGAGGTGGACGAGCCGACCACCGAGGTGGTTCTCAACGCCGTCGACCTTGTGTTCGGCGAGACGACGATCGCCAACGCGCGCGGCGAGACCCTCCGGGGCACGCCGATCGTCGACGAGGCGGCCGAGCGCTGCCGCATCACGTTTCCGTCCGCGATCGCGCCGGGTACGTGGCGGCTGCGCCTGGCGTTCACCGGTACGCTGAACGACAAGCTGCGCGGCTTCTACCGCTCGAGCTACAAGGACCCGACCGGCGAGCAGCGGCTGATGGCCGCGACCCAGTTCGAGGCGACCGACGCGCGCCGCGCGTTTCCGTGCTGGGACGAGCCGGCCTTCAAGGCCGTGTTCGCGGTGACCCTCGTGATCGACCCGAAGCTCACGGCCGTGTCCAACACGGCGGTCGTGGGCGAGCGCGTCGAGCGCGGCCGCAAGGTGGTGACCTTCGCCGACACGATGAAGATGTCCACCTATCTGGTGGCCTTCGTCGTGGGCGAGCTCGAGGCCACCGACGCCGTGATGGTCGGCCGGACGCCGGTGCGCGTGTGGTGCGTGCCGGGCAAGCGGCGGCTGGCCGCCTTCGGTCACGAGATCGGCGTGGCCTCGCTCTCCTTCTTCGAGGACTACTACGGGCTGCCGTACCCGAGCGACAAGCTCGATCTGCTCGCGGTTCCCGATTTCGCGGCGGGCGCGATGGAGAACCTGGGCGCGATCACCTTCCGCGAGACGGCGCTGCTGGTCGAGGCCCGGGCCGCCTCGCACGCCGAGCTCGAGCGCGTCGCCGACGTGGTCGCCCACGAGAACGCGCACATGTGGTTCGGCGATCTCGTGACGATGACGTGGTGGAACGGCATCTGGCTCAACGAGGCCTTTGCCACGTTCATGGAGATCCTCGCGGTCGACGCGTGGAAGCCGGAGTGGCAGCGCTGGACCACCTTCGGCGTCTCGCGCGCGGCGGCGCTCTCGGTCGACGGGCTGCACTCGACGCGGCCGATCGAGTTCCACGTCGAGGCGCCGCGCGACGCCGACGCGATGTTCGACGTGCTGACGTACGAGAAGGGCGCCTCGGTCCTGCGCATGCTCGAGCAGTACCTCGGCGCAACCGTGTTCCGGGACGGCGTGCGCGAGTACCTCCGGCGCCACGCCTACGCCAACGCCGAGACCGGCGACCTCTGGGCCGCGCTCGGACGCGTCGCGAATCAGCCGATCCCCGCCGTGATGGACGGCTGGATCTTCCAGCCGGGCTACCCGCTCGTGAGCGCGCGGCTCGAGGGCCGCGAGCTCGTGCTGAGCCAGCAGCGCTTCACGTATCTGTCGGAGCCCATGCCGGGCTCGACCCCGTCGCCGCGCAATCAGCGCTGGCAGGTGCCGCTCCAGCTCCGCCTCACCGCGGGCGGGCGCGCGACGGTCGAGCGGCCGCTCTTGGCGGGAGCCGAGGCGCGGATGCAGGCACCCGAGCGTCTCGAGTCCGTGCTCGTCAACGAGGGCGGCCATGGCTTCTACCGCGTCCGCTACGAAGGCGAGCTGCTCGAGCGGCTGCTCGGGTCGCTGTCCGGCCTGGGCGGGATCGAGCGCTTCAACCTGGTCAATGACTCGTGGGCGGTGACCGTCGCCGGCCACATGACCTTGACCGACTATCTCGAGCTGACCGCGCGCTTCCGCGGCGAGCGTGACCGCAACGTGTGGTCGGTGCTGATCGCCTCGTTCGCGATGCTCAATCGCATCGTCGAGCCCGATGATCGGCCTCGGCTCGGAGCACTGGTCCGCGACCGCGTGCGGGCGGTCTTCGGCGAGCTCGGCTGGACGCCGCGATCCGGCGAGGACGAGCTGACGCGCCAGCTCCGCGGCGACCTGATCCGCGCGATGGGGGCGCTCGGCGACGATCGGGCCGTGCAGGCGCGCGCGGCCGAGCTCTACTCCGGAGCATCCGACCTCGATCCCAACGTGCTTCCGGCGATCATCGGCGTGCTGGCCCACGCGGGCGACGCCTCGCGCTACGACGAGTTCTCGAAGAAGTTCCGCGCGGCGGCGACGCCGCAGGAGGAGCAGCGCTACCTCTACGCGCTGGCCGCCTTCCGCCAGCGCGAGCTCCTGGCGCGGACGCTCGCCCGCGCGACCAACGGGGAGTTCCGCACCCAGGACGCGCCGTTCGTCGTGCGGTCGCTCTTGACGTCGGTGTACGGACGCGAGCTCGCCTGGGAATTCGTGAAGGCCAACTGGGAGACGATGGAGCGCCAGTACCCGAAGGCCGGGCTCCGGCGCCTGGCTGAGGGCGTGATCGGCCTGGCCACCCCCGAGCTCGAGCGCGACGTTCGTTCGTTCTTCGAGGTGCGAAAGCCCGAGTTCGGCGGCAAGACCCTCGAACAGTACCTCGAGCAGCTCCGCATCGCCGTGCGGTTGCGCGAGCGCGAGGCGACGGCGCTCGGCGAATACCTGGCGCGGTTCGCCTGAGGAGACTTATGCCAATGCGAAGCCTGGGACGCGTCGCGACGAGCACGGTGGTGGCGACGATCGCGCTGTTCGGCACGGGCTCGTCCGTCTCGTGGGGCCAACACGACCACGGCCACGTGGGAGGCCATCAGGCGGCCGAGGCGTGCTCGGCCGAGTTCGACAAGGTCGTGGGCGAGGGCCGCGGCTTCGGCCTGGCGTTCGCCGCCGATCAGAACGGCTACCCCGGCCCGATGCACGTGCTCGAGCTCAGGGACCAGCTCAAGCTGACAGCGGATCAGGAAGCGAAGGCCCAGGCGCTGATGCACGCGATGTTCGCCGAGTCGAAACCGAAGAGCGCCCGGCTACTCGAGGCCGAGGCGAAGCTTCGCCGCCTCTTCGCCGATCGCGCGGCCGACGACGCCGCCGTGCGCGCGGCGGTCGGCGAGGTCGAGCGCGCGCGCAGCGAGGTGAGGCTGGTCCACCTGCTGGCGCACCTCAAGACGCGCGATCTACTCACCGAGGACCAGCGGCGGATCTATCACGCGGCGCGCTGGAGCGGGCGCTAGCGTTTCTCGTCGGGCGCGTAGCGGCGCACGCGGACCTTCTCCATCGTGATCAGACCGCCCTGCATCAGGCGGTCGACCTCCGGCAGCACGGCCTCGAGATGCTCCTCGGTATCGACGACCTCGATCACCAGCGGCAGATCTTCCGAGAGTCTCAGGATGTTCGCGGTGTGGATGACCGAATTGGCGCCGAAGCCGGCGACGCCCTTGAGGACGGTCGCGCCGGCCAGGCCTCGGGCGCGAAGCAGCTCGAGCAGGGCGCCGTGTAGGGAACGATGGCCGGCTCGATCGGACTCGCCCACGAACAGACGCATCAGGACCTGCTCACCGTCGATCTTCCGCATAACTACCGCACTCCGACGATCAGTCGCCCTGCCGCGATGCCGAGCAAGCAGACACCCAGACAGACCGCAGTCGTCACCAGGACGTTGATCCACGCCGGGCCCCACGCGCCGATCTCCACAAGCCGCATGGTCTCGTAGCTGAACGACGAGTACGTGGTGAGGCCGCCCATGATTCCGACGGTCAGGAACAGCCGCGTCGTCTCCGGGATGAGCAGGCTCGTCGTGCCGACCTGCTGGATGAGCCCGATCAGGAAGGAGCCGACGACGTTGACGATCAAGGTCCCGTAGGGAAACTCGGCGCCGAGCCAGCGCGCCGCCACACCCGACGTCAGGTAGCGCAGCCCCGTCCCGATCGCGCCGCCCAGACAGATCACGAGAAAGCGCTCCACGGATCGCGTCTCCTCCGCCGCCGTCAGGCGATCTCGATCGGCTCGTCCACGAACACCGTGTAGGTCCGCGGCCGTCCCCGCTCGGCGTCCTTGGGATCGACGTACGTGATGGACGTCCGCCCGCGGATCTCGCGCGGCAGGATCGCGACGCGGACGAAGCTGGTCGGCTCGTCCTTGGACGCGACCGCCAGCACGGGCTCGCGTCCGCTCTCGAACCACGCGCCGCCCGGGATGACCTTCCGCACCGGCGCCTCGCCCACGGTGACCTCGAGCGCACCGGCGAGCAGGCAGCGAATGCCGCCGCCGCGGTGCCGGTGCGGCAGCGCGACGCCGCCCGGCGCGAAGTCGACCTGGTCGGCGCGGATCAGATACTCGGCGCGGGGGTCGAGATCGATCGCGTGCGCGAGGAGCACGGCCGTCGTGCCGCCGGCGAGCCGCTCGAGCGGCACCGCGCCCCGGACGAGCTCGTAGCGCAGCATCGCGGCGCCGGCCTCGCCGGCCACGATCTGGCAGGCG
>Ga0126370_10000802_pt1 | contig 13620 bp, 10 predicted proteins | sample PanSoiMetaPlot_3_FD_92586 | JGI IMG/M metagenome (GOLD analysis project Ga0126370, IMG submission 92586) | Tropical forest soil microbial communities from Panama - MetaG Plot_3 | ecosystem: Environmental > Terrestrial > Soil > Tropical forest > Bulk soil | place: Panama | collected 2016-02-17 | reverse complement strand
CGGTTTCCGGTTAAGATATCAATGGGCGAAGAGCCACGCTCTTCGCCTTTTTTGTTTACAATCGCTTTCAATCAGCATGGAAAACGTGGTCCTAGTCACGGGCGGCGCCGGGTTCATCGGGTCGAACTTTGTCCTCGAGTGGCTGCAGACGGAAAAGACCCCGGTTATCAATCTGGACAAGCTGACCTATGCCGGCAACCCGAGCAATCTCGAAGCGATCCGAAACGACCCTCGTTATGGTTTCGTGCAGGCAGACATTGTTGACCGTGATGCCGTGCGGCAGATTTTTTTACAACATCGACCGCGTGCGGTCATTCATTTCGCAGCGGAAAGCCACGTGGACCGCTCGATCCGCGGTCCTGATGATTTCGTGCGCACCAACGTGAATGGAACATTTGCGCTGCTGGAGGAAGTACGGGCTTATTGGTTGGAGCGAAAAGAATCGGATAAGAATCGATTCCGGTTTCTGCATGTCTCGACTGACGAGGTCTATGGCTCACTGAAGGAGGCGGAGGCGGCCTTTTGCGAGACTACCCGCTACCAGCCGAACAGCCCGTATTCGGCGACCAAAGCCGCTTCCGATCACCTGGTGCGGGCATACCACCATACCTACGGACTGCCCGTCCTCACTACGAACTGCTCGAACAATTACGGGCCTTATCAGTTTCCGGAGAAGCTGATTCCGCTCACGATCCTGAACGCGTGCAGCGGGAAACCACTACCTGTCTATGGGGACGGCAAGAATGTGCGCGACTGGTTATATGTTGGCGACCACTGCGAAGCGGTGCGCATGGTGCTGGCGAGTGGAACTCCGGGAGAGACTTACAATATAGGCGGCCGCAATGAGAAGCGGAATATCGAGGTAGTGGAAAGTATCTGTTCCATCCTGGATGAACTTTGCCCCAACGATCCCGTTCTGCCGCATCGGAAATTGATCACCTACGTCGAAGACCGGCCCGGCCACGATCACAGGTATGCGATTGACGCCAGCAAACTGGCGCGAGAGCTTGGATGGCGACCCAGGGAGACATTTGACAGTGGACTGCGCAAAACCATCGAATGGTATCTCGAGCATGGGGCGTGGATTCGGGAGGTGACCAGTGGAGCCTATCGTCAGTGGATGGCCACGCATTACTCAACCCAAAGCACCTCCCCGTAATATCTTGCTGCGCACAAGGACAATTCCGAATGGCGGATGGCGCATCACAAACAAACTTTAAAGGCATCATCCTGGCGGGTGGTTCGGGGACTCGGTTGTATCCGGTGACGCAAGCGGTTACGAAGAGCTTGCTTCCGGTCTACAACAAGCCCATGATTTATTATCCGCTGGCCACACTCATGCTGGCCGGCATTCGTGACATTCTGATCATTTCGACTCCCGAGGACACGCCCAAATTCGCGGATTTGCTGGGAGACGGGAGCCGGTATGGTCTCAGTCTCGAGTATGCGGCCCAGCCCAAACCGGAGGGTATTGCGCAGGCGTTCCTAATAGCAAAGAAATTTATCGGGTCAGACAGCTGTGCTCTGGTACTGGGAGACAACATCTTCTATGGCCACGATCTGGTGAAAAGTCTTCGCCAGGCAACTCGAACCAGCACCGGGGCAAAGGTGTTTGCTTATCCGGTGCATGATCCGGAGCGTTATGGAGTGGTGGAATTCGATGGATCGGGCCGAGTGCTCAGCCTGGAAGAGAAGCCCGCACAACCGAAATCGAAGTACGCCGTAGTGGGGCTCTATTTCTATGATCCACAAGTGGTGGCTATCGCAGAGTCACTCAAGCCTTCGGAGCGGGGTGAGCTCGAGATAACGGATGTCAATCGGGCCTATCTCAATCGCGGCCAGCTCGACGTGATTGTGATGGGCCGTGGCATGGCTTGGCTCGACACCGGAACTCACGAAGCTTTGATGGAGGCCTCGCTTTTCATCCAGACGATTGAGAATCGGCAAGGGCTCATGATTGCCTGCCCGGAAGAGATCGCTTTCCGCAATGCTTACATTAGTGCCCAACAACTTGAGGCGGCCGGCCGTTCCATGAAGAACAGCTACGGCGCTTATCTGCTGCAACTGTTGCACGAGAAAGTATTTTGAGCTCCCCCCGCATCAAGATCATCGAGAGGCCTCTGCCTGGTGTCCTCCTCCTGGAGCCGAAGGTGTTTGGCGACGCCCGCGGTTTCTTTATGGAGAGCTACAACGAGCGCTCCATGGCGGAGATCGGAATCCGGGAACGCTTCGTGCAGGACAACCATTCTTTCTCTGCTCATAATGTGCTACGAGGATTGCATTACCAGGTCGAGAAGCCGCAGGGCAAGCTGGTGCGAGTGGCTGTGGGCGAGATTCTCGATGTAGTGGTAGATCTGCGCAGGAGTTCACCTGCGTTCGGCAGATCTTGTGGTGTGCGGCTTTCCGGCGACAACCAGCGGATGCTTTGGATTCCGACAGGTTTTGCCCACGGCTTTCGCGTGGCTTCCGAAACTGCGCACGTGCTTTACAAAACGACTGATTTCTACGCCCCCGAACTGGAACGTAGCCTATTGTGGAATGATCCGGCGCTCGGTATCGATTGGCAACTTGATGGCGAGCCCAGCCTCTCGGCAAAGGACCGCCAAGGAATTCCCTTTCATCAAGCGGAAAACTACGAGTAGCCGGAAAGCGTTTAGCCCTCAGTCTTGCTGGCGTCAGCTCACCACTCTATCCAACGGCTAATCACCTGCCGGTGCGAGCCAGCTATCCGGACGGTACTGCGTTATTCAGCATGGGCATACACCAAATCCAAGGACCAACAACATGCTGTGGCAAAGGACTATGAAAAGCAAAGATTTGGATCAACGCCCCTCGTCAAGGCCAACACGGTGGAGCAGGTCAGCAAAACGAGGGTCGCTGCGCATCGCATCTGGGAAAGGCTCTACTTTGATCCACTGCAAAATATTGGACTTCTCCTGAAAAGCTCGTTCGAACCAGGCAAATGCCTCGTCGTAGTCGGCGAGGCCCACATAAGCCTGAACGAACGGGGCCGCGGGAACGTAGCCCTTCTGCCGGCGTCGATTCAACTCGTCAATCAGACGAAGCGCCTCAGAACGTCGACCGGCATGCCCGTACGCTCTGGCCAGGACACCGATCACGCCGGGACTTCCATGACTGATGGAAACAGCTCGCTCCAGTGGTGGGATGGCATCTTGAGGTTTTCCCTCCCCAACGAAAGAGAATCCTAGAAACCAAAGGGCAAGAGCGTCGTCCGGTCTCACTGCCAAGGTTGCTCGCAGTTCCCTGATCGCTTCATCGTAGCGGCGTGCGGAAAACAGGATCCAGGCAAGATCGGTACCAGTAACCGCCAGGGGATCCAGTTCTCGGGCTCGCTTGGACCATTCCATAGCCTCTTCTGTGCGACCTTCGGCCAGCAGCCACCTGGCAAACCCGACGTGCGCCGCAGCATCGTTCGGTCTCAACCGAAGGGCCCACTTATACTCAACCTCGGCCTCACTCCACCGCCATTCTTTTTGATAGACGTCTGCCAATTGAACATGCGCCTCGGCGAGCTCAGGATCTAACTCCAGTGCTTTGCGGGCCGCGCTTACCACCTTTGGACGTGTTTGAGCGGGTGAACCGCCGATAAAGACTAGCCCAAGTTCGTTGTAAGCATCTGCAAGGCCGACGTACGCCAGGGCAAATGCCGGATCTTGCCTTATCGCCTCATCGAAATAGCTAATAGTCTCCTCAAGGTCAGAGAGGTTGTTGCTTTTTCGCAATGCGAACTGGCCTTTGAGATAGCTCTCATAAACTTCCGGCGAGATGTGGCGTGCTGCGACAAGTCTGGAGTGTTCCTGCCCAGTAAGGGTGACCTCAACCTTTCCTGCAATCGCTTGTGCAACGTTGCTCTCGAGCGCGAGCACATCTCCCAGCTCGCGGTCGTAGGATTCGGACCAGAAGTGTTCGTCGGTGGCACCGCGAATCAATTGAGCGTGCACGCGAATGCGGTTGCCCTCCCGGATCACGGATCCCTCGACAATCACATCAACGTCGAGCGCCTTGGCAATCTCTGGGACTGAGAGCTGTGTCTCCTTGAAGCGCATCACTGACGTGCGAGAGACGACGCGGAGGTCGTGGATCGCGGCGAGCCGGCCAATCAGCGCCTCGGTTATTCCATCAGCCAGATATTGCTGACTGGAATCACCAGACAGGTTTTTCATGGGTAATACCGCCAGAGATTTGATTTTAGGAGCAGTGGCATTCGTTGGGCGATGTCCGGTAGCAATGTATGCGACGGCGAGCAGGGTAACTAAAGCTACTCCGCCCAGAATAAGCCGGCGACCAACAATCTGAGTCAGAGGTCCGCGGTCACCTTCCGTATCTACCGGCGCCTCGGCCTTTCGCTTTCTATCTTCTTCTATACGTTCTATACACATTCCGCGGCTTTGTAACCAGTTATCGAGCTCCGAAAAGAATTTCGGCATTGCCTGGGGGGCGGCTGCTGGTTCAGCACTGGAAGTGTCTGCGCGGTTTTCCTGCTCTGGAGCAATGATTGGCGCTATGAAGCGATAGCCCTGCCCGGTCACTGTTTGGATGAACCGCGGGGTCTCGGCGTCGTCCTTAAAGACCTGACGCAGCTTTCGGATGGCGCCCCTAATACTGTTGTCGGTGTCGAGGAAAGCGTCTTTGCCCCAAATCCTGGCGACGATTTCCTCACGAGTGACCGTCTCGCCCCAGTGTTCGACCAGCACAACCAGGATCTCCAGGGGGATACGTTCCAACTTGACCACACGACTGCTGCGGCACAGCCTCCGGACGCGTACGTTAAGCTCGAAGTCGTCGCCGAACCGGATCGGTTCCTGCACCCCAACTGAATCTGAAGCCATGACACACCCCAGGGAAGTGGAAGGATTTTACACTACATTGGGAAACACAGCCGTAAGTGCAAACTATGCTTGTACTTAGCGCGACACAGAAAATAACGCTCCAACACGTGCTTCGCTATGGACAATCAAGTCCTCCGTCGCAATGATGCCGCTCACGTAAAGCTTTGCCACTCGGAGGAAACACGATGAAAAGCATGGATGGGACACCCAACAAGAAGGCTTTCCTGATCATATGCATGTTGATAGTGACACTGTTTTTCGGATCCACAGCGGTAAAGGCCGATGTCGTATTGGACTGGAACGTAATCGCGGTAAACACGGCGATCAGCAATGGCCAGAATCCGTTTGCCCAAGCGCGCTATGCCGCTATCGCACAACTTGCCGTATTCGAAGCGGTCAACGCCATTACAGGCAACTATCGACCCTATCTTGGGAGCATAACAGCGCCGGCAGGCGCGTCTGCTGAGGCAGCAGCCGTCCAAGCTGCATATCGCGTGCTTAGCACCTACTTCGCAGCCAGCGCAACTACGCTCGATAGTGCGCGCGCCAACTCGCTGGCATCAATACCGGACGGACAAGCCAAGAATGACGGTATTGCGACCGGTGAGGCCGCAGCTTTGGCCATGATCGCTTTGCGTGCTAACGACGGTTCGTCGCCGCCGCAGTTCAAGCTACCCGGCCCGCCTGTTCCGGGAGAATGGCAGGCGACAGGGAGCTGTCCCATTGTGAATGGAATCGCGGTCGGAATCGCTTTTCAATGGCAGTACATAACTCCGTTCGGCGTCCCGAGTGCCAGTGCGTTTCTGCTGGGTCCGCCGCCAGCTCTCACAAGCAACGCATACGCGAAAACCTACCACGAGGTCATGACGGTTGGCAGCATCGACAGCACAGAACGACCGCAAGGTCGCACTGATGTAGCCCTCTTCTACGCAGCCTCCTCGCCAACTCTGGTGTTCAACCAGGCCGCGAGGCAGGTCGCGCAGGAACAGGGCGGTTCGCTGTCCGAAAATGCTCGTGCTCTGGCCCTGGTTAACATCGCCATAAGTGACAGCTTGGTGGCGTCATTTCTCAACAAGTATCACTACAACTTCTGGCGTCCCGAAACGGCGATCCATACTGGTGACACGGACGGCAACCCGAAAACCGAGCCTGATCCCAGCTTCGTTCCGCTCATCGCGACTCCATGTTTCCCGAGTTACCCCTCAAACCATGGCAGCGCGAGCAACGGAGGGGCCGAGGTTCTGAGACGTCTGTACGGCGAAGCCGGACATTCGATCACGTTGACGAATCCTGCGGTGCCCACGATCGTCTTGCAATACACCTCATTTAAGCAGATTAACCACGACATCTCCGACGCGCGCGTTTACGGCGGGATTCATTTTCGAACAGACCAGGTCGCAGGCGAGCGGTTGGGAAGGGCTGTAGGGACAGCCGTCTACAAGAACAACTTGAGTTCCATGCACGACGCCGACTGATAGTCGGCTCGAGAACGGCTCACCGTTCGGTGCTCAGTTCCATGATGTGCACTGGTGCACGAATGGCGAGCCAGTGCCCTCATCCGAGTTCTATAGCCACTCGACTTATGCTTGTGGATTGCGAGCGGCGGCAGGCAACACAGAAGTTAACTGTTGTCATAACGACGTCGGCCTCGCAACGGACCGAGTAGACTTTGCGGTATTCGACGCAGGAAGGGCTCGGGCGGAAGGGGGCCGAGATGAAGATTGTAGGTTCTCTCTCGAAATTCAACTTTTTCTCGCTGCAGAGGTGCAGGAGAACCTCTCTTTTTTTGTCGAGATGCCGATCACTTAGTAGAGCGGCTATGGCCAACGAGCTGGTCCTATGTTTTGTACCCGATCCCGAACGGTGCCTGGGGCGGCGGACGGTCACACGGAGAAAGTACCAACTCACACGCGACAACGGCGCTTGCACCAGATGTCTCTTCGGGAACCAACTAAAGCTCTCCTGGAAGAGGTTTATATTAAGTCCAGCTCGGTGTCCGATCTTCTAGGTGCAGTCGACGGCGCATGTTGAGGCCGATGACAGACTGGAGACGAACCGAGCGGCTCTGGCCGCTGTGACCGATCAGCGCTTGCGCGCGACGCCAGCACAGTGAATGCGCTCGGTGCCTGCGCAGAACTCCAATCTACCTACTGGAGGCTGCTGAAGATGTTTCTGAGGGAGTTGAAATTGATCGAACACCAAATTAGCCAACTTGAGTAGGAACTGACTAGATTGCTCAGCCGACACGAAGATGTCGTGGTTTGGCGTAGGTGCCCGGTCTAGGCGTGGACTCAGCACAACCGATCATTGTTTCAGACATAAGAAACCATCGGGGCCATCCGAGATCGGCTTTGCCGTCGGATCTCGATCGTCCCACCACGGTGTGCCTTTCTAAGAGGACCCCTTACTGAACCCTGGGTTACCGATTTGAACCGTTAGGCACTCCAGCCTGAGCGGGCGGATTCCCACCAGCGAGGGTTTTCGAGCTTGTTGCATATCCGTTCGACGAACACCACAAAATTAGTGGAAATTAGCTCCTTTTTTAACCGCCACCCATGATTAGTTGTCGGACAATCAGGCGTGATCGCGTGACATTGCTCCACCAGTGGTCGAATTGTCCGCCTTAGTTGACGATGCAAACTAGCAGATGACGGACGCTGGGACGAGTTCTTATAATGCTTGGCACCGTAGACATGCGGTAGAAACGTTTGTACCTCGCACAACTCGTAATGAAGGGAACCAGGCATGGATAATAGTTCGACGTCTACCAGCCGTAGAACATTTCTCACAACGACAGGCGGGCTACTAGCCGCTGCTGCTATGCCAGAGCTAAACCTGAGCGATGCTCATGCCAGTGCTGTTCAGGGGTCAACGCTAACCTCCTCGCCGCCCGGCAAACGAAGTAAGCTTTTGATCGGAGTCTTCGATCCAGTTTTCGCCGACCTTAGTCTGGACCAGATGCTTGCGAAAGTTTCCGGCTATGGGCTGGAAGCGATGGAGATTGGCACCGGAGGATATCCCAACAATCACCATTGCCCGCTGGATGATTTGCTGGCCGACGACGCCAAGCTGCGGGCCTGGAAAAAGAAATTCGAAGATCACAATCTTCTGGTTCGGACTCTGAGCTGCCACGGAAACCCGGTTCATCCTGACCAGAAGATCGCGTCTCGCGACGCCGAAACCTTTCGTAAGACGGTTCTGCTTGCGGAAAAGTTAGACGTACCTGTTATTGTCGGCTTCTCCGGTTGTCCCGGCGGATCGCCAACGGACACAACGCCGAACTGGGTTACCTACGGCTGGCCTGACGAGCACAAACAAGCCCTCGAGTGGCAATGGAGAGAAAAGGTAATTCCCTATTGGAAGCAGGCGGCAAAATTCGCCCGCGAACACGGAATCAACAAGCTCGCCTTCGAGATGCACCCGAATTTCGTGGTCTACAATCCCATGACCCTGCTGAAGCTGCGCAATGCCGTGGGCGAGGAGATCGGCGCCAACTGCGACCTAAGCCACCTGTTCTGGCAGGGGTGCGATCCGGTGGAGGTAATTCATCTCCTCGGCAAACAGGATGCGATCTTTCATGCACACATGAAAGATACGGTCATGTTCAAGGGCAACGTCAACCACTACGGCGTACTAAATTTCGCCTTCGAAAGCAAGGATCTGCCACAAGCTTCCGAGACGTTTCGGGTCGTTGGGTACGGCCATGGAGCGGACCTGTGGAAGGACGTGATGCGCGCTTACATGGACGTTGGCTATCAGGGGATTCTGAGCATCGAGAACGAAGACCCGATCTTGCCCGGTGAAGTGGGGGTGGAGCGCGCTGCGTACGTTTTGAAAAATATTCGCGCGGAGTTGATGGCCGGCGAGTCGTGATCTGGCAGAGTCTTATATTGGTTTGAGGGTGAGGGCACCTATGAGCGATATGGACCGGCGCAGCTTCCTCGGTACGCTTACCGCGGCAACAATTCTCGGCAGACGGCTGGCTCGGGCGGCGACGGGCGATCGGAAGATAGACCACATCGGAGTGCAGCTGTACAGCGTGCGAGGCGAAATGCAAAAGGACTTCGAGGGCACGCTGGCAAAGGTGGCTGCAATTGGCTATCGCGAAGTGGAATTCGCCGGGTTATTCCATCATTCTCCCCAGCAAGTCAGAGCTATGCTCGACCACGATGGCCTGGTTGCGGTCTCCTCTCATGTTGACTATAAAGTGCTGGGCTGGGATTGGCAGACGACATTGGAAGGCGCCAAAACCATGGGACAGAGCTTCATCGTGTGCCCGTACTTGGATGAGAAATTGCGGAATAGGGAAGGCCTGAAGCAGGTTGCCGACACTTTTAACCGCGCCGGCGCGGAAAGTAAGAAGGCAGGAATTCAGTTCGCCTACCATAATCACAATTTTGAATTCAAAACATCCGTCGGTGGGAAACTGCTCTATGACGCTCTTTTGGAGGAAACGGATCCTAACCTGGTCAAGATGGAGATGGATTTGTACTGGATCACGGATGCTGGCCAAGATCCCGTGACTTATTTCAACCGTTACCCCGGACGGTTCCCAATGGTTCATGTGAAAGACAAAACGAAAAACGGCAAGATGACGGAAGTGGGCAGCGGAGCGATCGATTGGAAGCGCATCTTTGCTGAATCGGATAAGGCGGGCATTCAGCACTATATTGTCGAACATGATGAGCCCAAATCGCCCTTCGAGAGCATTCAAGCCAGCTACACTTATCTTCGCGATCTCCGGTTCTGACAAGATGACCCCAGCTAGTAAGGACGCTTCATGCCCCAGGTAATCCGCTCACCCAAGGTCTACGACGTTTGCATTATCGGTTCGGGAGCAGCAGGCGGAATGGCCGCCAAGGTACTCACCGAGGGCGGATTGAAGGTGGTGATGCTCGAAGCCGGCCCGCCACTACACCCGGAAACGGATTACAAGGAACACGTGTGGCCGTATGAACTAGCGCATCGTGGTGCGGGCGTAGGCGGCAGACTCCGTGGACTGCTCAACGACGAATTTCTGGCGCCCAACGGCTTTTGGAGCATCGAAGGCGAACCCTACACAACCGCACCGGGATCGAAGTTTCAATGGTTTCGCTCGCGCATTGTTGGTGGCAGGACTAATCACTGGGGGCGGATTGCGCTGCGTTTCGCTCCCATCGATTTCAAAGCTCGCTCGAGCGATGGCATGGGCGACGATTGGCCGATCGGCTACTCCGACGTGGCGCCTTACTACGACCGAGTGGAATCGTACATCGGCGTATTCGGCACGGCGGAAAATATTCCGAGCGCGCCCGATGGCGTGTTTCTCTCTCCGCCGAGGCCGCGTTGCACCGAAGTCTTTGTAAAGCGCGCCTGCGACAAGCTAAATATTAGGTGCATTCCCTCGCGGCTCGCGATACTGACTAAACCGCATAACGGACGCCTAGGCTGCCACTATTGCGCCCAATGCGGGCGGGGGTGCATGACCGCTTCCAATTTCAGTTCCAGTCAGGTTTCTATCCCGGACGCGCAGCAAACTGGGCGCTTGACATTGATCACCAATGCCATGGCGCGAGAAATCGTTGTGGGACGGGATGGCCGGGCGGAAGCGGTTTCTTATATTGATAAAAACACGCGCAGCGAACAGCGTATCGCTGCGCGTGCATTTGTGGTTGCGGCCAGCGCTTGCGAGTCGGCACGCTTGCTGCTCAATTCCAAGTCCACGTTGTTTCCCGATGGCTTGGCCAACTCCTCCGGTGTAATCGGCCGCTATCTGACCGACAGCGTCGGCAGCTACGCCGGCGGATACTTCCCTCAGCTGGAGAAAGTTCCCCGGCATAATCATGACGGGGTGGGCGGCATGCACATGTACATCCCGTGGTGGAAATACGGGAAGAAGAACGATTTCTTGCGCGGATATCACATCGAATTCGGCGGCGGCCAAGGCATGCCCGGAGTAGGTGATTTTGATGACTTCTGCCAGGAGCATGAAGGCTACGGTCTGGCCCTGAAGCAGAAAATTCGATCCAGCTATGGAACCGTCATCGGGTTTGACGGGCGCGGGGAGATGATTCCCAACCCGCATTGTTACTGTGAGATTGATCCCGATGTGGTCGACCAGTGGGGCATCCCTGTGCTCCGTTTCCATTGGCAGTGGGGCGACAACGAGATTCAAATGGCCAGAGACATGCAGGAGACGTTTCGCGCGATCGTGGCCGAACTCGGGGGAACTTATATGACCAAGGCCGAGAACCAGGACGAACACCCATATGGCATCACCTACGGGGGAGTCATCATTCACGAACTGGGAACGATTCGCATGGGCACGAGTCCAAAGACAGCGGCGCTCAATGGATACTGCCAGGCGCATGATGTGAAGAATCTGTTTGTTACCGATGCCGCTTGCTTTGTCACCAATACCGATAAGAATCCAACCCTCACGATTATGGCTCTGTCATGGCGAGCGTCCGATTATCTGCTCGATGAAGCGAAGAAAGGGAACTTGTAAAAGGAGATCCTCGAGATGACGCCGGTTTCCCGCCGAGATATTTTGAAATCTTTGACCATGGGAGTAATGGCCGGATCAGTGTTGCGCGTGATCCCGGCGGAAGCGGCTGAGTATGCCCATGCCATGATCCAGGCGGATAAAGCCGCTGGCGGTGGAAAATACAAGGCAAAGTATTTTTCCGATCACCAGTACAAAACCTTGCAAGCGCTGTGTCAGGCAATTATTCCGGCCGACGAAAAATCGCCCGGCGCTCTGGAAGCGGGGGCAGCGGAATTTATTGATCTGCTGACTAGCGAAAACCCCGATTACCAGCTGGCCTTGGGCGGAGGCTTAATGTGGCTCGATGCCGCCTGTAAGGATCGCTTCGGTAGGGTTTACTTGGAGTGCGCTCGGGCCGAGCAGACTGCGATACTGGATCTGATTGCCTATCGCAGGAATGCGAAAGCGGATCCCGCTAGCAGCCAGGGAGTGGAGTTCTTTGCCTTTCTCCGAAACCTCACCGTCGATGGCTACTTCACCAGCAAAATCGGCATCAAGGATCTCGGATATATTGGCAACACTTATTTGAAGGAATTTCCCGGCTGCCCGCCGGTACCAGAGGCCTGATAGGGATGGTTCAGGCCGCTTCCTTCCCTTCCGCCTCAGCCTCCCGGCGCCTCTGTTCCGCGGCTGCGCGTTCGATTTCAGAATTGATCTCGCCGCCAATCAAGAAAGCAAAACCGGTTGCTTGAAACCAAAAAAGCAGAATGATGACCGCGCCGAGAGAACCATAGCTTCGGCTGTAGTTGTTGAAAAAATTCAGATAGAAACGAAATCCGAAGGAAACAGCAAGCCACAACACCACTCCCACCAGCGACCCCGGCGTGATCCAGTGCCAGTGCGGCTCCTTCAGATCAGGGCCGAAATAGTAGATGAGAGCGAACGACAAGATCACAAAGCCAAGGGCAATCACCCCTTGTGCCAGTTTCCATCCCAGCACCGTCAGGTTGGCAAACCCGAGCCTCATCCCAACAAATTCCGCGATGCTGCCACCATAGAGCACCATCAACAACGCCGCAATAATCAGAATTGAAATGGCCATGGTTAATGCGATCGCTCGCAACCGTGCTTTAATCCAGGAACGGGAATCTCTAACCTCGTAGGCAATATTCAAGGCTGACATCAGGGATGACATTCCACCGGAACCGGCCCAGACGGCGAAGGCCAAGCCAAAGGCCAGCTTTCCGCCACTGCTTTTGCGAATAATTTCATCCAGAGTGTGCTTGACCAAGGTAAAGGCGGCCGGTGGCAGCACCTGCGAAAGATAGAAAAACAGGCTGTCCTGCAGGTGCTTGCTTTCGGAAGCAAACAATCCAAACAGCGAAACCAAGAACAACAGCATGGGGAAGGCAGCAAGCAGGAAGTTGTATGCCAAGTCGGAAGCGCGGCTCATCAAATAGTCTTGTTCGATTGCGACCCACACTCGTCGCGCGAGCTGTTTAGGAGTTAAGCCGCCCAGCTTCCAGATGGACTTAATCTGAGCTTTTTCTCTGAGCTGCGATTGCGACTCCGGCACCCCGGTCGCCTCCGTCGTCATGGGATTCCGAGTGCGGGTGGCGCGTTGCCTTCGTCGGGGGGACGGTAGTAGGTAAGAACTGGGGGATGCGCGGTGCGGGAAGCCCTCTGTTCCTCGACGCCGTTACCCCACGCCGCTTGGCAGCATACATGCCAACGTCGGCAGCGTGCAGCAAGGCTTCGAGGTGTCCGGCTTTCGATGGTGACTCCGATTTTCTAATTGATAATTCACCGCCAACCCGGTCCGCCAATTCAATGGTCCGAGCGGTGCCACACACACAAATAACTATCAGGAATTCTTCTCCGCCGCAGCAACCCCGGGGAATCGTAAGGGCGGAGGATCTCGGAAATGTCGAGACTAATTTCGAAAGAGCTGTGTCGCCGACGACCGAGTGAAAGGCATTTTTGAGCGCTCTCCAACGGTCGGCGTCGGCCATGATGAGACCAACCGTTAGGCCCTTCACCTTGTGCTCGGAGCAGTTCGGGTTCGGTTAAAACAGAGGAAATAGTTGCGTCGCAATCGCTCTTTGCTCCGGCGGCATCGATCTGGGGAGCTCAGTCAATCTCCATCGTGCCGCCAGTGAGAAGACGCGACAGAAGAAGCAGACTGCAAAGGTTGTCGAATCAGCTCCGCAGAGAGCAGGCGGCCCTGATCATGGTAGGCAGCATCGGCAGTACCGGAAAGAAAAAGTGGAGATGTGGAGAGTCCAGCGGAAGACAGTTACTTCT
>Ga0126370_10000800_pt1 | contig 13628 bp, 10 predicted proteins | sample PanSoiMetaPlot_3_FD_92586 | JGI IMG/M metagenome (GOLD analysis project Ga0126370, IMG submission 92586) | Tropical forest soil microbial communities from Panama - MetaG Plot_3 | ecosystem: Environmental > Terrestrial > Soil > Tropical forest > Bulk soil | place: Panama | collected 2016-02-17 | reverse complement strand
TGGTCAATATGTCGGGCGAAGTGATTGGCATCAACACCGCGATCCTGACAGAGACCAGCTCCTACGCCGGCGTTGGTTTCGCTTTACCGGCTAATACGGTCGTCAATGTTTATAACCAACTCATTGGGCCCGACCACCGCGTCGCGCGTGGCTCGATCGGAGTCGAGTTTACGGCGCAGCAGAATCCGGCGGTGGCCCGCGTCTACGGCGTACAATCCGGCGTCACCGTGTCCAACGTGGTTGCGGGCAGCCCGGCTGACCAGTCAGGTCTCAAAGTTGGCGACACCATTGTTACGATCGATGGTAAGCCGGTGAAGAACGGAGACGCGCTGGTCTCCGATATTGCCGCTCGCAAGCCCGGCTCGAAGGCAAGTGTCGGCTTCGTTCGCAACGGCAAGAAGCAGGACACCACGGTCACAATCGCGGATCGTGCCAAACTGTTTGCTTCCCGACTTGGCGAGGAAGAAGAAGGTCAGGAAGACAACACGCCGAAGCCCAGCAAGTTCGGCATGGCAATCCGTAGCCTCACCCCGGACATGGCTGACCGGTTGGGCGTTCCCGCAAAGGGCGTAATTGTTCAGGATGTCAAACCGGGATCGTTTGCCGACGATGTTGGCTTGAACCGCGGCGATGTGATTCTGGAAATCAATAAGCAGGCCGTCAACAACGAAGACGACTTCAGCAAGATCCAGTCCAGCTTGAAGAGTGGGCAGGACGTTGTCTTCCTGGTCCGTCCGAGGGGTGCTGGTCCGCAGGACGGTACCATCTTCCTCGCCGGCACACTACCGTAGTAGTCAGGTAAGGCCTTTGGGCTGGCGCTGGAGTGAAAAATTAGACATCATGCCAGTGTCAGCCTGGCAAAAGATGCTTTTCATGCCGGTGTCGCTTAATCCGGCATCTTAGGAGAACGGTTGCAGGGGGAGTTTTCGACGATCTCGATGCGAACCCTTACAAAAACGAGCGTCGCACTGCTGTTTTGGGTTGTTTTGTGCCTTGGCTATGGTTGGTCGCAGCCGACCAGCAAACCCAAGCATGACTCAGGCCGTTCTGAGGCTTCCCGGAAAACCTCCAGGCCCGGACGAATGCATGCGAGCTCGCGCAAGGGGAAGCGTTCGAAAAAAGCGAGCTGGAGGCTCGGTCAGCAGAAGATGGATTCGGATCGAGCGCGGCAGGTACAAGAAGCGTTGATTCGCGAGCATTACCTGACAGGAGAGCCGAACGGAATCTGGGACCAGAGATCCGAGGATGCCATGATTCGTTTTCAAGCTACCAACGGGTGGCAAACAAAGATCGTTCCTGACTCTCGCGCGCTGATCAAACTGGGTCTCGGACCAAACCAGGATCATTTGTTGAATCCCGAAAGCGCCATGACCAGCCCTCTCGAGCCGACAAGTACCTCAGAACATATTGCTCCGGCCGCCGCCGGGGAACACACCGCTCCCAGCGGCACCCAGATCGCTCCCACTTCTCCTGGGCGTGCCGATCCGGTCAGCAATCCGCAAGACTAGTGGCTGCGTCCTGACCTCGGTCCTGAAGGTTGCGCCCCGGATGAATATAGGAAACGGGTCAGCCGGCTCAGTTCTCAGATAGGACTTTTCAAGCCGTGCAGCAGGCGAGACAATGAAACTCAAGGAGGAGCCACTTGTCAGACCGGAAGTACAGACAACCCGGATACATGGACCGAAACGAGAAGCCGCAGAAGACCTCCGGGGATCGACCGCCTAAGCGGGACAACACCTTCGGCCCGCGGCCACTACAAATGGCAGCAACGCGCACGGTCTCCCGCTGCGCGCAGTGTGGCACCGTGCTGCAGGCGTTCACCGAACCTGTGGGCCAGTGTCCCAAGTGCGGATTCGAGTTGCATGCGTGCAAGCAGTGCGCCTATTTCGATCCGGCCAGCCGCTTCGAATGCACTCAGCCCATACCCGAGCGGATTCCGCGGAAGGACATTAAGAACGATTGCAAGTTCTACGCTATGCGGGTCATGGTTGAGAAAGAAACGTCGGCCAGCGCGGCGCGCGTCGACGACGCCCGCAAGGCATTCGAGAACCTGTTCAAGAAGTGAGCTTCGGCTTCCGCGTTTGGGGATCGAAATTCTGCTTGGGAAATCTTAGCCCAGTTTTTGTTCACCTGCTCGCTGTCCCTTGAATTACGGTTTCAGGGTGGGTCGCAGCAGTACCTCGCTGATAAAAGATTCGGGCGCTTGTGTAACCAGCATAGCGACGGTATGGGCCACATCGTCGGGTTGGAGCATCTTGCTCGGATCCCGTCCGATGTGCGGGCTCAAACTGGTGTCGACCGATCCGGGACAGACTACCGAGACGCGGATGTTATGTGCTCGCAGCTCCTCGGCCACCGAGTAAGTCAGTCCGTTGAGGCCCCACTTCGAAGCAGCATAAGCGGCTCCATTGGGCAGGGCATTTTTTCCAGCCAAAGAAGAGATGTTGATGATGTGACCATGCTTGGCTTGGATCATCATGGGCGCAAATGCCCGAATCGTGTAATAGACTCCACGCAGGTTCGTATTCAAAATCTGGTCCCATGCTTCGGGCGGCAGTTGATGGAGTGGACCGCCAAAGCCGCCGATTCCGGCATTGTTGACCAGAATGTCGAGCCGTCCGTGGCTGGTCTCAACACGCGAGGCGAGCTGCTCGACGGCTTGCCGACTGATCACATCACATTCTGCTACCTCTGCTTTTCCGCCTGCTGCCGAGATGGCATCGGCGGTGGTCTCGAGTTGGGAGCCTGTACGTCCGCACAGAACGACGGTGGCTCCCAGCATCGCAAGCCGGCGGGCAATGGCGGATCCAATGCCGCGTCCCGCTCCGGTTACAGCGGCCACCTGGTCTTTCAGTGTAGAATTGTTGTCGACTATCAAGGGTGTCATTCTCCTTTCCACTTCGAGGCGTGAAACCATCTGCTAACCGCGATAATTCGCATTCAACCGAGAGTAAACGAGAGCTTGTGGTGACATTGCTTGCCAGAGAGCGAGGGACATCTCTATAATCCCGCACACCGGGGAAATTGCGCGTGCTAAATGGTTTTCAGACACGTGTAACTTCTCGAGCTTGTTGTTTGAGCGGGCCCGAGGCCGCTTAGCAAAAGCTCCCGGAGTGCTTGGCTTGGGTAACCCGGACAGGTTGTCATCGCTGTTTCCCGAAAAATCACAGGAGTTATATCGATGAAGAAAAGCTTAGTGACGATTGTGCTTTTGTTGGCAAGCATGGCAGTAAGCCAGACCACTCCACAACAACAAGCGCAACCGCAGACACAGCCCTCCGGTGCGCAAACAGCCGGGCAACCCGCGGCAGGTCAGCAGGCGGCGCCACCACAGAAGAAAGAGATCAAGAATCCTGCCGAGTACAACGCCTACGTGGGCGCGATTCAACAGACAGATCCAGCCGCCAAGATCAGCGGCCTGGAGGCCTTTCTCCAGCAGTATCCCCAAAGTGTGATGAAGGAAGATGCTCTGGAAGCGCTCATGATCGCCTATCAGCAGAACGGTAATGGGGAAAAAATGAATGACGCCGCCCAGCGTCTGCTGCAAGTCAACCCCGATAATGTTCGGGCCTTAGCTCTGCTCGCCTACACTCGCCGAACAGCGGCCCAGGGGGGACAAAATCCGCAGCAGAACCTGGCGGACGCGCAAAAGTACGGCCAGCAGGGCCTTCAGGCCTTACCGAAGTTCGCCAAACCCGAAGGCATGTCGGAGGCCGATTTCGAGAAGCTGAAGAAGCAAATGGGAGGAATATTTAGTGGAGCGGTCGGCATCGCCGCTCTTCAGAATAAGGACTTCCCGTCGGCGCAGAGCCACCTGAAGGCGGCGGCCGAAGTTAGCCCGAACGATTTCAGCATTGTTTATCCTCTGGCGCTGTCCTTCTTGCAGTCCAATCCGCCAGATGTGCTGAATGGCGCGTGGTACGCGGCCCGAGCCGCCAATATCGCTCCCAATGCGCAACTTGCGCAGGGAATCGAGAAATATGGGAAATCGCAATACAGCAAATACCATGGCTCGGATCAGGGTTGGAGCGATGTAATGGCTGCCGCGAAAGCATCGCCCACTCCGCCGGCCGGTTTCACCATCAGCCAATACATTCCCCCGACTCCCGCTCAGCAGGCTGCTGACTTGGTGAAGAGCAAGTCGCCAAAGGAGATGAGCTTCGCCGAGTGGGAACTGGTCTTATCGGCTGGTGCGCAATCGGATTCCGACCAGGTCTGGAATGCTATCAAAGGTGTTCCCCTGCAAATGGAAGGGCAGGTAGTCCACGCCACCTCTGACAGGATTGAGATCGCGGCCAGCCAGGACGACATCGATCAGAAGCGCGCCGATATTATCCTGAATATGAACGGACCGATCCCTGCTCGGCTAATGCCAAAAGACGGCGCTACCCTGGATTTTGAGGGGACGCCCGCGTCGTTTACACCCAGCCCGTTTGTCATGACCATGGAGAAGGGAACTTTGCTGACCAAGGCGGCGCCGAAGACCACCAAGCGACCAGTACACCGCAGACCGACGACTCCGCAACAATAAGCCGACCTGTTTCCTGGGAACGAGGGGGCAGCCCAAGGGCTGCCCGCTACTTTTCGGGGATGAGAGTCCGATCTCTTGGTACGGTGCTATCGCGTAGAGCGCTTCCGGCCCCTTTTACAACGTTCAGAACAGCTGCTTTAGTGCTAAGCGAGCGGCTTGATAGCCGCACATCCCGTGTACGCCGCCGCCGGGAGGGGTAGAAGCCGAGCAGACATACAAGCCTGGCAGAGGAGTCCGGTACCTCCGAATCGTCGGCCGGAAAAACCATTGTGACAAAATGGCCGCGCCACCATTGATGTCTCCGCCGACCAGATTAGCATTCGAAGCTTCGAGTTGGGAGGGATTGGTTACCAAGCGTTTCAGAATGCCCTTGCGGAAGCCTGGGGCGAAGCGCTCAATTTGATTTTCGATTTTCTCCGAGACATCTCCTTCGTATCCGTTTGGTACGTGGCAATATGCCCAGACCGTGTGGCCGCCCTCAGGTGCACGCGAGCTATCGAACAAACTCGGCTGGGCTAGTAAAACGAAGGGCTTTTCCGAGACTGAGCCTCGCCACGGCAGTCGCTCGGAAAGCTCGATCTCTTCCCGAGTTCCTCCCAAGTGGACGGTAGCGGCGCGAAAACAATCCTGAGACTTCCAGGGGATGGGCCTGTCCAGGGCCCAATCCATCTTGAACGCGCCGGGGCCATAGCGATAGTTCTCGAGCTTGCGGCGATAAAAACCAGGCAGTCGTGGCCCGGCAATTCGCAAGAGCTGACGGGGAGTGACATCGGCCAGAATGGCACGAGAGGGAGGCAACTGATCGATGGAGTTCACCCGCATACCCGTGAAGATTCGTCCACCCAGGCTTTCGAGGTGAGCGGCCAAGGCATTCGTGATCTGTTGCGCTCCTCCGCGGGGAATGGGCCAGCCGACAGCGTGAGCCGCCAAAGCCAACACTATGCCGAACGCGGCGCTGGGACTCTTTTCCAGCGGAAGGGTAGAGTGCGCTGCTAAACCGGAAAACAGCGTTCTGGATTTCTCATTGCGAAACCTGCGTGTGGCCAGGGTCTTGGCCGAACGAAGGGCATGCCAGCCAAATTGGACCAGGGCAAAGGGATTTTTCGGAATGCCCACGGGGCAAAGAAAATCCGCGGACAAGGTGCTCCAGTTATTCAGCAACGGGGTGAACAATTCTTGGTATGCCTTCGCGTCTGTGCCTAGCGACTTCGTAGTTTCATCAACCGATCGCTCAAGCAGCACCGCGGAGCCATCATCGGACGGATGTGCCAGCGGTGATGCTGAATGAATCCATGCTAAGCCGTACTTGCCAAGCGGCAGCGTGGAAAAAAAAGGAGACCCGGCAGCCAGCGGGTGCACGGCCGAGCCGAGATCGTGAACAAAGCCAGCAAGAGTAAGGGCGGCGGAGCGGGCGCCGCCGCCGATGCTTTCTTCAGCCTCCACCACGGTTACGGAGGAACCAGCCTGCGCCATGACAATCGCGGCGGAGAGGCCGTTGGGGCCTGATCCGATCACGACGACATCAGATTCGGGAATATCGAGCCTGGAGCTAACCATTGTGCTTCGGGTCACCTCGAGTTCAGGGCGCGGCACTGAATGGTCGATTAGCCGCGGAAGCCACGCGGCGACCAGTAGCGCTACGGGCGGCCACAATTGTAGGTCAGCAAGAGCGGACGGTTATTTCTTTAATTCGGCGGGTTTCAGGGCAGCGGCGGATTTTTCGAGGTTGGTAACCGCATCGCTATCGAGTTGATATAAACTCGAGTCGCCCGCCCGCTTGGCAATGTAGTCGTTCCCGGATTTCCCCACTTCGACCTTCTCCACACGTTTGCCGTCTTTCGAGGTCACCGTCATTTCGATAGCGGCCGAGGTGAACCCTTTATCCACGAACTTGCTGGCGGCAAGGCCGCGAACATCGCCGAGCAGAGGCTGAACGCTGCTGGAGTCGAGCTTCTTCGCGTCGCCCGACCACCAGTCATCACCCTTGCGGGTCAAAAAATAGCTTTTCGAGCCATCATGAATTTCAACTTTGTCGGGATCATCGAAGCCGAAGTCGAACAGCTTCTTGTTGCGGAAGTCATCCAGTTTTTTGTCGAGAGCTTGACCGACATCGCTGGTGATCTTATAAACACCTTCGGCTACGCTGGATTTCGCGTAATAGTCTTCCTTGCTCTTACGGACCTCGAGTCGCTGGGAACCGGAGTCGGCGGTCAGGCTGGCGATTCCGACTGGCTTGCCCGACGCAAAAACCGAAGCGGCTTTTTTGGCGTCGGAGGAAGAGCCGGTATCCATGCGCGCAGAAGTGATCTTACTGACCAGGTCGCCTACCTGTGTGCTGTCGGCGCGCAGTGGTTTGGGTTTCAAGATCTGCCAGTCTTCCTTGTTGCGGCCAAACTCCAGATCCTGCTTGTTGGCGACCAGTTCTATGCGGCTGATTTTGTCGGGATCCAACGTAATCAAGCGCTTGTCGCGGAGGTCATTGGCCGTCTTATCGATGCTCGTCTTGGTATAGCTCGCGATGGTGAACACTCGGGGATCGCCGGCGAGCATGGCGTAGGCACCGCTTCCAGCCGGCGTATCATCGCCAATCAGCAGCTTTTGCGCCTTGTTGGACTTCTCGGTGAGATCAACTTCGAGCACTGGCCTTGCCAAGCCGTAGGAGCCGAGGTCGGTAGCTTTGTCTTCTACCAGCCGCTCTGAATTCAGTGAACTGAATGTGCCGAGCATGGAGGAAACGGCACTCTGATCAGCTGTCATTGGTCTGGGGGCCAGAATCTCCCAATCACCGGAGCCGTTGCGTGCCAGCGCAAGCTGGTCACCGCTGCCTTTGCGCAAGTCAACTTTTGTTAGGTCCGATTCATTCACGCTGAGGATCTTGGGCGGCGCGGGCGAGGCACTTACAGTTTCCGTAGATGCCGGATGACGATTAGACCAGTAGAGCGCGCCAAAAAGAGCGGCCAGCAACACCATTGCGATGACTAATCCTCGGATTTTCATCTTCCTTTCCTGAAATCTGAGCCACGGACGAAAACGGATCAGGTTCTGACGGCATCAGCGTTGATCCAGGCAAATGCCCGTGGCGGAGTACTTATCTGCGCTTCCACCAGACGGAGACGCCTGCAACCAGCACGAAAAGCGGAAGCAGAAACTGACTGGTGGTCCGCACCCAGCTCATCTGCGCACGCGTCATCGTAATACGACGGTCTTCGTGGTCCTTGGGCCGGATCGAAATCAGGTCTTCATCGGACGACAGCCAGTTCATAGCATTCAAAGCGAGATCACGATTGCCATTGAAATTGATGAAAGAGTTAGCCGCCCAAGAGGAGCTGCCGACGACCAGGAATCTCCCTTGCGAGTTCTCTTTGCCGGTTTTGTAAGTTCCGGCAGCAGCAATGGTCGCAGCACCTTTCTTGTTCTTGGGGTCGTTTACGTTGACCTCGGCAGAACTCAAGTTAGTGGTGGCCACACTCGTCTCAGAGGAATCAAACAGCTTCTCGACCGTGCTCTTGTCGGTGCTCTTGATGTCTAGCGAACGGGCGATCGGGAAACCGGTGGTCGTGCCCTTCATCTCGCTGACGATGGGCTGGGTGCTGTATTGGCTGACCAGCGCCACCTGCGGGCCTACGCCGATGAGTTGGCCGACGGGATTCATGTCGAGGATGAGATCCTTTTGCGGGTTTACGCCCCAGCTTGTAAGGAGGTTTGTGAGCGCGTCATTATCGGCAATTTCTGCCCGCCCAAGCTTTAGCGGCGGGTCGAGCATGAATAAGGCACGACCGCCGTTTTCTACATACTTCTTGATGGCGTCGACTTGGGGCTGGACGTAATCACCCGTGGGACCGCCGACCACCAGCACGGTGCAGACTTCGGGAATCTCGGCTTTCTCGAGCAGGTTAATGGATTTGGCCTGATATTCGTCTTTGGCCAGCAGTTCTTTGAACCGGGAATAGCCGTTGCGCTCCGAATCGTCGATCTGGTGCTCGCCGCTGCCGGCGACGAAGCACACCGTGCGCGTATTGTTTTTCAAGTCACGAATGAACGCGCCAGTGATGCCTTCTTCGGTCATGCTCTTGGCTTCTTCCTTGCGGTCACCAACCTGCACAACCGCCGTACCGTAGTTCTTAATTCCCGCCTGGCGGGCTGATTGCGGGTTTTTGTCCGGGTCCACGTAATTTACATGGATCTTGTGCGAGAGGTTGGCGTACTGGTCCAGCGTATCCTTTCCTTGCTGGAATCGCGTGGACTGGTCGTAATAGGTGATGGTGGCGTCCTGTTTCAGACCTTTGACGATCTTCGCCGTCTGCTCCGACAAGCTGTAGCGTTTGTTGGACGTGGCATCGTACGACTTGCTGTAGCGGTCACCGAGCACGTTGGCGACGGTGATAACGGCAAGCACCACGACGATGTAGACAGCCGCGTAAGCCGCGTACCGCGTTTGTCTGGCTTTCAGCAACTGTATGTTCACTTACGACCTCCAGCGCAGAGATTCCATGGAACGAGCGGTAAGGAACAGTCCCAGGAAAATCAGCGTTACATAGTAGATGGCGTCCTTGGTGGCCAACACGCCCTTACCGAAAGACTCGTAGTGCGTGATCACCGACATGTAAGCGAGGACGCGTGCCCACATGGCGGTTTCGTAGCCGCTCACCCATTCGAGTACCCAGAGCAGCAGACAAACACCGAAAGTTACGGCTCCGGCGATGATCTGGTTCCTGGTCAATGATGAAATGAAAGTCCCAACTGCCAGCAGGGCGCCGGCCTGCAGCAGCAGGCCGAGATAGCCGATGGCGAGCGGCTTCCAGTCGGGATTGCCGTAACGGAATAGAAACGAGAAGTTCAGGGCCGTACACAAAAGCATGCTGGCGTAAAGCGTGACTGCGGCCAACCACTTACCGACGATCACCTCGGCATCGCGAATAGGCGATGTCGCCAGCAACTCGATGGTGCCGTTACGCTTTTCTTCGGCAAAAAGGCGCATGGTGATCATGGGGATGAAGAACAATCCTACGACGCTGATATTGGAAAGCAGCGGGCGGATCACCTGCTCATTCACGTTCATGGGGTACATCTGACCCCGCATCTGCGATTCGATGCCGTAGTAAACAAACATCCCCAGGGCATTCCAGAAGAAGAAGCCGAAGATGAGGGCGAACATCAGCAGCAGGATGTACGCAATCGGCGAGACGAAGTAGCTGTTCAGCTCTTTGCGGTAAATCGTCCAGACATTTCTCATTACTGCGCTCCCTTGGCGGAGGCGAGCGTTTCCGCCCCTTCCGCCTTGGTCAGTTGTAAGAAGACTTCCTCGAGACTGACTGCAGCCGGCCGAAGTTCGTTCAGATCCCAGCCTGATTCCACAACGGCACGCGCGATGTCAGCGCGTTTAAAACCATCTTTGCCGGAAGTTTCAATTTCGAATGTGCAGAGGTTTTCGCGAGTCTGCTTGGGGACTACACGAGCGGTGGCAGGAATCTGTTCCAGCCGTCGCTGTACGCTGGCGATGTCAAGTACTCCATAGCGATTGGCCACTTCTACCAGGACCGATTCGGCGCCCCGCGCACGATTCTGCAGATTATGCACGGAGTCGGTAGCGACCAGTTTTCCGCGATTAATGATGATTACCTGTTGGCAGGTCTGCTCCACCTCGGGCAGGATGTGCGTGCTCAGAATAATCGTGTGATCGCCTGCCAGGCTACGGATCAAATCGCGGGTCTCGTTGATCTGTTTTGGGTCGAGCCCGGCCGTCGGTTCGTCGAGAATTAATACATCCGGGTTGTGGATGATCGCTTGGGCCAGGCCGACGCGCTGGCGGTAGCCCTTGGAGAGCTTTCCAAGAAGCTTGGTGCGAACATCGCCGATCGCGCATCGTTCTATAACGTAGTCCACCCGCTGCCCGAGTTCCGTGCCGCGAAGCCCCTTCAGGTTGCCTACGAATTTCAGGTATGCGTTGGTCTCCATTTCTTGATAAAGCGGAGGCGCTTCCGGCAGGTAGCCAATCCGCTTCTTAACCTCGAGCGGTTGCTCGAGCACGTCGATACCGGCCACCATGGCGGTACCCGACGTTGGGGGCAGGAAGCAGGTCAACATGCGCATGGTGGTGGTTTTACCGGCGCCGTTTGGACCCAGGAAGCCGACAATCTGCCCTTTCTCCACGGAAAAGGAGATCTGGTCGACGGCGGTTGTCCGCGCGTACTTTTTGGTGAGATCTTTAACTGTGATCATAGCTATTTTGCCGCAGGGAGTAAGGGCAAGAACCCCTACACATCATTTAGGAATGCACTGCAGTGTCACTATCTTAAAAAGTGAGCAGGTCTGCTGTCAAACGCGGGAAAAGGTACTTGAAGTTGATTTTGCGTCTCCGGCCAGGCGATTCAAGGCAAACGCCAGCCCCATTAATAGCCAAAACACGACCATAGCCTCGGCATCGCCAAAGTTGTATTGCAGGAAGCCGGTCAAGACAAAGCCGGCAAGGCCTCCAAGTATTCCCAGCAGGAGGCCGCGATCGAACCAGTCTGTATCCCTAAGCGCCCGGTCGAGGCGCAGCAGAAAAATGGCATAGCCCACCATCAGCCAAACCCACGAGGCTAAAGCCGGAAGACCGCATTCGACCGCCAGTTGTATGGGGGTCGAATGAAAATGGCTGTGCAGGCCGAATCGACGATAAGCTTCTAAGTTCCACCTCTGCCAATCGCCGGCGACGCTATCAAAGCCGACGCCAAGGAGCGGGTGTGCACGAATAAGAGCGATGCTGTCGTGCCACATGGCGAGGCGATATTCGGTTCCTGGATCCGATTCTAGTCCCGTTCTATGGCGTTGGACCCAGTAGAGGCCGGCCAGCGCAATGACCAGAAAACCGGCAAGGCTGATCCATTTTATCCCGCTGGTGCCGCGGATCAGGATCATCACGAGCACGCCCACCATCAGACTGGTTAACGAGATGCGGGTAAGAGTCAACCCTAGAGTTGTAGCGGTCAATAGGAAAGCGACGATGAACCCAATGCGAAGCCGGCGAGAAGGTACTCCGGAAACGATGAAGCCACCGATCAGTGATCCGATGAAAACCAGAATTTCAGAGAAGGGGAAATAGTGCTTGAAAAAGCCTTGTGCGCGCGGTGGATGGGCACGGGTCAAGATTACCGGTGGAGTCAATAAGGCGGCTTGTAGCGACCTGGGATCGACCCTGACGCGGAACGGTTGCAGTGCGTTGGGTGTTTCTCGCCACAGGAGTAGTTCGACCGGCGCAGAGGGAAACTGTCGCCTCCCTAAGTCATCAGGGTTTCGAACTGGTGTTGAGCCTACTTTCCGGATGATGTCGCCCGGCATCAGCCCGAAATGGTGTAGCGATGTCAAGGCTGGGCCGTTCCCGTTTGCGCGCACGCCAATACCGGCGGTATATTGCCAGCCCGTGTAGATCACGGTCAGCAAACAGGACCCAATCAGCAAGCCCGTCAGTATCTTTAATTGTCGCCTGCGGACGATGGCTTGTCCGGCCACAATTGCCAGCAAAATCAGCGATGCCGTACGCATGCGACCCCAACTCAGAAGCGGATCGACGGAGAATGCACTGGAAATTGCAGTAAGTACGAGAAACAGAATCAGGGGAACGGCCAGCGGCTGTGGAAACAGCCGGCGTTTTCCCGCGCACAATGAAATCAACCACAGAACGGCAGCGCCCCGGAAGCAGTTGACTGCGCCCTTGGTTGACAATGGCGCGCACAGTGCAACCGCGGCCAGCGAGACAAATATCGCCGTTTCGAGCCACCCAATTAGCTTGGAGGAAGGCGGGCTATCACCTGTCACGGTCCCGCGATCTACCAGATGTACGGCGCCAGCCATGTTGTCGTATCCTAGAGGGCTCAACCGTTACCCGAGACAGCCCAGATGTTTTCTCGTCGTTCGCGACTGATAAGCGTAACTTGTGTCCTTAACGACCTGTTTGCCACCGCGGTCGCGTTTCTCGTTGCCTACGGCATTCGCGTTTTGATTGGACAACGGCACTGGGTCGGGCTGCATGCCATATATCCACTCAAAGTCTACCTGCCTATTTTCGCCGCAGCGGCCCTGCTAATCCCTTTCTTCGGCTATTTGCTCGGAGCGTATCACCAGGTAGAGCTGAGGCGTCCGCGGGACATAGCTTCCGACGTAACCAAGATGATGGCTCTCGGCCTCTTAGCCTTGTTCACGGGCATGTTTTTCTTCAAGGGCGAATATGTTAGTCGAAGTCTCCTGTTGATTTTCGTCTTTCTCCAGTTTGTATTATTGGCAGCGAGCCGATGGGCGCTGTTGGCAGGCGGAACCTGGCTAAGGACGAGGCCGGAACACCAACGGCATTTTATCATCGTAGGAACTTCCGCCGGGGCAGGCCAACTTGCATCGCTACTGGAGGAGGGCGAAAACCTGGGATTCGATCTGCTGGCATTTGCGTACACGGGAGACGAGATTCCTGGCCTGCCTGAAGGATTGCGACGAGATTATTCGACCATTCCCGTTCAGCAGCTCCCTGAACTTCTCCACAGCCATGTTGTGGATGAAATTCTCTTTGCCGTAGGCAGGGAAGAGTTGGCGGATCTGGAGCCCATGATGCAGCAATGCGAGCAGGAAGGAGTGCACATGCGGGTGCAGCTCGATTTCCTACCGCGGGGTTTCAATCACGTTTTTGTCGAACACCTTGGCCATGTGCCGCTGCTGACCTTCGCCAGCACTCCCCAAAATGATTTTGCACTGGCCTTCAAGCGATTGATCGATGTAGTCGTCGCCGCTGCGATTCTGGTGGTGGTGTCTCCTGTGTTCCTGCTGTTGGCCGTGATGATTAAATTGACTTCGCCTGGGCCCGTGTTTTACCGGCAGACGCGCTGTGGGCTGGGAGGGCGCCGGTTTACCCTCCTGAAGTTTCGCTCTATGGTGGCTAACGCCGAGCAACTTCTCCTTCATATGGAGGAAATGAACGAGGTGGACGGCCCCGTGTTCAAGATGCGCCGGGATCCGCGCTGTACTCCCATCGGGCGATGGATGCGGATTTTCAGCCTTGATGAGCTGCCGCAATTGTGGAATGTGTTGCTCGGGCACATGTCGCTGGTGGGACCGCGGCCACCGCTGCCCG
>Ga0126370_10000799_pt1 | contig 13629 bp, 15 predicted proteins | sample PanSoiMetaPlot_3_FD_92586 | JGI IMG/M metagenome (GOLD analysis project Ga0126370, IMG submission 92586) | Tropical forest soil microbial communities from Panama - MetaG Plot_3 | ecosystem: Environmental > Terrestrial > Soil > Tropical forest > Bulk soil | place: Panama | collected 2016-02-17 | reverse complement strand
GTCGAGCGGTCATTCACTGCGATCACTTCGTAGTTGTCGTAGTCGAGCGCAAGCAGTGAGCGCAGGCAGTTCTCGATTTCTACTTCTTCGTTGCGTGCGGGAACAATGATCGAAACTCGCGGATTGCCGGCGGGCGAAACTGGATTTTGGTTCCATTCGGGACGGGAGACGTCCGCCACAGAAGGCATGCCCAGGGCGGCGTCCACGATGCGGGAGAACCAGGCGAGCGCCAGAATGATTCCCGCAATCCACCAGAAATAAGCCATTCCTGATTACGTCTTCCCTGCTGTTGCCAGGTCCGCGTGAGAATCCAATGCCATGGTCGGAGCGAATTTCATCCCATAGAACAGTATCGCCGAAGAGATGCCCATGGCGATAATTGGCAGGATGAACGCGATCTGCAGCGAGCGGCGATCGGCGACCCAGCCCATCATCGTGGGCGAAGGTACGTCGCCGAGCAGGTGGATGATGAAGATGTTTACGGCCAAGGCGCTCGCGCGAATGTGAGCATCGACTGAGTTGATGACGGCTGCGTTCAGCGGCGCGGTGTTCAGCAGCAGGAAGAATGCCGCCACACCGATCGCAGGAATCATCAGGGGTCCCTTGTTAAACAACGCCACGGTCATCACGGGAATGCCCAACAGCATGCTGGCCGCAGACACGAAGTAGTAGGAACTCTTCATCCGTGGCAACAGATAATCTCCAAGCCATCCGCCAGCCAGCGCTGCCAGGATGCCATCGACAACGATGATCATGCCGAACAGCAGGTTCGCCTTTTCGAGCGTATAGCCGCGTTCGCTGTAAAGAAACTGGGGAATCCATACTTGAATTCCGCCGAGGGAAAAGGTCATGGCGGCCATGCCCAGCGTCGCAGTCAGAAAGGACGGGTTTCTCGCAAGACCAAGAATTGTTCCTCGCTCGGGGGTTGCCTTCAGGGAATCAAATTGTCCGCGCTCGGGCTCTTTCAGGAACAGCACACAAATCGCCAGCAGGAAACCTGGAGCCGCAGCGATGTAGAACGGAAAGCGCCATCCATGGGTGGGAGCGAGGTACCCTCCCAACAAGTACCCTGCCGCCGATCCAACGGGGATCGCAAGATAGAAGACTCCGAGAATCCGCCCGCGTATGTTTTCGTGGAAAAGATCCGAGACGAATGTTGGCGCAATCGTGACGAACGTCGCTTCCCCGACCCCAACCAGCGTATGACGAATCAGCAACTCGGTGTAGGTGTGCGTCACTGCCGTGAGCAGCGTCAGGCCGCTCCAGAAAAATGCTCCCAGCACGATGATGAGCTTGCGCGAATAGCGGTCAGCGAGCGGGCCCACAAACGGCGCCGCAAGCATGTAAAAACCGAGGAATGCGCTGGTTAGATATCCGATTTGCTCTTTCGAAATGTGGAACTCATCCTGCACCAGCGGCTGCACCGCGAACAGCACATTGCGGTCCGCGTAATTGAGCAGATTGAGCGCCGTCAGAACGAGGAGCGCAGTCTTGGGTTGAAGATGGTTCCGGGACACGGGTCGAGCGAATATAACACGGAGCCGAAGATCATCAACCACCAAGGACACGAAGGTGCACTAAGGAAAAACATTGCGCTGTTCGAATTCCTTTGTGTTCCCTAGTGTCGTTTGTGGTTATTGCCTTTGGGACGCGGCCACTTCGCTACGATGGTTGTTGAAATGCCGCCGCGCGGACGAAACTCTCCCCGAACCTCTGCCCACACGGGTTTCGCCCACTTCACGATGTCATCGAGAACCTGGTTGACGACGTTCTCCTGGAAAATGCCCAGGTTGCGGTAGCACTGCAAATACTCTTTCAGCGACTTCAGTTCCAAGCAATCTTTGTCGGGCATGTAGCGGATGTTGATCACGCCGAAATCCGGCAGGCCCGTCTTCGGACACACCGAGGTAAACTCTGGATCGTCGACGACGATCTCGTATCCGGGAAACTGGTTCGGCCACGTTTCAATCTCGGGGAATCTGTAGTCCAGACCGGCAGCAGCGTGTTCGGGGGTGTAGCGGGGCGATTTGGGCATGGTGCTATTGTAGCGGGTAACAGAATGCAGCCGACCCTCGGGCGGCAGCATCTAACTCAGTACCGTACCTGACAGGTTCCCTGTGCTCTCGCGACCTTCAGGATGGTAAATTAGCCCTTACACTTATTCCTGCCGCATACTGAAAGAAAAACCGGTTGGCGCTGACAAAAAACTCGAATGCTCCGTCGAAAAGGCGGTGGATCTGGCTTTTGTCCGCAGCCATCATTCTGATTCTGGTGCTGTATTCCTACTTTCACCAGACCCCATTGAAAGTCCACGCGGTAACGGTGCAGCGCGGGCCCATTCGCAGCCAGATTTCAACTAACGGCAAAGTCGAACCTGTCCAAAACTTTGAGTCGCACGCTCCGATTGCGACTACGGTGAGGCGGCTCTTGGTGAAAGAAGGAGACCGCGTCCGCAAGGGACAATTATTGCTCGAGCTCGACAACGATGACATCCGTGCACAGGCTGCCAGAGCGCAGGCTCAGATCAAAGCGGCCCAAGCCAACCTCGCCGCCACAAAAAATAGCGGAACACAGGAAGAAATCCTGACCCTGAACGCGCAATTGGCTAAGACGCGGGCGGCCCGCGACACAGCCCAACGAAATCTGGATTCGTTGAAGCGCCTGCAGCAACAGGGCGCCGCGTCTGAAGGAGAAGTCCGGCAGGCCGAGACCACTCTGCAAACTACCCAGGCTGACTTGAATTTGCTCGAACAGAAACAAAAAGGTCGCTACTCCCCGCCGGAGGTCGCCAGCACTGAGGCGCAAGCTGCGCAGGCCCAGGCCGCCTACGAGAGTGCGCAAAGTGCGCTCGGCAAATCGAGCGTGCGCGCTCCCTTTGATGGCATCGTGTATTCCCTGCCGGTTAAATTGGGAGCGTTTGTCCAAGCGGGAGACATGCTCTTACAGGTAGCCGACCTGTCGCACGTGCTCGTCCGTGCTTTCGTCGATGAACCCGACGTGGGCCGCTTGCAGATGGGACAAAAAGTTGAAGTCACCTGGGATGCGGTACCGGGCCGGGTTTGGACCGGAGCCGTCAACAGCGTTCCCTCGACAGTCAAGCGGAGCGGCAACCGAAATGTCGGTGAGACGACTTGCCTGATCGACAACAAGGATTTGCGGCTGCTTCCGAACATCAACGTTGGTGTCACGATTGTGGTCGCCGCACACAACAACGTTCTCACATTACAACGCGATGCCCTGCACATCGACGATAACAAGGCGTACGTCTTCCGCATTGTTGACAATCGCCTGAAGCGACAAGCCATTGAATTCTCGCTCCAGAATCTCACCCGTGTGGAAATCACGTCCGGGCTCTCTGAAGGCGATGCGGTGGCAATGCCCGCAGAAGAGACCAAGCCCCTTACCGACGGCGCCCCGGTCAAGGTCGTTCCCTGAGCCATGGGTATCACCCGATTCCTTAGTCGCGGCCGCCTGCTTGCTGTTCTCTTGGTTGCAGGTTTGCTTGGCAATGTGTCAGTTGCATGGGCGACCACGCCGTCTGCAAGAGATCTTCTTGCTTCCGGCCATGTAGATGAAGTGATCCCCGTTCTGCAGAAGAAAATTACGGAATCTCCAAACGATGCTGAGCTGCACAACCTGCTTTGCCGTGCCCATTTCATGGCAGAAGAATGGGATCGCGGCATCTCAGAGTGCGAACGCGCGCGCAATCTGGACCCGCAAAAGAGCCTCTATCACCTGTGGCTCGGGCGAATCTATGGAGAGAAGGCCGATCGCGTGGGATTCTTTTCCGCGGCCGGCATGGTGAGGAAGGTCCGAAGTTCGTTCGAACGTGCTGTAGAACTCGATCCGAGCAGTTGGGAAGCGCGGACGGATTTAGCTGAGTTCTATCTGGAAGCGCCGAGCATCGTCGGCGGCGGCAAAGATAAGGCTCGCGAACAGGCCAAGGCACTACTGCCGCTCCATCCGGGCATGGCGCACTGGGTGTTAGGGCGGATCGCTGAGAAAGAAAAGAACAACACCGAAGCTGAGCGCGAATATCGTGCTGGCATCGCCGCGACCAATGGGGGATCCCGCGCATGGCTCGACTTCGCTATCTTCCTGCGACACGCCGGCCGTTTTGAGGAGATGCAGGAGGCTCTGGAAAAGGTCGAGTCCGCGCCGGTAGACCGCGGCGAGTCTCTTATGGACGGCGCTAGCCTCCTGTTGCAGGCTGGACGTTACTTTCCTCTCGGCGTTCGCCTGGTGCATCGCTACTTCTCTGTGGGAACTGTCGAAGAGGGACCAGCATTCAAGGCGCATACCTATCTAGGGGAACTGCTCGAAAAACAAGGAGACCGTCGTGGAGCCGCAGAGGAGTATCGCTTTGCGTTGGCCCTTTTCCGTGGCTATCGGCGCGCGGAAGAAGGTCTGAAGAGGCTCGAGCAGTAGTCGACCCGAGAGACTGCCCTGCCTAAAATCTAGCTTAATTCTAGATTAAGGGCCAGCAATCACAATGACTTAGAGGCGGCAATGCCCTCATCGAACGACTTGGACCACGCTCCTCTGGTTCCCTACTCAGCATCCTTGTTCAGGGGCAAACCTGAATTCTTACCCGATGGTTGCAACCACACCCCGACACACCCTGTCCTAAAGCTGAGGAGAAAGCAGAATGAGCTATACAGTCGGCGATGGCACAGTCACGCTCGCTTTGGTAGCGGGCATTATTGGATATCTCTATGTGAAACACTTGGGGCGGCAGAAGAGGCTGGAAATCATTCATCAAGAGCGGATGGCAGCGATGGAAAAGGGGATCCCTTTGCCCGAGTTTCCCTTGGAGCCTGAGCGCGAGCGCCGGCCTGATGCGCTGGTCCTCCCAATTCTGGGCATGGTTCTGTTCACCCTATCGATTGGGACCATGATTGTGCTGTACTTGAATCTCCCGATGGAGTCCCATAGTTTTTGGATTACTCCTCTGCCGTTTACCTTCTTGGGTGTAGGCTTCATCAGCTTCTACTTCTTGAAGGCCAACCCTTGGCACTAGCCCTTGCCGAGAACGATGCCCAACTCGTAGAGCGCGCGCAAAGCGGCGACGAGCCAGCCTTCGCGGAACTGGTTCGTCGGCATAGTGCTCTCGTGTTTCGGCTAGCGGTGTCGATTCTAGGCCGCGAGTTTATCCCGGAAGCGGAAGACGTGACGCAAGAGGTATTTCTCAAGGTTCATCACGCGATCGGATCGTTTCGCGGCGAATCTGAATTTCGCTCATGGATCTACCGCATCACGTTCAACCAGGCGGTGAACTTGAAAGCGCGCGTTCGCTTCCGAAGCCCACATGCCGACGAATCAGTTCTTCATGATGTGGCGACTTCGGAACCTGGAGCGGATCGACAGATGGAAGTAGTGCAGCGCGATCGAGCCCTTGCGGAGTGCATTCAGACGCTTCCAGAGGTTTACCAATCAGCCTTGCGCCTGCACTACTGGCTTGGGGCGGGAGTTGGCGAAGTGGCGGAATTGCTTGGCGTTCCCCAGAACACCGCGAAGTCGTATCTCTACCGTGCGCGCCAGTTACTTCATGGCATGCTTAAAGAGAAAGGACACTCTTGTGACTGAGATGGTTGACCCTGAAATGCGTCCTCCCCAGATGCCACCTAACGAAGTCGGGATCGATAGACTGCTGCGGCGATCCATGGCCGTGCCGATTCCCACACTGTCAAAGGATTTCGATCAGCGTCTGCTGCGCGAGGTCCGCCGAGGTTCGCGTCCCCTCGACCAATATCGCCGGATTCTCCTCGCTGCCTATGGTGTCGTTTCAGTTGTGGTGTCAGCGATGGTCATGCGCGGTCAAGGGCTCGACTGGGGCGTCGTATCGGGGACGATCGTCGCATCACTCGCCTTGGTCGCGATCACGCGCTTAGCGTGGCGTGCAACCGATACAACCCTGCGCCATGCTGCCAGATAGACCCACCGAGCTCAATTCAAACCGAGTGCGAGCAGCTACCCCTTCCAGCGATCAGCATCTCTAGCTCTGTTAAATTAGCATCTTGCTTGCATCCACATTGCTCATACATTACTACGCCACTCTGAAAGGGACGCAATGAAACCTTCGAGCCCCGGTGCGCTTGCTTTGACATCCCTCCTCGCGATGCTTTTCTTGCCGGCGTCTTTGCTGGCCGAACCAATTCCGCTCAAGCGCATCGTCGAGCTCGCATTGTCGCACGCGACCGCGGGGGCCATAGCTACTGCCGACCAGCGGCGCGCGGACGCCGCCTACCAGGAACTACACAAGAGTTACATCCCGCAACTCACCGCGGGAGCGGGGCTCGGGCCGCCGTCGTATGGCTTCCCGCTTGCGCTCGAAGGACAAGCGCCCTCACTTTTCACCATCAACACTCAGTCGTCGATCTATAACCCATCGCTCCGGTCTGCGACCGCGGCAGCAAAAGCCGACGAAAAGATGGCTGCTCTGAATACCAAAGATCAACGCGAGGCGATCATTCAAGATGCGGCTCAAAGTTACGCGGAACTCTCCAAGTGGGAACAACGTCTGGCAAGGTTGCAGGAGACCCAAGCCGACGCTGACAAATTTCAAGCGGCCGTAGAGCAACGAGTGAAAGAAGGCGTGGACAGCGAGGTCGATGGTACGAAGGCCAAGCTATCTGCCGCGCGCGTCCGTTTACGCGTCGCAGAGGCTCAGGGATCCGCCGACGTTCTCCGTGAGCATCTGTCGAAGTTGACGGGCCTGGCTGCACAGAGCATTCAGACTGATTCCGACTCGTTCCCTGCACCTCCAGCACCTCCTGCGGAAGAAACGGTGAAGGATGCAGCCGCGTCGGCCCCCAGCGTCGAGGCCGCCGTGGCACATGCGCGCGCGCAGTACCTGCGTGCGCAAAGCGAGCACCGCGCGATGTGGCCCAGTTTCGACCTGGCGGGTCAATATGCGCTTCTCTCAACTTTCAATAATTTTCAGAACTATTACATCCCCTCACACCCATGCACCGTAGGGGGAGTTTCGGTACTCTGCGTTAGCAATTCCTTTCAGAGAAACAACGCCACGATTGGGGTCTCCATTCGGTTCCCCTTTTTCAATATGTCTCAACGTGCGCGTGCCGATGGCGCCGACGCCGAAGCTCTGAAGGCAAAAAAGCAAGCGGAAGCTGCACGTGACCGAGTGTCGGAGCAGACATTGCGCCTGCAGCGCTCTGCGACGCAGCTACAGGCTGCACACGATGTTGCGGAACTGGAATATGAAGTAGCCGAAAAGAACTTGGGTGCGACACAGACTCGCATCGACGCTGGCACCGCGAACCTCCATGACCTCGATGACGCGCGAGCACAACTCAGTGAACGCTTCATGACGCTGCAGGATGTATCTTTCGATCTGCAACGGACGCAGCTTGGGCTCTTGCGGTCGACGGGTGATCTGGAGAAATGGGCGTTAGGAACCCACTGAGCATCCGAGGAATTCGACTTGTCGTGCGGATCATCGCTGAGAATCCAGCTGCCGTACAAACCCGTGGAAGAGCGGCCCTTTCAGGGCCGCGTAAGGCAGCAACTCAACGAGGGCTTTAGCCCCCGCGGCTCACAATTTTCCGCGCAGGCTCTTCACGACTTCGCGAATCGCCCTCTCGTTCCTGCGATACCACCGCCACTGTCCCTGCTTGGTGGCCTCGACCAGTCCTGCCTTCGTCAAGATCGCCATGTGGTGCGAAATCGTCGGCTGCGACAGACGAATCCGCTGCTCGATCTCTCCTCCGCAAAGACACGGACCATGAACGGGCTTCTCAGTCCCGGCTTTTGCGTCGGCGCCCCGCTCTTTCAGAACCTGCAGAATGCGGCGGCGGGTAGGGTCGGCAATGGCGTGAAGCGCGCGATCCAGCATTCCATCCGAAGACATAGTGGACTACTGATAGCGCGGAAATCGACGGTTGTCAATCTAAGGAAACGTCTGGCAGGAGTTATTTCTTCAGCATCGGGTTGTAGCCATCCCCGATCAGCTGCGTGCGCATTGCCTCGGCATCTTTCACCTCGGCAAATGGGCCCACCTGTACGTGAAACAGCTTGTCAGATGTGGACTGTGCGGCCACGAACGCGGGATAGTTCTTCTTCTTAAGAGCATCCACCAGGGCCTGCGCGTCTTCCTGCTTGGTGACTGCGGCGATCTGCACGTAGTACCCGGTGGCAGGCAGAGTCGTATTGGGATCAACGGCGGTCGATTGCGGAGCTTGTGCTGGCGTAGCCGGTGCGGTAGCAGTCGATGGAGCGGTTGTACTGTCGGTTTTCGTATCGGATGGAGGGGTCAACTCCGGGTTGGCTTCCTTCTGCTCCACCGCTTTATAGAAAGTCATGGGCGGGGCAGCCGATCCGCTGGTCGCTTTCGCCGTGTTCGCGGAAACGGGAGGACTGGCTGGTGTACTGGCAGCGGCAATCGTCGGTTCGGATTTGCGGCCCAGTGAATATCCGAGAGCAAAGAAAAGGGCGCAGATCGCTACCAGACCGAAGAACAGCACCAGCAGCTTCCCCGTTCCAAGGGTTATTTCTGTATCTTCAGACGAAGCCATAGTTGAACTCCGAGCGCGCACTCTCTCAAAACAGGGTACTCCACTTCCCCTGGATTCCAGGAAAAATCGGGAATCCCTAGTTGGCACCAACGTAACTGGGCGGTCTTAATTAGACTAAGCCGTCTTGGCTGCTGGTGCCGCAGGCGTTCCCTCACCGCCCCTGCTCAACAACTTCTGAATGCCGGAGAAGAAATCCACTGGCACCGGGAATACCACCGTCGTATTCTTTTCGACGCCGATTTCGGTGAGCGTTTGCAGGTAACGTAATTGCACGCTGACCGGCTCTCCAGACAGTAGGTGCGCCGCGTCGACCAGCCGCTGCGCCGCCGAGAATTCGCCTTCTGCATGGATGATCTTCGACCGCTTCTCGCGCTCAGCCTCGGCTTGCTTGGCCATGGCCCGAAGCATCGACTCGGGCAGATCGACCTGCTTCACCTCAACGTTGGTCACTTTGACGCCCCACGGGGAGGTATGCGTATCGAGAATGCTCTGCAGACGCAGATTGATCTTGTCGCGATGCGCCAGCAGTTCGTCGAGTTCCTGCTCGCCGAGCACCGAACGCAGCGTCGTCTGCGCGAACTGCGATGTCTGGTACACGTAATTCGAGACTTCGACGACCGCTTTGCGCGGCTCAATGACGCGGAGAAAGATAACAGCATTCACCTTCAGGGTGACGTTATCGCGCGTGATGATGTCCTGCGGAGGAACCTCGAGCGCTTCTTGCCGCAGGGATACGCGCACCATGCGGTCAATCGGCGCGAATACTAGAATCACGCCAGGCCCCTTCGCCGCAGGCAGCAAACGGCCCAGTCGAAAGATCACTCCGCGTTCATACTCGGCCAGAATCTTAATGGAACTGAGGATGTATATGACGACGATGACAATGACGATGGTGCCAAATCCGCCCAATATCTCCGGCATGAAGCCTCCCCTTAGGGGCGACAACGTCCCTAGGGCGGATTGTATAGCAGTAGAGCGACGGCGGAGAGCAAATCGAGCGCAGAGCGGTTGCTTGCCTTGATGCGTCAGGCCGTTTTGAAACTACTGGGAATCGTAAGCCTTGTCATCCTGAGCGAAGCGAAGGACCCCATGCCTGCATGCGCCGCAATCGGCGAAGAAAGGGATTTCCAAAGAGTACTCTGCCCACCCTGCCCGCTTGCGCCCCCTTATTGTGCCTTCGCCACCTGGATCCGGCTGGCATCCACGGTGACGGCCCGCTGAATCTCCATTTCGATCGATGTCCCGACATCTAACTTCACATCCGGACCATGCTTCAGCAGAGCCCACGCCGCCCCGCCAGCCAGTCCTGCAAGGCCACCGTAGCGCGCACCGTTGAAGCCGCCAGCAGCGGCGCCGCCGATCGTGCCCACGGTACCGCCGACGGCCGCACCTTTGGCCGCTTCTTCCACGCGCTTGCCGGTGTTTTTATCCTGCTGGATCGTTCCTTCGGCGTCTTTCACGGTATGGTCGTCAGCTCCCGGCGTGTTCTGCACGGAACCCGGAAGCATGACGGTGTAACCGCTCGGATAAATCATAGAGGTGAAGTGAATCAGAATTTCAGCGCGCTTGCCCCGCGTTGAGCGCTCGGTGTGCGAAATCTTTCCCTGGATATATGTTCCGGCTGGGATCAGGATACGGTCGTTCAGAACGAACGGGAACGCTGTCTCTGCATATACCGCGTCGCCCTCGCGCGCATTCTTCGTGGAGATTGCCTGTTTCAGTACTAGCGGAACCTTCGTCCCAGCAGGGATGATCGCGGCGTTAGGATCTGGCGCGGGCGCAGTCTGTTGTGCCGGCGCTGGATTCGCGGTCGACTCGTTAGTAGCCTTGGGCGTCTGCGCGGCCTGGCCTAAGGCTATGCATGAAATGAGCATTATGCTGCAAAGAAAACGCATACGAACCTCCCGACCGAACGCAGATTATATGCCTTAGCGGCTAGGATGCACCCTCAGGTCTCGGAGTTTTCCGGCAAACCGGGTGGGCGCTCTGACAGACTTAGGAAAGAGTAAGGCCTACCAGGACTCCAGATAGAAGCGTGGCGATCGGACGACTGGTCCTTGAGTCGGTGTAGCCGTTATGGATTGTTTAATCGCGTCCGTTACATCACGGTCGATGCAGTGGAGTTCATCAGTACCGAGGCTGGTGAACCGGAACGGCTGAAGGTATCCCGCAACGCCGCGCATGGGAAACATCATCTCCGCAGTGGCACGCACTTGGCCGGAGCTCAGATAAATCACTATGTCAACCCACGAGCGTTCTTCCACGTAGTTCGAAATATCCAACAATCCCCCGGTGATGGAGAGTTGCTGCAGCTTGCACGAGAGTTGGCGACCGTTCTCCAGGCGAATCACAGCCATCATCGATCCGTGAAGGTTCGCGCGTGGAGCGCGTCTTGCAGGCCGTCGTTGAAAGAATTGACTCATTGCAGAATTCCCACCAAGTTTCGCTGGTTGCCCCATCCCTTCGGCTTCGCTCAGGGCTCTCGCGCGCCTTTTGCGAAAAGGTTCGGCCCGACAAAATGGCCGAAGCTCGTACCTGACCTAGAGCCAGAGGTTGCTGCCGTGTAATTGGGGCTGCGTGCTTTGCACGAGCAGGCGGCTAGTTCGCCGCATCATCTTCCAGTCGTACTCGTAAGCGGCTCCACATGCCAGACAGATCTGATAATGGCGCCCGTTGTCGTCGATGCGTGGCCACGAGAAGCGGTGTGTGCAACCTTGGCGGAGAAGCAACTTCAGCAATTTCACGGTTTCACCTGATTTCGGTTCTTCCATTGATTGAGCCAACGGGAGAAAAAGGGCTTGTGCTGATCGTCCAACAGGCCTTGCAAGGTGGACAACAGAATGTTCGGTGGCTGCGATTTTGAAAGAAACGAGTCCACGGATCGCAGCTTTTTCTTGGGAATTGGTCCGTAGGCCGACAAGAGCATGATCGGAACGTGAGAATTGATGCTCTTCATTTTCGCCGCAACTGTGTCGGCGTTCATGCCCGGCATTTGGTAGTCGAGGACCACCGCATCGACGTTGCGCGACCGGAATAGCTTCAGGCCTTCATCCCCGGCGCTTGCTTCCAGAACTTCATAGCCGTTCTGTTCGAGCAATTTCTTGCGCCCAATCAGGCTGTTCCAGTGGTCGTCGATGCAGAGAATGGTCGCCTTCGCGCGAGACATGAATCCTCACATTCCATTCCGGCCAGAAACTTTTCTGTCAGCGGGCGCACTTCCAGGTAGGAAGCTGCGTAGGCTGGACTACGAAGTGGTGGGCAAGGTGATTCTGTACCCGACGTAATGCGTTTTCAAATTACTAACGTGCACGCCCCACGACAGTTACCCTAGGGCAAATTGGGGAGAAAAGGAATGAGTTGTCATCCTGAGATCCGCATATTTTCTGACCGATGAACCTAACGACTTTTGTCGGAGCGGGTGCTGCCGACAAATTGCACGAATACTTCGCACCAACGAATCTGGGATGATGAGGCGCCTGGCAGTATGAACTGGCCGGGAGGCCCGGGAGCACTGGCTATTTGGATTCAGATTTCAACTTTCCGATCTTGTCCTGCGCGACCTTCCCCAGTTGCTCCTTGAACTGGGCATTGTTCTTGTCACCGGGAAGCAGTTCCACGCATTTCTCTTCCGCGGCCAAGGCAAGCTCTTTCTGGCCTGCGGCCAGATAACCATCGCTGAGACTATCCTGCGCATTTGCCGAAGCCGGGTAGGCTTCCGTATTGAGCTTGAATAGTTCGATGGCCTCATCCTTGTCGCCCGCTTGCAGGCGGTCATAGCCGAGCAGATTTATGGCGAATTCGGGGGCCACAAATACTTGCGGATCACGCTTACGCGTTTCTTGATAGAACTCGGCAGCCCGGGCAGCACCGCCTTTCTGGTCGGCAAGCGTCCAGAACTCTGACGCCGGAGTCTTCTTGGCGGCGATTGTCGCTTTCAGATCAACCGGCTTGGTGACCAGCGTGTCGATGAAGAAGGCTACGACTTGCTGCACCAACTCGGGATGCGGACCGAAGATCTCGGTTCCATGCTTTCCATCCTTGAATCCAGAGAACTTTGTCCGCGGGTTGCTCGACAGGCTTGCCGTCCACTGCATGACTTGCACTGCGTCATCGTTGTATTCATCGTCGGCCGCGGCGGCGGAAAAGATCGGGCGTTCGGGATGATCGGCGATGAAGTTGATCCCTTTCACATCTGTCGTACCAGCGAGTAAGACCAGCGCCTTCACATCCGGATGCCGTTGCGCCAATCTGACAGCATTGCCTACGCCGCAGCTGCCACCGCCGAGAGCGATTCGTCCTCTATCCACGCCGGGCTGTGAAATCAGAAACTGGTAAGCTGCATCGAAATCGGCGGGCCACTTCTCATTCAACTGCTGCCGGACCTCCGGCGTCGCACCGTCAAATCGAGCCCCGCCGCTTTCTCCAAAGCCACGGTTGTCGATGGTGAGCACGTTGACTCCGCGTTCGCTCAAAGCCTTGGCGACTGGCTCCCACGACTTTCGCGTGGTGTTGCACATGTGAAGCAGGAGCACGCCGGGCCCGGATTTGCCTGCCGAGAAGAATGTGGCGCGGAGCTTGATCCCGTCGGGCGCGGGAATATCCACGTCTTTCGCGGAAGATGTTTGCGCAGACAATACACTCGTGGTTAGCAACAGAATTGGGAGCAGCATGGACCGAAGCATAGGATTGAACCTCCGAATCAGCCTGGTGGTCTGGAGCCTTGAACAACGCGATCAAGAATAATCCATGGTGGGAAGGAACTTGAGTGAAATCGGGGGATGTTACGTCAATCAGTGCCGATAACGGCGACCAATAAACGGTAGAAGTATGGCGCTACCGCAAGGCATTAAGGCTCAAGTCACGACGCGGTAACGCACCCAGAAAAACTCGAATTCCTTACTTATAGATCAAATACTTTTCGCGAACCTTCCCGAACTTCTCCAGCCCATCCATCCAGTCCTGCGCGATCCGACGCGGATCCTGCCCTGCCATCAAGGCGTCATACGCGCTCTGACTGACCAGCAGGCCTTGCATGTGCTCGATCTTGAAATCCCCCGGGTAGAGCTTGTGCAATGCCGCCGCCAGTTCAATGCCT
>Ga0126370_10000798_pt1 | contig 13640 bp, 7 predicted proteins | sample PanSoiMetaPlot_3_FD_92586 | JGI IMG/M metagenome (GOLD analysis project Ga0126370, IMG submission 92586) | Tropical forest soil microbial communities from Panama - MetaG Plot_3 | ecosystem: Environmental > Terrestrial > Soil > Tropical forest > Bulk soil | place: Panama | collected 2016-02-17 | reverse complement strand
AGGTCCCGCCGCTCAACGCTACTCTTACGAGATACGACAAGAATCCGTGGAGCTCGACGCCGGAATGCGCGGGTCCAGTCAAGCAGCCGCCACGAAAAATCCCGACATTCATTTTGAAATACCGTCCGTATTCCTGCGCAACCAAGTCCGCGGCGGCTTTGGATGCGCCGAAGAGCGAATGCAGCGTGCGGTCGATCCGGCAGGATTCGTCGATGCCGTCATAATTTTCAGGGCGCGCGTAGTCGTAGCGTTTCTCCAGCTCCTTTAGCGGAATCTCGTTGGGGGCGTCGCCATATACCTTGTTCGTGCTCATAAATATGAACACTGCCTCTGGCGAATGCTGCCGGGTAGCTTCGAGTAGATTCACCGTTCCCATAGCGTTCACCTCAAAATCCAGCAGCGGAATGTCCCTGGCCTTGTCGTGCGAAGGCTGCGCCGCACAGTGCACGATCAAATCGAACCGCCGCGTCTGAAAGAGTTCTTCGATCGCGGCGCGGTCGCGAATATCCAGTGCAGCATGGGTGAAGCGCTTGGTCGCGCGCTTGAGCCTTTCCAGGTTCCAGAGCGTGTCTCCTGCCGGCCCAAAGAATTCGCGGCGCATGTTGTTGTCCACGCCGGACACTTCATGTCCTTGGCGGTCAAAGTGCACCACCGCGTCCGAAGCGATCAAACCGCTGCTTCCGGTAACGAGAAACTTCACGTTGCACATTTCCCGCAAAGGAGAATAGCAGCACTCGCCTGGGAGTGAAGAAGGACGTTTCACTCTTGCGAGGTCGTGACGCCGTTGGAGCCAGTCAGGTCGCTGCGCCAGTGCCTCCGGAGCGCATTTGGCGGCTGCCCGGGGTACTGATATATGTGTGCGGCCTGGGTGTTCCGAAAGGCCAATTGTGAGGAGAACGCTCCTGAGGCCGTGACAACGAGGGCCGGAAGAAGCGTGTCGGGCCTCATAGGGAAGTGCCGGGTAAGGGAAAGACGCTAAGTATCTATGAGTTTTTGTAGAGTCCGCAATCCGAGTTTCTGTATCTTGCCTAAAGCCGCGTTGGTGATTCTGTGTAAGTCAATATTTGTCATTAAGTTACAGATTTATATCAATGGCATATAAATTGCCCGCAAAGCTACCGGTCAAGCCCGCTTAAGGCTCTATCCAGGGGCATTTGAGCTTCAGGTTTTCCGTCGGGGCGCGAGTTCTTTGGCGATACTCGAAGCAAATTCCTGCGAGACGTTTATCAAGGTGAGATTGAAGGTTCGTTAGAGCCCCCGGCGGGGATGAGTCTGCTCGAACGATACAGCGGCAACAACCTGGGTAGGCTTTTTGATATGAGAGGCGCGGTCTAGCCGCGTGGGGGGATAAAGCAATGAAAAAGTTGATGTACTTTCTGTTGGTTGGAGTTCTGCTGTTGAGTTTTGGAAGCAGTAATGCATTTGGTCAGGCCACTGCGAGCGCGACGGTCCAAGGCACTATCACCGACAAATCAGGGGCGGTGGTGGCGGGCGCTGAGATCGTGGCAAAGAACAAAGCCACGGACACAACGCGAACGACCTCGAGCGATGAGACTGGATCCTACCGCTTCGAACTGTTGCCCGCCGGCACTTACACCGTAACTGTCACCAAGACGGGGTTTGCCGTCGTTGCCCAGACGATCGAAATCCTCGTTGGCCAGACGGCCACGGTCAACGCAGAACTGAAGCCTGGCGCGTCAAGCGAGCTTATTGAAGTCACGAGCGATGCGCCGGTTGTCGATCTGGCAAAAACCGACGTGAGCCAGAACATCACGCCCAAAGAAGTGGAAGAGCTGCCGATGGTAGGACGTGACGTCGCTAATCTTGCCTACTTGGCTCCAGGTGTAAAAGCCACGGACTCCTACGACCCCACAAAAAACCGCTATGCCATTCTTTCCGTCAACGGCGACGGTGGGCGCAATGTCAACGTGACTGTCAATGGTGTCGATAACAAGGACAATACCGTGGGCGGACCAGTCATGCAGCTTCCCTTGGAAGCCGTGCAGGAATTTCAGATCAGCACACAGCGCTTCTCGGCGGTAAACGGCCGTTCCGAAGGTGCGGCAATAAACATGATCACGAAGTCGGGAACGAACCTCCTTCATGGTTCGGTCTTCGGATACTTCCGCGACACAAACTTGAATACTGACGAGAAGGATCCCACTGGCGTCGGCCCCACGGCCACTTGTCCAGACGGAGCGTGTCCATCCCACCCGGACTATACCCGCCAGCAGTTTGGAGGATCCGTGGGAGGGCCATTCAAGAAGGACAAGCTTTTCGGCTTCTTTGCCCTCGAACGGGAGCGTGAACACCAGGCTCAGACAGTAGACGCGAAGTCATTCAGTGAGTTAACGATCGCCAAAGCCAACGGATTCGCTGATCAGCCCTCATCGACAATTCCGCGCCCATTTTTTGAATGGCGCTACAACGGTCGGGCAGACTGGGTCATCAACCCCAAGAATAGCTTCTACTTGAGCTATACGTCGCAGGTCAACGATAGTCTGAACGACCAGTCTGACGCGACCATGGACCTTACGGAAGGCAACTTTACCAAGAACCATCTGATCGTCAGCAATCTTACGTGGAACTCGATGCTTTCCAATACCACGATCAACCAATTCACTTTTGGCTATCAGTATTGGAACAACCTCATTGACAGCAGTCTCCGTGCCCCCAACATCATTTTCCCTAACGCCTCGTTCGGGACAAACACAAACGTTCCTCAGCAATCGTTTCAGAAGAAATGGCAATTTAAGGACGACTTTTCGAAGACCATCGGCCGCCACAACCTCAAGACCGGCGTGGACTACATTTATAATCCGGTCGAGGGCGGCTTTTTTGAGTTCAATCCTACGCTTCTCATTCGCTTTGGAGCCAACCCCAGCGACATTTTGGCAAATCCCTCAAAGTATCCGCAAGGGTTTGCGACTCCAGGCCTAGTTACGGAAATGTCCATTGCCAACGGCAACCCGTACTTCCTGGTTGCCACCAAGCAGCTCGGACTCTACGGCCAAGACGATTGGAAGGTCACCAACCGTTTCACTCTGAACCTGGGCCTTCGTTGGGACAAAGACTTCAACATGATAGGCCTGTCGGACATGAAGAATAGCCGCACTCTTCAGGAGCTCGTCGCGTTGAATAGCCCAATTACAAATCCGTACGTCAACAGGCTGCCGCACGACGATAACAAGGACTTCAGCCCGCGCGTCGGCTTCGCCTACGATTTGACCGGCCGCGGAAAGCACGTTTTGCGCGGGGGCTACGGTCTTTACTTCGGAAATGTGTTTCAAAACATCCCGCTGTTCATGGAACAGCAAGCCAACGCCACCATTTTTCAAACTCTTTTCGACCTCACAGACCCCGTTAATGATATCGTACCGGGCCCCAACGTACCGTTGGGCCAGTGGCGTTATGGTGTCGACCCCATGCCCACCATTGCGGCTCCGTCCTCACAGCTTAACCCTTTTAGCATAGGCCGTTTGATGGATCCCACGTATCGGAATCCCATGACGGAAGAAGCTAATGGCGGTTATAGCTTGGCTGTCAATGCCAACACGGCTTTCGAAGTGGAATACACCCATGTGCTTGGGCTGCATGAGAACAAGACCATCAACATCGATCAGAGAGTGCCACTGAATGGAAGTTGTTGCACTCGGCCTCTCCATGCGGCGTTTGCTGCTTCGAATCCTCCTTTGCCGGAATTGGGAAGTGTTCGCGACGAGCAATCGATCGGGCGTTCCCACTATGACGGGGTGAACTTCAGCTTCCGCCAGCGCATGAGCCATCGCTTCCAGGTCTCGGCGAATTACACATTGTCCTGGGCATACTCTTATGATGGCGGAGGCGGGTCGTTCCGGAATTACCCCAGAGACGCGTACGCCCCCTTTGCGCCTTACGAGTGGGGGCCCTCGCCCAACGATGAACGCCATCACGTAACCGTGAGTGGTATCGTGGATCTGCCAAAGGGCTTCCAGTTTTCGCCGATCATGCAATTCGGCTCGGCGCGTCCTTACAACCTGACCAATTCATCGAACACGTTGAACACCGGCGGGGGCACAGCCACTGCTGTTGTGGTCCCGACAAGCGACCCTACAAATTGGTTCGCCTTCGCAGGCAACAACACTGGTGCGCAGAACTGCTTCTACGGGTTGAACGGTGTCACGCAGGGATGCACGATCGCGAAGTATGACCCCCTGCGTGGCGATCCGTACTTCGAACTGGATATGCGCCTGGCAAAGAACATCAAGTTCGGAGATCGAATGAACCTGCAACTACTCGCGCAGGCATTCAACCTGACCAATCGCGCCAACTATGGCAACAACTTTGGTAATAGCATTGCCTCCGCTTCGGCGTTTGGTCATCCGCAAGGCTTCCTCGCACCGGCCAGCACCATCATTCCACATGCACTGTGGGGAGAACTGGGCGTCCGGTTCACCTTCTAACTGAAGTCTATAACCAATTATGAGGGCTGGCTCTTGCTGCCAGCCCCCGTTCTTTTCTTGCGCCAGCGTTTCACGGGGCCAAAGATTGAAAAGTTTCAGTTGGGCAATAGTACCCCTCTCGATAATTGTTTTCCCCTTGGAATTGGAGGATGCTGTTGCACGAAACGAAGAGGCAAGAGCGCCTCGGTGGGTGGATCAGCATGCACTGGTGGATGTTGATTCCGATTGCAGCGGTCATTGTAATTTCCCTGTACGGGCTATTCCGCTGGGCTTCGGGCGCTCCCGAGATCGACGCGGAGAACGCCCGAGAGCATTTTCAAGCCGAGCAGGAATGGCGAGGTCTGCACCGCTCCGGGATTGACGCGGCCCCTCACCGGCAGCACTAACGATTCTTGGATCCCTTCTCATTTACTCCTTGTTTCAAAGCATTTCAAACGCGACTCTTATGCCTCGGGCACTCTCATATAAGTGGTTTAGAATCCTCAACTTATAGTTGACACTGCCTCGCCAATCCTCGGTTATCCTAGGCGTTAACTGTCCCTTGGGAGTGCATCGGATGTACTATTGGTGGCTCCCAACCCTTCTTCCAGACTTATCGCAGGCCAAATCCCCGTAGTTGGGGACTCTGAGACATTGCAGGAGGGTGCGATGGGTAAGTTTTCTCGGACCTGGCAACTGGTCAAGCAAAGCTTCGTCATTCTGCGCTCCGACAAACAACTCATGTTGTTTCCAATCCTTTCGGCGATCAGTTGCCTGATTGTTACGGCGATCATCGCCACCGGCGGGACGCTGCTGATGCTGCCTTCGATTACCTCGGCGGCAGCCAGCGGCGAACGGTTCCAGCCGAACCATTCGCCGATGTTCCTGATCGGCATGTTCACGATGTACGTGGCCAACTATTTCGTCATCGTGTTTTTTAACGTGGCGCTTGTGGGCGTGGCCAACAGCCGCTTGATGGGCGGCAATTGGACGTTCCGCGACGGCATGGAGCTGGCCTGGGCGCGCAAGGGCACGATTTTGCAGTGGGCGTTCGTTGCCGCGACGGTGGGCATGATCCTGCGCACTGTTGAAGAGCGCATGGGTTTGATCGGGCGTCTTGTGATGCGGATTGTCGGCATTGCTTGGGCGCTGGCCTGCTACTTTGTGGTGCCTGTTCTGGCGTTTGAAGACTTGTCACCGGTGGCAGCGGTCAAACGCTCCTCGAAGCTCTTCCGCGATACCTGGGGCGAGAAAGTCATTGGCGGGCTCAGCTTCAGCCTTGTCTCTCTCGTGCTGATGCTGCCGGCCTTTGGCCTCTGGTTCGTGGCCATGGTGCTTGGTGGTATCAGGGGGATGATCGCCGGCTTTGCCTTGTTGTTCCTCTACATTCTGATGCTTTCGGTGATGATGTCAGCGGTGCAAGGCATCTTCAATGCGGCGCTCTATCGTTACGCCTGCTTCAAGCAGGTACCGGCGGCGTTCGACGCGGACCTGGTCAAGTCGGCTTGGACCGCAAAGACCTGAAACCAACTTCAGATCGTTAGTACGAAAAGGGCGGGCTCGCCCTTTCTGTTTTGAAATCTGTACCTGCTCCGGCCCAAGGCGTGACCGCTTGAGCTCCCCGTGTAACGCACAAGCAACACGGTACGTCTCATGCCCAAGCGCGTGTGTTGGCTGCTAATCGAAGTGGCCAGGCAAGACGCGGAGTCGCTCCAACCCCTGGAGCATCCCGCCGTCGGCTTGGCCACTGTTTTTTGAGATTCATAACTCCACTGTCCAGCCTGGAAAGCGGTAGAATAAGCCATCCAAGACAGGGGATTCTGGTTTCGGAACATTGAGATGATTCGTCTGCTGAAAGGGCAAATTCTTGGCGGCAGCGGCAATCCGGCGGCTGCAACGCTGGGGCCGCTAGAATTGGATTTAATGCGGATCTTGTGGTCGCGCGGAGAAAGCAACGTTCGGGAGGTTGTGGGCCGTCTCGATCGCGTGCTCGCGTACACCACAGTGATGACCACGCTTGACCGCCTCTATAAGAAGGGTTTTCTCGACCGCCGCATGGCCAATCGCGCTTTTGTTTACTCGCCGCGGTTCTCCCAGGAAGAATGGGAGCGCCAGCGGGCAGAGAGTGATTTCGCCCGATGGCTCACGGGCCCGCGACCGTCACGCGAGCTATTGTTCTCTTCTTTTCTCGACGTCGTTGGAAACCATGACCTTAAACTCCTGGATGAATTGGAGAAAAAAATCCGCAGGAAGCGCCTTGAAATTCGGCAGCGGGGCCGGTCATGAACGTGGCCTACCTGTTTCGGCTGGTGTGCTTGTGCCTGGCCTCGTTCTTCCTGGTCAACGGCATTGTAAGTGGGGCAGTAGCTCTGGTTTCGAGCGCGGCAATTCGAATTGCAGAAAGTATGCGGGCGCGTTCTGCCGCACGTTTACTGTTCCTTTTGCGAATCCTTCCTTCGGTACTCGGCGTAATTGTGGTGGTTGCTCTTTGCGTACCCAGCTATCTCTGGCTCGAACCGCAGATGGCTTCGGAACGCGTGGGTTTTGCCTGCCTGCTGCTGTCGGGGTTTGCGGGGATAGCATGTTTCTGCTCCCTGATGCGGACAGCCTATGCTGTCCAAACATCGGCGCGCCTCAGGAACGAATGGCGTCATTCGGGGAACAAGGTTCTGCTGGCAGAGAAAAACTCACCGGGCGTTTCGGGCGAAGTGGCCATGGTCGTCCAGAAGAATGAACCGCTCCTGGCGCTGACCGGCATCTTCCGGCCTCGCGTGGTAATCTCTCGAAGCGTATTGGCAGAACTGCCGAAGGATCAACTGGATGTTGCCGTGGCGCACGAAACCGCGCACCGCGATTCGCGTGACAATCTGAAGCGGCTCTTCCTGCTTCTCAGCCCGGATTGTTTGCCCTTTGCAAATGGTTTTGCAGCGCTCGAAAAGGGATGGGCAAAGTTTTCCGAATGGGCCGCCGATGACGAAGCGGTGCAGGGGGATTCCCAGCGCGCCCTTTCTCTCGCCACGGCGCTTCTGCGGGTTGCTCGACTGGGCGCGCGTCCGCAACTCTCCATCTTGCAGACTTCTCTCCTTCCCGAAGATCAGGATCTTTCAGCACGCGTTGATCGGTTGCTGCGCGTGGAACCTCTTTCGAGAGAGGTCTCCCACGCATCCCGCGCCTTCTTCCGCGGTCTCTGCTTTTGTGTTTGCGCACTGATGTTGGCCGGTGTTCCCGCGACTCTCTCCGCTGTACACCGTTTGTTGGAGCTTTTTCTCCGCTAAGCTGGCTGACTACGATCTGTGGTAGTAGACGCCCGCCTTTCGTAGCCTGTCCGTGCTCATGATCATTCAACCGCACTCATTCACATCAGCTCGCCTGGCTAAGATCGTCCTCAGCACGCTTCTGGCGTTTTTCCCTTTAAGTCTGAGAGCTCAAAACGCGTTCGGCACTCTACGTGGGGTTGTACGGGACGCCTCTGGAGGCCGCCTCGCAGGCGCGATAGCGGTCGTGCAAGCGATGGAATCGTCTTTAAAGCGCGAAGTTGCGTCGAACTCTGATGGTGAGTTTCGCATCGACGATCTGCCGCCAGGTTCTTACCGCGTAACGGTGCAGAACAAGGGTTTTGCGGATGCCGGCTCCGAGGTAAGGATCGCGGTCAGCTCGGTTCGTGAGATTACTGTAACTTTAAAGCCTCAAGCGGTGCAGGAGACCGTGAATGTTCAAGGCGAAGCTTCGTCCATCACCACGCAGCCCATCGAAGCCTCCAGCGCCGTGCACCAGACGATCATCACTTCTCAAGATCTGCAAACTATCCCTCTCGCCGCGCGTAGCTTCGCCAATATCGCCTCTATGGCTCCTGGAACAGAACCCGTTGAGCCTTCCGATCCCACGAAAGCCCGCATCACCGCTGTCTCCAACGGCGGCAGTTCGGGTTTAAACAACGATCTTTCTGTGGACGGCGCCGATAACACTGACGATTGGATCGGCGGTTTTCTGCAGAACTATTCTCCTGAAGCAATTCAGGAATTTGCCGTCGCCACCGCCCAGGAAACGGCGGAAGTAGGCCGCACAACCGCAGCTTCGGTGGTCATTTCCACCAAGCGTGGCACCAATGAATGGCACGGTGACGAGGCCTTTTTCGAGCGAGATGCTTCATTAAATGCCCGCTTCCCGATTGACAATCCGGCGCCCAATCCGAAGCAGCCTTTCTCACGTCAGAATTACGTTGGAACACTGGGGGGGGCAATCGCGCGGGACAAACTTTGGATCTTTGGCTCCCTGGAGTTTGTTCGCGAAAACGCCAGTATCGCTTATGGCTCGATCAGCCTCCCGCAATTCAACGCGCTTTCGCAGCTCGCGCAGCAAGGGCTCATCATCGTAAACGGAACTACCGTCAGGTCGATTCCCGTTCCCAACAGTACACTGGTTCCTTTCCGCGACCATCTCGGCATGGCGCGGCTGGACTGGGCGCAATCGCAACGATCGAACTGGTTTTTACGTTTGTCTTTCGACACTTATACGACCCACAACGCTCTGGTGCAGCAGGCCACGCTTCCTTCCACAGGCGCCACTACTCACAACAATTACTTGAGTCTGGTCGCGAGCAATCAATTCACGTTCGGCCCTTCCTGGGTTGGCTCCCTCGTTTTCAGCGGCGGCGGCCTGCACTTGACGCAATCCCGCAATTCCAACCTTGGTTTCGCGCTGGCCTTTCCTTTCAGCACCACGGCGAGCACGATTTCCGGTTTTGAGACTTTCGGCGACCAGCAGTTTGTCACTGGGATCACGGCGTTTCCTGTTTTGCGAAATCAAGAGAAATATCAGTTCCGCTATGACCTAAGCCACACTGCCGGTGAACACGCCCTGCGCTTTGGCTTGAACTTTATTCACGAGCCGGTAATGAGCGGCGCGCTGGCGGCAAATCAGGAAACGGTGGTTAGCTTTCCGCAGGATCCGACGTTCTATTTGACCAACACCGCGCAGTTTCAGGCAGACCTCCTTGCGGGAAGCCAGACGATGGGGCCGAGCGATGGAAGCTTTTCTCAAAACGTTCAAAGGCTTGGCCTCTACGCGGGAGACTCCTGGCATGCGATGGAACGGCTCACCATCAACTATGGGTTGCGTTACGACACTACCTACGGACTTTTCGTTGCTTCAGGCCAAACTCAGAGCGCCAATCCCGCGCTCCCAGGCAACGGAATCATCTCCGGCATACCACATGACTATCGGAAGGCTTTCGCGCCACGGCTGGGTGTGGCCTACTCCCCGGGCGACACGGCAAAAACCGTTTTCCGTGGCGGCATAGGACTCTACTTCGCCGACCTTGCACAGAACGGCTGGGTCGAGGCATTCAACGCCGTCAATCCAGGCAATCTCGCCAACGGTACGAGCCCGCCATCACTCATCGATCCGAGTTACAGGACTCCTTACGCCCTGCATGCGACAGCCGGCGTCCAACACGCCTTCAATGCCAACTGGACTCTAAGCGCGGAGTACACGCTCGAAACCGGCATGCATGGCTACCGGCGCTACGATTATCCGAACGTTTCGGTCTTCCGCACGGACAACCGCTCCAGCTACAAAGCGCTCATGTTTCACTTGCAGGGAAACCTTGCAAAACGTTTGAATCTGGTGGCCAATTACACGCTTTCGACCGCGAAAACGTGGGGCTGCCAAATTGGCGAGCTGTTTGACTACGTCAACGGCGTGTGCGACCCCTTCAATCCCTTCGCGTCGGGCGACTATGGACCATCCGGTGAAGATGTTCGGCACCGTGGGGTGATTATCGGGACAGTGCACGCGCCTGCCGGTTTCGACGTGTCGTGGCTGTTCCAGGCGGAGAGCGCTCGGCCGATTACCTTGATCACGCCCGCCACCGGCAATCGCGCTGTAATCAATGGTGTCGAAACGTCGCTTGACGAATTTCGCGGCACGCCCTACATCCAAACGGACGTGCGCGTCAGCCGCCCGATTCAGTTTCGGGAACGCTGGACGCTTTCACCGTTCGTGGAATTCTTCAATCTTTTCAATCGCAACAACCCGGGAAACAATTATATTCCCGACATCAGCGCCATTCCGACGCCGGTGAACGACATCGCCAATGTTACTTCGGTTTGTTTGAATCCCCCTGCCTGCACGCAGAATCGTCCGGTAACCAGCGGTAACCAGTTACTCTTCCCAGCAGGTGGGCTTGGCGACTTCTTCGGGCCGGGCACAACCGTCGGCATCCCTTTCGCCGCTCAACTCGGTCTGAAACTCACTTTCTAGCTGAGGCTCTTCCTGCGCGGGTGTTTCCTCGTGGAAGCTACCTAATCTTTAGCAAAGCCGTGCCGGGTGAACTATCTGGTCGCCAAAAGCGATCTGAAAAATTTCCACAGTCAATTCGAATAGCTACTTATTAAAGATAACTGCATGCTAAACAAGCCCTCTCCTGCTGTGCTATCCTTCTCTGTGTTTGTCAGCCTACATCGCCACTCCTCGCATTTTCGCTTGCTCCAATCGTGTCGCAGTGCACCTGGTTTCCATGCCACTCCGCCTGCGTTCGGTTCTCGCCTCCGCTTGGACGCGCAGTCGCGTCTGATAATAATCCAGCTAAGCCCTTTAGAATGCGCACTTACGTAAAAACCCAGGGGCGTGGGTCCGTTATGGTTAACCACGTTACGGTTAACCAGCCGTCTTGCCTCAGCTTTCCTGGCGCCGTGGATGATATCCTCTATGTCTCAGTGGAACGGAAGAGTTGGACAGGCGGTCCCGAGCTGTCGAGTGAATTGTGAATCATGTTTGAGAACCTGACAGAGAAACTGCAGCGAGCGTTCAAGAACCTGCGCGGACAGGGAAAGCTCACCGAAGAGCACCTGGATGCCGCGTTGGGAGAAATCCGCGAAGCGCTGCTCGAAGGCGACGTCAACGTGGGCGTGGCCGACGAGTTGCTCGCGAACATCCGCAAACAAGCCATCGGTAGCGAAGTGATGCTGCAACTTTCGCCCGACCAGCAAGTCGTCAAAGTGGTGCGCGACGAACTGACGGCGCTGCTCGGCAAGCATGCCAAGCCGCTCTTTGCGTCCCGACCACCTTCGGTCTGGATGATTGTCGGCTTGCAAGGTTCCGGCAAGACAACCACAACGGGCAAATTGGCGAAGTGGCTTTCGCAGCACGGCCACCGCCCAATCGTTGTTTCCACCGACGTTTACCGGCCTGCCGCGCGCGAACAGTTGACCCAAGTGGCCAAGGCAATCGGCACCGCAATCTGGCCTGGCACCGGCACGGACAAGCCTCTCGAAATTGTCAAAGGGGCCATCAAGGAAGCGAAGCTTTCCGCGAGCGACGTGATCCTGGTCGACACTGCGGGCCGCCTGCACATTGATGACGAATTGATGAACGAGCTGTGCATGCTGAAAAAAGAGCTGCTGCCCAGCGAAATTCTGTTCATCGCGGACGCCATGATCGGCCAGGACGCGGTACGGTCCGCAGGCGAATTTCACAAACGGCTGGGTCTGACGGGAGTGATTCTGACCAAGCTCGACGGCGACGCGCGAGGCGGCGCGGCGCTGAGCATCGCCAAGGTATCCGGCGCGCCGGTCAAGTTCGTCGGGCTCGGTGAAAAATACGACGCACTGGAAGGATTTTACCCGGAGCGCATTGTATCGCGCGTTTTGGGAATGGGCGACATTATGTCGCTGATTGAGCGCGCCGAGCAGGCGGTCGATCGAAAAGCGGCAGAGGAACTCGAGCGCAAGCTCCGCAAATCTGAATTCACGCTCGAGGATTTTCGGGATCAGCTACGCCAGGTGCGCAAAATGGGCCCGCTCGAGCAAATCGTCGACATGCTGCCAAAGATGGGGCCGCTTGCGAATTTGCCCAAAGACGCCAGCGTCGACGAAAAGAAGCTTACCCAAGTGGAAGCGATTATCAATTCCATGACCAACGAAGAGCGCCGCGATCACAACGTCATTGACGGCAAGCGCCGCAAGCGCATCGCGAAAGGCAGCGGCACCTCTGTACAGGACGTCAACACGGTCCTCAAGCAATACCTTCAAATGCGCACGATGATGAAGCAATATGGCGGCATGATGGCACGCAGCAAAATGAAAGGCCTCGGCAAGCTCTCCGGCATGTCCTGAGCAAAAAGAACCGTTCTAGCTGGCGAAACGATTCTTAGTTTGTCGCTGTCAGAAGGATGCCTGCGACTTGCAGTGAGAGTTTCTCCGGATCAAGGTCCGTGCGATTCGAGAGGATGATGACGCTGAGATGGTCGTCGAGGAAGCGCTCGATTACCGTGCGAAAACCCATCGTGCTTCCCGTATGCCACATGCGCTGGTGGCCATTGTAGGGATCAAGGAACCAGCCAAATCCGTAGGAAACGGGCTTGCCAGGATGGAGATTGTCGTCATTTGCTTCTGTAGGCCAGTGCGGTTCCGAGCCGTCGTTGAGTTTCACCGGAGTTAACGCGAGCTGCATTTCTTTTTCACTGACCAAAATGTGATTCCGTAAAGCATCATCCCATTTTGCGAGGTCCTCCAGGTTGGAATAGACGCCGCCGTCGCCAAGTGTTGCCGAAGTGGAGCTCTGGTCGGTTTCTTTCAGAGCGCCGTTTTCCATGGAATGACCGAACGCGCGATTCGTCACTTCATTTCTCCCCTTTTGGTAGACGAGGGTGTGATTCATTTTGAGCGGAGCGAAAATGCGTTCACGCAGGAATTCGCCGTAAGGTTTACCTGAAACTTTGGCGGCAATGAGGCCAAGCACTACATAACCCGAATTGCTGTAGGACCAGCTTGTACCCGGCGCAAATTTTCCATTCTTTTCACTTTTCAGTAGTTCCAAAACTTCGCTGTCTTGAATCTGCTTTTCCGGCGACCACCTGGGGCCCTTTGCTTTTTCCACTCGTTCCATCAAATCTTCGTAATCAGGCAGCCCCGAAACATGATTGAGAAGATTCCGAACCGTGATCGATTTTCCATAGTCTGGAAAACCAGGAAAGATTTCAGGAAGCGTTTCGTCGTAGCGGATTTTGCCGTCCTGCACCAAAAGCATGATGGCCATGGCCGTGAACTGCTTCGTGAAAGAAGCCAGCCGGAAATTGGTGTGCGCATCGATTTTTGATTTTGTACGAAAGTCGCGCACGCCGTAGCCGTGCTCGAAGATGGTCTTGCCATTGTAGCGCACCAACACGGCGAGCCCGGGCGAGTCCGGCGACGTCGCGCCGGAAAAAACCGCATCAATCTT
>Ga0126370_10000797_pt1 | contig 13645 bp, 12 predicted proteins | sample PanSoiMetaPlot_3_FD_92586 | JGI IMG/M metagenome (GOLD analysis project Ga0126370, IMG submission 92586) | Tropical forest soil microbial communities from Panama - MetaG Plot_3 | ecosystem: Environmental > Terrestrial > Soil > Tropical forest > Bulk soil | place: Panama | collected 2016-02-17 | reverse complement strand
TTTGCGCCACTTCCAATATAGTCTATCACATGTTCCTTAAGATAACCAACACAAATTACAATTTCGTTGATGGAATATTTTCTAAACCACCTTAGCTGCCATTCAATAATAGGCACGTTAAGCACCTCGATCATTGGTTTTGGCTTGTCATCTGTCAGGGGGCGTAGCCTCTTACCTAGGCCACCCGCCAATATCACTGCCTTCATTAAGATATATTGGGGTTTTTGCAATATTACATATAAGGACTTGTATCGACACTAAACCGGCGAGTTTGTAAAATATCCTTTCGAATCAAGTATTCGATAAGTGTCTACTACCCCTCGACATTCATATTAAACAGTGATTTCATGTAGTAGTTGACACTATCGGAGATATTCGTTCCTCTGTGCGATATGCCTCTTGTCATAGAATGACTTTACAATACCCAAGGCGATAAGCAGTATACCCATCAAGATCGTCGATCCAATAGTTCTGGCTGAATTCGCGGTTGGAGCAGCCTGAGCCATAATGGAAAACATGCCTGCGAGAATTATCCCACCATTTACGATTAACAATATAACTACGTTGCGAGATGGAGCTTTTCTAGTAATAATAAATGCAATAATGGACATAACAACTGCTGTGCCTCCAAATGCTATACCCCGTAATGCTTCACTGAATGGTAGAAAGCCTCTAGAGTTTTGACTCCCTTCCTGACCGGTCTTGGACATGGCCACGACAACGTCAGCTCCATAAATAATAAGCAATGCCAGTGAGACTAGCAATAAACCAGTACCGATCTTTACCATCAACATTATCAATTAATTCACAATGATATTTTATAAATCTATTTTAATTATACTTAACATTTATTTTTCATTACCTACAGTACTGAATAATCGGAATCAAATTATTGAACTTACTACAATTGATCTTCTTGTCATATTGGCTTATGTGCAGACCATATTGAAAGTAACTTTACAAATCTATTTGGAGTGATTCAGTGTTAAATGGCGTGGTGCTATTCTAAACCTTTAATTGCATTTAATATTACACTTGTCTAGGTTAAACATCAAACAATGTCAGGTTCTAAAGGAATTCAGCATCTTCCATTTTTTATTGAGCATAAAACCTATAGATTTGGGATCAGGTGGACTATTTGATTCAGGAATGGAAAATGTTTCTTTGATTCCAGTTAGCATGCGAACGGTACTCACTAGGAGGCTTTGAGACTTTTCCGGTTTTCTAGGCATCCTGTTAATAATGATCGCTGCAACATCTAGGCGATAACTCGAACATACTTTTAGTGTTAGCAATATGTGGTTCAAAGTGCCCAATTTAGCACTAGCTACAACTACCACCGGTAGTCCGAGTTTCTTTGCAAACACTGCTAGCGTGTACTCTCGAGATATCGGAACCATAATCCCCCCCATCCCTTCGATAATCATATATTGATGTCGTCGGGATTCCTCCAACACTTTTGATATTGCACGGTTCAGACTAGGTAATTTTTGATGGGTTATTCTGGAAGCAATAAAAGGCGATGTTGGGACCTTGTAAAAAAATGGATTTATCTGTTTGTCGCAAATACCATTGCCTGTAGCCAATGCCAATTTGTAGCTATCTTCCGATCGGAACTTGCTAGAGAAGATTCTTTCAGCTGAGGCAAAAGGCTTCATCGCTCCGACATCGATCTTTTTACTGTGTAAGATTTGAAGCAACCCTGTGCAGATAGTGGTTTTACCTATACCCGTATCAGTCCCGGTTACAAATAGCCCTCGCATTAGAATAGTAATAATAGATGTAGTGATCTTTTTAATTTAATTGAATCTACTGCCAATTGATAAAAAATATGTCTGGCACCCATTCACTCAGATGCAAGGGTGGAGTCATTCAAATTCACCAGTAATCGTTCGAGGCAAAGGATTCTACCTAATCGACGAACACGGCAACAAGTTTCTCGATGGTATTGCAAGCATGTGGTGTAATGTCTGGGGACACGGGGAGAATGAGATATCAGAAGCTATGATTAGACAGATTCAAACGATTCAACATTCAACGTTATTTGGGCTAGCTAATGCTCCTTCAACTCAACTATCCGAAATGTTAATTTGTTTAGCGAAAGGAATGGGTCATGTATTCTTTTCAGACAATGGATCAACGGCTATTGAAGTTGCAATGAAAATGGCTATACAATACTGGAAAAACAAAGGCAAAAAGAGGAAAACCAAATTTATTTCAATGGAGAATGGATATCATGGAGATACAATAGGTGCGATGAGCTTGGGCTATCTACCTAGATATTTTGCTCCATATCTACCTTTACTTCGTGAGGCAATTAAGATTCCATGTCCTGTTTCCAAATTCTCTCAGGTTGATACTCAGGACTACGAAAATCTCTGTCTTGAAAGAACGGAATCCATTTTGGCAAAGAATTCTTCTGAGTCGTGCGCACTAGTGATGGAAAGTGGTGCCCAAATAGCCGGAGGTGTTTCGATTTTTCCTAAAAAATATCAGAAAAAAATTGGTGAGTTGTGCAGAAAATATGATGTATTGCTTATACTCGATGAAATTGCCACTGGCTTTGGAAGGCTTGGAAATATGTTTGAATATGTGGAACAAGAGACCCATCCAGATATAGTTTGTCTGGGCAAAGCATTAACTGGGGGATATTCTCCTTTGGCAGTCACACTTACAACGCGTACTATTTTTAAAGCATTTTTGGGAGAGCCCAACCAAAATAAGCAATTCTATCACGGTCATACCTTTACCGGTCATCCTATTGGATGCGCGGCAGCAATGGCAAATATACAAATGTATAAAAAATATGGATTGGTAAACAAGATTAGGGAGAATAGCGCATATGTAAACCAAAGGCTGCAAGAGATCTATTCGTCCTCTATTGCCAAAAACCTAAGGTTAAAGGGCTTATTAGGCGGCATTGATCTATACAAGGCAAAGAAGCCACTACTTAGATTAAGAGACGGAACAACGACCAATTCATATATTGCCAAAGAGGCGCTTGAAAGTGGAGTATTTTTGCGATCACTCGGAAATACACTAGTTATAATACCTCCACTGGCAATACCTAAGAAAGACTTAAAGCTATTGCTTGATGTTATTTTTAATCTTGTGAATAAGATTGAGAAATTTGTATAGGTTTGTCGAACTCGTGCTTGCGAAGTTCTTTGTACAGAGTAGCCTTGCATACTCCGAGATTTTTGGCTATTTCACTTCGAGGCAGTTGATTTGCCAATAGTTTTATTAGATTATCTTTGTCCAGATTCTTTGCTGGTCTACCTATACGCTTTCCAGAGTTTTTTGCCCTGGTCATTCCATCCTTAGTTCTTTGTACCAACATTTCTCTTTCTCTTTCTGCAACCCAAGTAAGTATTCCCAGCATTAACTTTCTAACACTCGCCTCAGTAGACTGAAGGAAAGTTTCTCTAGGAGAACAAGACATCAAAGGAGCATATTGCTCTATGGCCTTGATAGCATCAAGCGTATCCCAAAATGTTCTTCCTACCCTCGATAGTTCATAAACCAATACTGCATCGACCTTTTCCTGTATCAAAAATTCTAGCAAATCATTAAATGCATTTCTTTGCGTAGCAGGGATCTTCCCGCTAATAGCCGAATCCTCAAAATAATAGATAACATGAAATCCCTTCTCCGATGCCCATTTATCAATTGCTATCCGCTGATTAAGTACTGTTTGCTCACCAGTGCTCACTCGGACATATCCCACAGCAAAGTTCATTGTGATAGGTTAGAAATGGATCCATAATAATTCAAAAGTCAAACTGTTATGATTCACTGTTCAAAAAGGGGTCAATAAATAAATTTATACACAGTACAACTGCGTTTAAAAATGGTACTACAATTTATACCGTATACAAATGGGTCCTTATTTAGACTGACAAGCCAGTAGCTGGGATCGCCGAAAATCGTTTTTGCTGAAGTTCCGATTAATAAATCCTACATATGAAAAATTCATCATTAATAGGTGTAGAAACCAAGCTTTCTATCTATGAAAAATCGCAAATCCCATACTTGTTTGGGCTGTTTAGTGCCTTGACAAAAGAGTATTTGCAATATGGATCATATGTGAGGATTGCCACTTATTAAAAATCTGACCGTCTTGATTAGTCAGTCTTTACTAGTCTAAACCGAAATTTGTATTATATGTCATCGGTGCGGCAGATAATTATATATCCCACGGTGATCCTGTATCAAGAAAATGGATAGTGAGTCCGCGTTCATTCATGAAATGATGGAAAAGGTCATTTCTGGTTCCGACTTGAACTTTGTTGAAGCTGAGCGTTTAGTAGAAACTACTAATTTAGATACTTTGACTAAATGTGCGGATACTATTACACGAACGTTTAATGGTAATCGAGTCGATGTAGAAAGCTTGATTAATGCAAAATCTGGAAATTGTCCTGAGGATTGCCATTTTTGTTCACAATCATCGCATTACAAAGAAACTGGAATCAAAGTATATCCTCTGTTACCCAGAGAGGTCGTCTTAGAACGAGCAAAACTTGCGCAGGAATCTGGGTCAAAAAGCTTTTGTCTTGTTTGTGCATATAAATCTCCACCAGACAGAGACTTCGATCTTATTTGTGAAATGATCACTGAAATTAAAAATACACTAAATATAGATGTTAATGCATCTTTAGGATCTATTTCAAGAGAACAGGCAAGAAGACTGAAAACAATTGGGGTGAAGAGATATAACCATAATCTTGAAACTTCTGAAAGCTATTTTTCCAGTATTTGCAAAACTCATGACTTCGGTGACAGGTTCAGTACTGCCAAAGTGGTAAAAGAGGAAGGACTAGAGTTATGTTGCGGCGGTATTATAGGCATGGGTGAAGACGTGAAGCAACGACTAGAACTTGCATTTTCCATAAAGTCCCTGGAACCAGACGAAATTCCGCTTAACATTTTGATGGGTAGGACAGGTACTCCATTAGCAATGCAGCAAAAAATTGATCCAATGGATGCTATCCGGACTATTGCAGTATGGCGATTCATTATCCCAAGAGGCATAATAAAAATAGCAGGTGGAAGAGAACTCAATCTCAAAGATGACGATAAGACTGCATTAAAATCAGGAGCAAATGGAATTATCACCGGCGGGTACTTGACTGTGGGTGGCAATACTGCGGAGAAAGATACTGCAATGATCAAGCAGATTGGTCTTACCACATAGACAGTTTGAAATTAAGTCTAAAAACGACAGATTCAGTTTTGTGACGGAAGAATTATGTCGTATAAATAAGGCAAGCCTTTATCGTAAACTTAACGTAGTCAGTAGCGACAAACATTCAACAATCAATGTAAACGGCTCTTTGGGGTCGATTAACTTATCGTCCAATGATTATCTTGGTCTGTCTAGAAATAAAGCGGTGTTAAAGGCTACCATCAACAATCTATGTCAAATATCACAGTGTAGTTCCAGGTTAATCGCAGGAAATAGTGATGAGTTGGATCAGTTGGAGAATAAACTGGCAGATCATCGTAAGTCTGACAGAGCATTAATCTATCCAAGCGGTTACATGGCAAACCTCGGTGTCATATCAACCTTAGCCAATAAATCAACTACAATATACAGCGATGAGTACAATCATGCTAGCATAATAGACAGCTGTAGGCTTAGTGGAGCACGAATCGTAATTTATAGACATAACGATTTGGACCATCTTCACCAGCTTATTCGTGAGAGCACTTCGGATAGAAAAATCCTCGTCACTGAGACGATTTTCAGTATGGATGGCGATCGTTCCGACCTAAGAGGGATTCACGATATTGCACGTCATCACGATGCTATAACAGTAGTCGATGACTCACATGGCGACTTCATTTACAATGATAGAGGGAAACTGGCCTTGGAAGGCATAAATTCAATAGATGTCCATATTAGCAGCTTAAGTAAGGCTCTAGGCTGTTTTGGAGGGTATGTATCTGCCTCTAGACAAGTTATAGAGTTCTTGATAAATAGATCTAGATCATTCATTTATTCTACTGCCTTACCTTCACATTTATGTTCGGCTGCATTAGCGGCTATCCCAATAGCAGAACAAGGCGACCTACAAAAACAGCTAATGAAAAGCATTACCTTCTTTTCTTCCAAAGTAGACAGATTGGGCTTTGGCAATGTAAGATCTGAATCTGAACCCCGAAGTCAGATTGTTCCACTCGCCGTAGGTGATGAGAAAAAAACGACCGAGTTCTCAAAGCTGCTTCTTTCAGAGGGTATTTTTATTCAATCAATACGATACCCTACTGTTCCATTGGGTAAGGCAAGATTGAGGGCTTCAATTACCACGTCATTACATATGAAGCAATTGAAAATCGCATTAGAGAAGATCGAAATGATTGCTCAAAAAATGAATATAATTTAGCATTGTATGTGTTTATCATAAATTTATTTGGATTGTATTCAGACGAAAATTTAATCATGGGCACCTAGTTTTTATCATTCATCGATTAAATCTTTCAAAACTCGAATTTAGAAAGAAAGGGTTTAATTGTTCTTAACATAATGTATTTTGTTGAAGGAACTGACGTACAAGATCAGGGCGACGGATCTCCAGGATAAGGACCTTAGATTCTATTTCAGTACACTTACGACCGATATGGTAATATTTGGATTGAAGTTCGCTTACCAGCGAATGAAGGCTCAGTCAGGAGGTTATTTAATGCCTGGAAGGAAAAGCAAAGTGAAGAGAGAGACATTGCTATTGACTCCCGACCAGGCGGCTTGGAGACTTGCAAATTGGAAAACAATGATCCAAAGCTACAGACGTATGGGTTATAGTTACCCGACGATTTCTAGAATCAAGAAGTCGATCAAACAGATCTCATCTACAGAAGGGAAGCCCAGAAGAAATAAAAGTGAATCGTATGCCTAGAACTTGGGTTCGAGCCAAGATACAACCACATCTCGGTCTCTTCACAGTGTTGAGGGGGTACCAACGACAACGAAAATAAATTGCAATGTAGAAGTTTTAGAATTCGAATCTCTGTACATAGAATAGGTCGTTTAGACATACCTTTCCTAGACGACAATTAGCATTTTGTTCCATTTTCTTATTTAATATGACGGATCACACTAAAACTATACCGATAGCAGTAACGTCTAAACTAATTTCATACTTCTACCTTCTATTATTTAATAACACTATGATTCGCTATAATTGACTATCGTCTCGGATACTTAAGAGGCAGTCGTAATTCTAATTGTAGGAAAACAACCACAGGTATGACAGTAATTAGAATTGTCAGTGAGACATGCATGACAATCTGGGCATCGCTCCCCAGTACAAGGCTCTTCAATTGGCATTGGAAAGTATTTTCGATATATTTCAAAATAGTATAAATGTTCTGCATCTCTTATTCGTGGTCCTTGGCTGCCTTTATCCACTACATCTGCTAATTTGACGCACTTGCGTTGCTTTAGCAAGATATTTCTTATATCTGCAAATCCTGATCCCTGTTCTTGAGCATATTTACTTCTCCATGCGATATTCACACCGAGATCTGATTGATAACACTTCCTAAGAACATACTTTCCCCACATTCTTCCATTTCTTAACCCTACTTTAGCATTAACATCAAGAGATTCAGCAAACGTTACCATCTCTTTATCTAAAAACGGAGTCATAACCCTTATACCCATCTTCCTACCAATCCTAGTGGACGAAAAGGTCATTATCTCTTTGAGTCTTCGAAGCTCATTAGCTAGTCTACTTACATCATCAGAGTATCTTAGCAAATAGTTGTAGCCAGCGAACAATTCATCAGCCCCATCGCCGGTCATTATGCTGGTTCCTCCATCTCTTTTTACATGTTCGATCGCGGCCAATAGTACGCTAGAATTTCTTATTTCAACCGGATCAAAAGTCTTAAGAATGTAGATAACATTATGAATAACTTGCAACAATTGATCTAGATTGAGTATTAGTTGAGTATGTTGTTTGCTGTATTTGCTTGCAATTAACTTAGCATAACTCAAGTCTGGTGCATTAACCGATGAGGCAATCGTGATCGTTTTCTTTGGGTGGGAGATAGAACAGACTATGCTACTATCCAATCCACCTGAGAGTAGCAAATTTTCCGAAGGGTTCCTGACTACGCTATCATGCAATATGCTCTTTAAATTTCTACTGATCTCAAATTCATTCAAAATTACGTTTGTCCTCAAACCAAATGTGAATTATTGTTTATATACTTAGGCAGATTCCGAACTGGTTATCTTGTCATAAATATATCTTACCTCAGGATAAACCATCGATTTCACACACTTAGTTTTCTAAATTGTAAAAGGTTCTTTTACTATGAGAATAAGCGATCCTTGATCGGTTCATTCAATCGATCCTGCGTACTAGTGTCAGTAACAGAATCCAAGTCGGGAAGATCAGGAATGGCAGGGAGTAAGACTAATAATTGCTCGTATTTTGATAGATACTTTACACCAGCTTCAGTCGTTTTATAAAGGCCGGTAGTCTCTGAGTATTCCATTAATCCTTTTTCTACCGCTATTGCAAGATATCTAATCAATTGAGAATGAGATACTACTGCATTATTCATAATTGTGGTTTTGTATTCCCAATTCGAAATAGCGGCTCGCAAGATTGAAGCCATAACTTCTATATCTGAACGATTCTTCATTGTATTTATAGCACCGCCCTCTTTTTTTATGTCCCCTACATATGAATAAAAGATCATTAGACAAAATAGAACGACAATCGATAATATTATTCCTGACATTAGTATAATAAGAAAAAGAATCAGCCAATTCTGATCTCACTAAAAGTCAAAAAATGGGAAAATACAAAAAAGAGAAGTATCAATTATTGTTAGGCACGCCCAAAAACTATCTTATTATAAGTCCAAGGAAGTAGGCAAGTATTTAAAATACAAAATCGAACCTATAAAAAGAATGATAGAGGAGAATATTAATGTAAATTCTCGTACATACAAAGTAACCGTCAACGATCGAACACAGATGTATGCTGCAAGACTACGTAAACTCTATCAGCAGACATACAGTGACATGGATAGTTATGAAGAAGTCAGTTCAGAAACTTCCATAACCGTGAATAATCTACTCAATCATGCGGTATCTCCAGATGTCAAGGAAGAAGATATGGATGGCGTCATCCATCAAGTTCTGAAGATATTTGATAAGCCTGTTCAAAAGACGAAAAAAGCTAGATAGTGAGACACATTTGGATCAATTCTCAATGGTTTTCAGTAGAATGTTGAGCGGCAAGTATATTTATTGAATCCTACAAAATTTGTAGAATTATTTTCTCTTGGCGATTCGTGGTCAGACGACAACGTAACCTGTTTGTATGTACATAAACCAGTGACCTATCTATATATATAGACAAGTCTTACATCGCCGTACTTCACAAATGCAAATGGCTAGCAAGAAGTGTATAAATCCAGATTGCGGACTAACCTTTGACATTTTAGCAGAAAATTATATGTGTACTTGTGGCAATTTGTTAGATGTCCAATATACAGATTTTCCGAAGCGAGAGCTAATTGAAAAGTTTTATGAAAGGAGGGATCATGGAGGAAATATATATGATGAGAGTGGCGTATGGAGATTCAGAGATCTGATAAATTTCTCCAATATAGATTGTGAAGACTTTGCGGAATGCGCCTCTTATCTTGTGTCTCTTGATGGAGCTGAAGGTAGACTTTCTAAACCTTACAAAATGACCAAAGTTGCAGAATATGCGAATATTAATTCAGATTTACTCCGATTACAGCCAGAAGGGTATAACCCCAGTGGATCTTTCAAGGACAATGGTATGTCTACTGCAGTGACACATGCAAAAATGTTAAGAATTAAAACACTAATTTGCGCATCCACAGGTAATACCTCGGCATCCGCTGCAATGTATGCCGCAAACGAAAGAATGAATTGTAGTGTATATATTCCGAAAGGAGAGGTTGCCCCAGGTAAGTTAGGACAGGCATTTCAATTCGGAGCCCAAGTGATTGAAGTGAATGGGAATTTTGATGTCGCTCTTGCTACATCATTGAAGGCTGCAAGGGACAACTTAGGATATACAGTAAATTCAGTAAATCCATTTCGAATTGAAGGGCAAAAGACGATGATCTATAGGGTATTAGAGAATTTGGATTGGTCTTCTCCTGACTGGATCTTTTATCCTGGTGGTGCACTAGGTAATACTGCTAGTTGTGGAAAATGTCTAATGGAGTTGTATGAATGGGGCTGGATAAAAAAAATTCCCCGATTGGTGATTGTAAATTCTGAAGGTGCAAATACTTTTTATGAATTGGTTAATGGATTGTTCGAAGAAGAAAGGCTCACCTGGAATAACGGAAGACCTGATTTAGCGCTCATAAATCGATATTATGAATTTCATGATGCGATAGGGAAAGTGCCGAAAACTCAGGCTACTGCCATCCAAATAGGCAGACCCGCTAACATTGTTAAAGCACTTAGAGCATTGGATTTTACTAACGGATTGGTTACTCAAGTGAGTGACAAAGAGATGGCCGACGGTATGTCAGTTGTTGGTCTAAACGGCTTTGATTGTGAGATGGCTTCAGGTGCCGTGCCAGCTGCAGTCAAGAAACTTAGAGAACAAGAGGTTATAGCAAATGATGATATGGTTGTAGGAATACTCACAGGCAGGCAAAAGGATCCACAACTTGTTGTAAATTATCATCTAAATCCGAAGAATAGATTTGCTAAACCTCCTTCTGAGGCATAGGCTATTTTATTTATGCAGCTTTTTGCCCCTTGTGGTTATTGAACAGATTAACACCTAGAAATTACTCTTCACAATAGGAAAGTAAGTGCTAATAATCCCCCAGTGAGACGGGAACACCATATTGTTTTCGACATAGCGGAAACCAAGCTGGACTCGGAAGTAAAGTCTCTGTTTAGATTTATTCCTCCTTTGATTGCTACAGGTAAGGGAATCAAGCACACTAAAGAATATATCGTTGTGTAACCTACGACAGTACCAATTGTTATCATGACGTAAGGGACTAGGATTAATATTGAAAACAACTTGGCTCCCTTTTGTTTTCCAATCAGCACTACCAAAGTCCGCCTGCCATGTTGTTTATCTGCTTCAAAATCAGGGAAGGAATTAACGAAAAGAACTATTGCAGATAGCAGACCCACTATTAAGCCATTATAAAGTGCTATGTAACTAATTTCCGGCGTCTGTACATAATATGTTCCTTGAACTATCAGCATGCCTTTAATGATAACAACGACTTCACCGAGTCCTACGTTTACGACTTTAGTTGAATAAAAATATATGGAAACGATGGCAAAGGTAAGTATGAGAACTATCATTACTCCTCTAACCATCACAAAATATATGCCAATAACAGCTCCCACGCATAAAAAAAATATACCTGCAGTGTAGACAACTCTTGGTGTTAGTATTTTATCTGGTAGTACACCGGAACCACCACTGAATTTTGTGCGTTTCGTATCCTTATCAATGCCCCTGGCAAAGTCCCAATAATCATTCAACAGATCAATGCTGGCATGAAGGCAAGCAATTCCTAGAAGAGTTAAAGCGCCATAAATGAAATCAATGTGACCAATCTTCCAATAGGTGACAGAGAGTCCGACCACTACAGAAATAATTGATGATAATAGAAATCTGACTCTAATAGCGCGGAGCCAATTTGTTAACACGTACTCATTCAAGATATACCCATATAACTAGCATATCTTAAAAGAATGACACAATGTTGTCTCTACATTAGCCAATTAAAATCTCGGTACTTTAACACAAGTAATAAGTAATGATGATGTAGTTCTCGTAGTCCTTTTGAGTCCAGCTGTTGAAGTCATTGCCCAAATGTCGTTAGCAAAATAATTTAGAATTCGTCAAAATCACTTGATTTCATTTCGGTATTTATTTGGTCGAATTAAAAGATGATACTTTTAAGTAGTATTGAATCTTTTGTACAAAATTGCGTTTACTGATTGAAAAATGCGGATGTTAGATCTAGTCTATTAAGGTACGTCTCAATTGAAAATCGACATTCTATATGTGATGTGATATTTTTTTATGGTACAATTGAATCTACTCAAAAAACTGCGATAATTTTGGCAGAATCAAATTTGAAATTAGAAAAAGCTCTTATTGTTGCGAACGAACAAAGTCTGGGAGTGGGTCGGAGCGGCAAATCTTGGATATCTCCATTTGGAGGAATATGGTTCTCACTAATAATTAGGCCAAAAATAGAATCGTGTATGGCTTCGTTCATAACCTTTGTTGCATCACTATCTGTCTGCGATGCTATACGATATGCAACTGGACTAGATTCAAAAATTAAATGGCCAAATGATATTGTTATAAACTCAAAGAAGGTATCAGGAATTTTGACTTCTATTGGTGTTGAAAATACGAAATTAAAATATGTTGTAATAGGGGTCGGAATAAACTCAAACCTGGATAACAAATCCCTAAACCATATCAATAAATCTATCGCTTCCGACTATGAAATAACCTCGTTAAAAAGAGAACTGTCTGGCAAATGGATTGACTCTGGAAGTGTGATACTAAATATCTTGCAAAAAATTGATAATTACATCTCCAACCTCGAATTAGGGGAGTTACAGTTTCTCGACAAATGGAAAACAAGATGCGAGACTATTAACAAACATGTTCGTGTCCTTCATAAGGATAAATCACAATATGAAGGTCTTGCTTTAGACGTAGCTTCTGATGGTTCACTAATAGTTAAGATTGCTAACGGCGAAATTATCCAAGTATTTGATAACGAAGTGACTGTACGGGTACTGGCTATATAAGCAGTTTGCAACTCCCGATGTGCAGCGATGAGCGAGATTACGTGTAACTGAATTTGGATTGCTATTTGGCACGGATAACCATGGAAATGTCGTTGACGTTTGTGCCTGTTCTACCCGTAGTAATCAAAGAGTCTAAATCTCGAAGGGCGTTGCTACTGTCATGTCTAATCAGAAATCCTTCATACATTTTCCTATTCGACGAAATCAATGGAAATATTCTGGACGTAATAATCGCACCTGCATTTTTTGAATTGCCGTCTATACCATCTGTTCCCAAACAACAGATAGATACATCCTCATTCTTCTTGTGTTTGAAGACTATACCTGAGCTTAACACTGCTTCTTGATTTCTTCCCCCTGTTGAATTTTTATAGATTTCCTCGAGTTTTACTACTGTCTCTCCCCCTAGAACAAAAGCTGACGGAAGGCAGTTAGCTGAGAATTGGTATGCTAGATGAGCAAGATATCTACCGTGATCCACAGCAAGGCCTCCAAAAGATGAACCAAGATATATGGTGTTAACCTTCATCTTCTTCAATCTGTTGACAGCAGCCTTGCATGCTGTTTCATTATTTCCGATTATAAAATTTCTAACATTAGATATCGAATTATCTCCAGGCTTTACCGTTTCTCGAATTATTCCATTTATTCCCTTTTCTATAGTCTTTCGTACAGCAATTATGCCTTCTTTATTACTATCCCATATCATGTACTTTTCTAAGATTTCCTTAGCCTGAACAAAGGTAGATCCATCGGGGAAGGTCGGGCCAGATGCTATTATGCTAAAATCATCGCCTATAACGTCAGAAATGATAAGTGAAATAACCA
>Ga0126370_10000796_pt1 | contig 13646 bp, 16 predicted proteins | sample PanSoiMetaPlot_3_FD_92586 | JGI IMG/M metagenome (GOLD analysis project Ga0126370, IMG submission 92586) | Tropical forest soil microbial communities from Panama - MetaG Plot_3 | ecosystem: Environmental > Terrestrial > Soil > Tropical forest > Bulk soil | place: Panama | collected 2016-02-17 | reverse complement strand
TCCTCAGCAAGTGCTTGGAGAAAGACCGCAACCTTCGTTATCAGCACGCCTCTGACATTCGCACCGATCTGCAGCGCTTGAAACGCGACACCGATTCCAGCCACTCCATGATCGCTACTCCCATGATCGCAGAGGCCGAAGTAGGAGCCGCTTTTCAGTCCACACCGCACCCTTCCATCGCGAGGAAGGAGGGTGCTTCAGCCAGCAAATCGGAGCCTGCAGATTCCGCCCAACACACCATCATTCCGACCTCTTCCACCGCCGTTATTGCGAGCGCACCGAGGTATGTCTCGCCGATCCTTGTCACTGTCTCGACACTGCTGATAGTAGCCGCACTAATCGCTGGCAGTCTCTATTGGCGCTCCCGCAGCGCTCCAAAACTCACCGACAAAGACACGATCGTCCTCGCCGACTTCGCCAACACCACCGGCGATGCCATCTTTGACGACACTCTTAAACAAGCCCTCGCGACGCAACTCGCGCAGTCTCCGTTCTTGAATATTCTGCCGGATCAAAGAGTCAGCGAGACGCTGCGTCTGATGGGCCGCTCTCCCGGGGACCGCCTCACCATGGAGACGGCCCGCGAAATCTGCGAGCGCACGCAAAGTACCGCTGTGCTGGCTGGCTCGATTGCGAGCCTGGGCAGCCAGTACGCCATCGGATTGAATGCGATGAACTGCACCAGTGGGGATTCTCTGGCACGGGAAGAGTTCCAGGCCTCGCGCAAGGAAGTCGTCCTCGATACGCTCGGGAAAGCTGCCACGAACCTCCGCGAGAAGCTCGGCGAATCGCTGGCTTCAGTCAAGAGATTCGATACGCCCATCGCACAGGCAACGACCCCATCGCTCGAAGCGCTCAAGGCCTTCAGTCTCGGACTGCGTGCGGCCGACACGAAGGGAGACATGGAAGCCATCCCTTTCTTGAAACACGCTGTCGAGTTGGACCCCAACTTCGCCGGCGCGTACAGCAATTTGGCATTCCGCTACGGAAACCTAGGGGAAGAGGATACGGCGTCCCATTATGCACAAATGGCCTTTGATAGGCGAGGCCGCGTTAGCGAGCGGGAACAGCTCATAATTTCCGCGGTTTACTATTGGATTGTCCTCGGCGATTTGGATCAGGAGCTGCGCACCTATCGGGTTCAGCAGCAGGCTTATCCACGTGACTGGGCACCCTGGCAAAACGCCGCCGAGGATCTGCGTGCGTTTGGAGAATATGAGCGTTCGCTGACTGAGGCCCAGGAGGCTCTGCGGCTCAACCCCCATCATGCCAACTGCTACCTCGCCGTGGGTCTGGCTTTCCTTGGTTTAAACCGCCGTGATGAAGCAAAACAGGTCACACAGAGCGCCCTTGCGCGCGGTCTGGACACGATGGAGCTGCACACACTTTTATATCAGATTGCATTTCTTGAAAACGATACGAAAGGAATGGAAGCGCAACTAGCCGCGATGTCCAGCTCACCATTCGCGCAGGCGGTTCATTCCAACACGGAGGCCTATCGGGGACACCTGGTCAAGGCGCGCGAGTTTCTCGGGCGAGCCGTGGAAACCGCACGAAGAGAAAATCTCAATGAATTGGCGGCACAATTTCAGGACGGCCAGGCATTCACTGAAGCAGAGTTCGGAAGTCCGGATCGGGCGCGGCAGGCCGTCGCGGCTGCGCTCGCGCTTTCTTCGGGGCGTCGGGCCAAGGTATTAGCTGCCTTGGCACTGGCGAGGGCAGGGGATACCAGCCGGGCGCCGACTCTCGCGGACGAATTGAACAAAAAGTTTCCGTTGGACACGATGATACAACGGTATTGGTTGCCAACGATCCACGCTTCGATCGAGCTGGCTCGCAAGAACCCCCCCGCTGCCATCGAGGCACTTAGAGGTGCTTCGTACGAACTCGGCAATTACCTGCCCGGATTTGGAGCTCTACACCCTGTGTATATGCGGGGCCAGGCGTATCTGAAGATGCGCCAAGGCAAAGAAGCGGCTGCGGAGTTCCAAAAGTTCTTGGATCACCGCTTCATTGTCTTGAATTCGCCGTTGGGAGCCTTGGCCCACCTCGACCTCGCTCGCGCCTATGCAATAGCCGGCGACACCGCCAAATCCCGTTCCGCCTACCAGGACTTCCTCGCCCTCTGGAAGGACGCTGACCCCGACATCCCCATCCTGAAGCAAGCCAAAGCGGAGTACGCGAAGTTGCAGTGATCGCTGTCGAATGCGAACGCTTGCCGTAGTCAAGCGCCAGCGTTATTGCTGACCAGTTCCCATTCGTTCCCATTCGTTCCCATTCGTTGACTTGCTTCAGATTCGCAGCCTAAGATGACCGCCAAATGCCGGAGTCCCAGTCACTCATCGGCCAGACCATCTCGCACTACCGCATCGTCGAGAAGCTCGGCGGTGGGGGGATGGGCGTGGTGTACAAGGCGGAGGACTCGCGCCTTCACCGGTTCGTTGCCCTGAAGTTCCTACCCGATCAGGCTACTTCGGTCCCACTCGTTTTCTTCCCTCATAAACGGCCACAACAAGAGCTCCGGCGCACGCCGAAAACACGGAGTAGTCCAGCGGCGAAACAATTCCAAACGAAATCGTCATTGCGATCCCAAACATGGCGAGCAAGCCGGCGCTGCCGTACGCCGCCCAACGCACCCATAGCCCCAGCACAAGCATCAAGCCAAAACTCAGCTCGGCCACCGTTGCCGCGTTTGCCAGAAACGGAATCGCCCACGTGGGCATGAAGGAATTCACTTGGCCCGCGTATTTCACATAATTTGTATAATTTCCGTATCCAACATTCCTCCCATACAGACCAAAGCGCGATGCAATCCCGTTTAGAAAAGCGGCTCCGAGCATGGACCGGAGAAAAAGCATCGAGTAACGTTCTGCCTTTTCTTTTCCGCCCAACAGTTTTTCGAAAATCGGTGTTGCAACGCGGCTCATGCTCAGTGATGTCCTTTCTCGCCCTCGGCCTGAACGGGAGTGCTCAATTCCGCTTCGCGGTCGCAAAGGAAAACCGCTAGCAGCTTTGCCGGCTCCGTTTTGCTCGCATTGGCCGAAACCAAGTGCACTCCGTTTGGTGGCTCGTAAAAAGTCTCTCCGGCCTTGTAGGTGGCTTCCGCGCTGCCTTTCACCTGCGCGCGCAACTCCCCCGAAACGACATATCCAATTACGGGGCATGGATGGCTATGAGGGGCCGACGCCGCGCCAACACCGTAGGTCACCTCCACGAGCGTCGCTTTCAGCTTTCCGCCATCCATCTGCGGGAGAGCTTGTTCCCGCGCAACGCGCACTTTGCGGTCTCCAGTCCCTTGCGCAAGGTAAGGATGCTCCAACATCAGGCTGGCGTAGGCTGCTACGGCTGCAAAACCCAGTATCACGCTGCCCGTAATCGCCACTTTCCAGTTCGCAGGATTGCTCATGTTCACGCCTCCAGGTTAGCCTTAGCAGATAGTGTGGGTCGCGAGCCCGCCATCAGCTTGATTGTGGACTTGTCCGATTTGGCCTGCCGGCTTATCGGAAATCACTTGGCGGCTAGTACTTCAACTAATTTCCGATTTCCCACCACCGCAAAAAGTGTACGCAACGGAGCCTGGTTTGCGAGCAAACATTTGCTGCGCCTTCTCTCATGGAGTTATCGCTCCCTGAGCCACTCCTTCGCGCGCTCGACCACAATGTCTTTTCCTTCCCGAAATTGTCCCCGCAGTGTCTCCTCGTTCAGTGGTACTCGCACGTCCGGCTCTACGCCGCCTTTTCCCGTATGGTCGCTATCCACCTGAATCCGTCGGTCCGGCGCGACCGACTGAGCCTGCGGAAAATACACCGTGTATCCACCCGGAAGCTTCACGGACTTGCTGTTGATTGCAAAGAAGCCCGCCGTCCCCCGCCATCCGAAGACCCGCACGTTGGGGAGCCCCTTGAGTAACAAAGGGAATCCTTCGCCCGAACTCTCCGTTTCCTCGTCTATTAGCAGCGCCACTTTGCCACCATAATGCGGCTCACGTGGTGCTATGCGCACGGGAGCATCTGCCCGTACGTCGAAACTTCCGGTCGTATGGTTGAGTACGCCCGGATACTCGTAAATTCCCGGCCGGGTAACGAAGAAGGCCATCATACGCGGCACCATTGCGTCCGCTCCGCCTTGGTTCCCGCGCACGTCGATGATCACGCCTGGAACTTGCTTTTCGAGGAAATCGGCCAAAGCGCGCCGAATTTTCTCTTCCGGATAGATCGAGAAAAAGGTCGGCAGCTCGTATTTGATCTGGATGTAGCCGAAGTTACCCGGAAGCATTCCGGTTTTTACCGCGCTCGAGAGGAAGAACTCACGTGGGAAATTCAGTTCCTCATCCGCGGGTTTCGTCTTTTCCGCAGCGAGCGTCACGCTCCGCTGAGAGGTTTCGCCACGCTTCCGGAAGGTCACTTCCACGGACGATCCTGCTTTGGCCCGCACCAGCCATTTTTCTTGCTGGACTTTCTTAGCCTCGCTGGTTGCCGGCGGATACGGGCTCCAAATCACTTCGACATCCCAAGGGCCTGCCGGATGGGAAGGCCGTCCCAGGTGACGATCTCGGCTCCGAACTCGATTCCCACTCGCGCTGCGCTGCCACCTGGAGCGATACGGCAAGCCGCTACGCGGCCGTCCTCGAGTGTTACGAGATCCAGACCAAACCACCCGTCCGTCTCGTCAGAGGCGAGCCCCAAATCGTCTCCCCCAATACCTACGTGCCCGTCGGGAATTCGCCAGATGAAGCTCCGCAAGGCTCTGTAGTACGCGCGCTGGTCTTTCCCTTTTTCAGCTTCGGCAACTTGCGACGCATACTGTGAGTGGAGACCTGTCCAGTCCATCCGCCGCCATTCGGTGAACGGGTACTCCGCCGCCAGTATGTCGCGCAGGCCGGCGAACGCATCACTCCAGCTCTTCGCGCTCAGGTCCGTCTTTGTTCTTTCGCCGCGCAGCGGAGCGGCTTCGTTCTCAAGGGCGGCCCAACCCTTGGCCTGCCATACCCGCACCGACGAGAAACCGACGATGAGCAGCGCAAGCGCAGCCCCGGCTTTGCGGAATGCGTACCAAGCGCGAGAAACGTCTTTGTTCTTTCGGAACACCCGAACGCTTCTTGCCACTGTCGCCACCAGTAGCACTAGCGCGATGACGAACAATCCAGGAAGCGCAAAGAAGAACGTGAAGTCGGCGTCCTCTTTAGCTCTCCATACATACGCCGCGGCAGACGCGAGTGTCGCCAGCAGGAGAGCGGTGATCCACCATGGTACACACCGCTTCGGCAGGAAAAGAATGAGCAGCAGCGCCGCCGCGACGCAGACCAGAAGTAGGGCTCCCCACATCTTCGACACCTCCGCGAGGCCCGCGCGGGGAAGCTTACCGGAACTTCTCAGGATAAACACTTCTTCAGGCAAAGCTTGGACGTGCCTATGCTATGCAGGGGCGCGCCGAAGTACTGTTCCGACGCCGACTCCCATGTACGCTGCGATCGCCTTCCAGCCGAGGCCCTGAGCGCGAAGTGCTTTGCGGGCTATCCATGGATCAATTCCCGACGGCGGCTGGCGAGAATCCACCGCACAATGCAAAGTAGAGCAGTTTGCTATTCATGGCGCAGGGCTAGTCCAAAAGGCCCTAGGAGCCTGCAAACCAGTTACATAGATGTGAGCTGTTAGAATGGGCCAATGGCCCCCTTTTGGAGCCGCATTGGGGATTGCCACTCGTGGCGATCTCACCTTCTGCGTGCCGGTAGGCCAACATCGGGCGCCCTCCTGGCGACGCTGTGCGGATTGTCCACAAAAGTTCCTAAATCGTGGCGCAGGATTTCCTTGAATCGCGGCAATAAGTTCAGATTTCCTCATTCAGCCACCTTTCCCGACTACCGCTGCTGAGTCGTCCCTCCGAGTACCTTTGCAAATCTTTAGCCAACCTATGCAATATGATTCCTAATGCGATAGACAACACGCGGCACGAAGGAGCCAGCCCTTCATTTGCTCGCAACGGCATATACTGCTGGGTCTTATACTTAGCTCGATTTGGAACATACTAAGCCGGATCTAGGGTCTCGGCATTCGACATGCTCTAGGAGCGCAACTGAGAATCCGCGTCCTCAACCAGCGAGCCGACCTGTGAAACCAAACTACACTCGAAGATGTCTGCTTCTCGTTCTACCGTTTGCGTTCTGTGCGTTGAACTCATATTCCTTGCCGCAGAGCCAAGTTCTTTCATCGGACGATCACGCAAGCTATGTTCTGTTCGACGTCCCCAACGCCTTTTCCACCAATGTTGTAGGCATCAACAATTCCGGAGAGGTCACTGGTTATTTCCGGGACTCGCCCCAGGGTGCGCAGCGCGGTTTTGTGCGGGAGCCGAACGGGGATATCACTGTTTTCGAAGGCATACCTGCTGCCATCAACGATCCTGGCGATGTTGCGGGATTCCTTTTTGATACGGCAGGTATCCACAGCTTTTTAAGGAACTCGCAAGGGAACATAACAGTATTCGATGTCCCCCAGCCTTCCCCAACAATATCTCCCATAAGTTTTGCGATGGCGATTGACAATCGCGGCGATATCGCGGGCTTTATCATTCCGTGTATAGGATGCGACACCTGGGTAGGTTTTGTGCGGCACCGACAAGGCGATATAACGACCTTCGCGCCGATTGTCCATGGATCCGTGCCAACAGGTATTAATGAGCGGGGCGACATTGTGGGTGTCACTAGCCCGTTTTATTCTGGACGGGAGGGATTTGTACGAGATCGGAAGGGCCTCATGACGGTTTTCGACGTCGCTAATTCCCCGATAGCAGCGTATCCGGTCGGCATCAACAACCGGGGAGATATCACAGGGTATTTTTATGACTTGCAGTCTAACGCGACGCGCGGCTTTCTGCGGGATTCTAAGGGGAATATAACCGTCTTCGATGGCATGCCTGCTGCCATCAACGATGCGGATGAAATCGTGGGAGACAACTTCTTGCGGGATAATAAAGGAAACGTCACCATTTTCACTGTTCCGAACTCTTCAGGAACTCACGCCGTCAGCGTTAACAACCGTGGTGACGTTGCAGGGTATTTTCTTGACGCAACAACAGGGAAGACTCGCGGCTTTGTGCGCATTGCAAATCCCTGAAACTAGAACGAAAGCAAGGATTTTCGCCGAATCGCTAGGCAACTCTATTTTGTCTTCGGCGTTGCGGGCCGCTGGACTCTTAAGATTGGTTACCTGGCGCGTTCTGGGACGTGCATTTCAATGCAGTCGGCCGAGTAGGTGATTTTGCCGAGAACCTCCTGCTGTTTTCTAAAGGGCTTTCCACAATCTGGGCATACAGGAATCGGATCTCCAGGGTCCAACCATTCGGTGGGGACATAGACGAGTCGCACAAAACCATTCTCTGGATCTCCCGCCCAAGGCGTAAAGAAATAACGCATCGGGTCGTCGCCAGGATGCGACATATACACCGCAAAGTTTAGACGAGGTTGTGCTGTTCGGAACTTCGCCAGTTTCATTCGCACGGCAGCTCTGGATTGAGGAGATCGAAGCGGGAAGTTAACGGGGTTACCGTCCAAATGGATTTGGCGCTGCGCACTTTAGCGGGTAATGCGACAAGCCGGGCACGTGAAGTCAATTCGAGCACGTTGCAGGGAATTTTGCGTCTCCGACTGTCAGAGAACACGTCCCACGACATTCAGCATCTAGATGGCCTTGCAATCGTTCACGTACTCGCGAAGCCGCACTGACTTTAAGAACAAACCGAAACTTTTAGACGGTGCCTGGTCCTTACCGTGTCTGTCTTGCCCATTGTCGTTTGCAGCGGCAAGGCTTGAATATCGGTCCAAACCGCAGTTCCATCAAGCCGCCGAAAGCGGAAGCGAAGCGGGTCTGCATGCGGATGCGTGGCCGTATCAATTAGCTTTCGGGCGCTATCCATGTCTTCCGGAAAGATGAAATCGAAGCAAGACTTTCCTGCTACTTTATCGTACTTGATTCCCACAAGGTCGCAGAAATACGTGTTCGCAAATACGATTCGGCCATCCGCTTTGAGCAACAACCCAACGTCATTGTGGGAAGACATGGGCACGCTCCGAACCGACCTCTGCCTACGCGCAAGACAAGCGCCCTAACGCGTTCAGAGCTTCTTGTAGTGAGTTAATTTACGCTTGTACAAAAACCAGCAGGAATAGGGGATTTCATGTATTTAGTCGTGACTTTCCTGTATATAGTCTGGTGAGCGACGAAATCGTCCATCTGGGTACTAGCCCGGTAGCTGATCGCATAAACGGTGTCGGCTCCTCGACCCGAGTAGACTTTGGTCATCGACGACCGAAGGCTCGCGAGGAAGGAGCCGATTATGATGATTATAGGCGTGGATTATCATCTCCGAGCTTTCAACAAATTACGTTTTGATTGAAGAGACTGGTGAGCTATAGGAACGGCATCTGCACTTTTCCGCTTACGCTCCAATTGCGCTCCGGGTATCTACGAGGTACTGGCCCGGTCAGCCACGGCCCGGGAAGATATCGGTGCCGTCGGAATGCTCGATACATTTTCCTCCGGTGGCTTCGTACTCTTTGCGAATAGCGATCATCCGGTTGTCCTCACCGCCGGCGGACGGCCGGCTATAAAAGATTCCGTTAGCGACATGAACGACGGACAAGGGCGGCCGGATTCTGTTTCGACTGAACCACAGTGAGGGAGAGGCCGAGACGTTCTATCGCGACTTGCAGCAGAGAGGAATCGGCGTGCGGGCAGGCCTTGTCGCAAGTTGCCGGCACGCCTGCGTTTGGCTCGTACTCAGGCTGGTCTAAGGATCGAAGCTTTAGGAACTGAGACGCCTAAAAAGGTTGTATAGTCCGAGAAAAAGATTTAGAAGCGCCATGAACCTCTTACCAACGCGAATCGGACCTTTGCAATTCTTGGGATGGCTTGTTGCCGGAATTGTCAGCATCTTTGTCATCTTTTTTGTTATTGGGACGACAGTCGACGGACTCAACGCCATTCGGTGGACAGGCGGTCTAGCGGTCGCTGCGTGGTTTGTCTTCTACGTTGGCGTACTGGCTCCGGCCCGTCTGCGCGACATGGGCCAGAATCCGCTTTGGGCCTTAGGACTCTTAGTCCCACTCGTCGCTCTCGTGGTTTTGATTTTTATGCTCGTGACGCCAACAAAGCGAACAACATGAGTTACGTCTTGGGCCGGCTACGCGACCTCCCACGAATACGTTTGGGCCATGTGAGCACCAATTACGAGCGACTGCGATAATAAGGAGGAGAGCGTGAACTCAACCAAGAAGGCAGCGAGAGTCGCAGGGCTGCTCTACCTTTTGACATCAATACCTGGCGCTTTCAGCCTCCTATATATTCCTTCTCATTTCATCACGTCCGAAAATCCCGCAGCTACTGTCAACAAGATAGCTGCTTCTGAATTACTTTTCCGCGTCGGCATCATTTGCGAACTGATCGGGTTTATCGGCTTTATCTTTGTCGTTAGGGCTTTGTATCGCTTACTCCATGTAGTCAACAAGTGGCAGGCTTCGCTGATGGTGACACTGATGTTAGTCTCCCTCCCGATCTCATTCCTAAATGTACTGAACGAGTTTGCCGCCCTACTGCTAGCCCGTGGAGGCAATTTTCTTTCCGTATTCGACAAGCCGCAGCGGGACGCCATGGCTATGTTATTCCTCAATTTGCATTTCCAAGGATTCATGGTCGCCCAGGTGTTTTGGGGTCTGTGGCTGATTCCTTTTGGCATCCTGGTATATAAGTCGGGTTTTCTTCCCAGAATTCTGGGAGTCTTGCTGGTCATCGCATGTTTTGGCTACCTGGTGAATAGCCTTGTTGCCTTCGGCGTGCTGCCCTCTGTTGTCGTTTCCCGGGTCATAGGGCAGCTAACAATATGCGAGTTGCCGATTATCTTGTGGCTCGTGATTAGGGGCGCGAAGGAACAACCGCTAGCGGAGCCAGCTTAGCATCAGCAACAAAGAAGAACGGATTCCCGAAAGCCTTATCCGCGTATCCGCACTCTGGCGTAGCATATTCCAACTAGCATTTACCCGCGTGCTCTCTCAGTACTTGCACGGGGCTTTGTCCAGTGTTACGCGCCCGTTCCTCTGCGGATGCTGGCCGTGTTTGACCCGGGTGTGACGTGGCTGTACGACTTCCTATCATCCGGACCATATCGGGTACGAAAGCGAAGAGCTTGCTTTTCGGCCGAGCCAGACAACCAGTAAGGCTCCATGCATAAGGTTTCCGCACTGTGGTGAAATGGCGGGGTCAGTCTGGCACCTTGCTGGCTACTGCGCCCTGAGCGCCGGTATCCTAACTACCGCTTGGCGAGGAAGCCGGTGACGTGCCGCTGGGCGGATAGACGAAGATCGTGAGTTTGGATGTTTCACTGGTTTTGTCCTTACCTAGGCCGATGGTCTTGATCCGCTTATCGTCGACCTTGAAATTCTCCGTCAAATAGTCGCGCACCACTTTTGCACGAGCCGCGGTCAGTACGCGCAGCTTTGCCGTATCACCCTTGGCCTCGGACGAGGCAATAACCGCAAGACCAAACGGATTCTTTTCCAGAAACTTTCCCGCCTCTTCGAGTGTTTTCCTGTTCTTTAGTTTTGCGTTGTCGGGCTTGTCAAAAACCTCCTTGGCATCGAAATCGAATTCCTTGCTTGGTTTGCGCGCCGGAACTCGGGCGATACTATGCTCCTTCAACTCAGCAGTATCACTGTATCCACGTTTTTCGAAAAATCCACGAAGGAAGAAATTCTGCTGGAGAGCTTCCATGTTGTCGCGGAAGGCGACGATTCCGGCGAGAGCTTCGTCTGCGAGCGTCTGAGCCTGCTCCGACATATCCTTTTGCGTCTCGCTTGCAATGGTCCCGTTTTCCCCAATGGGTTCTGCTTTGGGTGAACCGAACGAGATCTCGACATATTTGTCGCCAAGGACTCCTTCTGTCTTTATCGACGCGCGCGAGTCTTTCTTGATGATGTTGCGGGTATCGCTCTTTACGTTCATGACCACGGTCACTTTTCCGTCTGGTTCTGACGGTAGGTCAATCTCCTTAACGGTTCCCTGGTGAATTCCACCGATGCGAACCGCGGCGCCGTTGTTGAGACCGGCAACGTTCTGAAATTCGGCTTTCAAGCGGTAGGTCGAACTGAACAGAAAGTCTTTGCTGCCGATCAAGAAGACCCCGACGCATAGAAATACCAGCGCCATCACTACGAAGACGCCCACTCGGAATGCAGTAGACATGATCCTTCCCCTAAGAGCCGTTTAGAAATTGCATGACAAAAGGATCGCGGCTCTTTTGCAGATCCTCAAAGGTTCCTTCGATCAGAAGTTGGCCGTCGCGCATCAGGGCCACGCGATCGGATACGGCCCGCGCACTGTGAATGTCGTGTGTGACCACCACAGAAGTCATATGTTTTTCCTTCTGCAGTCGCAGAATCAGGTCGTCGATCTCCGACGCGGTAATTGGATCCAGCCCAGCTGTGGGTTCGTCAAACAGCAGGATATCCGGCTCCAGGGCCAAGGCTCGCGCCAAACCCACGCGTTTTTGCATTCCGCCAGAAAGTTCGCCGGGCAGTTTGTGAGCGTCCTTTTCCATTCCAACGCTGGCCAGGAGTTCTCGCACGCGCTTACGGCTTTCCTCCTCGGACATGTTGGAATGGCGGCGTAAAGGAAAGGCTACGTTCTCCTCGATGGATAGCGAGTCGTAGAGAGCTGCTTGTTGAAACAGGAAGCCGACCTTTTTCCTGACTTCGTTAAGCTCCTTCAGTTTCAGCTTCGTCACGTCCTCTCCCTTTACTCGGATTGAACCAGAGTCGGGCTTGTGCAAGCCAATGATCAGCTTTAGCAGCACGCTCTTGCCGGTGCCGCTGCGGCCCAGCACCGACAATGTTTCGCCTTGCCCGACTTCCAGGCTGATATCCTTCAGCACCACTTGCTTGCCAAAGGACTTGCTCAGCGATTTCACTTGCACGGGCGGCGTGCTTTTCTTGGAGTCTGGTTTAGCATCTTTACCCGGCATGCGCGGTCCTTAAGAAAAAAATACGAGAATCAGTCGAACCAGCAGCACATCCGCCAAGATGATGAACAGCGAAGCCAGAACAACGGAGTTCGTCGCGGCTCGCTCGACGCCCTGCGTGCCACCTCGCGCATTCATTCCCTGGAAGCAGGAGATCACGCCGATCAGCACACCAAACACGAGTGTCTTCAGCGTCGCAGGAAGAAAATCGTTGAAAGTGACACTTTTGAAGCCGGCATGGATAAACAGCTGCAGTGAAATCGGTTCCGCCACGGTATTGGCGGCCCAGCCCATCAAGATCCCGAAGAAATCAGACACTATTGTCAGCAATGGAAGCATCAACATGCAGGCCAGGACGCGAGTGGTCACAAGAAATTTGTACGGGTTTACGGCCGAAGCTTCCATCGCGTCGATCTGCTCGGTGACCTTCATCGCGCCAATCTCCGCACCGATGCCGGCGGCAGCGCGGCCACTGACGACCAGTGCAGTAATAATGGGACCGCTCTCCTTGATAATCGAAAAGATCACGACTGCAGGGAGAAGTGATTTCGCTCCAAAGCGGATCAGGCTGTCCCGGGTCGAGAGAGAAAGGACAACTCCGGTCGCGGCTCCAGCCAGAGCAACGAGAGGAAGGGACTTCGAGCCCAATTCATCGAATTGATGAACAAACTCCCGGATTTCGTACGGGGGAGTGACGGCTGAGCGAATCAGGCGGCCACAGAACAGCGCCAAATTTCCGAACCATTCAAAGAACCTCACTAAGGAAATTCCGATGTCGGAGAGAGTCCTTGTTTGGTCTATCGACGTCTCTGAATAAGGCATGGCTAGAACGAACACGAAAGGTGCTGATCATGAATGGCACTCTCAACACAACTTTCGCCTCCTGGCTACGAATAAGAGCAAGAAGGATTCCAGATGCATGCGTCGTATGTTGCAGAGATTGCAAGACTTACGGGAGCCTAAGGCATTCCCCTTACAGCAAAGATACCCCTTCGCCGATCTAATCGCACTTCACAGGTATCCAAGCGATAATCGAAGTTCCAGCCTGCTCACCGGATTCTACGCGGAGCGTCCCACCAAGTTCATGCACCCGTTCCCGCATGCCACGCATTCCTACGCCCTCTCGAAGGCCATCCGAAAATCCTACGCCATCGTCGGAAATTTCCAGTCGGAAGTCTTTGCCGTTCGTGGCGGCGGAAACTCTGACGTTCAAAGCTTTCGCGTGTTTGTGAACATTCGTAAGAGATTCTTGAACGATGCGAAACAGCGTGGTCCGCGAATGCCATCTAGTTTTGGAAGCGATTCGGGAAATTCTGCGGAAACTCGGACACCTGTTCGCTGTTGGAACTCTTTCTATGTACCAGAGGACCGACGACCTCAATCCGAGCATGTCCAACATTGGCGGGTGAAGCAAATGCGAGACGGTCCTGATCTCTGCAGTTACCTTATCAACCTCTTGCGCTATCTCTTGAAGTTCTTGCAACTCCGCAGAGCCTACTTTTGCCTTTAGTCTTTCAAGACCTACTTTAATAACAGCGAGCGACCCACCCACACTGTCGTGCAGTTCGCGGCTGATTCTGCGTCGCTCATTGTCTTGGGCGTCAAGGATTCTTGCCGAAAGAGAAGGGTCAGTCGTAGCG
>Ga0126370_10000794_pt1 | contig 13651 bp, 6 predicted proteins | sample PanSoiMetaPlot_3_FD_92586 | JGI IMG/M metagenome (GOLD analysis project Ga0126370, IMG submission 92586) | Tropical forest soil microbial communities from Panama - MetaG Plot_3 | ecosystem: Environmental > Terrestrial > Soil > Tropical forest > Bulk soil | place: Panama | collected 2016-02-17 | reverse complement strand
GATGCGGCCGATTTCGCCGAGCAGGTCGCGGCGCTCGCGTTCTACAGTAGCTGCGCTCTTAGACCTGCGCCGCAGCAAGGCATAGCCTGCAATTCCAAAGGCAACTCCTCCGACCAGCAGCGAGTAAAGGTGATACGGCATGGCTACCTGCGACTCCGACCAGATTGGCTGGCCCAGATTGTCTGGCAATGATCAGGATAATGGGACACCAGCATTCGGCGAAACAGTCAAGAGATTACCACCATTTTCCGATTTGAAGTCAATCAATCGAGCCCTAACTCGAAATGCGAACCTAATGCCAGGGTAAGCTACGAGAGCAGAGGCATTACCACTTGTCCGGTCACCATATTTGCGACCCTTGGGCTGGGAATGGAGTTTCAGCGCAGTTGTGCGCTTAACTAACCAGAACTGGAGTACTTGTATTGATTCGGCGATCGCCGATTTGCCTGTAGATGTCTTCCCGCTCGAGCGCCCGGATTTGATTAGGAGAATAGCGGATTTAGCAATGAAGTAAGGCAACGCTTATTCGTCGACGACGGGATTTGTCAAGGTTCCAACTCCAGGCACGATTACTGCCACCACGTCGCCGGCCACCACGGGCCCCACGCCCTTAGGCGTGCCGGTGGCAATCAAGTCGCCCGGATGGAGCGTCATCACTTCCGAGATATGGCGGATGACCAGGTCGAGGGGAAAGATGAAATCGCGGGTATTGCCCTGTTGTCGGATTTCGCCGTTGAGCTTGCTCTGTACGTCAACGCCGGCCCAAGGATCAATCTCGTCGGTGACCACCGGGCCCACGGGACAGAAGGTGTCGAAACCCTTGGCGCGGCTCCATTGCCCGTCTTTGTTCTGCAGATCTCGCGCGGTGACATCGTTTAGGCAGGTATAGCCGAGAATGTATGGCCGGACATCGTCCTGGGCGGCCAGCTTGTAGCAGGTTTTTCCGATTACCGCTCCCAATTCGCCCTCATAATCGGTACGTTGTGAGAGTTTCGGGCGCCGGATGCTTTGACCGGGCGCCAGCAGAGACGAGGGAGGCTTGAAGAAGATCAACGGCTCATGGGGAATCTCATGACCGAGTTCACTGGCGTGCTCGCGGTAGTTGCGGCCTATGCACACGATCTTCGAAGGCCGCACGGGCGCAAGCAGTTGGGCTGTGTGTAGCGGGATCTGCGCCATGCGCTTGCTGGGCAAGTCCTCCAGGTCAGCGTTGCCCTCCTCCGGTGCGGTCAACAGGAGGCGCGTGATCGCTTCGACTCCGGCGACACTCTCCACCAATCCATACTGCGCATTTCCGTCGAAGGAGAAGCGGCAATATTTCATTTCGCACTATCTAAACACAAACCGGGGTTTTTCGAGAACTCGGTCCCTTGTCGGCTCGAATGAGGATTGGGGATAGTACGCTTGCTTCCCGCCACGCCACAGTTACCAACAATTCTGTATCATCTTGGGAACAACCCTTTTGTGAGTAGCTACGCATCATAGCGGAGTTGGCGAGTTTTTGTCCCAGGATGAAAACCAGTACAACCTGACTGGGAAGATACTGTTGAACGGAGAAGCTACGAAACGGGCTGCCGAGACGCCGCACCGAGCGGTTGCCGTGGTACAGCGCTACTCAGCGCCGGTCACGAGCCGCATGGGCTCGGCCCTGGGTCTGCTGGGCCCCGGCATTGTCACCGGCGCCGCCGATGACGATCCCTGCGCGATCGGCACCTATGCCAAGGCGGGAGCGGCGTTCGGCTTCTCCCTGCTGTGGATGGTTCCGGTGGTCTTCCCCATGATGGCAGCGTCGGTATACCTGTCCTCGAAAATCGGCATGGTCAGCGGCATGGGAATAGGAGGCGTGGTTCGCCATTATTATTCCCGCTGGTTGCTTTACCCGGTCATCGCGGCGTTGCTGGTGGCGAACATCATCGGCGCCGGAGCAGACATCGGCGCCATAGCCGCGGCCTTGCGGTTGTTGATTGGGATCCCTGCGTCGGCTGTCATTGTCGGCGTCACATTCTTGATTATCGGAATGCTGACGTGGGGCACCTACTTTCTGCTGCAGAAGATCTTCAAATGGCTGGCGCTGGCCCTGTTCGCATATGTTGGAGCCGGCTTTTTGGCGAACCCGGACTGGACCGTGGTCGGGATAAGCACGGCATTGCCCCAGCTGCACTTCAATGCGGGTTACTTGGGGATGGTGGTGGCAATGATCGGTACCAGCCTCTCTCCCTATCTTTTCTTTTGGCAAGCCAGTCAGGAGGTCGAGGAAGAGATGGCAATCGGTCGCCACCACGTCTGGCAGCGCCGTGGCGCCTCCAATCACGAATTGCGCTATGCGGCTTTTGACGTTAATGCCAGCATGATCTTCTCCTGCCTGATCATTTATTTCGTCATCGTGTGCACGGCAGCCACCCTTTTCCGCGCGGGCCAGCACGATATCGATTCGGCATACGCCGCCGCGCAAGCCCTGCGTCCTTTGGCCGGCCATGCCGCCGCTCTCTTATTCGCTGCCGGGGTAGTAGGTGTGGGAATTCTAGCGGTGCCGGTCCTTACAACCGGACCGGCCTACGCTCTGGCCGAGGCTTTTGATTGGAAGCATAGCCTCGACCATCGACTTGGGCACGCAAAGGAATTTTACGCGGTGATTATTCTTTCTACGTTGCTGGCGATGGGTTTGAATTTCATCGGCATCAACCCCATCACGGCGCTGTTCTGGGCTGGAGTGATCGAAGGCCTGCTCGCGCCTCCCTTGTTGGTTTTAATCATGTTCATCACCAACAACCGGCAGATCATGGGAAACCAGGTTAACACCCGTGCCTTGAATATTCTCGGTTGGCTGGCCACCGGGTTGACTTCGGCCGCTGCCGTCGGTCTGATCTGGACTTGGATTCGATAAGCAGGGCAGGCGTGGTCCCTGATCTGTGCGCCTTGGCCAAACGCCAGCAACTCATCGAACCTCCAGAGCCCAACCACCCACTCAGGCTGCGTAATCTTCCTGTAGTGGTAGCGGGCAGGCGGTTGGCAATCGGTCCGTCACTTCGGCGAGAATGGCTAATCGCTCCGACACATCATTGTTGAGCGCGTTCGGCTGGTAGCGCCATCTCCAATTCCCGTTGGCAAGACTGGGAGTATTCATGCGGGCTTCGCTGCCCAGGCCAAGAATGTCCTGCAACGGCACAACGCATAGGTTAGCAACCGACGCTTGGGCCGCGCGAATGAATGCCCAATGGACGTCCCCACTGATTCTGCCTAAATAAGTTTCAGCCGAACGGCGCTCGTAATCGGTGCAACATTTCCACCAAGCCGCCATCGTGTCGTTGTCGTGAGTCCCGGTATAAATTACGCGATTCGGGGTAAGACGGTGAGGCAAATAGATGTGCGCTCCCGGATTACCGAAGCCGAATTGCATCACCGCCATGCCCGGAATTTCGAGGCGGTCCCGTAGCGCGTGCACCTCAGGAGTGATGAATCCTAGGTCTTCGGCGAAGAACGGCAATCCCCCCAATGCTTCGCGCAATTTGCCAAAGATTTCCTCCTTCGGCCCGTCTACCCATCGACCATGAACGGCGGTGGGCTCGTTTGCGGGAATCTCCCAGAACTTCTCAAAACCCCGAAAATGATCGAGGCGGATGTAGTCGCAAGAATCCAGCGCCCAGCGCATGCGCCGAATCCACCACTGATACCCACGTTCGCGCATAACATCCCAGCGGTACAGCGGGTTGCCCCAGCGTTGCCCGGTGATGCTGAAAGCGTCCGGGGGAACTCCAGAGACCACCTGTGGATTGAGATTCTCGTCGAGGCGGAATAAATCGGGGTTCATCCAGACATCGGCGCTGTCGTAATTCACGAAGATGGCGATGTCGCCGGCAATGCGAATCGAACGGCTGTGACAGTATGCGCGCAGGCTGTGCCATTGCTCGAAAAAGGCAAACTGTATGATGCGACGGATATCGAGTTCCTCTGCAAACTCTGCGCGTACGCGCTCGAGGGCAGCGGCATCGCGGTGGGCCAGCTCACGCGGCCACTGGTTCCAATTCTCCTCGTGGTGGTGATCGCGGAGACTGTCGAATAGCACAAAATCCTCGAGCCACCATTGATTCTCTTTCGAGAAACGCTCAAAGCGGGCGCGCTGCGAGGGGGGAGCCTGCTTCCTGAAGTTTTGCGCAGCGGTCGTGAGCAGGGGCAATTTCCAGGCTCGTACCTGGTCGTAATCCACGGCGTCGGTACCGTCCGGGATTGCCGCTAATTTTGCGTGCTCAAGCCATCCGTGGTCCGCGAGCCGCTCCAGACTGACAAGCAGCGGGTTGCCGGCAAAGGCAGAGGTCGATGAGTAGGGCGAATTGCCGTATCCGACCGGTCCCAGCGGCAGCACTTGCCAGACTCCCTGGCGGGCAGCGGCAAGAAAGTCCACGAAAGCGTAGGCCGCGGGCCCGAAATCGCCAATACCACCGCGGGAAGGTAGCGAGGTGAGGTGAAGAAGAACTCCGGCAGTACGAGGAAAGAACATGCTGGTTTGGAGATCCGGATGACAGGAGCGTTACTGATCGCCTTGATTTAGCCTACTCGCCCTCGCTCGAACTGCGCGTCAATCCTTTGAGCTCTTCCTGATTTACTTTGATCTTTCCCGATTTCTCCAGCCGCTGGCGGAGATTGCTGACGAATAAGCCGAACAGCTCCTCCTGCTTCTGCGCGACGAGTTCATCGCGTATCCCATCCTTTTTCTGCGCAAATTCGTCCTGAGAAGGAGTTTGCTTGTCTTGGATTTGGAGGACGGCACCGGTCGTTCCGCTGATGATTGGTCCGCTGATTTCACCCTGCTTCATGGTGAATGCAACGCTGGCCGGCCCGCCCATCGAGCCGATGTCCGGGACCTGGCCATCGGGCAGCACGAAGTCGCTGGTCTTGACGGCTGCGCCCAGTTCCTTCGCCGCTTTTTGCAGGTTGCCGGATGCTTTCGCACGATCCGACAATTCCTGCGTTTTTTGGGATAGCAAAGCCGTGGCTCGTTCATTGCTGAACTGTTCCACCAGCTTCGGGCGAATCTCTTCGAAGCTGGGGGTGGATGGTGGTTTCACTCCGAGCAGTTGGAAGACGACATAGCCGGCAGTCGTCTGCACCATATCGGGCGGGGATTTCTCGCCTTGGCCAAACACCGCATCCGCCAGCTGGGGCGAGTTGCCAATTCCAGGCAGAGTGTCGGTACGAGCGAAGAAGTCAGTCGTAACCACCGGCAGGTTCTTTGCGCTCGCGGCTTTATCCAAGCCCTCGGATCGTGCTCCCGCCAGTAAGGCATCGGCTTGTGACTCGGTAGTGCGGGCAGCCTTTTGCTGTCTGATCAATGGCTCGATCTGCGCTTTAACCTCGTCCAGTGTTCTGCTGTGCGCCTGTTGCCTGTCATCCACCTTGATGATGTGGAAACCATAGGTGGTTTTGACTAGATCACTAATCTGCCCCTTGGGAAGCGAGAAAGCAGCTTTTTCGAATTCCGGAACCGTGCGCCCGCGCTGAATGGGACCCAGCGAGCCGCCGTTCTTGGCGCTACCCGGGTCTTCCGAATATTTCTTGGCTAATTCCGCGAAGTCTGCCCCTGCCTTTACCTGTTTCAGAACGTCGGCAGCCTTGGTTTTTGCCGCCTCCACTGCCTTCGGGTCCACCTTGCCGTCAGGGCCAGCTGTCGGGGTTTTGATCAGGATGTGGCTGACTGTGACCTGCTCGGGAACACGGAATTCGTCCCGATGCTGGTCGTAGTATGAGCGCAGCTCTTGATCGCTAACTTGGGTGGCGGCCGCCAATTTATTGGTATCGACCAGGGCGTAGGCGATCTTGCGCTTCTCGGGAATGGAGTTGTTGTACTCGGCCTTGTGCTGCTCGTAAAAAGCCTTCAGTTCGGCGTCGGTGGGATGGATCTGCTTGCGCAGATCGGCTTCGGAAAAGTAGGCATACTGGAACTTTACTTTGGTGTTGCGCTTTTCGAATTCCTGTCGCACCGCCGCGTCATTTACTGTGGCGCTGCTTGTGACCAGGGCGTGCAGCTTGCGGAACAGTATCTCGTTCTTAATACCCTGCTCAAACTGCGGGATCGTTAATTCGTTCTGCTGCAACAGATTTTCATAAGCATCCTGCCCGATGAACTTGCCGCCGGGGAAGAAGGTGGTCGAATAGGGCCCATGCTGGAGTTCATCCACAACATCTTGATCGGTGGCCCTCAGTCCCATGCGCTGCGCCTCGCTGACGATCACCTTTTCCGTAATCAGCTGCTCGGCAGCGCGCGAGGTAAAGAACGGCAACAGCTGCGACGACATCGCATTGCCGCGGGGGAACTGCTGGCGCAGCATCGCTTGGGCTTGGCGCATCACTTCATCTCTGGTGACGCTGTCGGAACCAACGCTGGCGACCACCCCTGCGGGAGGTTGGCCGAAGCCGAGGTTCGAGCCCAGGCCACCTGGGATCAACGTTATGACCATGGCGCCGCAGAAGATCAACAGAATGCTGCTCAAGACAATCTTCTTGATTGGGCCAGGGGTTTGCAGAAATCGAATCATCTTCTTGTTACTCCAGATATTATGGGGAGAAACCTTGATTATAAACCAAGCGCCGCGAATGAGTTGCAGCCCCCGAGAGCAGTCGGCAGGCAAGCTCTCTTGATTGGGGCGGGAAAACTGGCTCCGGATGACCGGATGGGAAGTAGGCGAGGCAGCCGGGTCATCACAAAACCGCGCTCGCCCCCCAATCCGTTCTGAACATCCGGCGGCCCAAGGAGGGAAATCTATCGAAATCTATTGAAACGAATCAATGAAACGTGATTATCTAACCAGGAACAACCCAGCTAGAACCTGGCCCTCGGCGCCCTTGTTCCCTTGTGGCGAAGGGTTCGTGTTCTGTTCGGAGGGACTCCTAAAATGAAGACCCGAGGCTTTGCCCGCCTTGCCCTTCTTTCCGCCATTCCGCTTCTCTCTTCTTGTTTCGCTTTCGCCCAGTCCAAGGCAGCGGTTTCGCCCGGAGGAGGCGAACTCCGCCTGGCCGACGGATGGAGTCTCGAGTCGTCGGGCAAGGTTGCCGAAGGTGGCGAAGCGATCTCGGCCGCCTCTTATCGGCCAGAGGGTTGGTACACGGTGAGCGTTCCGACCACGGTGATCGCCGCGCTGGTGAAGCACAAGGTCTATCCGGATCCGACCTTTGGCATGAACTTGCGGCAGTACCCGGGGATAAACTATCCCATTGGCGGAAACTTCTCAAATATTCCCATGCAGCCCGATAGTCCCTTCGCCCTCGCATGGTGGTATCGCAAGGCATTTATGCTGCCGGCGGGCTTCAAGGGAAAGACCGTTTGGCTGGATTTCAATGGAATCAACTACCGGGCGAATATTTGGGTGAACGGCCGGCAGATTGCCAACGTCCAGCAGGTCGCGGGCGCATGGCGAACTTACGAATTCAACATTACCGATGTCGCAAAACCTGGTGCGCAGAATGTCGTAGCCGTCCAGGTTTGGGCACCCGGAGAGGATGATTTGGCGATCACTTTTGTTGACTGGAACCCGGCGCCTCCCGACAAGAACATGGGCCTTTGGCGGAAGGTGAGCTTAAGAACGAGCGGCCCGGTTGCCTTGCGCTATCCGACCGTCGTATCGCAATTGAGTTCGCCGCTTAACGACAGCGCACAGCTTACGGTCGCAGCCCAATTGAAGAATGCGAGCAATCAGCCGGTCAAAGGAACGCTCAAAGGCGTAATCGAACATGTGAAGTTCGCGCAAGAGGTGGAGCTCGGACCGAATGAGGTCAAGGACGTGAGTTTTACGCCTGCGCAGTTTCCTCAACTCACATTTGCCAGCCCGCGCCTATGGTGGCCAGCGCAGATGGGTACTCCGAATCTCTACCCTCTTCACGTGGAATTCGACGTAAATGAGATGGTTTCCGACTCTTCCGATTCCCACTTCGGCATTCGCGAGATCACCTCCCAGCTGAACGAGAGCAACCAGCGCGTTTTCAGCATTAATGGCAAGAAAATTCTGATTCGTGGCGGCGGCTACTCTTCCGACCTGATGCTCCGGTACGCCCCAGGTTACGTCGAGGATCAATTCCGGTATGTGCAGGATATGGGGCTCAACACGGTTCGGCTCGAAGGCAAACTCGAACCTGATGACTTTTTCGACAGAGCAGACCGCCGAGGCATTCTGGTCATGGCGGGTTGGTGCTGCTGCGATCACTGGGAACACTGGTCGAAATGGTCGCAAGCCGATTATCAAATCGCCAAGGAGTCTCTGACTTCCCAGATTTATCGTCTGCGGAGCCACCCCAGCCTGGTGATGTGGCTGAACGGCAGCGACAACCCGCCGCCGCCCGATGTCGAGCAAATGTATTTGGAGACCGAGAAGCAGCTGCTGTGGCCAAATCCAACCGTGTCGTCTGCCACCGCCAAGCTGGCGGGTCAGTCGGGCACCAGCGGCGTAAAGATGACCGGACCGTATGAGTACGTTGCTCCATCCTACTGGCTCGTCGACACTCAGGCCCACCCATCGCCCACGCCGTGCAATCAAGGCGGCTGTGGCGGCGCATACGGGTTCAATACCGAGACCAGTCCCGGGCCCGCCGTCCCTCCGCTTGAGAGCCTGGAAAAGTTCATACCCAAGGAGCATCTGTGGCCCGTTGATGAGTACTGGAACTACCACGCGGGGGGCGGAGCGTTCAAAGACATTCACGTGTTCAGCGAGGCTCTCAACGCGCGCTACGGCAAGGCTGAAAATGTCGAGGACTTCGCTTTCAAGTCGCAATTGATGACTTATGAAGGCATCCGCGCCATGTATGAGGGCTACAGTCGCAACAAGTACACGTCTACGGGCGTCATTCAGTGGATGTTGAACAATGCATGGCCCTCGGTAATCTGGCACCTGTACGACTATTACTTGCGGCCGGGTGGCGGCTATTTTGGCGCAAAGAAGGCCATGCAGCCTCTCAATCCCATGTACGGCTACGACGACCATTCGGTGTGGCTGGTGAGCAGCCAGTACCAGGATGCCAGTAATCTCACGCTCGCTGCCAAAGTCTTCAACCTGGACATGAGCGAGAAGTTCTCCAAAGAAGAAACGGTGAACGCTGCCGCCGACAGCACGAATAAGATCTTCGAGCTGCCTGAAATTCAGGGATTGAGCCCGACCTATTTCCTGAGATTGACCGTCGAGGATTCGACGGGAAAGATCGTTGGTTCGAATTTCTATTGGCTATCCACGGTGGCCGAGTCACTGGATTGGGCACGCTCAACCTGGTACACGACTCCGACTGCAACCTATGCCGACTACACGGCATTGCAGCAGTTGCCGAAGGTACGCGTGAACCTGTCCAGCCGAAGCGAGCGAGAGGGAGACCAAGGTGTTACTCACGTAACGCTCGTGAATCCGAGCAGGAACCTGGCATTTTTCATTCGCTTGAAGGTTGACAAGGGCAAAGGCGGGGAGGAAATCCTGCCCGTCGTGTGGCAAGACAATTACCTGTCCTTAATGCCTGGAGAGAAGCGCGAAATTACGGCAACCTATCGTGCCAGCGAATTGGGGGGAGCAAAGCCGGTGGTAGAAATCAGGGGATGGAACGCGGAGTGAATGCTGTACGCTTGTCTCGGATAATTTTGAAATTTGAGGCAGCCGGGAGGGCGAACAACGTCGCGGAGGTTTTGTTGTAACTACATTCAGGCTTCCGCGTCCTCCGTTGGCAGCTCGAAATTGATCAAATTTCCGCGGAACCCACGTGTCTTCCAGGCTCCAAAGCCTATTCCAACCGCCATCCAGACTACACCAGCAATTTTGGCCGGGGTGCTGAGATGCCACCACAGGAAAAAGCAGATCACGAACCCTGCCATGGGTGGAGCGGCGATGGCTAGAGCGCACAAGCCGGCCCCCCCCACAATCCAGGCCACTGACCCGCTTCCCCACAACAGTGTGGCGATAACGATGGCGGCTACCGCCGGAATTACCAATCTCGTGAGTGAGGAATTTGATGCGCCTACTTGATAACGTTTGTAGGCAGCAAGATTCACACCCATAAAAGCGATCAGCGCTCCAAAGTTCAGCATTTCCGCACCCAGGCCGTAGCTGAACAGACCGTAGGTCACCAGCAGCGCTACTGCGAGGGCAACGGCACCGACGAAAATGACGTTATTCCGCGGAACATGGTGCTTGGGATCGATTGCGCCAAAAAATCCCTTTGGCAAAGCATTGCTGCGCCCCATGCCGAAGAGCAACCGCGCGGCCCCGATCTGCGCACCCATGCCCGAGCCAAAATTCGCAACCAGCAGGGTGAATCCGACAATAGCGAACATCGGTCCCCAGGTGCGCCCGGCTACGTGTACGAAGGCGGTATCCACGTTGGGAAACGGCTGCGAAGCAGGCCAGATTAATTGTGCGGCATAGACCTCGACCGCGGAAAGAATGCCGATGACGAAACACGTCAGTACCGTGGCCAGCAGGATATTTCGACGTGGATTCTCCGCCTCTTCGGAAAGCGTCGATATCCCGTCAAAACCGATGTATGTTAGTACTGCGATGGACGTGCCGCCCAGCACGGCTTTCGCATTAAATAGTTCAGGGTCGTAAAACGGGCGCGTGAAGAACGCCGCTCCCTGATGCGGCTGGCCGAAGATGTAGCGGGCCGCAGTCACGAAAAAAATTGCAATCACGATGCCCATCGCCGCGGCGAGGCCGGAGTTTACTCGAGCCGATGTTTTTACACCTTGAACGTTGAGTCCGGTGAATACCAGCGCGAAGAAAATCGCCCAGATCCAGTAAGGAACATTCGGAGCAAACACATGCGCCTGCTGACTGCACCACACGATGCAGATGATCGGATTGAGCATGTAATCCATCACCATGCTCCAACCAGTCACGTATCCCAGCGCGGGATTGATCTCCTGCCCTACATAGGTAAACGCCGACCCTGCGCTGGGATAAGCCCGCGCCATTCGGCCATAGCTGACGGCGGTGAACAGCATAGCCACCATGGCGATAAGGATCGTGGTCACCACGTGCCCCCGTCCGCGCTCGCTTAGCACGCCGAAGACGGACATGGGCGCGACCGGCTGGATGACAATCACGCCGTAGAGAATTAGGTCCCATAAGGTTAAAGCCCGCCGAAGTCGCGGACTGGAGGTCGCAGCAGCTGTAGTCGATGGGGTTGCCATGAAAGGCGTATTGGATTATGAATCGCCAACCGCTGTCAATGGGGATTGAAGCGATTCAGTCGAAATCCGGCCGCCGGAGGTGCCAAGGCCTCTACTTGCTTTGGTACGTGAACGAGTATCCGCTAGCCTCCCTCCCCGACAGATATCGCGTGTTGTACTCGAGCCAATCCCTCAAGTGCAGATCATTCCATGGGTATGACTGCTTGGGATAGGGGTAGCTACCCATATCACGGAAGGGAAGCGGTTCCACGCTGGTTGGATCGAAGGCGTAGAAATCCATGTCCTTCTCGTATCCGTGGGCCACGAAGAAATAGTCACGAGTCCAATCGGGGGGAAGCGCGGGAAGCCGCACCGGGTCAAACTCCAGAGCTACCTCGTCGCCTGAGCCCAGCACGACCAGCCGGTCATCGAACTTTGAAACCAGTGGAAGCACATCTCCGTAGCGGGTGTACGCGCCTGCCGGCCGAGTGTAGGGGCCGGTTGCGCTGGCGTTCTCGTAAACGTATTTGACGTTCCCTGGCGGCGTCCCTTCAATTTTCAGCGGGAAACCATGGAAGCGTAGATCGGCGCCTGTGAGGGGGACCTCGATCAGCCGTACCGGATAATTCTGCCTGGCGCGGTCGATCAAAATACTGTCCCAGTAGATCTGCAAATTGGTCCAAATGCGGAGCCGCTTGGTTCCTAGCGGCAACTTGTCCGTAAGATCAGCGGTCATGGTGCGTGGGCCGCCAGCGGGAAAGCCCAGATCATCGACGACGCGCTTCCATTTGCCGTCCGCGCCGAGCGCTTCAACATAAGGTGCGATAGGTTGAAGTCCTGCCTGATCGGCTGCGTACATGCCAGTTGCCGTGAAATATTCGATCTCGCCGTGCATTAGCAGCCAAAATGGGCCGCCCTGATACGGCTCGTCCAGATCGAGTTCGAGATTGTGTATCTTTGTGAATCCGGTAAACGGCAATAATTGGTAGTCGCCGACAAAACGATGGGCCACCAAATCCGGCCGCAGATTGTGACCGTGATCATCCCAAGCCCCTGCCGGCGGCCGACCATCTTTGTTGAAAACAACTTTGAACCGCGGATACGGCGGGCTGCTCGCGAAATACTCATTGGGATAAACCTCGACGTCCCTCGGGTGATCCACCGCGAGGAGTTGAACCTGATCGAGATAAACGACTTCTTCAAGCGGTTCCATAAAGCGGAAGCTCAACTTGCCGGCCTTTTCCTCGATCACATGTCGGTCAATCTTCATGTACTCGGTAGGTCGAGGAATATTGCGCTGTCCCGGCGAAATCCAGTGTCCCACGACCGCTGCTCCGATCATGTCGCCAACTAGCGAATAGCGGTGGCCGTCCCATACGAACAGCGTCGGGCAGGAGCTCCCGCGCCGGTCGATCTCGAGAATGTTTTTCTCGTGGTCGGCGGGGATTTCAATCTCGTCCTCGAGTACTCCTGTGGGCCACAGCATGCGCACGACGTCGGCCTGTGTGGCTTGGCCGAGGCCGGCAACGATCTCGGTCGAGTTCTGGCCCAAATAGCCGTTTGATCCCGCGATCTCCCACTTCTGGCGATTGCCACCTGCGAACACCTCGACTTTAGTTCCGATCGCGCTCTTGTTATCGTTAAGCCCCTTCAGCGACAACTTCAGCCAGTGATTCTTATTTCCTCCCTCATTCCGCAGCAGCACAGCTGGTCCATTGTTTTGTGTAATGAGTAGGTCGGTGGCACCATCGCCGTCATAATCTCCGGTAATCAAAGCGCGGGGGTTCTGGAGTTGAATTTTGTCGAGGCCGACCTCGGCGGTGACGTCTTTGAACCCGCCGGAGCCGAGATTGCGGAAGAGCCTGATCTCGCCCTTGTGGCCTTTGGTTTCGCCGACTGCCGCGATGTCAATCCAACCATCGTTGTCGTAGTCCAAGGCGGCGATACCCCAGCCGTTCAGCCATTCCGTCTTGGGAAATTCGACTGCGTCGAACCGTTTGCCACCGTCGTTCCGCCATAAGGTTACCCCTGAGCCGTTCGTCCACCCGTTATGCGTGAAAGCTGTGTCCATCCAACCATCGTGATTGAAATCGAGTACGGCGACACCCCTAACGGGAGCGGGCATGGGAGCGGCCCACAGTTTGCGCGCGGGAAACTTTCCCTCGCGCGGGTTCTCCAAAATCGTGGGGCCGAGGTCAGGCACCAGAATGTCCACGGCACGATCGTTGTTGTAGTCGGTTCCAGTCGCACTCACCGCGCCGGAGGAGGCAACGTCTTCGATGCCGATCTGCTGGGTGACCTCGGTGAAGGTTCCGTTCCCATTGTTCCTGAACATCTGACCCCAATTCGCCTTACCGCCGCGAGTGAGGAGAAGATCGAGGTCGCCGTCGTGATCGTAGTCAATGAACGTAACCCCAAGATTCCCTTTGTTAGCCAGAACCTTTGCCCCTATGCCCACTTCTTTGAATGTGCCGTTGTTCTGGTTATGGAATAGGAGCACACCCTCGTTGGTGCTGACCG
>Ga0126370_10000793_pt1 | contig 13663 bp, 11 predicted proteins | sample PanSoiMetaPlot_3_FD_92586 | JGI IMG/M metagenome (GOLD analysis project Ga0126370, IMG submission 92586) | Tropical forest soil microbial communities from Panama - MetaG Plot_3 | ecosystem: Environmental > Terrestrial > Soil > Tropical forest > Bulk soil | place: Panama | collected 2016-02-17 | reverse complement strand
GAACGTGGACGGCGGATTCGTCGAGCGCAGAGGCTACGATTTCGTCGCGGGAGGACCCCCAATTAATGGGTGTCCTTCGGACGCCGGTTCTTCTTTCGTCAGCGACGTCATCGCCATTCCATAATCATCGGCGAACGCCGAAAGCTTGGTTGCCAATGCCTAGAGCGGACCCGATAGCGAAATTTCGCACGCTGCGCTCGGGACTGCGCTTAGCGGCCAGTGTGCTCGCGATAGTGCCGATCAGGGACGGGGCGAGCGCGCTCGATGCTCCGACGTATCTGGGCCCCAAACCGCCGGCGAACGTGCGCAGGGTGGTAACGCTGGCGCCGTCGCTGAGCGAGACGGTCATTGCTCTCGGAGCGGCCGACCGACTCGTCGGTGTGTCGCGATTCGACGAATTTCCGGAAGTATCCAAGCTGCCCCGCGTCGGTGGCTTCTTAGATCCGAGCGTGGAGGCGGTGCTCGCGCTCAAACCGGATCTTGTCCTCGTTCAACCTTCGCCTGGGAATCGCCAACCGGTGGAGAAAATGGCGCAGTTGGGCACGCCGATCCTCGCGCTGCGGATGCAATCGGTTGCCGAGATCCTCGGCGGGGTTCGCGAGGTCGGACGAGCGCTGGGTCTTTCCGATCGCGCGGAGTCGGTCGCACAGTCAATCGAGCGCAGTCGCGCCGCCATCCGAGCCCGCTCTGCGGGCGACAAGAAGGTTCGCGTCCTCTTCGTCTACGGGCTCGAGCCCCTGGTGGTCGCCGGGCCGGGTTCTTTCGCCGACGAGCTGATGAGAGACGCCGGGGCGGTCAACGCCGCCCAAAACGTAAGCTCCCCCTATCAAACCTACTCGGCCGAGAGCGCCATCCGATCCCGACCCGAAGTGGTGATTGTCGCTGCCGACGATTCATCGGGAGCGGAAAAGTTGTCGCGGTTGCCCGGGCTAAACCAAGCCCGATGGGTCAAACTCCAGTCCAAAGATCTTCTTCACCCCGGACCCAGTCTTTCGCGCGGCCTCGAAGAGCTTTTCGACCTGATTCATTCCACGTCGTTGCAGCACCCTCCGGGCTCCCGATGATGCGGATGGAGCACTCATCGATCGAGGTGCCTCTGCGCTTCACGATCCGACGCGCCGCGGCGCTGATCCTTGGGCTTGCCGCGGTGGTGGTAATCGCTTTTGCCGCTTCTGCTCGATTCGGCGAGCAACCGATTTCACTGTCGATCGCCCTTGCTGATCCGACGTCGACCGATGCGGCAATCTTCTGGTCGCTTCGGCTTCCGCGCGCCGTCCTCGCGATAATCATCGGAGCTGCCCTGGCGGCCTCTGGGAGTGCTCTTCAAGGTCTGATGCGAAATCCACTGGCAGATCCGTTCGTGCTCGGCGTATCGGGCGGCGCCGCACTGGGCGCCACGCTGGCGATCGCGGCTGGCCTGGGAAGCGCAGCCCAGCTTGCTCCGGAGCCTCTCCGGGCGGCCCTGGCTCGGCTATCGGCGCCTGCGCTGTTTGCATTCGCGGGCTCGATCGGCGCGACTGCGCTGGTGTTTGCCGGCGGCAGAGTTCAGGGCCAAAGCTCGCCGTACGCCCTGCTTCTCACCGGAGTTATTTTCAATGCCTTCGCATCTGCGGCGATCACCGCGGTCAAGGCGCTGGTGAACCCGGAGAAGCTCGGCGAAATCCTCTACTGGCTGGCCGGCACCCTTGGTTATGAGAACGCCTGGACGCTGGCGCTTGCCGCGCTGCTGCAGGCGCTGGCCATCGGAACGATGTGGATGAACGCGGGCAAACTGAATCTTTTGATGCTGGGCGATGACGATGCCGCATCTTTGGGAGTGTCGGTGGGACCTACCCGGCTCGTGCTGCTGCTGGCAGCTTCGCTGAGCGTCGCCGGAGCGGTGGCACTCTCGGGATTGATCGGCTTCGTAGGTTTGATCGTGCCGCACGTGCTCAGGCTCTGGCTGGGGCCGGATCAGCGATTGCTTCTGCCCTGCAGCGCCTTCGGAGGAGCCGCGTTTCTAGCTCTGTCGGATCTGGCTACGCGAATGCTGTTTTCGGTGTTTCATACCGAGCTGCCAGTAGGCGTGGTGACTGCTCTGGTTGGAGGGCCATTCTTTCTGTTGGTATTGCACCGCCGTCGGGTCGGCTCGCTTAGTCTCTCGTGGCCATGAGCGGGTCTTTCCGAGAAGGGTTGGGATAGGTTCGATGAACGTGCTCGAGGTTTCGGCGCTGCATGCGGGATATCGCCATCGGCCGGTGCTTAGAGAACTGACCTTTTCGGTCGCTCCGGGCGAGCTGTGGGCAATACTCGGGCCGAATGGCGCCGGGAAGAGCACTTTGCTGCGGACATGCCTGGGATTGCTTTCCAGGCAGGCAGGGCGAATCTCCTTCCTCGGCAAAGCGATTGAGGAATGGAGCCGGCGAGAGCTCGCGCAACGCATGGCCTGGGTCCCACAGAGCTTCGACTCCGCAGCCGGCTTCACCGGACTCGAGCTGGTGCTGATGGGAAGAAGCCCGCACCTGGGTTTGTGGGGCCTGCCGTCCCGCGCCGATTTGGATCACGCGTTGGCGTTGATGCAGGACCTCCAAATCGAGCAGCTGGCCTCCCGCGCCAGCGATGCTCTTTCTGGAGGAGAGCGCCGCTTGCTTCTCCTCGCGCGCGCCCTCGCGCAGAATCCGCGCGTTTTGATGTTGGACGAACCCACCGCTTTTCTCGATCTCAAGCACCAAGTCGATGTGCTCCGGCGAATCAAGGCGCAGACCGAGGGAGGGCTATCGGCCATGGCGGTCGTTCATGATGTCAATCACGCAATGGCGTTCGCCGACAAGGTGCTTTTACTCAAAGACGGAGCGATGCTCGCGTGTGGATCGCCGGGATCGACCTTGACCACGCAGGCACTGGAGCGTTTGTACGACTTGCCCATAGCGTCGGCTGATGCAGGCGAGGGGCGGAAGTTCTTCGCGCCGCGATTCGCGCAGGTTCGGTGAGCTACTTCCGATGGAAAGCAAGACGGAACATTGGGTTTTCGCCTTCGTCATTGCGCTTGTAACGCACGCGGGACTTGTCGCAGCTCTGGTGGTCGCGTGGCCCTCGGGTACGCTTCCCAAGCCAAGCTCGGTCGGCCCAGATTTAACCAGCTCGAGCGGCACGTCGCCGATACGCGTCCAGCTCCTCGGAAGTCTCCTCCGCACGGAGCTTCTGCACAGCAACGCACCGTCGGAGCCATCCGAGATGCTCACCAAGGCTCATCTTCGGCGAGCTCGCACTTCGACGCTCAAGGCGAAGACCGACGAAGTTGCCGCTGCAGCGCACGCCCGCGAGGGTCCAGCGAATTCAAACAGCAGGCTGGGGGAAAATGGCTCACCGGAATTCACCGCCGCGGACGATCGCGCAAGCGCGTGTTGCTCGGACGATCGCACCGGCGCGCGTCTGTCGGCTGTGGAATCTAGAGGAACCGAGACTGGGGCGCAGGCATCCGGCGAGGCATCTGACCGCGTCGCGGAGCTGCACCGACGTCTCGCGGAATCGGCTCAGCGCTGCTACCCCAGCACGGCGCGTCGGTTGAGGCTCCGCGGTGAAGTAGGACTGCACTTCTGCTTGAGCGAGCAGGGGCGAGTCTCTGTTGCAAGTCTTCGCGGCTCTACTGGATCTGCGCTGCTTGACGCGGCCGCGCGCGAATGCGTTCTGGCCGGCGCGCTCCCGGCACCGGGCATCGCGGGCTGCTACGACGTGCCGGTCAAGTTCTCCGATCGCGAATGATTTTCGCAGAGACACGAAGAGGCGCCCGCAGAATCCAGGACCGCCCCTTCGTGCAGCGGGGGCGGGGAAGATTAAGCGCGCCAAAGCATTAGCCCGGAGGCCATTTCATGTGCCTACCGGCGAGCAAGTGGAGGTGCACATGAAACACCGTTTGCCCGGCGTCCCGGTTGCAATTGAGCACCAAGCGATATCCCGTGTCTGCGAGCCCGCGATCCTTGGCGACCTGAGTGGCGGCAAGGAACAGTTGTCCAATGCGCGCGGCATCTGTCGCAGTGAAATCGTTCACCGTCTCCACGTGCTCCAGTGGAATGAAGAGCAAGTGGACAGGTGCCTGCGGCCGGATGTCCTGAAAACCCAAAACTTGATCGTCGCGGTGAACGATTCTCGCCGGGAGTTGACCATCCCTAATTTTGCAAAACGTGCAGCTGCTCATGCTCTGCTCATCTTAGAGAGCGCTCACGGCAGCAGCCACTGATATGCGTTGTCCTTGACACACGCAGATCCCGGCAGGCGTTGCAGGACGAGATTTCCCTCGGCGGCGGCGATCTCCTCCGCGGGCGCCAGTGCTGCGTAGGCAATCACATAATTGTAAAAACCCGATGCTCTCGGCGGACCGACGTGCGGATAGAGTGGAACCGGGCGATGCAAATAAGTGAAGCCACCGGTCCAGGCGAGGTGGACGGCTTCAATCTTTAGACCGCATAAGTCCGGGCGTTCGTGCGCCGCGAGCAAGAGGCGATTGACCGTTCCAAAATCATCGTACGCGCTGGCGCCCGGCTTTAGATTCTCGTACTGCCCGAGATCCCCAAACGTGAGTCGATGGAAAAAAACCGCCGATGCGCCGGACGAAATCAGAACCGCCGCGATGGCCAGCCCCGCCACGCCTCGAAATCGCGTTTGCAATACACCGATCCCGATGCCAGCAAGCGCGCAGAAAATTGGCAGCGCCGGGAAGATGAATCTCAGCTCCTTGTGCGGGACGAGCGAGTGCACAACGACGAAGGCAACGGCCGCGATAAGCAGCCAAGGCGCACGCGCGACGGCCAACAATCCCAGCACCATCATGCAGACTGCCGGCGCGGGCATCGAGCGCCAAATCACCTCCAGGTAATAGGTCGCCGGAGCGGTACCCCACACTTCCGCTTTGTGCTCGAGCACGTTCGCGCGAAGGTAAGCGATCGCCGAATGGAACCAGCCGCCCCAGGTCAGCTTATCGAGCAGACCGAAGAGAACGGCCCACACGCCCAGCACCGCCACTGCTTCGAGTACCAAACGCCACTGCCGGCGCGCTGCCAGCATTGCGACAAGGGCGACGCAGAAGATAGCGGTTTGCAACCGCAACATCACCGCCGCCCCGAGAAGTGAGGCGCCCAGCACCCGAGCCCAGCGCTTCGGCGTTGGCGCGAGAGAGAGAGCCAGCCCGTATACGACCGGGAGGGCCGAAGAGGTCTCACTCATCGCGCGCGGCCCGAAGTAAATCATCGGCGCCGACAAGGCGAAGAGCGCGGCGCCGCAGGCAGCCGCGAGGGTGGAAGCTCCGTACGATCGCGCGAGCCGATAGCTCGCAAACGCTGACGCTGCGCCGACCGCGCTAAAAAAGAGCCGAACGAGATATAGGTATTGGCGAGGTTCCGCCGCGCCAACCCAGACGGATGACTTCAGCAAACCGGCAACGAGCCCGGGCAAAGCCCAGCTGCGAGCGCCCTGCACAAATTCCCAGGGAATCAGGCCGTACCCGAAAACGAGCCGATGGGCGGGCTCGAGGCTCTGATAGATTTCATCCGGCCAGTAGATCCCGTCGTCGTGAAATGAAAGCCACGCGCGAACCGCAGCGCCGGCGCACATCGATGCCGCGAGCAGCAGCAAACCCCATGCACGCCTGTGCTCTGGGGAATGGGTGGTCTCAGCTAGGGAAGGGGCGAGCACTTGGGTCGAGCCGGTCGATTCTCCCACGGGGAAGCGGCGCTCCCAACTTTGGATGTCCCGCGCAGCGACGGCCAAGCCGCGCTAGCGGTAGAGGGGGATGGAAGGCGGAGGCGGACTAAACACGAGCGTTCTTGGGAGAACGAGCGCGCTGTCTTGCACGAGGATTTGCGGCGTCGGGGCACCTCCGCTGGAGAGCTGGCTCCGTGAGAATCTCGCCACGCCTCCGGGAATTCCCATCCACAGCCCTCCGCTGGCGTCGAAGGCCAGACCGCGCGCGAGCCGCAGCGAAGGTCTCGAAATGCGAATCGCGGGATTGGGGCTGCCCCCTGCCGCAGCTTGAGTCGCCGAGTACATCACGAGATCGGCGGGGTGCTCGTCGGCGCTGTTGGCAGCCCAGAGATTCCCGTCGGCGTCGATCGCGATTTCGTAAGGAAGGCTCAGTGGATTACCGGGGCCGACGTTGCTGATGATGGTGCTCGGGGTGGGTGCGCCATCGGCAACCAGCTGACTGGGGCTGAATTTCACCAGGCGATCATTGATGAAGTCGGCGGCCCACAGATTTCCGAAACGATCGAAAGCGAGAGTGGTCGGGTACCAGCTCGAGCTGCCGCGGAGGGTGACGTCGGGAAATGGGTTTGGATCGCTGGCCTGGAGCTTGGCGGCGCGGAATTTTAATATGCGCCGACCGAAGGGAAGCCCAGGTGGAGCGTTGCTCGTCAGCCACAGGTTTCCCGAGCCGTCAAACGCCAAGCCCTGCGCGAAATCGAGGAAGCCCCCCTGCGCTCCGATGCCGAGGACAACGTCCGGAGTTCCGCCAGCGCCCTGCCGCGCCGAAGGGTACCTGCCTACGGCGAAGGCATCGACTAAGACCCAGATGTCTCCGTTCGCTCCAAGAGCTGCGGAAGTCCCGAAGCCGGATTGAAGCGAATCGATTGCGAGCTCGGCGGCAACAGCTCCCGAGGTGGCCAGCTGCCCACCGCCGTAGCCTCGCAGCCGTCGCGCGCCACTGTCGCCCACCCAAAGGTGGCCGCTTCCGGCTCGCGCGGTGTAGACAACGTCGATGGCAGCTGTTCTGCCTGGCGTAATCGACGCAGGGCTCCCGGCAATGCCGGGCAAGTAGAAGGTACTGACAATGGCCCCAGTCACCAGCTGGGGGTTCGCTGCCGCGCTGTAGCTGCCCACGGCAAGGCCGGAGAGCGTTTCGCTGGCGTAGATCGCTCGAACGAATCCATTCGGGCCGCTGATGTTGATGTTCGGACTCAAACCGATGCCGGGCGGTGTCCCGACGTTCACCACGAGATTTCCTACTGCCCGCCGCACCAGAATGTTGGCACTCGCGTCCCTGGGAGGAGCCGACAAATGGGCGGTAAGAACGGCGGTCGCATCCACGTCAACCGACAAGGGCGGCGCATACCTGGCGATGAGAGGAGACGCGAAAGAAAGGCTGCCCGGCCCAACCAGAGACCACGTCACCGCGCCGGTGCTTGCGGCGAGCACAGCGCTGAATTCGATTGCCGCACTTCCGGCGTAGACGCTCCCGGACGCGGGGGATATTTGCAAGCTGTTGTCCGCCGCCGACGGCATACCTCCGTCCGGAGGATCGATCTCGATATTCGCGGTCGATTTGTCGCCTGTGGACGCCAGGGTGGCGGTGAGCACAGCCGACGTGCTCGCCGAGACGGCCGGCGGAGGAGTGTACGCGACCGCGGAATCCCCTTGTGCCGCGAGCGTGCCCACCCCATTTAGGGCCCAGGTAATCCTGCCAGCGTTGACACCGACTGTCGCGGTGAAGATGACGGGGTTACCGCCCGCGACTACGGTGACCTTGGAGGGCGAGATCGAGATTCCGCCGGACGCGTCGTCGGAGAAGCACGCTGCGGCGGACACGCTCAACAAGCCCAGCAACCCAACCTTGAAGGCCTGGTTCGTCATCGCCTCTCCCGCACGACGCTGCCCCAACCCGGGACGCCCCGGTGCTCGCGGGGACCGCTGCAATCATTGCGCCGAAAGTTGCGTGCGGAACGCCCGCGGAACCGTCCATCGCCCTAGACGGTGGTCCTCCCGGCGGGACTGCTGTCCTCGCTAAGCCTGGACGCCGAAATCCCGCAGTGCCGCGTTGAGCGTCGTCTTCTTGTCCGTGCTGGCGCGGCGCTGTCCAATGATGAGAGCGCACGGAACCGAGTATGTTCCCGACGGGAAAGTCTTCGGCTTGGAGCCGGGGATGACGATGCTTCTTGCGGGCACGCGGCCTTTGTAGACCTTTTCTTCTGAACCGGTGACGTCGATGATCGGCGTCGAGGCGGTCAACACGACGTTCGCGCCCAGCACCGCTTCCTCCTCGACGTGGACGCCTTCGACGATGACGCAGCGAGAGCCGACGAATGCGCCGTCCTCGACGATCACCGGCGTGGCGGCAGGCGGCTCGAGCACGCCGCCGAGTCCCACGCCGCCGGATAGATGAACGTTGCGCCCGACCTGCGCGCAGGAGCCCACGGTTGCCCAAGTGTCCACCATGCTCCCGGATCCAACGAATGCACCGATGTTGACGTAGCCGGGCATCACCACCGCGCCGGGCTCGACGAACGCGCCGTAGCGGATCGTTCCGGGAGGCACGAGGCGAACGCCCGCGGCGTCAAGGCCCTTCTTCAACGGAAGCTTGTCGTGGAACTCGAACGGGCCGACCTTCATGACCTTGATCTCGCAGACCGCGAAGAAAAGCAGGATCGCCTCCTTCACCCAGGCGTTGACCCGCCATTCATCGCCGTCCTTCTCCGCGACTCTGAGCTTACCTGCGTCGAGAAGCGATACCGCCTCGCGCACCGCGTCTGCGAACCGCGCTTCCTTCAGCTTCGCTCGATCGGCGTAGGCAGCCGAAATCTTCTCCTGAAGGTCATTCACGCGGCACTCATTTACCGCATCCCCAGACCGTTTCGAAAGGGCGCAGCGCCCGATTCGAGCGGCGGGTCAATAGATCTTCGATTGCCGCGCCTGCCCCGTATAGTCGAAGAAAACCGTCTTCAGCTGAGTAAAGAACTCCGCGCCCTCCTCGGACATTTCCCGCTCGCCGATGCCGGTGGACTTCCAACCGCCAAACGGAAGCTGCGCCTCACCCCCGACGGTCGGGTTGTTCACGTGAACCATTCCAACTTCCGAGCGCTCGATGAACGACATCGCCGCGTTCGCGTCGCGCGTATAAATCGAGCTGGCTAACCCGAACTCAACCGCATTGGCGGCGTCGACCGCCTCATCCAAGGTGTCCACCTCGATGATCGCGATCACCGGCCCGAAAATTTCCTCTTGGTGAATCCGCATTCCCGGCTCGACTCCGGTGAAGACGGTGGGCTCGATGAAATACCCCTTATCGTAGTCGCCGCCTTTGAGCTGCCTCCCGCCGGTCAACAACTTCGCGCCTTCGCTCTGACCGACCTCGATGTAGCGCAGGTCCGTCTTGAGCTGGGCTTCGTCCACCGCCGGGCCCATATCGATGCCGGCGTTCAATCCGTTTCCGACTTTCAACCGGCGCGCTCCGTCGACCAGCGCGTCGATCACCTGCTGCGACACGGGCCGTTGGACGATCACGCGCGAGGTCGCGGTGCAACGCTGGCCGGTCGAGCCAAAAGCTCCCTGCAGAATGCCGGTGCACGCAAGATCCAGATCCGCATCCTGGAGCACCACCACCGGATTCTTGCCGCCCATCTCGCAAGTGACCCGGATGCCTCGCCGCGCACAGCGCTCGTTGAGCGCCATGCCGGTGGCATTGGAGCCGGTGAAGGACACGGCCTTCACATCCGGATGATCCACGAGGGCATCGCCGACCGATCCACCGGACCCAGCGACGAGATTGAAAACACCTTTCGGAAGCCCGGCGTCGTGCAGCCCTTTGGCCATCAGCATCGCGGTGGCGGGAGTGCCCGACGCCGGCTTGAGAACCACCGTATTGCCGGCCACCAGCGCCGGAGCGCTCTTCCAGGCGGGAATCGCGAACGGGAAGTTCCACGGCGTGATCAGCGCTACGACGCCGAGCGGCTGTCGGAGGGTGAAGGTCAGCGTCTTGGGCATCTCGGAGGGCACGGTCTTGCCGCGGAGGCGAAAGCCTTCGCCGGCGTAGAACTCGAACAGGTTGATGCCTTTCATCACTTCGCCGCGCGACTCGGCGAGTGTCTTTCCCTCCTCGCGGCAGAGCGCTCGCGCGAGCTCGTCGATGCGCGAGCGGAAAATCTCGACCGCCTTCGCCAAGATTCGGCCGCGGCTCGGCGCCGGGGTGCCGGCCCATCCGCCAAATGCATCTTTCGCCGCCTGGATTGCCGCCTGCGCATCCTTCGCCCCCGAAGCGGGGTAGTGCCCGACGACGTCATCGAGATCGGCCGGGTTTCGATTGGGCGCGTACTCGCCCGTGGCCGGTGGAACCCACTGACCGCCGATGTAATTTTCGAACCGCTCGGGAGACTGCTGGAGCTTTCGCATCGCGCACGACCTTTCGTCCGGAGCAATCGATCTACCCCCGCTCACGGCAGCGGCGCAACGCAACGGCTCGCGGGCCGGTCAGGGCGAGCCGGAGACCAGCTTTTCACTCTCGCTTCGCAGCCTTCGCAGCTCGGCCAGCTGGGGAGACTGCGGAAAACGAGATTCGGCGAGCCTGAGCACTTCGTGGCCCTCGCGCCCGCGACTTCGATGCATCAGGGACCGCGCGAGGTCGATCGCGCCCGCCATTCCGTCCGGGCCATCGCTGACGAAAGCGACGGAGTATTCCGAGCCGGGCCGCACCGAGGCGTCCGCCGCCTGCACCCGCACCCCAAAACCAAATGAGGAAGCCGAGAGCGGCAAGAGTTTGGGCTGATCGGATACCAGGAGCGGCTCCGGCAACTGCAGTGCCTTGCCTGATTCGGCGGAAGCGCTGGCTTTCTGTTGCCAGAACTCGAAAGCTGCGGCGTCGACAACGGCGATTGCGCCCGCCGGAGGTCCGATCAAGATTGCGGCCATTGCTCGGGGCGAGCTGTCCTCGGTGTAGGCGAGCAAGAAGTCCACCCCTGAAAATGCTTGGTCCGCGAATGTCGGACTGTATGGAATCGCAGCTCCGGTAAATCCCGCCACCGCCTTGCCGATCCCGACCCTCGTCGCGGTGGCCAACGTATCGTTCGGCTCGACCTCCACCTGGCCATCGGTCGGCGTCCGGGTCACGGTGAGGACGTAAGAGGCGTGGGTCGTCTCTCTGGGCGGCCGCGGAGGCTCGGTAAAATAAGCGCGCTCCTGAATTCGCACGTACAACGGTCCTGCCTGCGCGCCCAGCGCATCCACCCGCTCGCCGCCTCCTGCCGGCGCATCATCGAGGAAAACCCGGGGAACCAGCTTCGGGTCGCCGGAAGCCGTCGCCTCCAGTTGGAGCACCTCCACCACCAGATTCATGTCTGGCACGCCGGTCACCTCAATTGTCACCGTGGTCGGCGCGGCGAGATTGACTAGGAAGATGTCTCGATCCGAATCGCGCTCTGAAAGCGGCCGACCGATCATTCCGCGGACCGGCAGCCCCAGCGCAATCAGGTTTGCCTGTGAAGGTTCGTTGTTCGGCTCGCGCTCCACGCTGCTCGGGCGGTCATCCGTTTCCTGCTGCCAGTACCTGAGCACGCTGCCAGTCAAGCCACCCATCAGGACGAGGAACAGGACCGGCGCGAGCGTCCTTTTAACTCGCATCGAGCGCTCGAAGCGATCGAAGTCTTCGCGACGGGCCATCTTCGACCCGGTGATTTCGTCCGGAATCGGGGTGAAATGATGGTTCGACGCCCCCACCTCGCTGCGAACCTGCTCCAGCGCCTCCCGCATCTGTTCAGCGCTGGCGAAGCGGTCCTGGCGATCCTTGGCAAGCGCCTTGCGCACAACTTTTTCCAGGTTCGAGCTGACAAACTTGTCCGGCGCCACGTCGGCGAATCGAGGCGCCGACTCGGTCATGTGCTTGGTGATGATGCTCAGGGGAGTAGGACCGACGAACGGGCCTCTGCCGGTGACCAATTCGAACAGCATCGCGCCAACTGAGTAAAGGTCGCTTCGCGAATCCAGGCTCTCCCCTTTGGCCTGCTCGGGAGACATGTATGCCGGAGTGCCGAGGAAGTCCGCCACCCCGGTGATGTGCTTGCGCTGCTCGTCTTCGGTGAGCTTAGCGATCCCGAAGTCGAGCACCTTCACTCGATCGTCGCCCGCCCGGCCCTTGAGCAGCATGATGTTCGCCGGCTTGACATCGCGGTGAATGATGTTGTTCTCGTGCGCTTCAGACAACGAACCCAGCACCTGGATGACGATCGAAATCGCTCTCCTTTCCGGCAGCGAGCCATGCGTGCGCAATGTCCAGGCGAGGTCGCGCCCCGAGAGGTACTCCATCGCGATGTACAGCGAGCCATCCTCCAGCTCGCCGAAGTCGAACACTTGGATGGTGTTTGGATGCGAAAGCTTCGAGACCAGCCGCGCTTCCTGGTGGAAACGCTGCTTGATCTTCTTGTCGATGGCGATCTCCGGCCGCAGCACCTTGAGCGCCAAGACCTTGCCCATCCTGACGTGCTCCACTTTGTAGACCGTCCCCATCCCGCCTTCGCCGAGCTTCTCGGTCAGCCGGTAACGTCCGTCGATGATCGACCCTGCCCAGGGACCGGCCAGGGTGTTCGACTCGGGAGTGAGGCCGCGCAGATCTTCGCCGCAAGCGGGGCAGAAGTTGGGTGCTCCGTCCAACGGCTTATGGCACTTTGGGCAGGGGGTGGAGGCGTCCAAGGTTCGGCTGTGCGCTCAGCCAATGCGATCAGACAACGGTAGCCCAAGGTTGGCTAAGATAAAAACCACGGCAAGCGCCTGAGAGGGCTTGCCGCGGCGCCTGGTGTGGGCTAAGGGGCGCGACGTTCGCTCTTGGGCTCGGGGACATTCTGAAGGTCTCGGTCGTCATTCCCGTCTACAACGAAGCGCCTACTCTGGCGGAGTCGTTGCGCCGCTTGATTCGGGTCGACTTTCCCAAGGAGCTGGTGGTCATCGACGACTGCTCAACCGATGGCAGCCGGGAGCTTCTGGAGCGGATCTCCAAGGAGGGCATTCAGGCGATCGGCGACGCCGAACCGAGGCAAATCGACGGAGTCCGGGTTCTCTTCCAGGAAGAGAATCAGGGCAAGGGCGCCGCGCTTCGCCGCGCGTTTGGGGAGGCGAGCGGCGACATCGCCATCGTGCACGACGCCGATCTCGAGTACGACCCGGCGGACATCCCCAAAGTGATTCAGCCGATCATCGACGGCGTAGCCGATGTGGTCTTCGGGAGCCGCTTTACCGGAACGCCGCGTCGGGTGCTCTATTTCTGGCACACCGTGCTCAACAACTTTCTCACCACGCTCTCCAATGTCACGACCGGCCTCAACCTGACGGACATGGAAACCTGCTACAAGGCGTTCCGGATGGACGTTTTGAGGGACATCCAGATCGAAGAGGACCGCTTCGGGGTGGAGCCGGAGATCACCGCGAAAGTTGCGCACGGGCGCTACAGGATTTACGAGGTGCCGATCAGCTATTATGGGCGGACCTATGCGGAAGGAAAAAAGATCGGTTGGAAGGACGGAGTGCGAGCGCTCTACGCGGTGGTCAAATACACCGTGAAGCGGTGACGGAATTCATCGATGGCGAAGCCTTGCAGGGCGGGCACCGCGCGATCTCAGCCAACAGAGCAGACAGGAGGTAGGGCCGGCGCGGTTTAGGCCGTGCTTCGCCTTGCGAGAGCCATAAACGATGTTTGACTGGGTTCACACGTTGTTCTCCCGCGATCTGGCGATCGACCTCGGAACCGCGAACACCTTGATTTACATTCGCGGAGTCGGGATCGTCTCCAACGAGCCGTCGGTGGTCGCGGTGCAGCAGGACGCCCGCGGCGGGAAGAAGGTGCTCGCCGTCGGCAAAGAGGCCAAGGAGATGCTCGGCAGAACGCCGGGCAACATCGTGGCCATTCGCCCGATGAAAGACGGCGTGATCGCCGATTTCG
>Ga0126370_10000792_pt1 | contig 13665 bp, 10 predicted proteins | sample PanSoiMetaPlot_3_FD_92586 | JGI IMG/M metagenome (GOLD analysis project Ga0126370, IMG submission 92586) | Tropical forest soil microbial communities from Panama - MetaG Plot_3 | ecosystem: Environmental > Terrestrial > Soil > Tropical forest > Bulk soil | place: Panama | collected 2016-02-17 | reverse complement strand
TAGAGACAAGATAGTTCATGAGCGTGTCGAGCATCACAGAGTCGGTGATTTGTGGCGCAGGGGTTGAGGCCATCGGTTTCCTTACTGAAGCGGAGCTGCGATATCACACTCCCGCTCTCCACGTCATTTTGACCGCGGAATGGTTACAGTTTGTTGAAGCGCGGATGAAAGGTTGGTGAAGCCCGTGAGGCCCAAGCGCCCTTATTTTCAATTGTTTATGGCTAGCGGGTCGTTCCTGACGCGACATGCTGGGCCTGAAACACGGGAACCGTAAAATGGAACTGCGAACCATGCCCTACTTCACTCTCCACCCAGATGCGGCCGCCGTGAGCTTCGACGAGGTGCTTGGCAATGGAAAGGCCGAGGCCGGTGCCGCCGACTTCGCGAGACCGCGCAACATCCACTCGATAGAAGCGCTCAAAGATTCGCGGCTGATCCACTTTCGGAATGCCGATCCCCGTATCAGAAACAGTGAACTCGACTTCGTCTCCATCGGAGGAAGCGGAAACTGTAATCCGGCCGCCGGATGGCGTGTACTGCACTGCATTGTCCAGCAAGTTTTGCAGGACTTCGGCAAGACGCCGCCGATCCGCCGCGATGTCCGGAAGCGACGTCTTCAGATTCACAGAAATATGCAAGTTCTTCTCACCAGCCGAACGCTGGGTGGTGTCAATGCAGCTTTGAACGAATTGTGTAACGTTGAGGCGGTCCAATTCCAGATCGAGGCGGTCGGCATCCATCTTGGAAAGCTCGAGGAGGTCATCGGTAAGCCGCGCGAGGCGGCGCGAATGCTCAAGAATGATTTGCAGGAAGCGCACGCGATTCTGGGGATCGTCCATCGCGCCCGCCAGCAAAGTCTCCGCAAAGCCCTGAATAGCGGTAAGCGGCGTCTTGAATTCGTGTGAGACATTAGCGACAAAATCACGGCGGACGCGTTCCAGCTTGCGCAGAGCCGTAATGTCGTGCAGCACAATGACCGCCCCGGAGTTTTCTGTGGCTTTGACGGAAGCTACGGTTGCCGCGAAAAAGTGCTGGCGCAGCGTTCCCGTAACGATCTCCGCTTCGACACGCGGCGCGCCCTGCAAAACGGTGCGCACCGCTTCGATCAGCTCCGTCTGCCGCACGGTCTCGACGAGCGAACTGCCGGCTTTCGGCGCCGCCCCTAGTTCCAGGATTTCCGCGAAGCCTCCATTCGCGAAGAGCAGCCGCTCGCCGGAATTAACCACGGCAACGCCCTCCACCATGCTGCCGAGAATCGCCGAGGAGAGGTTGCGCTCCTCGGTCAGCGTCCGGATCGCACGGTCCAGGTGCGCGGCCGAGTCATTCAAAGAAGCTGCAAGCGCTTCGAGGGCATCACCGGAACGATCCGCTTCGATGGGGCGAAAGTCTCCTTCCGCGACGCGGTGAGAGAAAGACTGGAGCCGTTCCACACGCCGTGAGAAAGAGCGCGAGATCAAAAGCGATGCCATTCCCGTCACCACGAGCATGACAAGAGACGAAAGCCACAGCCTGCGTCGAAACGCCCAAACTTCTTCGTTGACCGTCCCCAACGGCGTGGCAAAGCGCAAAACGACAGGAGGACCGGCGGGGACGGAATAGCGGGATGCGTAATACAACAAATCACGATTGATGGTCACGCTGTGACGGACGGACTGGCCTTGCCCATTCGCGAGAGCCTCTCGAATCTCCGGGCGCCCCGCATGGTTCTCCATGGTTTGCGGATCGGACTGGGAATCTGCCAGCACCAGCCCGTCCACGGTGATCACCGTAACGCGGACGTTGCTGGCCGCCATTTTCGCAAGCCATTCGCGGAGGGCCGGAGCAGGCGATCGGGAGCCTGTGGAGAGAGTCGAGGCGGGAGGCGGGCTGGCCAGCGCGATGCGCGCGATGGCCGAGAGTTGATCGAACCCGGCGCGCTCATAGTCGCGCCGCAAATTGCGCTCTGCGTAGTAGTCCACGGGCAGCAGGACTGCAATGAGCAGTGCGAAGAACGCAAAGCCGAGTTTCCAGAAAAGGTTAAGCCGCACGTGTCTCGAAAAGATACCCGGCACCACGGACGGTTTTCAAGAGCGTCGGGTTTTCCGGATCGGACTCGATTTTTTCGCGAAGCCGCCGCACATAAACGTCCACGCTGCGGGGCGTGACAAAGCGATCCGTTCCCCACACGGCGTCGAGCAGCTGATCGCGCGTGAAAACGCGGTTCGGACGCGAAGCCAGGTAATAGAGAAGGCGAAACTCCAGCGTGCTGAGCACGACCGGCTTGCCGGAATGGCATACGCGGTAGGAAGCCGGATCAATGCTAAGCTTGCCAATCTCGACGGTATGCGGGGCATCGGTAGGAATCTCCGAGCGGCGCAGAAGTGCTTTCACCCGGGCGATGAGTTCGCGCGGGCTGAATGGCTTGGTGACGTAATCGTCAGCGCCCATTTCCAACCCGACGACGCGATCCGCTTCCTCGCCGCGAGCCGTGAGCATCAGGATGGGTAGACGGTTGAGCGCCTCGTCGCGGCGAATTTCACGGCAAATCTCGAGGCCGGAAAGCTTGGGCAGCATCAGGTCGAGCAGCAAGATGTCCGGTGGCGTTTTCTTCAGGGTGGCGAGGCCGGTCGCACCGTCGTGCGCAGCGGTCACCTGAAAGCCTTCATTGGCAAGGTTGTAGCGAACCAACTCGACGATATCCCGGTCGTCTTCGATGATGTAAACGCGTTTCATACCGGCGGGCCGCCTGATGCGCCTGCCTGAAGAAAGTGTATCGTAGCCCGGCGTATGGCGATAGGAAGTGGAATAATTCGACTCACTCAAGGGTTTTTGCTGCACGCCTGATTCTGGCAGAAGGTGCCTTGGGCTTGATAACGCGGCGTTTACATTTATGTGAATGGAATGTTAAAGCCGAAACCTCATTCGGCACCCGCCGGATTGTTCCCGGACGTGGTGAAGGCCAGAGAAAGGAGCGTTTTTTGCTCCAGTTCATGGGCTTTGGCGGAGCCTGTCGCAGGGCTGGCACTGGGGGAACGCTTTACAGAGCGCAGCACGACGCCCGCGGCCTTGGCCATGCGTTCAAGACGGGGAAGAACGAAACCGGCCGCTCCCATATTTCCCGGCTCTTCCTGGACCCAAACGATCTCGCGGGCATGGGGGTGTTCAGCGATGGCCGTAGAGATTTCCGCGCGGGGCATCGGATATATCTGATCAAGAAAGAGAATGGCCGTGGTCGTATCCTTGCGGCGTCGCCGTTCGGCTCGCAACTCGTGGCCGACTTTGCCGCTGGCGATCAGGATCCGCGAAGCGTCGTGTATTTCACGGTCAGGAACCAAAGGCAGAAATCGCGTCTGCGTGAATTCTTCGATGGATGAACTGGCGTCCGGATGGCGCAGCATGCTTTTGGGCGTGAAAACAATCAGCGGTTTGCGCCAGGGGCGGCGTACCTGCCGTCGCAGCATGTGGAAGTATTGCGCGGCGGTCGAGGGCTGGCAGATTTGCATATTGTCTTCGGCAGCGAGTTGCAGGAAGCGCTCGAGCCGCGCGCTCGAATGCTCCGGCCCCTGGCCTTCGTAACCGTGAGGCAGAAGCATTACGATTCCTGCCGGAAGATTCCATTTGTCCTCGCCGGCGCTGATGAACTGGTCGATGATCACCTGCGCGCCGTTGGCGAAATCGCCGAACTGTGCTTCCCAGAGCACCAGCGCTTCCGGATAGTCCCGGCTGAAACCATATTCAAATCCGAGGCAGCCCGCTTCGGAAAGCGAGGAATTGTAGATCTCGCAAAAGGCCTGATTCGGCGAAAGATGGCAGAGCGGGAGATAGTCTTTCTCCGTTTGGGTGTCAATTAGAACGGCGTGGCGTTGATTGAACGTGCCTCGCTGAGAGTCCTGGCCCGTGAGCCGAACCGGTGTCCCTTCGAGAAGTAGGGAGCCGAAAGCCAATGCTTCTGCAAAGCCATAATCTACGGGTCGCTTCCCGTGCCCCATTTCCGACCGCTGTTCGAGCAGTTTCACAATCTTGGGATGAACGTGAAAACCATCCGGGACTCGGACGAGGCCGTCGGTGAGTTCCGCGAGTTTTTCGCGCGCAAGTCCCGAGTCAACTTCGTATTCCGGTTTGTAACGGCCGTGAGAGTAAGGCGTCCAGTAATCTGGAAGTTGACGGAGCCGTGGAATCTTTTTTAGCGCCCGCGCTTTTGTTTGCTCTTCTTCGTACTCTTTGCGGACCGTTTCGACAATGCCGGTCGCGTCAATGCCCGTGGCCTCCGCGTAAATCTTCCAAAGTTGTGGGTGTCCTTTGATGCGTTCGTAAAGCTTGGGCTGCGTGATCGTGGGGTCGTCCACTTCACTGTGGCCGTGGCGTCGGTAGCCGATGATGTCCACAACCACGTCGCTGCCAAAGGTGGCGCGATACTCCGTGGCAATTTTGCCGATGCGCACCACGGCGTCGGGATCTTCGCCGTTCACGTGAAAAATCGGCACGGACTGGCGCTTGGCAATGTCGGCAGCGAAGCGCGCGGAATGTTCCTGCCGCGGGGGCGTGGTGAAGCCGATCAGATTGTTCACGATAATGTGGATCGTCCCGCCGATGGTGTACGCACGCAGGTCCGCCAAGTTCAGGGTTTCCGCCCAAATTCCTTGTCCCGCAAAAGCGGCGTCGCCGTGCATCACGATGGGAACCACTTTGTTAAGCGTTTCCTGCGTGCGGTCGACGTAGGCACCGCGCAGACCATAGCGCGTTTGCTTGGCGCGCGAGCGGCCGACGGCGACGGGATCAACCGCTTCGAGATGGCTGGGGTTCGACACCAGGTGCATGCCGATTTCCTTGCCGGAAGACGTGGTGTACGTGCCCGTGGCGCCTACGTGATACTTCACGTCACCAGCGCCGAGCACGCTGCGGGGATCCACGTCCTCAAAGCCCGCCACCACTTCATGCGGGCTCTTGCAGGCGGCGTGCACCATCACGTTGAGGCGCCCACGATGGCTCATGGCCATGATCGAAGACTCCGCGCCGTATTCTGCCGCCGCTTCCAGAATCGAGTCGAGCAAAGGAATCAGCCCGGTAACGCCTTCCAGGGAAAAGCGCTTCGAACCCAGATAGCGCGCCTGTAAAACTTGTTCAAAAAGATCGGCACGTACCAGACGCTCCAGAATTTTCTGCTGATCGACTTTGGCGCCTTCGGCAGGCGCTTCCAGGCGCTCGATGATCCAGCGCCGCCGCTCCGGCTCCGGCAGGTGCATGAAGTCCGCGCCGATGGTGCCGCAGTAAATGCGGCGCGCTTCTTCGGCAGCCCCGCCGGTTAGTCCTGCGAGGTCCGGGTGCTTGAAGGGCTGAAAGACGCCCAGCGGATCGAGATGGGCCTCGAAGTAGCCCCAGCGGCGAAAAACGTCAAAAAGGTGCTCCCGCTCCTGGTTGTCCGCGGCCTTGGCGGGCGCGCCCGTGGACGCTTTCTTGACTGCCTTGGTCGCTTTGGCAGGCTGTTCCTGTGTGAATGTCGTACGGTGTGCCATCAATCGTGTCTCTGAACCTTCTATTTTGCCACAGGAGGCCATTCCCGGTTGGCGGGGAAATTCCGCGTTTCGTTTATAACAAGCTCATAACAATTAGATGCTGTGGAAGTCGTGCCCATTACAACGCCGTGCGCAAGCAGGCTGATCACAGAGATTTGACGATCGCTTCGAGCTGGCGGGCGATTTCTTCGGGCGGAGTGTCGGGAGCAAACGTAATAGGCTTGCCGATGCGGACGGTGATTTCGCCAAAGTGTGCGAGGCGGCGATGCTCGCGCTTCATTTGCCAGACGCCGTCGAGGCGCATGGGAACAATGGGGATGCCAAGATTTTCCGTGAGCAGGCCAATGCCGGATTGAAACGGCGCCATGCGCCCGTCTTCAGAGTTGTTCACCTCGCCTTCAGGAAAAATCAGCACGCTGTAGCCGCGGTCCACGGATTCCCCGGCGAAGCGAAAGCTTTCACGAAAGCCGGAAAATTGCGGCAACGGGAAAACGTTGAAGAGCGCAGTGACCAGCCAATAGCCAAGCCAGTAGCCCCAGCGCTTGACAAAAAACCACTCGCGCGGCGGGCGATGCATTCTTTGCAAGCTTTCGCCGCCCATCGCCGGGGCAAGGAAGTGGCGGAATCGCTGGGGCAGCGCTGCGAGAATCAGTCCCATGTCCGCCCGGCGCGTGATGTGATTGGAAACGACGAGCACTGGCCCTCGAAGTTCGCGCAGATTCTCACGCCCCACGACTATGGGATGCCCCAGAATTTGCGTGGCGGGCCAAACCAGCGTGTAATAAACCGCCAACCGGAACCAGCGAACCGGCTCCCATTGGGCCCAGCGCGGATAGATATAACAAGACTTGTTATATTCACCAGTCGGACGCTGGAGCAGGCGCTCGACATCGCCGACCGTTTTGGCTTCCGCAAAGGAAGTTTCATTTAGTTCCACGTGGAACTTTTCTTCGAGCGCGCTCATCAGCTCGACGCGATCGAGCGAGCTGAGGTTCAAATCTTGTTCAAGGCGGCCAGTTCCTTCCCCTCCTCTGCCCACCCGAGCCAGCAGTCCCGCAACTACGCCCTGTCCCGATGAAGGCGCGAGGCTCCCCCCTTGAGTCGCAGGCTGACCGTTGAGCAACTCGCTCGCACGTGAAGTGATGATCGGCAGTCGCGGCTTGCCGGTTGCCGTCCTCGGAAAATCCACGTCCGGCCATATAGCCCACTGCCGGACGCGCTGGTAATCCGCAAGCGATCCGTTGGCCCCATCCACTGCGGCTCGCGCAGCGGATTCGCTCGAATCCTGCATCAAGAGAATCGCCCATGGCTCGGCGTTGCCATCCCGAGCAAACGGAATGACCACACAATCGCGCACGCCGCGTTGCGGGCGCAACGCATTTTCCAAATCGTCGGGATAAACATTCAGGCCCGCGGACGTGACGATTACATTCTTTTTTCTTCCGCGGAAACGCAAATTGCCTTTCGCGTCTACTTCTCCCAGATCGCCCGTGTGCAGCCAACCCTCTTCACCAGACGGCTGGAGAACACCACCTTTCCAATAGCCGGCTGCAACGTTTTCTCCGCGCACCAGGATTTCGCCGTCTTCCGCCAGTTTGAATTCGCGGCCCGGAAGGATTTTCCCCACTGAGCCTTCCGTCGCGCGGAATGGATGATTCAAGCTGACAAGCGATGCCGTCTCGGTCATGCCGTATCCTTGAACCACGGCGTAGCCCATGCGCTTAAAGAAGCCCTCGGTGTCATTGGAAAGTGCCGCGCCGCCGGAAATAAAAGCCCAGAATTTCCAGCCGAAGCGGCGGTGAATTCGGCGGAACATCCAGGCGCGTCTAAGAAACTTGCGCCCGCTGGCTCGATCGAGTGTGCGATGCAGCCAGGAGGATTGACCACGCCCTTCCAGATCGCGTTCCAGCCCGGATTTCGCCGAATCCAGCATGCGCGGCACCGCGATGAGGGCAGTGGCTCGCTCACGCTTCACCGTTCGAATGATTTCTCCGGGATTGGAGGACGCCTCGAAGACCACCCCAGCTCCAAGAAGCGGAGGGACAAACAGCGCCATAAATTGCCCAAAAACGTGGCTCAAAGGCACGAGAGTCACAAACCGCAGGGGATGAAACCAGCGCTCATACTTTCGATATTCTTCGATCCCACGCTCAAGCGGCTCGAGGTTCGCCAAGAAATTTCCATGCGTCAAAACCACGCCGCGTGGCTCGGCAGTCGTTCCGGAAGTGTAAAGAATCTCCGCAATCGTCTCCCGGGTCGAAGCATCGCCGGGATCAACTTCGGCATTGATCGCAGGCTCGGGAATTGCAGAGACGTCTTTGAGGTCGTTGATGACCAGAGAAGGAGGCGCTCCAGGCACTTCGCCGAGCTGCCGGTCGCGCAAGATGAGCTTTACGCCCGCATCCTGGATGGCCCGTTGAACAAAATCGGGAGACGCGCCCGGATCCATCGGCACAACCACTGCTCCACGCAAAAGAATTCCCCAGAAACACGCCACCCATTCCGCAGAGTTGACGCCCCATAGCAGAACGCGCTCACCGGGAGCAATTCCTGCCTTGCCGAGCGTAAGACCCCAAGACAACGCCAGCGTGCAAAGTTCTCCATACGTCAGCTTTTCCCGGCGGTACCCGCGGGTTTGCACGACGGCCACGTCGCCAGCGAAGCCGGCGAAATCATTGAAAAGAGTGAGCAGATTTCGTCGAGGCATAAGCGCCTTGGTTTCTATACCTTGCCCAGGAGACGATTTTACCTCTGATGCTTCCTGAGAGACGCGCAGGGACCTCCCGTATTCCGTTTCCATCGTGACGTGCATCGTAAGGAGAAGTGCATTTTCCGTGCCAGGCATGAATCGGGTTGCACAAGCGCAAAGAGTGGGCAAAAGGAACCGCGCGGATTTCTCTGGTTCTCGGTTACAATGGATCTACAGTCTCGGTTCTATGATGAGACTCTGGGGGCCTCGGTGCGCCCCTATCCAAATTCCGTGTAAGTGGGGAACATGCCGGTACCAGTCTCACAAATGTGGACGGTTGCGACGTATGTCCTGAAGCAAAAGCTGCAAGGACGCAAGCGCTACCCCTTTGTGTTGATGCTCGAACCCTTGTTCCGATGCAATCTCGCCTGCGCGGGGTGCGGAAAGATTCAGTATCCGGCGCACATCCTGAAGCAGGAACTGTCTCCCGAGGAATGTTTCCAGGCCGTGGAAGAATGCGGCACACCGATGGTATCCATCCCCGGCGGCGAGCCGCTGATGCACTCCGAAATCGACAAGATTGTGGAAGGTCTCGTCGCGCGCAAGAAATACATCTACCTCTGCACCAATGCGCTGCTCCTCAAGGAAAAACTGCATCTTTTCAAGCCCAGCAAGTATTTGACGTTTTCCGTTCACATGGATGGGCAAAAAGAGCACCACGACTTTTCCGTGTGCCGCGAAGGCGGTTACGACCTGGCTCTTGAAGGAATCAAAGAAGCTTTGAAGCGCGGTTTTCGTGTGACGACCAACACAACGCTCTTTGACGGTGCCGATCCCAAGAGCGTGCGCGCCTTCTTCGACGAAATGATGGAAATTGGCGTCGAAGGCATGATGCTTTCGCCCGGCTATTCTTACGACAAAGCCCCGGACCAAAAACACTTTCTGGGGCGCGCACGGACTCGGCGCTTGTTCCGAGCCATTCTGGCAAACCGCAAAAAGAGCTGGAAATTTAACCAGTCCAAACTCTTTCTCGAATTCCTGATGGGCAAGCGCACCTATGCGTGTACGCCTTGGGGCATGCCCACCTACAACGTGTTTGGCTGGCAGAAACCCTGTTATTTGCTGCAGGACGGCTACACCGATACATTTCAGGAATTGATGGACTCCACGGAATGGGGAAACTACGGCACGGAGTCTGGGAATCCTAAGTGCGCTAACTGCATGGTGCACAGCGGCTACGAAGCTTCCGCCGTCGATCACACCTTCAGCGGCTGGCTTGGACTGTGGGCGACGATAAAGGCTGAGATGTCTATCAAATACAGCGATCCGGACGCACTGGAGATGTTGAACGAACCGGTGAAGCCTGTGCACTCCTACAATCCGCTGGTTCAAATCGATACGGCCAAGGGCCAATTCGAGGAAACCCGCGTATGAGCGGTCCTCGTCACGCGGACCGCCCCAGCCATACCGAAGGGTCCCCGCTCGATCCCGATGCGTTGGAAGTCGCGCCTGGAACCTTGCATGAAACCGTGCAAGGCTGGGTGCCACAGTTGGCTACCGAAGACGAACTCCGCATCGCCTTGGAGAAGGCTTTCGATTATCGCGGCGACGTAACACTGACACTCAAAGACAATTCAAAAATCGAAGGCTATATCTTCGATCGTGTTGCCGGGAAAACCCTTACGAGCAGTTTCGTGCGCTTGATGCCAAAGGACGCCCACCAAAAACTGAAAGTTTCCTACGCCCATATTGCGGCACTCTCCTTTACCGGCAAAGATACCGCCGCCGGCAAGAGCTGGGAAGCCTGGGTCCGCAAGTATTGGGAGAAAAAGGCCTCTGGGGAAGGAACCTTGAGCCTCGAACCCGAATCTCTCGAATAGCGCCAGCCGACGGGCAGTTTTTGCCGCCAGGAACCAAGATTCTCCTCTAACCCCTTTATTTGTATAGAGTTAATCCGTATACCAAAACGGCCTTCTAGCGTGGCTCCCCGTGGACAAAACCTCCAATTTATGGTAAGTTATTGCTAGCATTTGTTGCTCTTGTATTACCTTTTGACTCGTTCGAGGGGCTGCAAGGACACACTTTGCGGCCTTTTTTTTTGCGGGCTGGAGGCTGTCACGGCACTTGGGAAGCCGGAGCGAGAATCGCTTCAAGAAATCCCAGGAACGGACCAAGAGAGGCAAAGCAATTCTAATTACGAGGTAGTGTAAGTGAAGGAACAAGGCACAGTGAAGTGGTTCAATGCTTCGAAGGGTTACGGGTTCATCCAGCGTCAGACCGGCGAAGATGTGTTCGTGCATTTCTCCGCGATTCAGATGGACGGCTACAAGTCTCTCAATGAGGGTCAGACGGTGGAATTTGAAGTGAAGAAGGGCCCGAAGGGCCTTCAGGCAGAGAACGTTACAAGCCTCTAGCCTGTTTTAAGGGAGTCCCGGTTCACCCCGGGCTCCCGCTCCAAAAAGATTCGAATTGAGAATTTAGAGACAGAAGAGAAAGAGTGGTCAAGGAGGATGTTGTGCAAGTAATGGCAGAAGGTCAAACCATCAAGCATGACGTGTATGGCTTGGGAATCGTCACCGCTTCTGATGCCGAGCGCACGTCCGTGGATTTCGACGATCATGGTCCCAAGCTCTTTGTTACCAGCATCATGACCGCCGAACTGATCGGCGAAGCTCCAGCCACGCCTCCGAAGACGAAGCGGCGCCGCAAAGCTTCCGCGGCAGCGAAGGCTGCTAAGAAAGCCGCAGCCGCTGCAAGCCGTTCGTAAGTCGTTGCCCGAACAATTAAAGGCACTTCTTTGCGCCAATGCGGCGCAGTGGTGTGTAAAGGCGATTTTGGTAGCACAGACTTCAGTCTGAGCTAGGTTGCAGTTTAAGTGGTTTTCTCCGCAGGCTTGATGGTCAAATTGTGGTAGGTTTGGAGCCGCATGAAGCGCTATGTCATCGTCCTCGGATTCATCCTGCTGATCAGCGGCGTCGTGGGGCTGGTCCATCCTACCTTCAGCTATCACAAGCAGGAAGAAGTGGCCAAGCTGGGACCGTACAAGGCTACTTTGGACGAAGAAAAGACCTTTCAGGTTCCCCCCGCACTTTCCATCGTGCTTCTCTTCTCCGGCATTGGCCTGGTTTTGCTCGGCCCACGCATCAAGTAGCAGCCATCTCATGAGGATTGTGCGTTGGGGGTCTGCCGCAGGCAAGCTTTAGCCCCTGAGGAATTGGTTTTCTTCTTCGGATTCTTATTTATGAGAATCCGTGAACATCCGCTCTCCTTCTCTTAATCCTTGCCGCTTGCTGTTTTGGCCACGTGTATCCTTATTCCATTGACAGTTGCTGTACATAGGCATAAACAGAAAGGCAAGCAGTTCCGTCTCAGGGGCGTTTTTCGTAGAACGGAGAGAAAAATGAAATCGATCGGACTTAGGTACAGCCTCGTGCTGTGTCTGTTCGTAGTGTGCTTTTTCATCGTCTCCCTTCGGGCAAGCGGGCAAGTTCCAGGCGTGAGTGAAAGGGAAATCTTGATTGGCTCGTGTTCCGCACTCGAGGGCCCTTCCCATTTTCTGGGCACGGAAACCGTCACGGGAGCGAAAGCCTACTTTGACATGACCAACGACGCGGGCGGCGTGGACGGCCGGAAACTCAAGCTCATCTCCTACGACGACAGCTACGATCCGGCCAAGACCGAAGCGTGCTTCAATCGCCTGCTGGAGCAAAAGGTTTTCGCCCTGGCGTTCTTTGTAGGAACACCCACTGCGGTGAAGTACGTGCCTATGGCGGAGAGCAATAAGATTCCGCTCGTGGGGCTGTTTACCGGCGCGCAGACGCTCTACGCGCCGCTTCGCCATTGGGTGGTGAATGTCCGCGCCTCGTATTTCGATGAGACGCGCGAACAAGTGAACGGCCTGTGGGGCACGCTGGGCTACAAAAAAATTGGAGTCATCTACCCGGACGATCCGTTTGGAACCACGGTGCTGGAAGCCGTGAAGGCCGCGCTAAAAGGGCACGGCGCTGAACCGGTAGCAACGGGATCTTACCAGCGGCAGACATCGCAGGCAGGCGGAGCAATTGATGCAGTGAAGCTCGCCAATCCCGAGGCGGTAGTGGTGGTCGGTCCCGCGAACACGGTTGCGCCCATTCTCAAGCAAGCCCACGCCAAAGGCTGGAAGCCCCTTTTCCTAACGGTATCGTTTGTCGGCACGGACGATCTGATCCAGGAAGCGGGGGCCGATTCGGAGGGCATGGTGGTCACGCAAGTGGTGCCGCCGTACTATCTCACCGAATACAAAACCGTCGCGCTCTACCGCCGTACTTTGTCGAAGTACTATCCATCGGCGCAGCCCAACTTTGTGAGTCTGGAAGGATTCGTGGACGCCATGGTGCTGGTCGAAGGCTTGCAGAAAGCGGGGAAGGAGCTGACCCGGGAAGGATTGATTCGCGGCATCGAATCCCTCCATGAGGTGGACCTAGGCCTCGGCGCAAAGCTCAAATTGAATTACTCCTCGAAAGAGCACAAGGGATTCGATAGCGTCATTCCGACGGTTGTGCGCGGCGGCCGCGCCGTCCCCTTCACCGACTGGTCCACCGCCGCGCCTAAGTGATGCGATTAGTCTTCGCTTATTGGAACTAGTCCCGACGCTTGGCAAGACCATTTCCGCGTGTTTTCAGGATTAGCTTTCGTAATTCTTGTTTTATCGGCTGACGGCCACATGTCTTTGAGTGCTTGCCACGCCTCCGTTGGCTTTCCAGCGTAAAGGTACGCCAATACAATCGCTAGGACCTTTTGGCGCGTATCCTCATATGGGTTTTGGTCCCGACTCCCCTTAGGAGAGAAGTTCAGCCGAAATCTATCTAGTTCTTGCTTATTCAAGTTCCTCTTTGCATGCGAGATTTCTTTCTCATACGCTGGCCAGAATTCCCCGTTGACCTCCTCTAATTGTTTGCCCCTGAGTCGGAGAAAAACCTGCGGAAAGACCGAAGAAGCATGAGAAAGGCTATCGAAGTAGTCAAAACGTCCGTCAAGAGTCTCAATTACGATTCGACCGTCTTCCATCCTTGTGAAGGCAGCTCCCCGCTCGTTATAAAGATGTGCGAGCAGGCCAGGTTGCTTCCCTAACGAGACTATCCCGTAGTCCCAGCAGCAATCGGCTCCTCCTGTATAACCCTCGATGACTGCGTCTTGTTCACCAGAGCCATTAATGTCAGCGCCGGAGATGGGAAGGATAAGCAGGCCGTGATCTTCGTCGGAAAAGATTCTTTTTCCTACCTTGTCTTTGACTTCCGCAATGCATTCGTCAAGGAACTTATCCTCCTCCGCACGTGGATGGCGGAACACTTTGATCGAAAACCCATTTATGGTGAGCGACTGCGCGCCTGTGCCAGCGTAGCGGCCCTTTTCCGCTGCACCCAAAGCTGTAGGGCCAAGAAGGGGAAGAGAGAGTGCGAGGAGCAAGACACGGGCACAGAGCATAAAGCCTATCGAATTACAGAT
>Ga0126370_10000791_pt1 | contig 13667 bp, 12 predicted proteins | sample PanSoiMetaPlot_3_FD_92586 | JGI IMG/M metagenome (GOLD analysis project Ga0126370, IMG submission 92586) | Tropical forest soil microbial communities from Panama - MetaG Plot_3 | ecosystem: Environmental > Terrestrial > Soil > Tropical forest > Bulk soil | place: Panama | collected 2016-02-17 | reverse complement strand
GTTGGCAAGGGCCGCGGGCCATGGAGCCTCGCGGGACGGGCCTCCGGACGGAATTGCGGGCGCGGCGGGCGGCGCGAGCTTGCCGGGCGACTGAGGTGCAAACAGACCACCGAGCGTCGAACTCGCCGGACTGCGCGGCGCGGGCACCGCAGGGACCGGAGCCGGAGGCTCGGCGGATTTCGGTTCGAGGAAGCTCTTCACTCTGGCGATGAGGTCGACGGGCTGAAAGGGTTTGCGGATCAACTCATCGGCGCCGACCGCCACGGCTTTGTCCGCTACGCCCTTGTTGACAACGCCGGACATCAGAATGACCGGAGTGCGCGAGAAGCGTTCGTGCTGCTTGATCTGACTGCAGACCGAGTAGCCGTCCTGATCGGGCATGATGACGTCGGTGATGACGGCGTCGGGCGGATTCTGATCGAACTGAGCGATGGCGGAAGCGGCGTCGCCGGCCGTGATGACCGTTATGTTTTCCTTGCGGAAGGCGATTTTGATGACTTCGCGCATGGTGGCGCTGTCGTCGATGAAGTAGACGGTCGGAGTGCGCTTACCGACCGCGCTGGTTTCGCTCAGAGGCGGAAAAGAGATGGTCTCGCTCATGTGATGTCCTCTATGTCATTTCCTGCATAAGGCACGATCGAATAGTTAGCGAAAGGAGACTCGGCCGAAGAGCCCGAATTTTTAGGAGTGCGATCACGATCACAGGCCAAGGATGCGCAGTCTCGAGGTGCTTGGCCGGGCTCTGGAGTTTCAAAGACGTAGTGCTCTTGCGAGAGCTGGGCCTCCAGCCGGGCGGAACTTTCGCTGGGCTCTTCTATCGCCGGCAGCGATCTGGCTGCTTCAGAAGGCGGTGTCCCGGAATCGGGTATTTGCGCGTTGGCAGCAAAATCGGAAATGGCCGCGGCGATTGCCGCGCTTTCCGGTGACTCATCGGGGTCGGCCAGGCCAAGAAGCGGCGCAAAAGGCAAATGCTTCTCTGGCGGGTCGGCAGTGGACAGCTCGTCTTGCCGCGACTGATGGGCCGACTCGTCCATCTCGCGCATGGCATCGAGCATCAGGTCGGTGGCCGATCGCAGCACGGTATGCTTGGCCGAAGACGATCCGTAAACGAATTTGTAGATGCCGGAGTTGTTGCGCATACAGCTTTGCAGGATGTGGATGACGGCTTCGTCGCCGAAAAGAGCGCCGCATTCGGCGTGCGTGATTTCACCCGCGTCGAAAAAGAGCAAGGCGTCGGTATCGCCCGAGTTGATATGCAAAGCGCCGGTTTGATGAGCGTGGCCGAGCATCTGCATGACACCGGGCAGATCGTGATGCGTGAGGCTGCCGCTCAAGCTGGTATCGGCCTGGGGCAGCATCTGTGTAGGCTGGAACCCCTCGGCTTTGCTGATGATGATGTTGCGGACGTGAGTGGCGATTACGGCGGGAGGACGCGTGCGATCGATGTAGTCGTCGCAGCCGGCCTGGAAGGCTTCCATGAGCGCTCGCTGGCTGCCGTCACCCAAAGCAATGACGGGTAAGGCGGAATTTTTTGCGTCAGCGCGAACCAGACGAGCGATGTCGAGCGCTCCCATTTCACGCATGCTGGTGGAGCATACAATCGCCGCAGGCGGGTCGTATTCGATCGTTGTGAGGGCGAACGACGGCTGGGTGCTGCAGGCAACTTCAAAGCCTTCGCGTTTAAGCGCGTCGCTGAGGCGCTTCGAGAAATAGACGTTGGTGTCGATCAAGAGAATCTTGGCTGGGCGGCCGGCGAGGATCATGACAGGGCTTCTTTCAGCTCGGGGTCGGCGAGTAGGGGCGCCGCATCCCGCGCCGGACTATCCGTGCGCACCGGAGCCAGCTCGGCAGGCCCTGGAGTCAGTACGGAAAGACGCAGAACCTCGATGACTTCGCCGCCGTGCGAAAGCCAGCCCGCGACGTGCGGCGAATCGTTCGCGCCCGATTCCATCATATCGGTGGAGACCAGTTCGCATTCTCCGCTGACGGGGATGGCGACCCAATCGAGTTGCGCACCGAATTGCCGCGTGGCCAGCAGGAAAAAGCGGCGGGTGGCGAGCTTCTTGGCGTTCAGACGATCGGCGATATCCGAGATGGGGATCATGCGGCCGCGGCGAAGGATGACGCCTTCGATGGCCGGGGATTTGTGCGGGAAGCGAAAGATGCGGCTGGGCGCGACGAGTTCGGCGACCTCGGAAGCGGCGACCGCGAAGCGTCGTTCTCCCAGGCGCAGGAGCACGAACGACGGTGCGGTTTCAACGGCCGTAGCGGCGGTGGCGACGGTCATTGCGATTGCGCTCCGGAGGTTTGCGCGGCGATGGCGCGGGTATCGGCAGCGAGCTGGGCCGCTTCAAGAAGCGTGAGCTCTGCCAGAGACAGGAAGCCTTCCGGTTGCACCACGGGAATGACGGTCTGGTCGAGAGCGGTGAGGCCGCGATACCAGCTGCGCTCCTCGCCTTGAAAAGCGAGCGAAAGCGCCTGCAGCCGGGACATCGTCGCCATTTTCTCGATGCCGTCGACCAGCAGCGCGGTTCGCGTGCGGCGCAGGAAGAAAACCAGAGCCGCAGGCTGCGGCTGCAGCCCGAAATGCAGTGCGGCATTGACGATGTAAAGGGTGCGATCGCCGCGGCGAATGCTGTGGCGGACCTTGCGAATGGTGCTGTCGGGAAGATCCTGCGCCATACCGGCGATGTTGTCGACGCTGCGAACTTCCTGCACCGAAGCCGAAGAAATGGCAAACGTCTGGCCGCTCACGCGGAACAGGATGATCTGTTCGGTGCGGGGGTGCGGAGCGCGGGTGACGGCGGCGGCCTGCATCAGCGCACTCCTGCCAAAGTGGCACGACTGAGCGCCAGGACCCGCTTCTCGATGGCGGCGTAAATGTCGTCAATGCCGAGGACATGATCCACCACGGCAAGCTTGATGGCTTCGGCGGGCATCCCGAAGATGACCGAGGTTGCTTCGTCCTGCGCGATGACCAGGCCTCCGGCCTTCTTGATGGCCTTTGCGCCCTGCGCGCCGTCGGCTCCCATGCCGGTCAGTACGGCTCCGATCGAGAGCGCGCCGGCAAAAGCGGCTACCGTCTCCATGGTGACGTCGATGTTGGGCAGATAGCCGTTGATCCGGCCGGTCACGCCGTCCAGTTGGACACGACCAAGCGGATTGACCTTGAGATGCTGGCCGCCCGGGCAGATGTAGAAGTTGCCGGGCTGCAGGGTCTCGCCGTTTTCCGCCTCCTTCACGGGAATTTCGGTGAACTCGGCCAGCTGCGTGGCGTACTGCGTGGTGAAGGACGCAGGCATGTGCTGAACCAGAATGACGGCGCCGGGAAACTCCTTGGTGAAGCCGGGAGCGAGGCGCATCACGGTAGCCGGTCCCCCGGTGGAAGCGGCCAGCACCACCACGGGGAAGCGCTGCTCGAGGTTGACAGTGGCCGCGCGCGAAGCAGGCGCAGGGCGCGAAATGGGCGCAGGCGAGGACGAGCCGGACTGCAAAGTGGCGGCCAGGCGTGAAGCGGTCCGCACCACGCGGACCTTCGAAGCCATTTTGACTTTTCTAAGCAGCTCTTCGCGTACCGACTGCATGTCGAGGTCGATGGCGCCCGAAGGCTTGGCGACAAATTCAATTGCGCCGAGCTCCAGCGCCTTGAGCGTGCTCGCCGCACCTTCTTTTGATTCCGAGCTGACGACGACGATGGGGCGCGGATTGGTGGTCATGATCTGCGCGGTAGCCTGCAGACCGTCCACGTGCGGCATGTTGATGTCCATGGTGATGACATCGGGCTTCAGCGATTCGGCGAGCGCGACCGCTTCGCGGCCGTCTTTGGCATGGCCCGCGACCTGGAGCTGCGGATCTGCGTTGAAAATGCTTTCCAGAACCTTGCGCATGAACGCGGAGTCATCCACGATAAGCACGCGCGTTTTGTTGGAGTTGGGTGCCATGGCTGGTGTGCGCGGCTAAGCGACAGGCTGAGCGGCCTCCGTTCCAATGAGCTGCTCGACGGCTTCCGTCAGCTGATCTTCCTGAACCGGCTTGGTGAGGAAGGCGACAGCACCCTCCTTGATGGCGCGATCGCGATGTTTTGCGCCCGCGCGCGACGTGACCACCATGACCGGAATGCGCCGTGTGGACGGGCTCTGGCGCAGCTGAGCCATCAGCTCGTAGCCGGTCATACGCGGCATTTCTAGGTCGGTGATGACCAGATGGCAGCCGTGCTGGGCCACGAGTTCGGCGGCTTCCAGTCCGTCGGAAGCCAGCATGACCCGATAGCCGGCCTTTTCCAGCATGCGGCCGACGAATTTGCGGACGCTGATGGAATCGTCCGCCACAACCACGACGCGCTCGTGCTGAATGCGGTCGATGGCATCGGCGGGGATGGTGCCTTTGGCGACGGCGGCCGACCCGGGAGCGAAAATCCGGGCGGCGGAGGCGGAGGCGGAGATGGTTTTGCGCTCGTTCGGTTCGACCGCGACCATGCGGTTGAGGTCGAGCAGAAGAATGAGGCTGCCGTCGGGAGCGATCGTGGTGCCGGGAAAAAGCTTGACGCGACGCAAATACTCGCCGAGCGATTTGATCACGATTTCGTCCTTGCCGAGCACTTCTTCGACCACCAGCCCGATCTGACGGTTGTCCACATTGGCCACGACCATGTGGAAATAGCCGTTCACCGGCTCGAGCGGCGGCAAACCGAGATAACCGTCGAGACGAATGACTTCGGTGACGACATCGCGGACCTTGGTGATGAGCTTGCCGCCGATGTCTTCGATTTCGTCGGCGCGCAGTCGGCGGATCTCTTCCACCACGGGCAGGGGCAGTGCGAAGTGAGTTGTGCCGCAGCGTACGAACAGCGCCGGCGAAATGATGAGCGTGAGCGGCACGCGGAGAATGAATTTTGTCCCGATCCCGGCCGTGCTTTGAATCTCGATTTCGCCGTTCAGCTGATTGAGATTCGAGCGGACTACGTCCAGCCCCACCCCGCGCCCAGCCAGCTCCGTTTTCGTCGCGGCGGTCGAGAAACCGGGATGGAACAGCATCTCGCGCAGCTCGCGCTCGGTGAGCTTATTGACGGTGTCCTCTGAGACGATGCCGCGGTCCACCGCGCTCTGCTTGACGCGGTCGTAGTCGATGCCGCGGCCGTCGTCTTCCACCTCGATGTAGATATGGTTGCCGCGATGGTAGGCGCGCAGCGTGACCCGGCCCGTCTCTGGTTTGTCGGCCGCCGCCCGGCCGCCGGGCAGTTCAATGCCGTGCGCCACGGAATTGCGGACCAGATGCACCAGCGGGTCGGAAATCTGCTGGATGATGTTGTTGTCGAGTTCGGTTTCACTTCCGAAAAGGTCCAGTTCGACCAGCTTGCCGGTGGACTTGGCGGCATCGCGGACGGCGCGCGACAGTCGCGAGTACAGGGTGCCGATGGGCACCATGCGGGCAGCGGTAATTTCGTCCTGCAGGTGATGCGCGAGCTTGGTGAATTCGTCGATATCGCCTTCCACGCGGCCGATGAAGCTGCCGAGCTGAGACAGGACCTCATTGACGTCGGCGGAAATCTCGGTCATCGAGCGGGAAAGAATGTTGACGTCATCGTAGCGGTCCATTTCAAGTTCGCTGAATTCGGACCAGAACGACTTGTCGCCGGCTGCGGCGCTCGTGAGCATTTGCGGTGTGGGAGATGTTGCGGGGGCCAGAGGACTGCGCGTCGAGCCGATGCGGTTGAACTCGTATTTTTCCTGGAATTCCGCGACCTTCCCCTGCAGGCGCTCTTTGGAAAAACTCAGGGTGTCGCGCAGCCGCTCGAGTTCGGCGACCCGGCCGACCATGCGGGTGCGGTTGATGACCAGCTCGCCGACCGTATTCATCATGCGATCCAGACGGGCCAGTGCGATGCGAACCGACTTGGCGGCGGGGCCAGCGGCGTTGCTCTTTCCGGGCTTGGCTAGAGAGCGCTCCGGGGATTCTGGCTCGCCGGATTCGCCCGCTCGCGCCGGGGATGGGGCGGCGGTTTCGTCGCCTTCGGCGGGCGCCAGTTCGGCGATGCGATTCAGCAGGGAGTCCACGCCGCCGCGCATCTGCGATTCGTCGGGCCACTGTTTGTGCAGGGTCTTTTTCAGTACGTCGACGGCTTCAAGGCAAAGGTCGATGACCTGGGCGCCCGGCTCGAGTTCGCCGTCGCGCAATCGGCCGATCAGGTCCTCGACGCGGTGGGCGATGCCGCCGAGGCGCTTGAGACCGACCTGCGCCGCGGAGCCTTTCACCGTGTGGATGGCGCGGAAGAGCTTGTTGATCTCCTCCGGGCTGTGATTGGCTTCGAGCGAGAGCAGGCAGTCGCTGACGACTTGCAGATGCTCTTCGGCTTCCGGCTGGAAGAATTCGAGAATCTCGGCCGGCACGTCATCGTCCGCCGGCAGCGAATCGAAATAGGAGCCGGTGGTTGCCGGCACCGGGCCTTGCCCTTCACTCTCTTCGGGCGATACCTGGTCAGAGGCAGGGAGGGCGAGCGGAGCGGGTTCGGCAGGGAACGCGAAGCGATAGCGTTCCTTGAAAGCGGCCATGTCTTCGGCCACTTCCTCGCCGGTGTCGCTGATTTCAAGCAGGTCCGTTTCGAGCAGCGAAATGCCGTCGGACAGGAATTCGGTGAGCGGACCATGCAGGTCTTCGCCGAGGGTTGCTTGTGTGGCGTACTGAAAAACGTGGGCCAGCTTGGCGGCGATTTCAGAAAAGCGCGGAAATCCGTAGCTGGCTGAAGTGCCGCTGAGCGTGTGCGCGGCGATGTACAGCCGCTCTAAATCCTCGCGGCGCGGTTCCATCTCCTGCAGTACACCGATGTACTCACGCAGGTATTGCAGGTGTTCGGAGGCCTCCTGCAGGAAGATCTCGACGGCTTCGCGATCGAGCGGCTGGCTCACGCCTTGCCCTCCGTCACGAGCTCGGCTTTCTGAGCCTCTTCCGCGGTGGGCTTGCGATAAAGAATGCAATCGTTCAAAACAATGGCTTGAAACTTGACCGGCATTTTGGAAATGGATTCGGAGTGGCCTAAAAAGAGGTACCCGCCCGGTTCGAGCGCGTTGTAAAAGTGCTGGACGAGTTCACGGCGCCGGGCTTCGGAGAAATAGATGAGGACATTCATGCAGAAAATCACGTCCATTTTTCCGACATAGACCCCGTTGTTGAGATTCATGTGAACGAAGTGGACCATGCGGCGGAGACGAGGCCGGATTTCCTGGCCGTCTTCGACCGGCTGAAAGTGCGCGGCGAGCTGGCGCTCGCTTACGCTGGCGATGCTGCGGCCGGAGTAGACACCGCGTTCTGCCGTGGCCAGAGCGTTGCGGCCGATGTCGGTGGCAAGGATATCGACATTCCAGGCATCGGAAAAAGAAATGGCGTCGGCAATCGAGATGGCAATGGAATACGGTTCTTCGCCGGTCGAGCAGCCCGCGCTCCAGATGCGCAGCGAGCGAGGATTCTTCCAGAACTTCTTGATGTGCAGCTCCGGGAGAATGCGCTTTTCGAACGCTTCGAATACGCCTGGATAGCGGAAAAAGGAGGTTTCCTGCGTGAGCAGCGATTCGAGCAGGGCCTGAAATTCGCCATTCGTCTTGCGAATGGAGCGCAACAGGTCGGTACCGCGGGCATGGCCCTTGCGCGCCATGTGTTCGCGCACACGTGTGGAAAAGAACCGCTCTCGCGATTCATCGAACCGGATGCTCGTGCGCTCCTCTATCAGCATGCGGATTTCACTCAGTTCGTGTTCAGTCAAACTCACGGGGCCGCCCTTGCGCTCGATCGTCGTTCGCTTCCATTCCACTGCTTGAGACTCCCGGCCGGCTCGACCGGTGCCTTTGGCTGAGTCCTTGACGCGAGGCTCGCCTCACCTCCTAGCGGAGAGCTGCCACGGGAACTTGCCGGTCGTCGTGCTGCTCGGCGGCGGGAGCAGCGGCCGAAGCGGACTGCTTTTGGCCGGCACGGAATTGCGAGAGCGCTTCGTTGAGCTGATCGGAAAGCTTGACGAGCTGGCTGACGGTGGCCACGGTGCCGCGCGTACCTTGCGACGTCTGACGCGTGATGTTGGAAATGATCTGCATGGCGTGCGCTACACCTTCCGTTCCGCGCACCTGCTGCTTCGAAGCCAGCGAGATTTCCTGAACCAGTTCGGCCGACTGGCGGACGACGCTTGAAATCGCGTCGAGCGCGCGACCGGCCTGATCGGCGAGGGTCGCGCCCGATTCCACTTCCTTGGTGCCTTCCTCCATGACCACAACGGCTTCGTTCGTCTCGGCTTGAATGGCTTTGATCAAGGCCGCAATGTCCTTGGTGGCGCTGCGGGAGTGTTCGGCGAGTTTCCTGACTTCGTCGGCGACGACGGCGAAACCGCGGCCGGCTTCACCGGCGCGGGCGGCCTCGATGGCCGCGTTTAGGGCCAGCAGGTTGGTCTGTTCCGTGATGTCGTTAATCACGTTGATGATTTCCGAAATTTCCAGCGAGCGGTCCCCGAGCGACTTGATCTTTTTCGCGGTGGCCTGCACGGAAGAGCGGATGCGCTGCATGCCTTCGAGCGTGTCGCGTACCGCGCGGTTGCCTTGTTCGGCGGCGTCGAGCGCGCGGCGCGCAGCTTCGGCGCTGGCTTCCGCGTTGTTGGAGACTTGTTTCATCGAAACCGTAAGCTCTTCGACGGCGCTCGAAGTATTGGTAATTTCCTGGTCCTGCTGCGTCGCGCCGGCTTGCATTTCATCGGCGGCGACCAGAATGTTGTTGGAGCAGGCGGTAACCTCCATGGCGGCCTTGCGGACGCGCTCGAGAACCTTGGTGAAGTTGTCGAGCATGTAGTTGATGGAGTCCGTCACGTTGCCAAGCGCGTCGTTGGTAACCTTGCCGCGCAGGGCCAGTTCGCCGCGCGCAACCTGGTTGATGACCGCCAGCAGCTCGGTGATGCTGCGCTGCAGCGACTCGCTGGCTTCCTGGTTGCTGTTGGCTTTGGAGACTTTGGCGACGGCGCGGTTCAGGTTTTCCGCGATGTAGCCGAAATCATCGTTGGACTGTACATCGGCGCGCGCCCGCGGATCGCCCGCGGCAAGGCGCTCCGAGAATTCGGCGAGTTGGGCCACCGGCGTAATGATCCCGCCCAAACGCCAGAACAGGATGATGGTGGCGGCCAGCGCTACGCCCCCGGCAATAAACACGCCGGTGAGTTCAGGCGATCCGCTGCCCGTTTGTTTGCCTGCGTTGAATGCCAGCCAGATCGCCGCCGCGTAAGCCGCGGCGTTCAGGGCAATCAGCATCCAGATGGTGCCACTCAATCGCGATTTCATCACTGCCTCCAAAACCCTTCAGCCGGCGGCGCTTCAGAAGCGCCTCGCCTCACAAATTCAAATCGACGGCCCCGGGAAATTTTCCAGGAGCCGCGGTAAATCCAAAACCAGTGCCAGCCGGTCATCGTGACGAAGCATGCCGACACAGTGCGGCACGTTTTCAGGCGCCTGCCGCAGCATGTCTTCCGAGGTGACCGAATACGTGCCGACGACTTCGTCCGAAGCAATGCCGATGCGAATGTCTTCGTGTTGGCCGTCGCCACGCAGGGAAGCGACCACGACGTGTTTGGGGTGCAAGCCGGGGCGGCGGCCTTCGGTGATAGCGATGTCAATAAGCGGAACGATGGCGCCGCGCAAGTTGAAGATGCCCATCATGTAGCCCGGGCCCAGCGGAAGCTTGGTGATGATCGGCCATTCTAGGACTTCTTCCACGTCGAGCACCGGCAAGCAAAAGCGTTCACGCCCGCTGCGGAAGACGCAGTATTGCGATTCGGCGGGCCGCTCCTCGAGCGGGCCGATCGCTTCGAGCATTTCAGCCGTGTCGGCATCGGGTGGCAGCGGCGCGAGTTGGAAGTCTTCGGTCATGGTGCGTATTCGTTGGCTAGGCAAACTGCCGGACGGCGCGAAGCAATTCGTCCTTGGTAAAAGGCTTCGTCACGTACGCGTCGGCCCCTTGCTGTTCGCCCCAGTACTTGTCGCTGCTCGAATCCTTGGAGGTGACCAGGATCACCGGGATGCTCTGAAACTCCGAACTGCCTTTGAGTTCGCGGCACACCTGAAATCCGTTGCGCTCCGGCATCACCACGTCGAGCAGGATCACGCTCGGCCGCAGGCTGCTGATGGTTTCCTCTACGCGACGCGGATCGTTCAGGCCTACCGGCTGATAGCCTTCGTGCTCAAGGAAGCCCTGCATCAACTTCACCTGCGCCGGGGAGTCGTCAACGATGAGCACTTTCTTCAGCACGGGCGGAATTCTCCGGAGTTCTCCGAAGCGAGGAGGTGCACGTCCGTCGCCACGTTCGCGGCCCGCAACCCGGTTGTTTCGAACTTGCGGAAGTGACTTGGAATCATGAGGTTAAAAGGAGCAAGCAGCCCGGTCAGCGACGGGAATGGGTGTTGAAGACCGTCTCCGTCGTCTCAGGCTGAGATGGAGTCTCAGCGTCGCGAATCTCGGTGGCTAGCGATGAGAAACGCTGCATGACTTCGTGAATGCGAAGGCTCATCTGGTGCACCGTTCTTACCTGCTGCAGCGATTGCGCGCTCCACTGGCCGGGCTCGAGTAGGAGAAGTTCGGCATTGCCCAGGATCGACGTCAGCGCGTTGTTGACGGTGTGCTTCATTTCCAGCACGTAACGGCCGAGCATCGCTTCGCGCTCGCTTTGTGCCGCGCGCGAGCGGGCGTGCAGCGCGTCGCGCAGGGCGGCCACCCGCCGCAACGCCTCGCTGGCCACAAGCACCAGGGTTTGTGGCCATTCATCACGCAGCGGAACATAGAGAAGATGCGGATAGCGCGAGCGTACCTCAAGGATTTCACGCGAGTCGGAGGGGGCACACAGGATCACGGCGGCCGCCCGAGCAAACGCTCCGAGGATGCCAGAGACGTTGCCGTCCAGGACCGGACCGACGACGATCAGGTCGTAGGCTTCCGGATCGGGCGGCTTGCCGGCGCGGCTGCCGACCACGGTAAGCTTCGGCGAACGGCGTTCGGCCCGCCAGCAGCTCGAGAGCAGGCGCGCGAACTCCGTGTGGTCGGTGAGAATCAGGACGCTGCTGCTTTGCAAGGGTAGGCTGCTCCCTAAGTCCATGTTCGCGCGAAAACCGCCTGCTAAAGCTGTTCCGCCTCATCAATCGCCGAGACCAAGCGCTTGGCGCTAATGCCCAGATTGACAGCCGCTTCGGTGTCCTTAGCCTGTTTGGCGGCGTCAACCCGTTCGAGCAAACGCGTGACCTCCATGCGGGCGACCGCAAGCGAACGATCGAGTACCGTGGCGTTGCCGGTTTCCCGCGCAGACTCGGTCGAAGCCGTCACCAGCGCCCTGGCCACCACGGCACGGCGCAGATCTTCGGCCGACGGGCCGTCTTCGCTGACGAAAGCGGCCACCTCCCAGGAAGACATCAGGATCCGGGCGGCGCCCAAACGAATCGTGGTCATGGAACGGCCGCGGGACGGAGGAGCCGCGATCAGCTGTTCCCAGATCTTTTCCATGCAACCTTCAAAATCGAGCGTTGCCTGGCCTTCCGCTTTGGGCGAAGACTTGGGCGTATTGGCCGAGTGCGGCCGCGCAGCCGATTGCGGTGCGCGGGATTGCGGGCCGGCTTCGGGAGCGCTTGCACGTTCCGGAGACTGGCGAAGCGTGACTTTGTCGAGGGCGCGCTCGACATCGGCGCGCAGACCGAGCAGCTTATCAAAGGCCTGATTGACGGTTCTCTCGGTGTATTCCTTCTGGAAAGGCTGTTTCCAGTCTTCGGCAGATTGCCGGAGCCTGCTTGTCGACTCATTCGCGGAGAAGCCGCCCTGTTGCCCGTCGATGAAGCGGATGCCACTGGCTTCCAGCTGCACCAAGCCAGCGCGGATGGCGATAAGGTCGGCGTGCATCAGTTCGATGAGAGTGCGGCGAAGAAGAAAATTGAAGCGAATAAAGGCCAGTAGCGCGGAAGGATCGTAAAACATGCCGCCGGCCGATTCTTTGACACGGCGGCCCTGCTCGATGAAGTTGGTCTTGAGCATGTCCCGCAAGCTGCGGAAGCCGCGCAGAGACTCGATCATTTTTTCAAGCGGTTCGCACCAAGCCAGCGGAGTCGCTTCCGTTTCGCCGAGCACCGGCCGCATGACCTGCGCGGTGTCGACCAGGTCAATCTGCTTGTGGTAGATCTTCGGCGGGGCACACAGCGCAAAGTACTGAACCAGGAGAAAGTCGATTTTGTCGCGGTCGGTATTGTTTTTGGCGGTTTTGCGCAAGTGACGAAGAATGAGCGCGCGGAGCCCGCTTTCGCTGGCATTGAGCGTGGTCATTTGCAGCAGATGGCGGAGCTGATGGACCATGACCCGCTGGTCCATGGAGTTGACCCAGTTCTGGATTTCGGCGAACAGTTCGGCGTCCGCTTTCAGCGGAAGATTGCGGCGCTCCGGTCCAAAGGGAATTTCAAGTTCCAGATGGCGGGCCAGGGCGAGGTAAATGGGGAAGACGGAGCGCAATTCTTCCCACTGCTCCTGGCGAGCGATCTCGCCCTTCACCGCACCGGGCACCTTAAGCGTGGTCAGTGTATTGTTCACGGCCTTTTTATCCAGGCAGACGGCGTGTCGAGAATCTGTACCGCCACTGCGGTTTTCCCGTGCTGGTACTGAACAGCGATGACCAGGGCTTCCATTCCTTGACCCCGGTCGTTCTCAAGGCGGACGCGATCCTCAAATTCAAGAGGCAGCGCCGCGGTGAAAATGGCCTTTTCCGTTCCGCTGAACTCAACCGCCACTACTTCGCGAAAGCCAACCGAGCCCGGCCCGGATAGCCTCAGCAGGCAAGGTGGGCCGACCGGCTGCACGTCCGGAAAAAGTCTAGCCAGCTGCGCCGTGCCGCTCAGCTCCGGTTGCGCAATCGTTGTAAGCAACTTGCCGTTCACGCCTTCCGCCAAAGTTCGAGGACACACACCGAGCAGAGAAGAACATGCACGAACGGAACCAAAGGAAGGACCAACTCGGATCAGTTGAAGGCTATCAGAATAAACGGCTTAAAAACTTCCCGTCGGTAGATTCAAGGCCGGTGCGTCTCAGCATGAAACGCCAGCCGTCTCACGCATTCTGCTCGCGACGGCTGCGGGCGAGACGATCGAACCTGGAAACGCTGGTCAGTTGGAAGTTGAGACGACCTCTCCGGGGCCGGGCCGCAGCGAAATGTTGTAGCGCTTCAGCTTTCGATAGAGCGTCGCGCGGCTGATGCCGAGCATTCTCCCGGCCAGGGCTTTGTCGCCGTTGGCCTGCTCGAAGACCTTGAGGATGGTCATGCGCTCCATCTCCGCGAGAGCGGTTGTGGAAAGAGAGCTATTTTCGACCGGAACGCGCTGCGACGATTCGCCGCTTTCGCTGCGGATGGCCGGCGGCAGGTCGGCGACATCAATGACTTGGCAGTCGCCGAGGGTTACCGCGCGCGCCACGCAGTTTTCCAGTTCGCGGACATTGCCGGGCCACTCGTACTGCAGCAGGCTCTTCATGGCCGCGGCCGTAACCTGCAGATTGGTACCGGCCGCGTAGCGGTTCAGAAAATGGTGAACCAGCATCGGGATGTCGGAACGGCGCTCGCGCAAAGCCGGCAGGTGCACGGTCACGACGTTCAGGCGGAAGTAGAGGTCTTTGCGGAAGGTGCCTTCGCG
>Ga0126370_10000790_pt1 | contig 13671 bp, 6 predicted proteins | sample PanSoiMetaPlot_3_FD_92586 | JGI IMG/M metagenome (GOLD analysis project Ga0126370, IMG submission 92586) | Tropical forest soil microbial communities from Panama - MetaG Plot_3 | ecosystem: Environmental > Terrestrial > Soil > Tropical forest > Bulk soil | place: Panama | collected 2016-02-17 | reverse complement strand
CCTTGAAGCCATGTATTGTCAAGGCCCCCGAGCGAAGTAAATGGAGCATTTGCGCCGAGCCCTTGCAGCACAATCGGAAACGCAGCGAGCGTATTCTGAAAATCCGCCGGAGCGAAGAGGCTCGAATACCACGAGAATGCCGGATTGAAGTCGTTCACCAGATTCTGCGAGAAGATGTGAGTGTATCCCGACGCAAACGAATAAAGAGGTTGGGGAGAGACGGAGTTAAACAGCGGATTGATCCGGTCCGTCCATGCAGCTTGCAGTCCCGTATCGGCCTGAAAGCGGAACCACGCAGTGTTGTTCGCGTCGATGTTGTAATCGGTAGCCACGTTTCGGTATGGTTTCGATGTAGTCACGTCCATTAGTAGCCTCGCTCAAGATCTTTCTCAACAATGAGACGTGCTTTGCAACATTCCCATCTTCAACGAACGTGTCAGGCCAAACCCTCTTCATCAACTCATCTTTATCAACTAAATGCCCAGCGTTCTCGACCAGGAAAAGCAGAGCCTCGAAAGCCTTCGGAGGTAGCGGTAAAGGCTTTCCATCGAGAAGCAGAAGGCATTCCTCCGCATCAAGACGGAAAGGACCAAAACCGTACAAGTGCCTTGTTTTCCTGTTCATAACCCCCGGAAGGAATTCTTCAGAATTTCTTCACGTTTTCGGAAGGACTGCGAAACCGCAACCGACGTACGGTCCGTGGTGCCGGCGGACCGGCGATCCCGAGTTGGCCCGAAGCACATTCTAGGAGCGGACGAAACGTCAGCGCAACACGCTAGGTATCTGTTTGGGGCCGACAGATCTCGCTAGAGGAGGCGATAAGGACTGCGTAGCCGCTGAGCAAACGACTGCCGTGCGGACTTCAACACTGACGGTGGCGCAACGTCTCGCGATCCGCCGGATGACGTCAGGATATCGCGTGCGGTGGACGCAGCGAAATCGTATTCCTGGTAAAGGAGCACCAAGGGACTAGCACGTCTGAAATAACCCCCCAACCTAACCAAGCGTTGTACAACCCTCGGCCCTTCGGCCAGCATTTTCGGCCCGTAACTTCAAATGAAAACGGAGGAGGATAATCCCATGGCTAAAGTAGTTCGGTTCACAGCAGGGTGTGCGATCAGTGTCGTCTTTGCAACATTGTCGATCGCATCAGCGCAGGTCTATACGAGTATCGACTTTCCCGGTGCGATAGCCACCGTTTTAAACGGGGGGGCCTAATCCACAGGGGGCGTCCGTCGGTAGTTACGTCGACACGTCTGGTGTCGTCCATGGTTTCGTGGTGAAGAAGGGCGTATTCACCTCGTTTGATCCTCCGGGATCAACGCTCACGGTTGCGGGCTGGATCAGTCCGCAGGGAGTTATCGTGGGGGCCTATTCCGATTCGAGGGGCGTCAGCCGCGGTTTCATTCTGAAGGGGGGAAAGTTCACAACGGTTGACTTCCCAGGTGCGGCGGGCACCACTCTCGATGGTCTTAACCCCTCGGGTGAAATGTCAGGATTCTACTGTGTTTCGGTGGCTCTGTGCGATAGCAATACTAACCACAGCTTTACAGTATCCAAGGAAGGCGTCTTTACAAGTTTTGATCCACCCGGTGCAGTCAGCAGCTTAGCCGGACCTGTGAACCCGTCTGGTGCAGTCGTCGGCGCTTACACGGATAGTGGTGGAGTTCTTCACGGATACCTGCGGTACCACGGGAGGTTCGCCACCATCGATTTCCCGGGCGCAACATCTACCTTTGCTGGAGCGAACAACCCCCAAGGCGACATCGTAGGGCAATACACCGATACTGCAGGCGTCATCCACGCTTTTCTGCTGAGTAATGGCGTTTTCACGTCCTTTGACTTCCCCGGAGCTACCGCAACCGATGCAGCCGGAATCAATCCGGGCGGTATCATCGTGGGCGTCTATATTGACGCCGCTGGGGGTGCGCACGGATTCATCCGGACGCCGTAGGCGATAAGAGACTTACCTTGGCCGTTGAACAATTTCTTAATCGCCCTCACGTCAATGCAGAAAGTGCAATGACACGAGGGCGATTCTCGTTTCAATATCCGGTGAATAGAAGGCAACGGCAACACTCATTGCAAACTTCCGCTCAACGATCGAGTTCAAACTATTACAGATGAACGCTGCAACACATGTGCACTGTGCCGTAGCTGTGCCGCGTATCGCGTTCGGATCAGATGCAAGTCCAAGAATTTGCGGGTGCAGTCCAAAATCACTTCCGTGCGGGCTGGTTGTCGGCAAGTCATTGATGTGGCTGGCCATTGTAGCCGAAAATCCTTTCCGGGCGAGTAACGGCCGATCAGCCGATGTGAGTCGAAGCATTAATATGCGAAACTTTCCGGCATTCGAGCCGTTGCCCGAAGCGGTTATTGCGGCTCTGCCCCGGCACAATTCGGTTAAGCCGCTTAGTTTCAGAAGTTCCATTTCACAGCCAGCTGCAGCACCCGAGGGTCATTCAGCGCATTGATGACAAGCAACGAGCCGAAACCTTTCTCCGGGACTAAGTAGCATTGCTGGTTTGCGCTTTGGCCATCCCCGCAGGTTGAGCCGAAAGGCGCATATTGAAGTTGGCTGACGCCCGTTCCATTCTGAACGTAGTAGTTGGCGTGATTCAGCAGGTTGAAAGCTTGTGCCTCAAAGATGATCGAGTGACGCTCGGTGACCTTGAACCGGCGTGCCACCCCAAGATCGATCTGCTGCGTCCAAGGTCCATAAAAGGAGTTCAGACCCTCCAGGGGACTCGGACTGCCACCGTTGATGCCAAGAGCAGAATTAGCCGTGGCCTGCAGGGCTGCATTGTTGTTGATTGAATTCTGCGGAGCATTATTAGGGCAGCCTTGACTGATGTCGTCGGCGGCGCAGGATACATCGATCAGCGAGGCATAAGGTCGTCCGGAGGCGAACTGCATAAGGGTGCTTACCTTCCAGTTGGATAACGCTCCTCGCCAGAAACTGGACTGGAGATGGAAGCCGACGCGAGGTTCGAAGATCCCGGCCATCGAGAGGCGATGACGCTGGTCAATAAGGTAAGGCGCGCGTGTATTGCTGAAATCAAATTGATTGTTGAAATCCACACCGCCCGACATGATGTTTTTTGAAAGTGTATAGGCCATCTGGAATGCCACACCGTTATGAAAACGCCGTTGTGCCTGCACGAACAGGGAATTGTAATTATTGATACCGGGTGAAATCAGCGTGTTGATTTGGCCGAGGTCCGGCGTAACCCGTCCTTCGGTCAGAAGTCCGGAGTCGAGAGTGGGAAGCACGACCGACCTGCCGCCAGTGCACTGGGCAACATTAGTTGCACCCGCGGGACAGAGCGTGTACGTGGTACTCCCGGTGGGCGGATTGAGATTCAAGTCGTACGCACTCGAAGAAATTAAATGAACGCCGTGCGTCCATGTAGTTCCGAAAGTAACCACAGTTTCAGGCAAAACCTCGCGTTCAATTTGCAGACTTCCCTGAAGGACATACGGGAAGCGGAAATGTGGATCGACCAAAGATATATCTGATGCTGAGAACTGTGAAGGATCGCTGATCTGGTGGGGAAAGACCGCAGTCTGCTGGTCGGGCGGGAGGTTTGTATTGTACCCAAGGGAAACGGAGGCCTGCTGCGATAACAATCCATTAGACACCACCGCGTTACGGTAGTTGAGGCCATTAAAATTTTCGTAGAACATTCCGAAGCCGCCACGGATCACGGTCTTGTTCAGCGGTTGCCAGACAAATCCCAGCCTGGGCGCGATTCGCGCGTATTGGTTAGGAAACTGTCCTGTCAAAGGGAATGCCCGGTTTTTCTTCGGCTGCGGATAGATTTGGAAGTCTTCCCGCACGCCGAAATCGACGGTCAGTCGGGGACGGACTTGGTAGGTATCCTGGAAATAAAAACCCAGGTAGGGCACGTTGAATGAGAACTTCGGTTGGCCGGTGCTCTGGAAAAAACTATCGTAGATTCCCAGGGCGAAGTTGGTCAAGCTGGAAAAGCTGTAGGTGCCGCGGAAGGTTCCGTTTTGTGCCTGAGCATCAGGATCGAAGCCGCCGAAGGCCAAGTCAGCCACGTGAGCTTGAGTGAACTCCCCTCCGAACTTCAGTGTGTGCTTGCTGCGCAGGTAACTCACATGATCAGAAAGTTGCCAGAAGGCTTCGTTGGTACGTCCGCCAGCAAAACCGGCATTGCCTAGTTCAAGCTTGCTGCCACCTTCGTCCTCACCACCCGCAGGGATCAGCACCACGCTCGGGAGGACGGGATCGACTAGCCCCGTAGGAGTTGAGTACTGGTCGTCGCGTGCGAAGCTGGAGCGCAGCTCGTTCAGCAGACTGCTGCCAAAGGCGTGACTCCAGCCAAGGCTGGCATGATAGTCCCGGACGAAGCTGTTGGCTAACGCGCTGATCCCGAACAGAGGCGTGTTACTCCCCGTAATCATCCCGCCTGGAGAGTCAAACCGGTTCCAGTTCAGACTGAGATAGAAACGGTCATCCTTGGCGTCGTGGTAATCGAATCTGGTGAAAAATGACCAGTCATTCCGAAAACGCTGCCGCACACCTAAGTCCGATTGAATAGCATTCAATGCATTCGACACCTGCTGCAAGTAAGCCGGGTTTGAGGGATCTGGCGCGCTGATACTTCCAGGTACCGGGAGCGATCCGTTGGGAGCAGGAAGCTGGACGCTGGTGGGCACCTGGAAATCAGCCTGGCTCATCTCTGCAAATGCTGGATTGACTACCGAGATCGGGTTCTTTTGCTTCTGCTGCTCGTAGTCGGCAAAGAACCAAGCATGGTGGGGCACGATCGGGCCGCCGAGGCTGCCGCCAAATTGTTGCAGAACATTGACCGGCCGAGGGATGCCAGCGTCCTTGTCTACTGCATCGTTCGCGCCGGTTCCAGAATTGCGGTTGTAATAAAACGCGCCGCCATGCAAGAGGTCACTGCCAGAGCGGGTTACGACGTTCACGAAACCAGTAGCCGCGCCACCGTATTCCGCGCGGTAGGGCGAAACCGCAACCTGGAACTCCTCGATGGCATTCTCGCCAAAAACATAAGGAACGCGCTCGCCGCCACGGGCGGCCCCGAAGTAGTTGCTCGTGGCACTCGCGCCATCCACGGTAAAAGAGTTTGTGCCGTTGGCGTTCGCGTATCCGGTATCTTGGCCTCCCTCCTCCCCAGCAAATGTCACTAAACCTTGTTGCCCATCTGGCGACGCGTTAGGGACAAGCAACGCGAAGTCCAAGAATCGGCGCCCACTGAGGGGTAGGCCATCTAGTATTTCTCGATTCACTACCGAACTCAGGTCCGATTCCTCCGTCCTCAGAAGCGGAGACTCACCAGTTACAGTCATCGACTCGCTCCCCGCCCCAAGCAGCAGCCGAACATTGACCGAGGTGGCTTGACCCACCTCTACCTCCACCCCCTCCACAACTTGACTGCGGAATCCGGCCGCCTTTACCTCCATGGAATACCGACCCACAGGCTGTGCTGGGAAGACAAAGATACCTGCTGAATTTGACGTCCGTGTCACAAGCGTGCCGGTGGCGGGAGAAATCAGCGTGATCGTAGCACTCGCAATCACCGCACCGCTGCTGTCGGCGGTAATGCCGCGTATAAGGCCGCTGTTAACGGCAGTCTGCGCCATCGCAGCGCCACAACTCAGCGCCAGTACGAGACATCCTATGGTCGAATCGGAAAAACGTCGAAAGAGACTCCTCGAGCAGGCCATCCACCACCTCAACGCAGTACTTGCAAGGATTCTAAAATCTGAAAAAACGGCAAACGGCGCGAGCAATTCTTGATACCAAAATGCTATGAATACAGTATGAATCCAGCGTTAAAATGCGCTACCTGTCGTCAGTGGTCTTCGCCATTGCCGCCTGCGATCAGTAGCGGAGATCCGTTCGAGAGATCGAAGGCTCACTGGCAATTGTCATCCTTGGAAAACTCGTAACTTCGACTGCTTTCAACTTGCTCGTTCAGTCAATCCTCTCGCTATGGACACTTCGAGCCTCTCCAGCAGCCCCACTGAGAACTGGGGAAGTGATCTCTCGGGCTCCGAAGATCAAATTGATGAAGGAGCATGGCCGCGACATGAGGCTCGATGCAGATGCGGAAGAGATAGCTTGTCCAGGCAAGTCTTGGTCGCCAATGGCGGCACGCACTCGCGAACTCTGTGCCGACATCATCGCCGTAATGCGCGATACCGGTATGAAAACGAACGGAAACTTTTCCAGATGCGCATCGAGAATCTGGACTAGAGTAGGTGTTCCTTCCTAGCGATCCGCGTCCGGACACCTGAGGTCAATATGCAAGTTGTCTCGGCAAGCCCGAAACGAGGCGGGACTTCCCAAGGAAATGGTGTTGCACTGTGCGCGACATGATTACGGCACATGGGCTCTCATGCGAACCGGGAACCTGGCTGCTGTGATGAAGACGATGGGACACAGTGATGTAAAAGCAATGCATTATCAGCATCCAGAACTCGATGTCGTCCGCGCTGCCCTGGACTGCGATGCCCGGCTGACACTACGGAAAGCGGGCTTAGCGCGAAGAGTTAAGGCTCATTATGCGGCACTATTATGCATCCCGAAATACGTAGCCGGACGGAACTCTGGCCAGGTTTGCCCGCGTGCCTCATGGGCAGCCGTTTGCTTTCGTCTCTTTGTCCTGTCGGCTCTGTGAGCGCGGCAGCGCGCTTGCCGAGCCTCTTAAGCGCCACTTCGATACAATGAAGCTCAGTTCAGAGAACACTCTCCTCATCTGCCCGGAATGCTTTCTGAAAGCGGGAACGATGAGGTCCTTCCCGCGCGGGGTGAGGGCGATGATACGAACACGCCGGTCTTCCGCGCTCTCGACCCGGGTTACCAAGCCTTCGCGCGGCGCTCGTTGCGTCGCTCGAAGACACTGCAGCGATTATGAAGGCGCTCGAAGGAGCGACCTCTCTCTTCGCGATGACGACGCCGTTTGGAGGTACGGACGCCGAGACACGACAAGGTATTGCCGCCGCCGCAGCCAAGACAGCAGGCGTGCATCTCGTCTTCACTTCCGTCGGCTCCGCCAACCGACAGACGGGCACTCCGTACTTCGAGAGCAAGTACGAGGTCGAAAAGCACATCGCCAAGTTCGGCGTCCGCGCAACGATTCTCGCACCCGTTTCCTTCATGGAGAACCTCTATTTCGCGAAAGAGCAGCTCGCTAAAGGGATCTACGCGTCGGCGCTCCCGCAGACAAGGGCGCTCGCGCAAGTTGCCGTCGCGGACATCGGGGCGGTCGCCGTTCGCGTCCTCGAGGACGCCGGTCGCTGCAGGGGCAAGCGCTGCGACCTCGCGAGCGACGAACTGACGGGGAATGACGCCCTCGCCATTCTCTCTCGCGTCACCGGCCGCCCCTTTGCCTATTACCAGATCCCGCTCGATGTCATCCGCCAGCGCATGGGCGAGGATGCCGCCAGGATGTACGAATGGTTCGACCGCGTCGGTTTTGTGGTAGATCGCGCCGCGCTCTACCATGAATTTCCCGACGTCGCCTTTCACGACTTCGAGTCTTGGGCGAAGACGCAGGATTGGAATGCGCTTCTGCAGAGCGCATAGAGGCCGACCCTGGGGAATGGCTCAGTTTTCATGAAATCGAGCGCCAAGCCCCCGCGTAAAGCCCGAATTGAAATCACGGCGAACGTCGCCGGAATTTTAGTACTCGTTGTTCGTTAAAGAAGTATTGGAGGTTGACATGAAAATCGGTGTAAGTGGCGCCAGTGGCCATTTGGGCAGAGCCGTCCTTTGGGAAGTGCTGCAGCGGCCGCACGGGCACCAGGTAGTGGCTATCACGCGCGCGCCCGAAACCGTCTCTTGACCGGATCAGGGACGATTCGGGGAGTACAACCGGCCCAAAAGCCTTGGGGAGGCCTGTGGGGGTCTCGATCGTCTGGTCATCATTACGACCGTCGATCGGAAACCTGGAAAGCGCGGCGCGCAGAACGTCGCCGCCATCGACGCGGCCGTGAAGGTGGACCAGGTGGTTCCGTACAGGCTGCCTGCCGAGTCGAAGATCAGTCCTCCAATGGGCCAGTCCCCATCGGCCCCGCCGGTGAAGCTGTGGAACACGGTTTCGTAACCAGACGCATCCGATTCCTGAACCGCGCGTGTTGCTTCTTGGAAACGTTATTTACGAAGGAGTTGGGCGATAGCGAGCCAAGAGCACGGCCTTTCCACCTGCACCACTGTAGAGTTACAGTACTAGCGACGTACGGAGAACAAATTGAAGCTGAATCAAGCCCAGGACCTTGGGTTAAAAAGCCTACTGTCAGCGGCTTTAATGGCGGGGGGGATAACCTTCGGATGCTCGACAAATGCCTCACAAAACCTGCAGGCTGCCGGCCCGCGGGCCATGCCCGTCAAAGTGCTCGAGGCTCAGGCGGTACCGATCAATGACGCCGGCGAATACGTAGCGACGGTGAAATCGCGCGATTCCACCGTGATCATGCCGCAGGTCGAGGGGCAGATCACGCAGATCTTCGTTCACTCCGGGGACCGTGTGCAGTCGGGCAGGTCGCTCATCGAGATCGACCCGCTCAAGCAGCAGGCCACGGTGAAAAGCCAGGAAAGCGCGCGTGCTGCCCAGGAAGCCAACTTGAGCTGGGCGAAGCAGCAGTATGACCGGACAAGGGGACTCTTTACGGCCGGAGTGGTCAGCAAACAAGACATGGACCAGGCGAAATCCACCCTGGATGCGGCACAGGCGCAGATGGACTCACTCGATGCGCAAGTGCGCGAGCAGCAAGTGCAGCTGCATTACTACAAGGTGATGGCGCCGAGGAGTGGAATTGTGGGCGATATCCCAGTGCGGGTCGGGGATCGCGTGACAACCTCCACGCAGCTGACGACCCTCGATCAACCCGGAAGCCTTGAAGTATACGTCTACGTGCCGATCGAACACTCGACACAACTCAAAATGAATTTGCCGGTCGAAGTGCTGAACCGCGAGGGCAAGGTGCTGGCGGATTCGCGCGTCAGCTTCATTTCCCCGCAGGTGGATAATTCCACGCAAACGGTGCTGGTGAAGGCGCGCATCGCCAACAGCAACGATGTGCTGCGGCAAGCACAGTTCGTTCGCGCCCGCGTGATTTTCGGAACACACCAGAATCCCGAGGTCCCGATTTTGTCTGTGACCCGCCTGAGCGGACAGTATTTTGCATTCGTTGCGGAGCCGGGAAACGGCGGCTACGTCGCGCGGCAAAAACCCATCAAAGTCGGACAGACGGTGGGGAACAGTCTGGAAGTGCTGGACGGCGTCAAGCCGGGCGACAAAGTGATCGTGTCGGGCACACAATTTCTGCAGGATGGGATGCCGGTGACGCCGAAGGGTTAGTGGCTTCCTCATCAAATGAAAACCGCAGGGATACGGAGGGCACAGAGGAATTCGGGTGAAGTTTTCGTTGGTGGGTCTGGCATTTTTCGCCTGAGAATGTGGCCTATGTCCCCACCGGTTGTTTGAATTTAGAATTTCCTCTGCGTCCTCCTTGTCCTCTGCGGTCTTGGTTTCCGGCCTCAAGGTCACGATTTCATGTTCTCTAATTTCTTCATACGGCGTCCGGTTTTCTCCACAGTCTGCGCGATGCTGATTGTGCTGGCGGGTGCGGCGGTAATACCAACGCTGCCGATCGCCCAGTTTCCGAACCTTGCGCCTCCGCAGGTTTCGGTGACCAGCGGCTACATCGGTGCGAGTGCGCAGACGGTCGAGAGCGCGGTCACGATTCCGCTGGAGCAGCAAATCAACGGCGCCGAGGGCATGAAGTACATGACCTCGAGCAGCGGGAATGACGGGACCAGCCAGATCCTGGTCACGTTTGATATCACGCGCGATCCCGACCTGGCGGCGGTTGACATCCAAAACCGAGTGAACACGGCGCAAGGACGGCTTCCGGCGGCGGTCAAGGCGATCGGCATCACTACGCAGAAGACTTCAGAGAATTTTGTCTTCGGCGCCGCTGTTACCTCCGACAACAACCAGTACTCCCCCCTGGTCATGAGCAACTACCTCGACGTGTATGTGCGAGACGCGCTCAAACGTATTCCGGGAGTCGCCGACGTTCAGATCTTCGGGCAGGGAAAGTTCTCCATGCGACTGTGGCTCGATCCGGCGCGGATGGCAGGACGCGGACTTACAGCTACCGATGTAGTGAGTGCTCTTTCCGAGCAGAACGTGGAGATCGCAGCAGGACAAATTGGACAGCAGCCAGCCATTCCTGGGCAAGATTATCAAATCAGCGTGCGCGCCATCGGTCGTTTGAGCGAGCCCGCGCAGTTCGACAACATTATTTTGAAGACGAACGCCGATGGAACGCTGGTGCGCTTGCGCGACGTGGGACGCGCGGAATTGGGGGCGGAAAGTTACGCATCGGACCTGCTCTTCAACGGGCAAGAGTCGACCGGATTTGGAGTTTCGCAACTCTCCACCGCGAATGCGCTGCAGGTTCATAAGCTGGCTTTGGCGGAGCTGGAGCGGCTTTCGAAAAGTTTTCCTCCCGGAATGCACTACAAACTGGCGTTCGACACCACCGAGGCGGTGAGCGCCTCGATCCACGATGTGGTCTTCACCGTGGGCTTGGCCATCCTGCTGGTCATCTTGGTGATCTTCCTCTTCCTCGGCGACTGGCGGACCACGATGATTCACTTCATCGCCACTCCTGTCTCGCTCATCGGCACTTTCGCTTTCGTGAAGCTGCTCGGCTTTTCCATCAACACGCTGACGCTATTCGGGATAACTCTTGCCACCGGGCTGGTAGTCGACGATGCGATTGTGGTGATTGAGAACATCGAACGCCATATTGCCGGGGGTGAGCACGACTCCCACAAAGCAGCGGCGGCCGCCACCGCCGAGATTACTGGCGCCGTGATTGCCACTTCGCTGGTGCTGGTTGCGGTGTTTGTGCCGGTGGCATTCTTCCCCGGAACCACGGGCATCCTGTTTCGACAATTTGCACTCACCATCGCATTTTCGATTGCAATCTCTGCCTTCAATGCGCTGACCCTGGCGCCGGCGCTGGCGGCAATTTTTCTTGCAGGTGGCCACCGGCAAAAGTGGTGGTGGCTGCGAAAGTTCGAGGACGGCATCGCACTGCTCACGCGCGGGTACCGCCGCCTGCTGCATCACGTGCTGGACTACAAGGCGGTGATGGTGGTTCTGTTTTTCGCTGGGCTGGGGCTGACCTATTTTGTGTTTACTCACGTACCGACGGGATTCGTTCCGGACGACGATCAAGGGTATTTCATGGTCATCATCCAGGCGCCCCCTGGCGCTTCGCTCGAGTACACCAAAGCCGTCGGGGCGCAGGCTTCTCAAATTCTGCAAGGGGAACCGGAGATCGAGGGAGTTTTCTCGGTAGCAGGATTCAGCTTTGCGGGAGCGGCGGCGAACCAGGGGATCATTTTCGTGACGCTGAAGCCCTATTCGCAACGCAGGGGTGACCAGCACAGCGCCATGGCGGTGGTGAATCGTGTGCGCATGAAGCTGTTTGCGGTTTCCGGCGCGGTTGTTTTCGCTACTCTTCCGCCGGCGGTGCAGGGACTCGGGCAGTTCGGCGGATTTCAGTTTGTGGTGCAGGATCAGGGCGCCCACCGGCTCGACGAGTTGGCGAGCGCGGTGCAAGGGCTTATGGGGCAGGCCAGTCAGCGCAAAGATTTAAGCCAGCTGTTCACGCAGTTTACCGCCAACGATCCGCAGTACGTAGTGACGGTCGATCGCGAGAAAGCCAAGAGCCTGCACGTGCCGCTCTCGCAGATCACCGATACGCTGGGTGTCTACGTGGGCTCGTCATATGTGAATGACTTCGATTTTAATAATCGTTCTTACCGCGTTTATGTGCAGGCGGACAAAGAGTTCCGCTCGACGGCACAGGACATGCGCCAGTTCTACGCGAGGTCGGATAGCGGCGCGATGGTGCCGCTGGACAACCTGATCAGCATTTCACAAACTGCGACGCCGCAGGTGATCAGCCATTACAACCTGTTTCGATCCGCGGAGATTGACGGCTCTCCGGCACCGGGATACAGCTCGGGCCAGGCGATCGCGGCCATGGAGCAACTGGCTTCGAAAATGCCGCACGGATTTTCCTACAGCTGGACGGGATTATCGCTGGAGGAACTGCAAGCGGGAGGAACTTCGCTGATTTTGTTTGGGCTCGGAACACTAGTCGTATACCTCACTCTGTCGGCGCAATATGAGAGTTTCGTGCTGCCGTTCATTGTCTTGCTGGCGGTACCGATGGCTTTACTCGGGGCGCTGGGTGCGCAGTGGATGCGCGGACTTCACAACGATGTGTACTGTCAGGTAGGTCTGGTGATGCTGATCGGGCTGGCCAGCAAGAACGCGATTCTGATCGTCGAGTTTTCCGAGCAACTGCGCGAGCGTGGTTTGCCGCTGGTGGAGTCGACGGTGCAGGCGGCGACGATTCGTTTGCGGCCAATCCTGATGACCTCGCTCGCGTTTATCCTTGGCGTTGTCCCGCTGGTGGTCGCCACGGGAGCGGGTGAGAACGGGCGGCATTCAGTGGGAACGACCGTGTTCGGCGGCATGATTATGGCAACCGTGCTGAATCTGTTTTTCATTCCCGTGCTTTATCTGATCGTCGAGGGCTGGCGGGAACACGGGACGGCGCCCGAGGGTAGCTAGGATTTGCGGAATCAATCGTCTGCGCTGCATCCGAGAGGATGCGAGTGTCCGAGAGTTCAGGCGGTTTGCCGCCCGTAACCGGAAGCAGCTTGGACAGGGAAAACCGAAGACTTTCACGTTCTTGGGTCTCACCCACTATTGTGGGTAGCGTCACAGCAATGGCGCCTTCGTCTGGTGGATCACGGCGAAGAAGCGAATGGTAGCCAAGCTCAAAGCCATCAAGGCTGAGCTGCAACGCCGTAAGCATCATCCCACGACGGAGGTCGGTGCTTGGCTTCGTAGGGTTTGTCCTCGATTACTACCAATACCATGCTGTCCCAGGAATACGAGACAGTTGTACATCTTTAGCCGTCGCGTCTGCTGGCTGTGGCGAACCGTGCTTGTCCGCCACAGCCAACGCGCTCAGGTAGGACGGGAACGACTCTATCCTCACTTCAGCCGTTCAATTCCGCGACCCCGCATTCTGCATCCTTACCCAGCAGCACGCTTCGCGACCCATCCTTTGTAGAGCCGTCTGCGTAAACGCGCGCGTACGGATCTCTGCGGGGGCCGCTCAGTGACGCGCGTCCCTACGCGACAAGCAACGAACCTGGTTTCTGGCTGGCCGACAAACGTCTGACCAAATGAAAACAATTGCGGCTTCTGCAAGTGCTGCGACGATTCTTCTTGGCAAGGGACTCGATGCAAGATAAGGACCTAAGCTTGAGCTGTGCACATTTGTCCTGCCATCAACTCAATTATCGACCGAGGGGTACACCTGCGCGGCCCGCCCAACGCGCAATATATTCTTGCAAAAAATCGGCAAAATCATCAGCTGCGGGCGAGAGTCTACGGCCGCGATTCCAGATCTGGTAGTAGTCTAGGGTCACGGTTGGGTTGACTAAGCGAGTCATCACTACTTTTCGATATTGGCAGACAGGGAGTGCAATCGAAGGAATGATTCCAGTCCCGTGACCTGCTTCGACCATTGCAATGATTGTGTCCAGGCGGTTGAGCAATACAGCATTAT
>Ga0126370_10000787_pt1 | contig 13681 bp, 11 predicted proteins | sample PanSoiMetaPlot_3_FD_92586 | JGI IMG/M metagenome (GOLD analysis project Ga0126370, IMG submission 92586) | Tropical forest soil microbial communities from Panama - MetaG Plot_3 | ecosystem: Environmental > Terrestrial > Soil > Tropical forest > Bulk soil | place: Panama | collected 2016-02-17 | reverse complement strand
CGGTGGTTAAGCCAACACCACCGGGGCATGGTCCCGGCAGGTTCGTTGCATCAATTTGGGCAAACGTGCTAATCGAACCATCCGGCGCGACGTCCATAATCGTCGTCCCCGTGCCCTGTTGGTTCGCCATGTTGTTGAAATTGCTGATGAGGATGTGGCCGCGGTGAAGGCCCCCGACTGTGCTCTTGACTTCCACGATGCCGTAGGGATTGACGTCGCCGTTCGCCGGGACTGTTGAGGTGATCACGTTGATGTTCTTAAGCTGTTTGAGATTGGAATTGGAATCATCCGCAGAAACTGTTGCCGCTCCCCGCGCTAACGCGATGGCGGCGACAGACACGAAGACGAAGTAACTAAAAGACTCTCTCCTCCACATGCCGAACTCCTTTACTTTTGATCTGCAGGCTGAGGTTGCTGAAAAGTACCTCTGCACGGACCACCGTTGCGGACACAACCCTCTAACACATCTTGCTGAACTCTAAAACCCAATGGGACAGAAAAATATTCCTCAAAGGTTTGATGCGAAATGAAAGTCGTTCAATCTGTAAGGTGAATCATTGAGTGGTACTAGAAATAGCATGACCGTGCCCCGCGAAACGAAGGAGAGAGCTCTTCCAGAATTGGAAGAACCTTGGCGAAAAAAAAACGATCAAACGTGGACTGCGTCGAATCGTGCTTTGCACCCTGACAAAACAAGCGCCTGCGGTCGTCCGTCACCGTTTCCCAAACCCGATTCCGCTGACGCAAATCACGCTCATCTCCGTCCGGTCGAATTTCAGCCGCACTGCGCTCAGCTTCCCCGGCTCAAATCGCTTCGCCCCATTAGTCGCTGCAAAATCCACCAGCGGAATGCGCACCGTTTGAAACACCGGCTCCCAATCCTTCTCGTATCCTTTCTCGTCAAGAATCTCCAGTTTCGTGAATTGTTCCTTGAACGGCGGCGGAATCACTATGAATTTGCTCACCGGCGCGCTCGCCGTCGCGCCGTCGCTCGCCACTAGCTCCAGCGTGAAATCCGGAGCCTCCCGCTCTTTTTTCTTGGACTTTTCCTCTTCTCTTTTCTTTTTCTCTTCCTCTTCTATCTTTTTCTTTTCTTCCTCCGACTTCTTGCCCGGCAGATCTGCGTCTTCATCCATCGCCGCGACGGAAAGCTCTACCGTTGATTCTTCGCCCAATTGCCATTTCGACGCCGCGCCTGCCGGTAGAGCCAGCGTGTATGTCGCTGCCGGCGCTCCCTTCGCGCGCTTCCATCCCAAAAACACACCGTTGTAGTCCCGGTCCCCTTCCCGCCAAGGAATCTTTCCCTCATGCCATACCGACAAATTCTCTCCCGCGATGCTTCCGCCAAGCGCCGTCGTCGTGGTCAGGTCCGCATCCTCATTGAAAGCAGCTAGCGGTACGTACGAGGCATCCTGATAGCGGTTCTCGTAAAGAGTGTCCGGCAGCCATTCGCGTCCCACACGCCAGTCTTGAAACAACGGAAGGTATTCGCGCCGGTTATGCAGCGTTGCTTCCAGGAACGCCGAAATGTACGCCTTTGAAATCCGCCGCTGCTCTTCGCCCGGCATTAGCGGCTTCAAATTCAAAAGCCAGCTCAGTGGAGGCCCCGCATCGGTGTTCCCCCACACGGTATTGAACTGTCCGTGATTCGCCCGGTAAGCATAAATCTCCGCCTTGAACCACGGTCCCGGCTGCGTGAACTTCACGTGGTCCCACTGCCGGCTTCCCAAAAAAGATGAAACGTCCGCATCGTGCGCGCCTTGCAGCGTAAAATAGCTCACATCCGAAATCCAGCGGTCTTGCTCCGCCGGTTTGTACTGGCCATCCGCTGGCGCAATCGCCACCACGCTCTTGATCGCGAATCCATAATCAAATTTGATATTCGCGTCCTCCGGATAATATTTCATCCGGTTGAACGCCGCCGCGGTCGCTGCCGCTTCTCCTCCGCGCGAATGCCCCATCAGAGCGATGCGGGACAGATCTACTTTCCCCTGAAACAGGTTCCCCGTCGTCTGATTCCACTCCTTCCACAACTTCAGATGTTCCAGCAACAACCAGCCCCGCACCGCGCTGCCCGGCTTCAGCGGCGGGTCATGAAACAGTCCGGCATTGATAAAATTCTCGTCAATCGAAGCGAGAATGAACCCGCGGCTCGCCAGCAATTCCCCCAGGTACTCGTAACCGGGATCGGAAAAGTCCGCCAGATTGTGGTTCCCGTGCACGATCAACACCAGCGGAAATGGCCCAGGCCCTTCCGGATACCAAACGCGCGCATTCAGCGGCAGCTTGTCCACATCAAACCCCCAATATTTTTTGCGTGCCCAGCGCCTCCACCCTTTGAAGTCCTTGAAGAAATCAGACGCGTCCACGGTCCGCGTCTTGATCGCAACGCTCGCCCCGTACTCCCGCCGCCGAACGTCGTTCCCCACTCCGTAAAAAAGTTTCTGTTCGCGATATGGCCCGTTCGCGCTGGGACTTTGCACTGCCAATTTCGCCGGCATCGACTCGACCGGTGGCTTCCACGCGATCAGCTTCTCCATCGAACCCGCGTGCACGAAGAGCCACACAAAATACACATTGCCCGCCAAACTACCCACGAATAACAACAAAACAAGAATCTTCTTGCGCAGCGCCGCCTGCCCCAACCCTCCTCCAACAAATGTCGCAATCGTCGCTCCCAGCACTCCTTCCACCAGCCCCACGATAATGGCCATCGGAACCGCAAGCTCCGTAGGCCCCCACAGCATCATCACAATCACGCAGCAGCCGATGATCCATCCGCTGGCCCACCGCGGAAGTCTCCGCAAAATCGTCAGCAACAGAACCACTCCAAGCGCAATCAGCGGAATACACAGCGCGGTAAACACAATCGCAAACCCAAAATCGAACGCGTACCCGAAACCTGTCTTCAGAACCAGTCCCGCGATGATCACGGTTGCAACCGCAGCCGCCAACGTTCCCCACACCACGCCGCGCCGCACCTCCGGCCCGGGGCGCATCAAGCTCCAATTCTTCGACCACCACACCTTAATCTTCAGCCACACGCCTTTTCCGCGCGTCCAAAGAGCCATGTCACACCCTCCACCCCGTCAGTACGACTTTTTCTCCCTCGAAGTTCCGGTTTGTCAGAAGGCACTCCCAGGAGCAGCTTCGCAATGAGCACATAGAACATAGGGACGATACCGGAACCGGGAAGTCAGGTGCATCGGCTCATTTTCGAAAGCAAAAGGCCCCCCGGGCAGAACCAGGAGGCCTCTATAACTCAATGCAACAGATTGTATGGAAAGCGGTTAACTCTGCCCCGCCGCAGCGGCCTTCGCCATTTTCGCTTGCCACTCCTTCGAGCGCCGCTCCATTTCTTCGGGCGCCACGTCTTCCACATGCTGCGCCAAGCCCCATTGGTGCCCAAACGGGTCCGTCAGCTTCCCGTAGCGGTCGCCCCAGAACTGATTCATCAGCGGCATGTCCACGTTAGCGCCACCGGCCACGGCACGATTAAAAGCATCGTCCACATTTTCCAAATACAAAAAGATGCCGCAGCCGCCCTTCACTCCCGGTGTCGGCGCACTGTTCATCCCCGGAAACTCGTCCGACACAAAGATGTGCGAGTCACCTATCTTTAACTCGGCGTGCCCGATCTTTCCGTCGGGACTGCCCATACGCATCAGCTCCGTGGCCCCGAAGACTGACTTATAGAAATCAATGGCCTGTGCCGCATTCTTGCAGGTCAGATACGGCGTAACACTGTGATACCCCTCGGGAATTGCCCGGACAGGATTTGACATGGTTGCCTCCTTGAAGATTTGGACGTGCGGCGCACAGAAACGGAAGGGACTTTCGGCAGAACCGTGCGCAAAAGCCTTCATACTCCCGCGCGGCCAAGGTGTCAACAACCTCATTTTAAAAGTGGGCCCGGGGCGGCTCGTCACAGAGTGCTCGCGAAGAGAGCCCCGGGCGATATGTGAAAGAAAACACGCAGCCTTTGCGCAGCTTGCTTCTATGTAACGACTAGCGGCCGCATCATGTCATGCTCTTCATGTTCCAGGATGTGGCAATGCCACACGTATTCCTGTCCGCCAGTCCTCGGGCTGGGCGGCACAGCGAACGGCACGGTGGGCAGTTTGAATTGCATGATCACAGTGGTCACTTCGCCCGGATTCATTCGGAACGTCTCCTTCCATCCCGCCTCCGATGGTGGAGGTGCAAGTGGGGCTCCCTGAAAATTGGGCGTCCCGTTATAGGTTTTCACCTGGAATGCCTGCCGTGAAATCATCTGGGCATTCACAAGGTGAAAGTGGATGGGATGAGTGTCCGCGGTGAGATTGGCAATCTGCCAAACCTCGGTTGTACCCGCGGCCGGCGTCTCCGTCGGAGTCATCGTGTAAGGCCGTCCGAAGTTGTAAAGCGCCAGATTCAGCGGCACGTTCGTGCCCACAAACTGGATGAGACGCCCATGTTCATCCAGTCCTTCGTTGAGCGTGAGTTGGCGGACTGGGACTCCCGGAGGTAGCGTTGTCACTCCCAACGGCACAAGTAACGGATCATTGCCTGACGAAAGGTCCGTAGCTTTGTTAATTGCTAAAGCCTGGTCCTTCCCCGACGCTGCAACCACGTTGAAGCGCATGATCACGCGCGTGTTCGGCCCGGAGCCCGGCAGAGTTACCCCGTTGACAGGATTCTTGTTCATGTTAAAGCCGGGGAAGTAATCATTGCGCGGATCCCCGGCTGGGAATGGCGCGGGGCAGTCGGTGTACAGAATGATCTTCTGCCCGGTGTGCGCTGCGAAGTCGAACAACACGTCTACCCGTTCGGCCGGCGCCAGCAGCAATGACCCTCCTGCCGTCGTGCCGTTGAAAGGAACCCCACAAGGCACGAACGCGGGCTCGGGCAGGAATCCTCCCTCCGTTCCCAGAACCAGGAAGTTACTGGTCGGCTTGCCGGCTGGATTCCGGGCAGCGCCGTTTAGAGCTGGAGTGTTCAAGGCATTGCCCTGACCGTCCAGAGTGATGCCATCCGGAGTGCCATTATCCACGTACGCTTGCAAATTCAGGAATCTTGCATTGCAAGCATTGAGAATCCGCAGCCGGTACCGCCGCGCTTCCACGGTCACTTCCGGATAGACCGTGCCGTTGGCCAGCATCGTATCGCCGAAGTATTCCGGCACGCAGGAAATCGCCGGCGGCGGTCCCAGAGGAGTTGGCCCAAGCTTCCCATAGCGAGCTGTGTCGTACACGTGCGCATACCACAGGCTTCCGGGATCCTTTAGGCCCGTCCAACTCGGGTCCACTGTACCAATATCCGTGCCCACGAAAATTTTGTCCTGAACGACAATGGGGAGTTCCTGCACTGTCGTTCCGCCCAGCACGGAATTCTCGATGAATTCAGGAAGGCCCTGATTCTTAAGGTTGATTTCAAATGCATCGCGTAAGATGAGCGCGCTGGCAACGCCCGCGTAAGCATTGAGTCGAGTAATTCCGAACGCGTGATCGTGATACCACATCATTCGGGCGCTTTGTTGCATTGGCCAGTAGTATTCCGCCTGACCGGTCAACGCCGCGGGATTCAGCGTCTTGTTGTTGATATTGACGAAACTCCCGCCACCGCTTCCGTCCGGTGCAAACCAACTGAATGGACCGCCATCACTTATCCACGGAACGAAGCCGCCGTGCAAATGAGTAGCAATGCGGTTCTGTGCTCCGTCGGCTCCCATGATCGTCGTATCAACGGGAAGGATGTGCGTCGACGGAAGCTGATTGTTAAACGTCAGCTGGATGGGCACATTCTTTTGCGCAACGATAATGCCACCCAGGTGTTTCTGCGGTTGCCCGCCACCACCAAGTGGAACAGCCGGGTTGTATCCCCAGAATGTCGTCGGACCCAGCATGGGATGCACCTGGTCTGTAAACTGCCCGACATTCAAGGTGTAATGCGTGACGCCAGTGACGGGCGCCACGAAGGGATCCGGCGCCGCAACTGGTATGCCCCCAGGACCCACTCCGCGAAAAGCTGTCTTCCATAACGGAGTTGTTCCGGGAGTCGTTTGATAAAAAGCAAAGGCCGTTTCGGAGGCAAGAGTGCTGTAAAAAGCTACCCCCGCTCCGGCGGCCAGAGTGGTCTTCAGGAATTCACGTCTGGTTGTCATTGTAGTTCCTTCAGGAGACTTAATTGGCTCGAACGATTTCTGAAATTGGATCGAGATTTCCAGAGACGTTCGAGAATCAACCTGGGCTGGGACCCGAGGCCCTACGCCGGGATGTAATTCCGGTCACTAACTATGGATATGGGCACACTTTTAAGACTTCGCAGTCACAGTGGCTGTGCCTCGCGCTACACGTCGAGGTGCTTTGTGTCACTCCCAGTACCTTCAACATGCACAGAGGACCGTTGGGAGTGGTGCCGTGCTCAGCCGGCTTACAATTGACGGCTCTGCGCACGGGAGGGAAAATGCGCGGCGAAGCCAATCAAGCACCGGAGAACTAGAATGCGATACGACTTTTTGGTGGAAACCTACGGGACGGAACGTTTCAAGGTGCTTAGCGTGTGGAGCGAATTCCGCGACGGAGATTTACCCGTGCGGCCATGTGCAGGCGATCCACGGGGCCGCAGCGTGCGCGAACAAATGGTCCATCAATGTGTGAGCGAGAATCTCTGGTTTCTAAACATGCTGGGTATCGACGTGAGCGCGCCGCCGCTGCCCAGTACCGAAACGCGCATCGACTTCATCCGGCGTTACGCGGAAGACAGTGAAAAACGATTGTCCGCCTTGAAGGCCAAGGATGAAGAGTGGTGGGAATCCGAAACCAAATTCTTCGATGTGCAGCGCTCCCGCGTATGGGTGATGGTCCGGAGAATCGCGCACACCGCGCATCACCGCGGCCAGCAAATGGCCATCCTCCGCATGCTCGGCCGCGATTTGCACAGCAACTATGGCCCAACCGCCGACACCGGCGGCCTGATGCAAAACCGCGCGCCAACGATCTATGCGTACGATAACCTAGAAGCTTTGGTCGCCGGCGAGTCAGCCGGCGGCACGAAGCGGAAGCTTCCAGGCACCGACGGAAAACCAGTCACTGAACGCCCGGACTGAAAGTTATAAGTCGTAAGTGCTAAGTTTCGAGTAAAGACAGGAACCGAAAGGAAGATGAACCCTTTTTCGCTCGGGCAACACATTCGCTTCCCAAACTCGAGGCACCAACCCGATTCCTTTTCTTACTTACGACTTAGAACTGACAACTAACCACGGGTTTATTGCGGCTTGGTGATGACGCCGCAGGCGATCCGCGCAGGAGCGGCGCTGCCGGTGCCGCCGGCAACCGCATGAATCACGATCGCCGTGCCGCCATTGCTGAATACCGAGCTTGCGTCGTCACCCAGCGTCACGTTGGGAGCGACGGTGCTCGCGTGAGCCGTACCATCCGCGCCAACGATCAACGCAAAGTCGGGAATGTCCCCGGCAGGCAGCATCCCCTCGTGTCCCGCATGCCCGCCGCCAAAGTGCGGACCAGCCGATTTGAAATCCGGCGGCTCGCATTTCGCGACCTGATGAATGTGGAGCGAGTGTTCCCCGGGGGGAAGGTTCTTGATGTCCAGCGCGATCTTGACACCCTTGTCGGCGGGCGACAGCGTGGCGGTCCCCACACTCTGCCCTTGCACATTCTTAATGTCCACCGTGACGGGCTTCGTTGCCGAATGCGACTGCGCAAAAGTGGCGCCCGCCGCGAAAGCCAATAGCGCGGCGCAGAAAGTCACTTTCATGATGCTATTCTCCTCGTTGCTGAAATTTGCGAAGCTTCGGACTCTCCCGCGTAACACGCCCCGACACAATCTAGCGCAACTCCGCCGCTGAGAGTAACAACCTGTTTCCAAAGCAATACGTGCAACGCTTTTGCGTAACCGGGTCAGTTTGGATTTTTTGTTTCGCCTGCCTGCAGCCTGCCCGCAGCAGGCGGGCAAACAGGTGACACTACCCTGCGCCATCACGCGCCTTTGCGTGATGAATAAGTCAAAAATCGAAAGTGAACCACTCGCAAAAAAGACGGCCAATGGAACCTGGAAGCCATATCTGGCATCCTACCAACGCACGATACATAACGAGAGGATTCCTCCATGCGATTGAAAATTGTTTTTGGTTTTGCGGCCGCGCTGGTGATAGCGGCCTATTCGCCGGCGCAGGTAACCCATGGACAAAAACCAAATCTTCCCGCGCCCTTTGCATCCAAGTCCTCGGGTAACGGGCCTGCCGGCGAGAAGCCACCCGCCGGATTTCTCCCCACCGTGCCTGCCGGATTCAAAGTCAACGTCTATGAGAGCGGAGTCCGCAGGCCGCGCTGGCTCACGGTTGCGCCCAATGGAGACATTTTCCTTGCCGACACCACCGGACACGGCCAAGTCCTCGTCCTGCATAGCGGCAAAGACACCAGCGTTGCGCCCGAGCGCGAAGTCTTTGTGGACGGAATGAACCGTCCTTTCGGCATCGCCTTCCACGACGATTATGTCTACGTCGGCAACATGAACGAACTCGTGCGCTTCAAGTACGACCCAAAAACTTCAAGGCGTCTCGGCGAAAAAGAACATTTGCTCGACCTGCCGTCCGGCGGACACGATACGCGATCCGTGGCGATCGCACCTGACGGAAAACATCTGTACGTGTCTGTCGGCTCGAACTCCAACATCAACACCGGCGAAGCACCGATCCGTGCGGCGGTCACGATTTGCGATCTCGACGGAAAAAATACTCGGCAGTACTCCACTGGTTTGCGCAATCCTGTGGGCCTGGCGGTCGAGCCGGTCACCGGAAAAGTCTGGACCAGCGTCAACGAGCGCGACGAACTCGGCGACGACTTGCCGCCCGATTATTTCACTTCGCTGAAAGACGGCGGATTCTACGGCTGGCCCTACAGCTACATCGGCGGCAACGTGGACCCTCGCGTCGAGCAGCAGCATCCCGAACTGGTGAAGAGCGCGATTATTCCCGACGTGCTTCTCGGTGCGCACGTGGCCCCGCTGCAATTCGCGTTTTACAACGGCAAGCAATTCCCCGAGAAGTATTGGGGCGGTGCGTTCGTTTGCGAACACGGCTCCTGGAACCGCGCCACACGCTCGGGCTACCAAGTAGCCTTCGTCGCGTTCAAAGACGGCGAGGCATCAGCCGATCCCGTGCCCTTCCTAACCGGCTTTGTGCCAGACCCGACTCAGAGAGATGTTCTGGGCCGGCCCGTGGGAGTCACTGTCGCGCCTGACGGAGCCCTGCTCGTCTCCGACGATGGCGCTGGCGTCGTCTACCGCATCTCCGTCGCGAAGTAAAAAATGCAAAGCGAGTGGCGGACAATGCTCACGAGCGGCTGATCTACGGGCGAGCGTATCTCTGGATGATGGGCCACGTGACCGGGCCATCTTCGAACTTCACGCCTAAGCTATAGCGGTCGTCAGGTAGGCGGTGGCAGTAAACGACATTGGCACAAACTGGTTCCTCTTGCAGCGGAACTACCCATATCATGTCCCCGGTGCGCCAGGGGTGTTTAGAGAAAATGCGCGCGCCCGATGGGCTGATGTTATCGGTGTAGGTCCTTTCTTCTCTATCGCTTCCCGCATCCCAAGAATACGCGAGGCGGACTACGACGATGATCGGTAGACGCCCCTCTATTCTTCCCCTAAGTTTAGCACCCAGCAATTGTCGTTCGACGTTCAATTTCAGTGACCCTTTCCGGCATCGTGCAGCTGGAAATGTCTGTCTTGACTTTACGCGGGCGAGCAATTAATTCGGCGGCGTGCATAACAATCGGTGTGGTCCGGTGGTTGTTCACTCGAGCGGTAGCTGGAGCTGGAGCTGGAGCTGGGAAACCGTCTAACTAGGCTCACCCAGCATATTGGTACCATCCGTCCGCACTAATTTACAATCAAGTGATTACCCCAATATGCATTACAGCGATCCTAGTAAGGAATTAGCGGCGACAAGATTATTGGCTAAATTTCTACTGCCTCGTGCTTTGGCTTGCCGGTGCGGCTTTATTGGAGCGTCGAAAATCCGCTGAGGAGGTGCTCATCAGTTTCTCGCCTTCGACATTGGGTGCAATGCCTCGCGGAGCAAAATGATAATGGATTTCCCGTCGCGGCCAAGGAAGGAAAGCTCCAAATCACCGTAGTTGCCAATCTCGCCGCGAAACTCGCCAAACTGATTTGTCGTGGTATGGGCCATGTTTCCTCGGCCATCGGAAAGGGTGACTTGCACGCCGACGTCAACGATGCCGGGACGGGCGGGGTCGAGCAGTTGCCCCATAACGACGAGCCGATTGCCGTCCGTCTCGGCTTCGAGTTGAACATCAATCTGGTAATTCTCAGTCCGGTAAAGCATTTGCCGGATATGCATTCCAGCCGAGCGTGTTCCCGGCGGGGACGGTTGCGCGAAACTGTCGTATACCAAGTCGATTGCGTTGGGGGTCTTTTGCGGTGTTGCCGCCAGGACAGCTTTTGAAAATGGCGTCTCAACTACGGATTGTGGATAATTCCGCCGCCCCCCTAAGGTGTCGATGACTGCTCTCTGTTCGTCAAATACTGGGTTGCTCAAAAACATGCTGCATCCCTCGGTCTCAATTAGTTTCATCAACTGGGCAACTGCTCCCAAGCGCCTGCACCTGATGACAATGAATCCTCGCAGAACCGGCGCATTAGATAAGGAGAATTGGCATCACAGAAAGTATTCCAAGGATTGCTGCATTCCCGCTCCAGCAAACGCTGTAACCCGCGTGACCGAGTCCGCGCGCCAACTGCGGCTAACGACGAGTCCAACCTTCGATTGCAAGGCAGCACATTGGCGTTTGCTACGCAGCTGAACATCCAATATCGGCAAAATGCCTCCAAGACTCCTACTGTCCCTCATCCGGGGGCTGGTAAAGCAAGGGAATAGACGCCACGACGGCGGGCGGCAACGGTTTCAACTTTAGTTGCTCCGCCAGAAAGGCCAGACGATCGCGGCGCGCCTCGGCATTCAGCGCGTGCGGCGCATCGTAAAGCTGGAACTTTTTGGGCTCGCTGACAAGCGCGACATATTCGCGGTCACGTTCCGGCGTGAGGAATGGCAGGTCTTTGGATCCATATTGCAAAAAGACAAACGCTGGCGAGGCATGGGAAACATATATTCCGGGATCCAGCCACCGATATTTGGCCTCAAACGCATCGAGCTTTTCAGCACCGACCTTTTGCCGGAACTCTTGATACTCCTTCGATTTCATGTCCACTTCGTCCGAGAGCCCTCCGGCCATCAGCACAAATGCTTTGAACCGCTTGTCGATGCCGCTAAGGAACGCCCCAACCGTGGCATCGTAACTGTGGCCGACATAAGCCATGCGCTTCGGATCCACATCTTTGCGCACGAGCAACAAGTCGGCCCCGCGGCGCATGTCAATGATTTGTTGAATCAGTTCGGCGGGTTGCCGTTCGCTTAGAGGATCGTCATCTTTGACGTGTCCGGGCCGCGCGATCGGGCCATCCGTCAGCAGCGAAACGACTCCGCTCGCCGCCAGGGCTACCGCCTCGTCCAGAAACTCGCTGCGATTCCTCGCCGGCGAATTGGACCAATACCAATGGCCCCAAATCACCGCCGCGAAAGGGCCTTTGCCGTCAGGCACAACCAGATACGCAGGTACCCGGCCGCCCTTAGGGCTGGCGTAGGAAATATCCACGACTGAAACGCCGCCACGTTTCGTCGTTCCATTCTGGTGCACATCCAGCGGTGCACTTTGGTCGTAGTCGAACGCATGTTCCGCGTTCTGAGTCTTAGCCACGCACGCTGCAGCAGTCAGGAATAAGCCCAATATCAGAATTTTGTGCATGACTGCATTCTGCTTCCGCCAAGTTTCACGTTGCAAGTCAAGAATCGCAACCGGGCTGCGACAGTCATGGCTGATTGCAGGGGTGAGGCGCCGCTTAACGCGCCTCGAAATGGAAAATGTCCACGACGATATTGGTTTTGCGATTCAGCAAGACGATATGGCCGCCGATCAGGACGTGCTGGCAATCGGGCGGGGGAGGGGGGAGCCGCCGTTCCAGATCCACGGGACACGGCTGGAGCTGTTTCTGGAGCCCTGGCGGAAGTTCGCCGCGGCGCACAAGCTGTCTTTCCAGCCCTGGCGGCAGCCGGTCTTTCTTGGCGAGGCCTGGCGGAAGGTTGCTCTGATGTTCGCCATACCACCCGCGAATGTCGTTGTCACGGTCCCGGTAGTAGTGCTCGCCCTGGTCGTCGTCATCTCCGTGTTTGTTGTGGCCTTTCCCATGTCCCTTGCCCTGTGCGAATGCGGAGCTGGCAGTCAGCATCGCAAAACTGAGCCCAATGGCAAACATCCACTTTGTTGATTTCATTTTCCACTCCGATCTGAGCGCCACGAAAAAAGTGGGCCGGAGACATGCTACCTCCGGCCCTATCAATCGATGAAACTAAACGCGCACTACTAAGCGTTGGTTAAGGATTGAGCTTCGGCGAAGCTTTCTGAAGCTCGGCCGTCAGGATTCGTCCCGCCTGAGGCGCGCGCGCAGAAGACTCGCGAATGATCGAGCTTGCGGTGGCCTTTTTACCGTACAGGTCATGATTGGCGCCCTTGTCCGGCCGCAACGTGGAACCTTCCACCGCCACGCCGGCAAACACGCCGCGCGCGCGGGAATAAGTTAGGATCTCGGTGCGCATAAACGCGTCCGTGTCTGCCGCAGCCGTGCGACCTTTTGGTCCGCCAGCCACGGAGACGTCTGCGCCCAGCTTGACTTTGCTGTGCAATAGGCTGTTTGCGCCGCGATCGTTGATCACGAGGAAGACATAGTCTGTTGCCTCACCCCCGGCTTGCAGACCGAAGTTGCCACCCTCGAGCGCGTACATCGCCGGAGCGCCCCACGGTCCCCGGTAATTGCTGCCGGTGCGGCAAACCATGGCGCCCCGGCCATAGGTCGCACCCACAATAAACGCGGCCTTGAGCACGGACGGCATGACCACCACGCACCGCGCCTTACCGAGCAGGTTTGAAGGAATATCGTCCGGGATATTCAGGACTTCCTTCATCACCTTCGCGGAGTTCTGCAAACGGTCTTTTTCCGAGTACGTGTCTCCCACCAGCGAAGTTGGAATCAGAGCAACAATCCCAACCACCGCCCCTAACCACATGAATCTACGTTTCATCTCATGGCCCCCTTTTTTACAAGTCATGCTACAAGTCACGACGAGCCGGGACGAATCGCGACCCATGATCGAGCACACATCTAGTCTATTTGATGTGATTCACACTCCGTGGCCCAAAAAGCAGCCGATTGGGCGCATTCCAGTGTCCAGAATCGGACCTTTTCCTACGTTTGGCGCTAAGCCATTTAGATTCAGCCAGGTAGCGCCCAACAGTGATCCATAGATGAAGGTTCGTGAGGCGCACCAGGCCGGTACTAGGCCCGGTAATAGTTGCCGGGATTACTCCTTTCGCGTCTGTGACACCCCCCTACGGTTTTTTCGTAAGTGTTGATTCTAAAGGTGGTTAAAGTCATTTGTTTTCAATCACTTTTGCAAGTGTTGACGCTTGGTCGGTGAGCTGTGGCGCCGGACCTTGCAGAGTTTGAGGGGTGGAGTTGGATGCTGACGCGGGGAGGCCGATCTGGTGATCGGCGATTCCGGGCTGCGCGGCGGGTTGGGCTGGAGCTTTGTTCAAGTACTCCT
>Ga0126370_10000786_pt1 | contig 13685 bp, 13 predicted proteins | sample PanSoiMetaPlot_3_FD_92586 | JGI IMG/M metagenome (GOLD analysis project Ga0126370, IMG submission 92586) | Tropical forest soil microbial communities from Panama - MetaG Plot_3 | ecosystem: Environmental > Terrestrial > Soil > Tropical forest > Bulk soil | place: Panama | collected 2016-02-17 | reverse complement strand
CTCGATTGGCTGGCGAAGCAGAAGAACGGCGTTGAGTGGATCCTCAGCGTCCCGGGCGATTGCCCGTTCCTGCCGGATGATCTGGTTGAACGCCTGCACGAATCGCGACGCAAGATGGGAGTGGGCGTGCCACTGGCGTGCGCGCGCTCCGGCGAATGGCGTCACCCGGTGGTGGGTCTTTGGCCGCTGGCGCTGCGCGAGGATCTGCGCAAGGCGCTGGTTGATGAAGACCTGCGCAAGATCGAGATGTGGACCGCTCGGCATGGTGTCGCGATCGCTGACTGGCCGGATCAACCGATCGATCCCTTCTTCAATGTCAACACTCCGGACGATGCCGCGCACGCTGAGCGCATCGCGTTGCAGCATACCTAGATTTTGCTTCTTGACCGCCCGGCTGGTGGGTTCATATTTGTTGAAAGCTATCGGTCTGGGAGAGGAGCCAGTTAAATGAAGAGCTTCATCATGGCTTGCGTTGCCGCAATCGTTATCGCCGTCATCGGCGGTGTGGTGCTGAACAGCATCCAGGAGCCTGTCGACAAAGCTTACACGACGAGCGGCGTGCGCTTCGGCGCCTAAGAGCCACCGTCAGCCGATCAGAGCTGCGTAGGAGAGGAAGCCGACGCGGGCACCCGGTTCGACCGTCGTCACATCCTCGGGAAATTCCAGCAGTCCGTCGGTCTCCGTCAGCGACGTGAGAATGCCGGCGCCATCCTGCGGGTGCTTGAGCGCTTCGATCTCGCCATCGGGCGCCCGTTTAAGCGCCACACGAACGTATTCGCGGCGATCTTTCTTTTTCTTGTAAGCGAATGCCGCGCGCACTGGCAGCGGCACCAGTTTATCCGGTCGGGCGCCGGACAGGCGCCGCAACAATGGTTTCACGACACGCACGAATGTGACGAAGACCGCGACTGGATTTCCGGGCAGACCGACGAATGCTGCGCCTTGTCCTGATAGCGTCGGGATGACCCCAAGCGCTACCGGCCGGCCCGGCTTGATAGCGACACGCCAGAATACAAGCTTGCCGATGCGCTCGACTGCATCGCGTACGTAATCGGCCTCCCCTGTCGATACTCCCCCGGACGTAATAATGAGATCATGGCTGGCCGCCGCTTCGGTCAGCTTGCGTGACAGTTTTTCCGGGTCGTCGGCAAGAATTCCGAGGTCCGTCACAATTGCGCCGAGGCGTTCGAGAAGCTCCGTGAGCAGGAAGCGATTGGAGTCGTAGATCGCTGCACCAGCGCGGACCGACCCGGGTTCGACGACTTCGTCGCCGGTCGAAAAAATTGCAACCGTGAGCCGGCGCCGTACCAAGATTTCAGTAAGTCCAAGCGCCGCGGCGAGCGCGATGTGCTGTGCTTCAAGCACCGTGCCCGACGGCAGCACGATGGCTCCGGCGGGCACATCCTCGCCGGCGAGACGGCGGTTCGCCCCAAGCTTCAATCCTTTCGGTACCGTCACGCGGTCGCCTTCGACGGTAACATCCTCCTGCATGAAAACCGTGTCCGCGCCCTTGGGCATGGCCGCGCCGGTGAAAATACGGATGGCTGTTCCGGGCTTGATCGCGAGGTTTGCACGTGCACCCGCAGTCAGCCGTCCCGACACCGCAAGCTTCGTTTCCTTGTCCGCCTGTAGATCGGCGTGCTGCACCGCGTAGCCATCGACGGCGGAATTATCGAACGGTGGAAGGTCCACAGGCGCTTTGACATCCTGCGCGACAACACGACCGCGCGCGCCGTGCAACGGTACATGTTCGTTTTCGGCGACCGGCAAAATCCGCTCACGGATCAGCCGTTCCATGTCGTCGAGCCGCAGCAACGGGCCCGAGAAGGCGAAACAGTCGTCGGTAAGCTGAGCCATTACCGGCTCCTTGCGGCGGCCGTCGCTCGCGCCGCGCCGACCGGCACGGCGCGCGCCAGCAGCAGATCCGCGATCGCCTCAATGTCGTTGAGATCGATGACGGGTACCTTTGCCTGCGGCAGCGCTACATCCGAGGCGATTGCCACGACATGCGGGTCTTCGGGATGGATCAGCGATTTGCCGTTCGCCGCCCGATGAATTTCAAGCTTTGGAAAGGGATCGCGTTTGAATCCCTCGACCAAGACCAGATCGACGGGCGACATCTTCGCGACCAGGGCGCGCAAATCCCACTCGGGCTCCTCGCGCAGCTCGTGCAAAATGGCCCAGCGTTTTGCTGAGGAAATGATGACCTCTGTTGCACCGGCGGCGCGGTGAAAAAACGAATCCTTGCCCGGCTGATCCAGATCGAATCCGTGATGGGCGTGCTTGAGCGTCGAGACCTTAACCCCACGCGCGATAAGCCGCGGGATCAATTTCGTGATCAGCGTGGTTTTGCCCGAACCGCTCCAGCCTGCGAGACCGATAATGCGCATGGCCCCTTATAGCAAAACGCCCGGGTTTGAAGCCGGGCGTTATGCGTAAGGTGGATGGCTTCGCCTTATTCGGCTGGCTGAGCCCTTGCGCCTTTCGGCGTTCGCCTGAGCTCCTCTTCAAGCCATAGCCGGTGGTGTTCTTTGGCCCAGTTGACGTCCACGCTGCCTTCGCCCATCGCCTCGAAAGCGCCTTCCATGCCGATGGTGCCAATGTAGATATGCCCAAGCATGGCGGCGATGAACAGCATCGCGACCACTGCGTGGACAACCTGGGCGATCTGCATACCCTCGATCCCGGTCGCATAGAACGGAAATAGCAGCAGATAACCGGTCGCGGCCGAGGTTCCGCCACCAAGCACGACGATCCAGTAGATCATCTTCTGGCCGGCGTTGAACCTGTAGGCCGGCGGATGATCGTCTCCGACGATGCCGCCGCCGCGTTTGATCCATTCGGCGTCAACGCTGTTGGGAATATTGCCACCCACCCACATGAGGAAAATCAGCACAACACCGATTGTGAAGGGAAAGCTGAGATAGTTGTGCGCGTACTTCGCCAATTCGGACCAGGTCGTGAATGCCTCCGGACCGATGAGCGGCAAAAGCAGTGGTTTGCCGAAGGTGATGTTGAGGCCAGAAAGCGCCAGGATGATGAAGCAGCTCGCTGTCATCCAATGTACGAAGCGCTCAAAGCCGTTGAAGCGTTCGATCCGGCGGCCCGAGCGGCCACTTTTGATCATCACCATGCCGCGCACGAGATAAAAAATCACGATTAGCGCAAGTATCGCGAGCACGGCGATGGCGCCGATCCAGCGCAGGGTGACTTCATGGAAATGACGCCACTCACGTCCAGCGGGCTGTTCGAGCACGTACGACTTCACGTCCGGAATGGTGCCGCGCCCCTGAATTCTGTTCAATTCTTGAAGCAGCTGTTGCTCCTTCACGGACAAAGCGGTCGGATTGACCGGAGCGCCACTCTGCTGTGCGGACGCCGGCGCCGCCACGGCAATCAAAACCGCCAGTGCCAGGGCGCCAACAATGAGGCGGATTCTTTCAAAAGGCTTCGCCATGCCCATCCTCTCCTATTATTCCACGTTTCTTGTCGCCGGCCCGACGGCGCATGAACTCGTCGGCGCGCCGTCGGTATGATCGATCAGGTGGCAATCGTCTCGCGATAAGCCGTCTGCCACCCCCAGGCGCCTGAGCCGTAACCGCGCTTTGCCACCCGCTCCTTGTAGATCTGCGCGATGACATCGCCGTCGCCAGCAAGCAAAGATTTGGTCGAGCACATTTCCGCGCATAGCGGCAGCTTGCCCTCCGCCAGCCGGTTGGAGCCGTATTTTTCGAACTCTTCCTTGCTGAAGTCTAGTTCGGGGCCGCCGGCACAGTACGTGCACTTGTCCATCTTGCCGCGCGAACCGAAGTTGCCGACTTTTGGATACTGCGGAGCGCCGAACGGACAGGCGTAGAAGCAGTAACCGCAGCCAATGCACAGATCCTTGGAGTGCAGCACTACGGCGTCTGCAGTCGTGTAGAAGCAGTTCACAGGGCACACCGCCGCACAGGGCGCGTCGGTGCAATGCATGCATGCCATGGAGATCGAGCGCTCTCCCGGCTTGCCGTCATTGATCGTGACGACGCGCCGTCGGTTGATGCCCCACGGTACTTCGTGTTCGTTCTTACAGGCCGTGACGCAGGCGTTGCATTCAATGCAACGGTCGGCGTCACAGAGGAATTTCATTCGAGCCATGACATTTCCTCCTTACGCCGCCCTGATCTGGCAGAGGGTGGCTTTTGGTTCTTGCATTCCGGTCACCGGATCGTAGCCGTAGGTGGTGAGCGTATTCACGCTTTCACCCAGCACGATTGGATCGGCGTCCTTGGGATATTTGTTGCGTTGATCCTCGGTCATGAACCAGCCGGCGAAGTGGAACGGTGTCCACGTGACGCCTTTGCCAACGCGCTCGGTTACGAGAGCCTTCATCCGGCAGACCTTGCCGTTCGGCATCTCGGCGCCCGAGACCAGGACCCATCCACCATCCTTGATGCCGCGATCGGCGGCATCGGCGGGATTGATCTCGATGAACATGTCCTGCTGCAACTCAGCCAGCCATTTGTTCGACCGGGTCTCTTCACCGCCACCTTCGTATTCGACAATGCGACCGGACGAGAGGATCAGCGGGAATTGCTTGGCGATACCCTTTTCGACCGCCGCCTTCTGAACCGTGAAGCCGATGTTCGGCAGACGGAACTGCTTGGCGTCGGGCAACGTGGGATATTTCTGTACCAGTTCGACCCGCGGCGTGTAGATCGGCTCCCGATGGACCGGGATCGCATCCGGCAGACCGAAGGCATTCGCCCTCGCCTTGCCGTTCCCGTACGGGATGCACCCGTGTTCGATCGCGACGCGCTGGATGCCGCCGGACAGGTCGATGGACCATGACACCGCGTCGGGCGTGGCGGGGTTGATCTTGTTGATCACGGCGAGCTCCGCCTCGGTGAGATCCTTGTCCCATCCGAGCTTCTTGAGCACGCCGTAAGTGAACTCCGGGTAGCCGTCCTTGATTTCGGAGTCCTTCGAATAATAGCCGTTGCCGAGCAGACTCACCTTGCGGGTGCTGCCGTCCGGCAATTTCTCCTCGCGTTCGACCCCGAAGCGCGCGCGGAACGTGCCGCCGCCTTCCTTGATCGAGAGGTTCGTATTGTAGAGCAGCGGTGTGCCGGGATGGCGGATCGCCGGGGAGCCCCAGCATGGCCAGGGCAGACCATAGTAGTCCCCCTTGTTGGGGCCGGTCGTCGCCTTCTGCGTGCGCATGTCGAAATCGGCCTGATGAGCCATATGCGATTTGATGCGCTCCGGCGACTGGCCGCAGTAGCCGGTCGACCAGCCACCGCGGTTGATCTCGCGCAGGATATCTTCCGCCGACGGCAGGTTGCCGTTGACCTTGATGTTCCTGAACATCCTGTCGGCAAAGCCGAGTTTCTTGGCGAGAAGATACATGATCTCCAGGTCGTCCTTGGACTCGAAGATCGGCTTTACGATCTGCTCGCCCCATTGCATCGCACGATTGGAGGCGACGCGCGACCCATCGGTTTCGTAGCTGGTGGCAGCCGGCAACAGATACGTGCCGTTCTTGCGTTCAGCGAGCACGGCCCAGGTGGTCGGATGCGGGTCAGCAACAACCAGCAGATCCAGGCTCGCGATCGCTCGGGCCGCTTCGGGCATACGTGTGACGGTGTTGCCGCCGTGGCCCATCACGAACATGCATTTGATGTTGTCGGTCTGGGCAACCTGGTCTTTCGCCAGCAACGTTGCGTCATGCCAGCGCGTCGAGGGAATGCCCGGGGTATTCATCAACGCCGGCGTGTCGAAGCGGCTTTTCAGCCACTCGAAGTCTTCTTCCCACACACGGCTCCAGTGCCGCCACGCCGGCTCGGCGAGGCCGTAGTAGAGCGGCAAAGTCACGATATCGAGGCCGAGATCGGTCGCGCCCTGAACGTTGGTGTGACCGCGGAAAATATTGGCGCCCGTACCCGGAGCGCCGACGTTGCCTGTGGCGAGCAGCAGAATGCAGCTCGCGCGAACATTTGCGGTGCCGACCGTATGCTGCGTCTGACCCATCGCCCAGATGAGGCAGGACGGTCTTTCTTTCGCGAATTTTTCGGCGACGCGCTTGAGCTGCTCACCCGGCACACCGGAGATGCGCTCGACTTCCTCCGGCGTATACTTTTCGACCTCCTTGCGGATGTCATCCATGCCGTAGACGCGCTGCTCGATAAATTGCTTGTCTTCCCAGCCGTTCTTGAAGATATGCCAGAGCATTCCCCACAGCACCGGTATGTCCGTGCCCGGACGTATTCGCACATATTCGGTCGCGTGCGCACCCGTGCGTGTCATACGCGGATCGCAAACGATGAAATTGGCGCGGTTGAGCTCCTTGCCTTCGAGAAGATGCTGCAGAGACACCGGATGCGCTTCGGCGGGGTTGCCACCGAGGAATAACAGCGTCTTTGAATTGCGAATGTCGGTGTAGCTGTTGGTCATCGCACCGTAGCCCCAGGTATTGGCTACGCCCGCGACGGTGGTCGAGTGGCAGATACGCGCCTGGTGATCCGAGTTGTTGGTTCCCCAATATGCCGCGAATTTGCGATTAAGGTACGCACCCTCGTCTGTGAACTTGGCCGATCCCAGCCAGTAAACCGATTCGGCGCCGGATTTTTTCCGGATCTCGTTCATCTTGTCGCCGATCTCGTTTATGGCGGTATCCCATGAGATGCGCTGCCATTGGCCGTCCACCAGCTTCATGGGGTAACGCAGCCGGCGATCGCCATGCACGAGTTCGCGGGTCGCGGCACCCTTGGCGCAGTGCGAGCCGCGATTGATCGGGCTGTCCCAACCCGGCTCCTGACCGATCCATACTCCGTTCGACACTTCGGCCAGCACGGTGCAGCCGACCGAACAATGCGTGCAGATATTCTTCCGGATAGTGGCGCCGGCGACATTGGGGCCCGCAGCTTCCGCTTTCTGCACGCTCGCGAGCGGAAGCGAACCTATTGTTGCCAAGCCGCCGGCGACGAGACCGGAACGGCGCAAGAAGCTACGACGATCGAGACCAGCGGCCGATTGACGGCCGACCGTCGCCGCGAGATTACTGCGACGTATCTGTCGCTCTGTTCTTTTGATCAACACGGCTCGGCCTCCCTCAGCTTGGATATCGGTTGACCTTGTAGAAGGTCTGTACGTCGGTGGAATTCGCCTGGTAACGGGCCTTCTTCTTGTCTGCGTCGGATTCCGACGCAGCGGCCTCGGTGGCGAGCGGAGCAGCCGCAGTCACGGCCAGACCCGCTCCCGCGCCCATCGCGCGCAGGAAGTCGCGACGGCCCACTTTTGATTTCTTGTCCTGTTCTTTCATCGCCGTTCCCTCCTTGATTTCTTCTATGGCGCCTTCGTCTGCCTCAGGCCGGCATGTCGAAAGCTTCCGTTTCAATCTCGATAAAGACACGGCCGAGTGTTCCCAGCCGTCTGTAGAAATCCGCAGCCGCTGCGCTTTCCAGATCGCTGAAGAGGCGGCCGATCCAGGGCGCCATGTGTTTCTCGAAGATCAAGCGGTCGGAATCGGGCGGCGCCGGCAGCCGGCCGCCCACCAGGCCGGACATGATCTCACATAGAATGCCGGCGTGGTCTTCTGGTTCGGCTATGCCTTCAGCGCGCGCGATCCCGATGCGTGCGAGATCTTCGCGCAGGCGCGCCAGCGGACGTTCCAGCAGGAAGCCCGTAAGGTAATACGATCCATATGGCATGAGTTCGCCGCGGCCGAGCCCGATAAACAGGTCGAAATACTCGCGCTCGACTTTCTCGACCGTGGTGCGTTCGGCGGCTTCGGCGAGCGAGGCATGTGCGAGGCCGAGCGGCGAAGCATCGCTGCGGAGGGCGGCAAGTTTGGACAAAAGCGCCGCATCGGGCGCCCGCGTCAGCAGGGTGGCTAGGAGTGCATATTCGCTGGCCCTGGCAACGTCGACGTCGTCGATATCGCCTGCTCTTGCGCCATACAGATCTGGCCGAAGGACCGCTCGATCAACACCGGTTGCAGTTTCAACTGAAACTACACGCTCGGCCGGAACACGAATCCAGTTGGAAACGGAGGGCTGCGAGATACCTATTTGACGGGCAAGCTCGCTCACACCACCAGCGGCGCGGATCGCTTCGGATAAACCGGGGTCTCTCATTGAAGTTTCTTGTTTCAAATTATGACAATGAAAGCGTAATGGCCCACTGGAAGGCGGGTCAATAGCTTGAGGCTATAACTAAGGAACAATCCTGCGCGAGCTTCATTCCGGCAGCGCGCCGCCGTGCCTTCGAATTGCGCTCCGCTCTGCCCGGTCTTGAGGTACCTCATTGTGCACTGCAGCAACCTCTGTTGATTTTGCCGAAGCGCTCCCGACCTGCTGTTCAGTAGCCAATTTCTCGGCGCCGGTCCGGCCTACCTCCTCAGAAATGGCTGCCGGAGTAACAGAAGTCCGCTCAGACTCGCTTTCGGCCTTCTCTGGCGTGGAGTCGCCAAACAACTCGGACACCATGCGCTTCACATCAATGCCCGGATCCAGATCACCAAAACCTGGCGCCGCTGCCGCTCCTGCAACATTGTTCCAATAGTTCTCGTTCAAGCCCACGAAGTCGCGGATCGCAGGATCGGCCGCCCAGACGCGGCGAAGGGCCGCATGTCGCAGGGCACTCGGTACGCCGGGCTGCATAAACGCCGTGATGTCCGTGCCGGCACCAATCGATTCGATCGGCGGAAGGCTGCTGACATCAAATTCCTTGGCCGCAGGTCCTGCCGATATTTGCGAACCCGGTCCGGGCTGCTCGTCCAACAGATTGAAGGTTTGCGTTGGATCGGTTTTCTTCGAGTGTGCAGTTTCGTCAGCGGCCTCGCGCTTGCGCCGCGACCACCGGCTGATGAAATTTTCTTCGTCGTTCACTTGCGATCTCCGCCCGCCAGCGGTCCTCGGCGCGCCAATGCCTCGGGATTGGCACGGTCACGCTTGCGCTTAACGAACTCCTGCTCAACATGGTGCTCGGCTACAAAAACCGCAATCGATTCCTGCATCGATTTCGGCATCGCCACACCTTCAACAACATTACCTCCGGCTTCGGTCATTGCCTCGCCCTCGGCCGGATCCGCCGTGACCAACGCCAATTCATAAGGTGGATCACGTTCGACGGGGCGCAGGACGATCCACAGCAGGGGCGCTTCCGTGTTCAGGTTGTCACGATAGTTCGCCGTTTCTGTCCGATACAGTTCCACATCTGCCGCGCCGACATAAAAAGTTGCACGCTCTCCGTCATCGGAGAGCTTGGTCCATGGCGACGCGTCCGGAACGCCGGTCAGCACGCCGATCGGACGCCAGTGGAAGTCAATCCACTGGCTGGCGCTCTTGCTGCGCTCGACCAGAACCCCGACGGGAATGGTCGCAAGCGGGGTCGCGCTCAACTGACTGCCTCCAGACGCTGCACCGGTAGCCCGGTCAGCAGGTTCTGCGGTTTCATGCGAATGGTCCTGTCGGGCGTCATCGCCAGGATCAGGTAGACGGGCTCGCCCCTGACTTTATCAAGCATGACCAGAGGGTCACGGAAGTTCAGCCGAAACAACCCGACTACACGCGCCAGAGTGGCATCGTCGATGTCCTGACCGTGCCAAAGCATGTCGCCGATCGCGGTCGCGTCGGTGTCGAGCCCAACATACCAAGTAAGATCGACGTCGCGCAGTTCCTGCAAAGGCTCGATGCTTACGTCAACACCGACCACATGCGCGATCCAGCGTTCCATTGCTTTTGCCAGCGCGTCGAGCCCTTCGCGCCCGGCGGTCAGATCGAGCGCCATATCGAACCGGTCGCTGCGTTCCCAATAGCTACCGGCATTGTCGCCGTTGATAACATCGATATTAGCCTCGGCGGGAATGCCAAGCATTGAAACCAGCGGCGTTACCGACCCGGGATTGCTGCCGCCCACCGTTTCTTCGTCGGCTGCGAGCAACGAACCTTCATGCAACGTGACACGCTGGGTACGGAAAAATAGTTCAGCGGCACGCAGCACGCGCGGATCCTGCACGTCATCAAGCGCATTGCGCAGAATGACGTGCATCAGTTGATTCACGAACAATGGTGGTACGTTGCCAACGCCGTTCCGTACCAGTGCACCGAATGCAGCTTCAAGCGTTTCATGCCGCAGCAGGTGATCGCGAAAATCGATCAGAAGCCGCCAGTTTTCGCGCGCATCCGGGTCAGCGATCGACGCGATGTCCGAAGTTGAGACAAGCAGACGTGGGTTGGCCAGCAGGCGCGCATGCAAGGTCTTCTCAGCCGCACACGCATCCGGCGGCGGCAGCAACTCCGGACGCGCAAGATAAAGTTTCAAGAACTCATCGGTCAGGTGTAGTCCACCCTCTCGACCACGATCGAGAAGATGATGACCGCTGGAAATCCAGAAATCGTTCATTTGCGTTCGCGTCCGGCCATCGAGATCAAATCGACAGCTTCGCCCGGTTGCTCGTCCTCGCCGTCGACCTCCAGAAAGGAGAAGGCACGTAAGGGTTTTGGTCCATTGCGCGGACGAAGGGCACGAAACGATTCCCTCACTGCGCCTTTTTCAAACGACCGATGAACGGCGATCAGTGTGTCCAGCGGCTGATCGCAAAGTGACTCCGAAAAAGTGATCTCCTCCTCCGCCGCCGCAGTCGCATCATCGACAGTAGGGGCACCGAAATGTGTCATCAGCTGCCTCGCCAACGACTCGATGACGACGCGCCGATCTTCTTCGCTGGCTTCGACGATCTGTACCAGCGTCGACCATCCGAGGCTCGACACGCCAAGGAAGCCACTGCGAAACGCAGTACGAATCTTACCCTGGAGCGAAGCCGTATCACGATTCCAGAACACAAAAGCACCGGACACAGCCCACTCGCCCGGCTCAGCTGCCGTTTCGAACACGAATGTGTCGGAGGCATCAAGCCTTATCGTGCGAAGAAGCTTCAACTGCGCGGTCCTCTGGTTGCGGCATCGAACCAAGCCGGTTCGCCGAGGCGCGGCAGGAGTTTTTTCTTCGACACTTCAACCTTCCCCATGCGGCGGATCAACAGGTCACCATCTTCATCGATATCGCGTCGAATACCCTGTTCCGGGGACATCCTTTCCAGATAGCTTTTTGCGACGGCGCCGAACCCACTTTCCCGCCACAAGTCGAATGTGCGCATAAAATTTCGCGCGAAGCTTTCTAGAAGTTGGGTCGACATAGTGTCGGTGAAACCTTCTTCCTCGAGCGCTGTAACGAATGGATTCAATCCTGGCTCATTCCCGGTCACGGACACCGTGCGTATCATGCCGCCGAAAACCAGCCAGGCTGGCACCTCACCCTCGGAAGCTTTGCGCGGCCAAGCCAAGCGCCCTCCGCCGACAAGGCCCCGATTGACCAACAGTGAATCCGGCCACTCGATCGTGACGGAGGTGCTTGGCTGCGCAAGGGCAACGAGCGCGTCCGCAAGAGCGGCCATCCCGGCATAGAAAACACGCCGCGCTTGCATCAAGGGCTCGTCCGGCTCCACCACCACGGCAAATTCGGCCAGATCGAAGCGGCCGACATAAACCAGCGTGCCGGCGCCGCGTTCGGGGGCTATCGAGGTTGCATGCGTGAACGCGTCGCCGACCTCGCGCAAGCGCACAGCCGAGAATGGCGGGGGCAACGTCAGTTCGGACGCAGAAGCCGTTCGCGATCGGGCCGTCTCCAGCGGCATGTTCCGCGCTCTACCTTTCTTGTTTGAATACATATAACTATAGCGGTGAAGGTCCCCAGACCAGTCCCGTGGTGCTGGGGGGCCGCTGCGAAGGCCATCGATTGTGGCCATTTGCCGCGAACTTGTGGGACAAACAAAAAGGTTAATGAACCGATGGCCGAACGGCCGCGCACAATCCTGATCTGTTCGTGCGAGAACACCATGCCGCTTGATGGTGAAGCGGTACGCCGTGCCTGTCGCGACGCGGAGGTGATCGAAGGACGGCAATTCTGCCGCGCCGAACTTGAACGGTTCCGCAAGGCAGCCGCCGGCGCGGAAACGCTTGTCGTTGCCTGCACCCAGGAAGCGCCGCTCTTCAGCGAGGTCGCCGATGAGACCGAAAGCAGCGCGCCGCTCTCGTTCGTAAATATACGCGAGACAGCCGGATGGTCAGACGACGCTGCCAAAGCCGGACCGAAAATGGCGGCGTTAATTGCCGCAGGAACTGAGCTAGCGCCGGATATTCCCTTTGTCCCACTGACAAGCGAGGGGATCACACTGCTTTACGGCCGGGACGAGCAAGTTATCGAAGCGGCGAACCTGCTCAAAGACCAACTCGACATCACCGTTCTGATCAGACCAGACGCCAACCTCGCGCCACCACGCGTAACCGAGTTTCCAATCGTGAAAGGCACGATCCGCGCCGCCAAAGGTTATCTTGGCGCTTTTGAGATCACTGTCGACGATTACGCAACACCCAGTCCTTCCTCACGCGCAGGCCTCGAGTTCGGGCATGGCCGCAATGGCGCAATATCCCGCTGCGATATTTTTATCGATCTGTCGGGCGGTCCATCGCTTTTTCCGGCTGGCGATCTTCGCGATGGCTATCTGCGAGCCGACCCGGGCGATCCTGCAGCGATTTTGCGTGTCGTATTAAAGGCACGCGACCTCACCGGCAGTTTTGACAAGCCGCGCTATGTAACCTTCAGCGAAGATCTGTGCGCACACTCGCGTTCCAGAATTGTTGGCTGCCGCCGCTGTCTAGATCTTTGTCCGACCGGTGCAATCGCCCCTGCCGGTGATCACGTCGCCATCGATGCTCATATCTGCGCCGGCTGCGGTCAATGTGCCGCGGCCTGTCCGACGGGCGCCGCCAGTTATGCCTTGCCACCATCCGACGCATTGTTGCGCAAGCTTCGTGTGCTGCTCGGCACCTATCGCGAGGCCGGTGGCAAACATGCTGTCGTGATGTTCCACGATGCCGAACATGGCCAGGGATTGATCGACGCATTGGCCCGGCATGGGCCCGGGCTACCGGCGAATGTGCTGCCGGTGGAGGTTAACGAGGTCACGCAGATCGGCCTTGAATCCGTCGCGGCGGCGCATGCCTATGGCGCCTCAGCCGTACGTTTTCTCATTCGGGCGAGGGCAAGGCACGATATTGCCGGTTTGAATAAAACAATCGCACTGGCGCAACCGATTTTGGCCAAGCTCGGCTTCGACGGTACACGTGTCGAAGCGATCGAGACGGACGATCCTGATGCGCTCGGTGATGCCTTGCGTGGGATTGCTCCGTTGGAAGGTACGGCAAAGAACGCAACCTTTTTGCCGACGGGGGGCAAACGCGAATTGATGCGTCTCTCTCTGCGCGAGCTACACGCGGCCGCCCCGACACCGATCGACATCGTGGCACTTCCGGAAGGTGCGCCATTTGGCACAATCGAGGTTCGCGTGGAAGGTTGCACACTGTGCCTGTCCTGCGTGTCGGCGTGCCCTACCGGCGCGTTGTCCGATGACCCCGAGCGGCCAGTGCTGCGATTTGCCGAAGACGCCTGCGTACAGTGCGGTTTGTGCAAGGCGACGTGTCCCGAAAAAGTGATAAGTCTAAAGCCGCAAATCGACTTTCGTGCCGCCACGGCTCTTGGCCGCATCATCAAACAGGAAGAGCCTGCCGAGTGCATTCGTTGCGGCAAGCCTTTCGGCGTTAAGAGCTCGGTCGAGCGCGTCATCGCAAAGCTCGAAGGCAAGCATT
>Ga0126370_10000785_pt1 | contig 13688 bp, 10 predicted proteins | sample PanSoiMetaPlot_3_FD_92586 | JGI IMG/M metagenome (GOLD analysis project Ga0126370, IMG submission 92586) | Tropical forest soil microbial communities from Panama - MetaG Plot_3 | ecosystem: Environmental > Terrestrial > Soil > Tropical forest > Bulk soil | place: Panama | collected 2016-02-17 | reverse complement strand
CGTCCCCGTTCACGACGCCTGTGTTTTTCAGCACGTCGCTCGTGATGCTGACACTGCTTGCGACCAGCATCCGCCTTGAAGACTACAAACCGGCCAAGGACGTGATGGTGTTTCTTCTTGGCCCAGCGACCGTCGCGCTGGCCGTCCCGCTCCACAAAAACTGGCGCACGTTGGTCGAAAACGCGCTCCCTGCCCTGTTCGGCCTGGCAGCGGGCTCGCTCTCCACCCTGATCGCCGCGGCCAGCCTGGCGAAGCTCTTTGAATTGTCGCCCGTCGTAGTCGCTTCGATCGCCATCAAGTCGGTGACCACTCCGATCGCGGTCGAGCTTGCGCCGATCGTTCGCGGCGATCCGACGCTGACTGTGGGTTTCGTCGTTGCGACCGGGCTGATCGGAGCCACGCTCGGACCTTGGCTGATGAACGTCGTCGGCATTCGCGCTCCGCTGGCCCGGGGCCTCGCCCTGGGAACGATTTCGATGGCCATGGGAACGGCAGAGGCCCTTCATGAAGGAGAGTTGCAAGGCGCCGTCGCCGGGGGCGCGATGAGCCTGGCGGCAGTGTTCACCTCGCTCGCCGGCCCGTTCGCGCTTTCGCTCGTCTTGTAGTGGAAGCGGCTACGATGGCGGTGCGACACGATTCCTGCCGGCCTGCTTTGCAGCGTAGAGCAGCTTGTCGGCGGCCGCGATCAACTCTTCCACTGTCGCGTACCGCTCCGTTTCGCTCACGGTCGCGACACCAACAGAGATAGTGATCCGGATCGTCTGCTTGCGGCCGTTTTCGTCTTTAAACGAGAAGTCCGCCTGTTCCACGCGCGCGCGGATCCGTTCGGCAAAGAGCCGTGCATTGCCGCTGTCGATCTCGCGCAGCAGAACGGCGAACTCCTCGCCGCCGTAGCGGCAGACGCCGTCTTCCGGCCGCGTGATCCGCCTGACGAGTTTGCCCAGCTGGCTCAGGACTGCGTCACCGGCGACGTGCCCCCAGCGATCGTTGATCTGCTTGAAGTGATCGATGTCGAACATGCACAGCGACAAGGTCACCTTGTGTCGCACGCAGTACGCGAACTCGACGGAGAGGCGCTCGAGGAGGAACTTCCTGTTGAGCAGCCCGGTGAGGTCGTCGCGGGTAGCCGATTCGTACAGCTGTTTCTGGAACTGCTCTTCGATCTGGTCCTGATAGGTCAGCTTGAGGATGGTGCTCGACCCCAGAAGCACGCGGTCTCCGTCATGGAGCTCGACCCTGGTCACCCTCTCGCCTTCCAAGTAAGTGCCGTTTTTGGAACCCAGGTCCTCAATCCAGACGGTGTCGTCCGCCATGGTCTCGAACCGTGCGTGGCGTCGGCTGATCGCGTCGTCGTTGATCATGATGTCCGCTTCGCCGCTGCGCCCGACCACCATCTCGGGCTTCGAGAGCCTGAACATCTTGCCAATCGCTTTGCCGCTGATCACCAAGAGGCACGCGCCCGCGCCTGCCCCGGACTTCGACTTCGGAACAACTCCGGGGACGGTGGTATCTTCCGGCTGCTGGGTCATGTCTTTTGCTGGGGCGTCGCCGAGTCAGAGTAGGCAGTGCTTAAGCACATTATCACACAGACATCGATCATTACCCTTAACTGAGCCCTCGGTTAAGCGAGCCGCCCCGGTAAATTTGACCGTCTTCACTGGTCGAAAGCACAGACCACTCACATGCGATATGCGCTGTGGGTGTCCCCGAAGTCTTTCGGCTCAACGGCGAGCGGGTCCCCGCGGGAGACGAGCTGGGCAGCGAGCTCGGTCTCACCTCAGCAAGGTGGCAGGTGATGGGAGCGATCGCCGATTCGCCGCTCACCCGTCGCGCAGATCGCCCGCCGGATGGGACTGACGCGGCTGAGCGTTCGCTGCACCGTGGACCTGCTCGCGGTACAAACGACGGGCTACGCTGCGCCCGTCACCGCGTGACGTATGGTCTCGCGCAGGCCGCGTATCCGGAACGAGAGGATCAGCGTGAGGATCCCGAAGATCAGCGCGTACGCGCCGATCAAATAGACCAGCGAAAGCTCGCCGGGGCCGGGGCGCGCGATCAGAAGGACGCCGAAAACGATCGAGACGATGCCGGCAAAGATCAGCAACCACTCGTGCTGGATCAGCTTGCGAAGGCGCACCGCCGTCGCAAGCTCAAACAGGCCGGTGAGGATCGACCAGGCGGCGACGAATGAGAGCAACACAAGCGCGGTGGTACTGGGCGAGCGGTACGTCAGCACGCCCAGAAGGATCCCGAGCACGCCTTCGAGGACGACCAGCCACCAAAGGTCCAGCAGCCGGCGCATCCTGATGCCCTCGACTACGGCGAAGATGCCATCGACGAAGACGTAAACTCCAAAGACGAGCACCAGCGCCGCAAGGGTGACGCTGGGCCAAACAAACGCTGCCAAGCCAAAGAGGATGCCGGCGACGCCGCGCAGCGCCAGCACCCACCAATTCCGAGCGAGATCGGTTAACATGGGTGGCTCCTCCAGCGACCGCGACCCCCTATGCCACGCACGCTGGGCGGAGTAAAGCGATTAAACTCGCGCAGGCCGAGGCTGTACAGTGCGCGACGCATTAATTCGCGCTCACCGATCGCCTGTCAGATGGGCCTGACGCGGCAGAGCGTTCGCCGCACCGCGGATCGGCTCAAGGCAGAGAAGGCCGTTGCGCGCGTGCAGACCGCTTGAAATCTAAAGCGGAACCCGGCCGGAAGAAGTCCTTCTGATTGTCACGAGTCATTTAATAAAGCAGCGACAATAAGAAGAGTGCGAACGCGATTTAGCTTGCATAACGGCGAGTGCAGTCATAAGCGCGCGAGAGGGGCGGGCGAATAGCTCGGGGGTTGAGAATGAAAAAGCCACTGATAGCAGCGGCACTCTTGTTTTGCGCTTGCGGTGGAAACAACTCGCACGACCTTCCCGTCGACGGTGGACCTGACGGCGGGCATGACGGTAGCATCGACGGCGGGACGGATGGTGGCATCGATGGTGGGCTGGATGGTGGCGTCGATGGCGGGACGGACGGAGGGGTTCATGAATCCGTCGCTACTTTCAGTCTGACTCCCAATCCTGCAACCCATGGTTTCGGCGGCGCCGGCGAAGAAGCAACCATCTGTTGCACGAGCTCAACGATCATCAATTGTCAAACGGAGCAAAGCGAAGGCGTTTTTTCTCCCGCCCGTCGGCTGGTCGTGCTGTCCCTTGGAACAGGACTCGTCTCGGTCGACATCTTCAGGGATGCCGATTGTCGAACGTTCGATCGAACCCTGTCGGCGGTACTAAGCTTCCCGCAGTCGGACCTCTGGGGAGTCAATGTTGATTTCACTCCTCCGCTGCGCGTCGGTACGCAGTTGTCTCTGAAATGGACCGCGGGTTACTGCGATCAGACCGCGTGTATTAACTACACTCTGGGATCAACTCCAGGAGGGTGTTGGCCAGAGTATTACGGTGATGGTGGTTTCTTCCCATCGGGAGCGAGTTGTCCGTAACCACGCCTTGACGGTTGCGGTCGCCCGCTATTAGTGCTCGCTGAGTCGAGGCGAAGAACGGCTTGCTCTTGAAGCTCACGGCTGGTACCAGATCGGAGAGCTCCAGGCCCGGTTCTGGATGACCATCTGGAATGAACCATCGCTGCAGGTGGCCGGTCGCTGCTCTGGCGGGATCTTGTTGCAATCGAACTGATAGACGCTGCAGGTCGGGTTCTCTAGAAGACGGACGTAGTAGAAAGCTCGCTGCGCTGGGTCGAAATCAGGATCCTGCCAGACTGCGCAGAGCAAATCGCTTCCGGGCCCACTCGTTTCACAGGTCGATGTGTCTACCGTCGCGCCGTTATTGGGATCGCCGGCGACCTCGTACACCTTCTCGAAGCTCCGGCCCGAAGCAGGATCGATCCACCCTTTGATAATCTGTGCATGTTGCAATTGCGTCCCGGGATGATCGTCGGTTCCCGGATCCTTGAGTGCGGCGACGAGAAACTTTGGAGAAGTGGCGTTTGCATCAATCGGCGGAAGGTCGCCGCCCATCGGAACCCCCTTCCGGTAGGCGGTGCTGATTAAGTCCGCCTGGTCGCACAGATCGGCCGGGTAGCCCCAACTTCCGAAAAATCGCATCTTCGGCCGCGTCCCGCTGGTGCCGTAAGTCTCGCGCCGGCGAAGCGCATCGAAGATCGCGTCTCGGCTGTTCTCCGCGGCCCAAACCGCCACCAGGCCTCCGCCATTGTTGTACGCCTCGCCGCCGGTGGTGCTTAGCCTCAGCTCCGGCGAGCCGTCGATTCGACCCTTGTGTCCTTGGTAGGCGAACTCATCGGTGTCGCCGGGAGTTCCGTTGTGCGTGTCGGTGTCGCTGATGATTCCCAGCTTCAGTGGATTCACGCCAATCTGCCCTTCCACCTGGATTCCGCGCCGAAGAGCGTTCCGTACGAAGTTTGCCGGCGAGCACTGAGCAGCAGCGGGATTCATCACACAATCAACAGGGAACTTTTGATAAAAATTACAGAGCGGATCGTTTGTCTCGACACCGATTTTGCACTCGGAGTTGCCCTTTGCCTGGTGAATCTCTGCCAGCGGCTCCATTGCCGCGCGGGTGCTGGCTTCGTCGGGAGTGATGGTGTCTGGAATGTTGAACATCCGGCCATCGCTGTAGTTTGGATTGTGAGGAATGGAAATCACATCGCAGCCGGTGCCCGCGTCCAGACAAACGGCTTGCAGTGCATCCCACAAGCCTTGAGGGGTTGTCTCGTCTCGCGAGCTGATGGCGAGCTCGGGAACTTGTTCGTTCCGGAAGATCACATTGCGATGCCACCAATGGCCGCTCACCGCCCCCGTCCACTCGTACGAAATGAGAGCGTTAAACGATCAGTCCCGCGACGGATCGTTCGCCGCTTGAGCATCAATTTGCTCGTGCGCCCAAGCGTCTCTGGACGGATTCTCTCCAGTGAACATTCCAGGCGGGTACTCCCCGAAGTACTCCGAATGGTCGGTCACCGCTGCGAAGTCGAGCGGTCTCGCCAATTGAGCCGTTCGCGGCGGGTGTCCAGAAGGAGACGCCAGCGTCGCGGGCGCACCCTGCGCAAAATCATACGCGCCGAAAGGATCGGTACGCGTTCCATATCCAAACGCGTCGAAGGAATACGAGGTATGCACGTGCATATCGCCGAAATACAGATTGCGTCCCGAGCTGAAGCGGGTGCACTGGGTGTTTTGACGCGAAGGTCTTGCTCTGAGCTGAGGCGGCAACTGGGCCGTGGCCGTCGGGGTTCGGCTGCAACTCGTGCCCAGAATCAAGGAGGCGAGGACTGCCACCGTCCTGCCTGTTGCGAGCACCATTGCGTTCCTCCAAGAGCGCGACAGTGGAGCATACCCCTGCCAGCCGAGCAACTGCCTCCCAACCCGCGCGTGCGCGCGAGGTTAAGCGCGGACCGTTCCAGCTCCCCGGGCGCCAAGCGGCTGCTCTTCTCAATTCAGCGATCAGGTTCCTGGCCGTGCTCTCATCGATCTCCGTCTTCGGACTCAGATAGACTTCAAATACTCCACCAGCGTCCCCTTTTCCTGCTCGCTCAAGGCGAGATTAAGTACTTTGTCGTAGTGTTCAATCACATCCCGCAATGCCGCGAAACGACCGTCGTGATAAAAGCCGCCCTTGGCGTGGCTCCACAGCCCACCGAGCGGCGCCGTGCGATACATGTGGGTCGGTGAGCGATCTGCTTGGAAAGCATCCACGCCGATTTCGCTTGGGGAATGAAGGTTGTTTCCAGGCTCCGTGAAAAGCGGTGGCACATGGCAACCCGAACATTTCCCCTTGCCATTGAAGAGTTCCTTGCCGCGCTCTGCCGCCGCTTTGTCAAAGCTCCCCTCGCGAGGCTTCGGACTCGGAATTGCCAACTGGTAGAAATGAAGAGCTGCCAGCTTTGACGTCACCTGATCCGGTACGCCGCGAGTGTTGAAAGAGCCACTCTTCGCCGATACCGGATATTGTTCTCGATTGCTGAGCCTGGCATCGAAGAACGTGCCAGAGCCATGCATTTCGGTCACGGCAACAAATGCATTCCAGTAGGTGACGGAGCCGAACCCCGTCCAGGTGTGCAGGTTGACGCCGGCCAATCCAAATGCTGGCGGAATCAAAGTGCAGGCTCGCTTGCCGTCGGGACGGAGAGCTTTCCCATCCTTGTCCAGTTCGGCGTCAAAACAACCCGGACCCCAACTCGCAAACACTTTCTTGACCGTCTCGTTACTCGCGCCCAGCAGGTCTGTGAAAGGCTTCAGGTTGGGTGCGAGGGAAACGATAGCGCCAACGTTGAGATCGCGGTTGGCCCACCCATCCAGTCTTTTACCAATTCCTGGAGAAAATGAATCATCAACGGTGGAGTGGCAGAAGGCACATTGAATGCCCATCGAGCGAAGCTTTCCGCTCTTGTCAAAGAGTCCCTTCACCCCGACCACCGAATTGAGCTTCAGCAATGCCAGCGTCGTTGCCGGATCATCGAGGTTGACCTTCCCCCCTTTGATCTGCTGTTTTAACGAATCGGGCAAGGCGTCCGCGTCCACCTTCAGACCAACCGAAAGCGCGGTCTTGGGGCTCACCCCGGCGCCAACGCCGCCGTTCTTCTCGCCGGCAATCGCCGTGTGCAGCTGCAGGGCATCACCCCAGAAAGCCTCGCTGCCAAAAGTGTCATCGCGGAAAATGCGCCTTCCGCTCTCGATCATCTGTCGCGCGTGCGCGTCGGTCGCCGCATCCAACGCAGAGCTCTTATGTGCTTGGGTCTGTGCTCCGACCTGCCGTTGACTCCCGAGCGCGGTGCAAAGGAGAACGCAACCGAGCAGGGACTTGAAAGCCAGACTTCTCTTCATCGCAAACCCTCCCGTCGTTTTGGCGCGCTGCGGTTATCAGTTCCGCCAGGGGGAGTCTGTTACGTCGGTAACACCGGCGATGCTTTTGCCGGCGAAGCGAGCCGAGGTTTGTTCACTACCGTGAAGAGTAGTCTGCCAGCCCCTTAACTTGGAGCATCAGGTGTCCGTGGTTCGAGTATTGAATCAGTCCCTGACGGCGAAGGAAGTTCAGCCCGGTCGAAACCCGTTCTCGACGCGCAGCCACCATGTGCGCAATCTCTTCCTGCGTGAGGTAGGTCGGAATCTCCGCCCACAACCCAGACTGCTTTCCAATATTTGTGGCCAGTTTCAGCAGCACCTTGGCGAGACGATGAAGCGTATCGTCAATCGCCAGAGCGACGATTTGGACATAGGCTTCGTTCAGCGCGCGGCAGAAAACATCTATCAATTGCACCAGCAACTGGGGTTGGTGGCGCAAGACTTCCATGACCTCCAAGAATGGAACTGGAACGGCGTCCGTTTGTTCAAGCGCTACAGCTCGATCGGGGCGGGTAAGCTCATACGCGCAGAGCTCCCCCACCACGTCACCGCTCTTGCGAACGTCATAGGTGATCTCGTGACCATCCCGAGTGACCGTTCCCAGCTTGACGAAGCCGCTCTGCAGGAAGAAGAACCTTCCGTCCTTGTCCCCTACGTCGTAGAGGGTCTCATTCTTTCGAAACGTAGTCGCTTTTCGGTTCCGTAGGATGGCTTCGCAAAACTTTCCCCGGAAGATCGTGGCCAATCCTGAAGACACGAGAGCCTGAGGGATCGCCGACTCCTCACGAGCAAGAAGCAATCTGTCTGTCTCGACAGCGCTTGCGCTTGCGACGCGATTGTCACCCGATACCATTCGTGCCCCTCCCACGGACTGATTAGTTTGTCAAACGCGCGGCGGACCATATTGCTACACTCTCGGTCCTGTCAAACTCGCGGCGAATGCCCAGCTCTCGCCTTAACGTCGAGAACCTGCGTCGCTCATCCGCGTAAGGCGCCTGTTTAGTTGCTCAAGCTCTGGATGGCCTGACCCAAGCGAACGAGCTTATCGCCGCGCCCACCGCCAGGTCGCCTCACTAAACGGTTCCGCGGCCATCACTAAAACCAAGACTTAAAGCTGACCCGTGCCCGTTCCAACAACTATCGCTGCACTACCTCGCGCAGCCCCTGGGCAATCGCCTCCAGGTCGCGGCCGGCGAGACCGCCGTAGGTGGGGAATCCCTCGGTGAGGATGAGAAGGTTGCGGCACCTCGCCGCCAGCTCCGCTTAGCATACGCTCGCCTAAAAAACCCAGAGCTCCGAGCGACAGCCGCGATCCTGATGATGCGCGTCATCGAGCTCACCGCGTTTCGACATGCGCTCGAGCCCAACGCGTTCCATCGCTAGAAGGCACCAAATGTGTTACGAGATTCGCGCGATGAACACAAACATTGGTCGGCGAACGCTTCTGCTTTCAACTTCGCCGCCCAGACAACGCATCTGCTCTCGCCGGGTCTATTTGAAGCGCGGGGATCTACAAGAAGGTTTGGTCCACGCCAATCGCGTGAGTCTTTGACGACTCTGCTTCGGATCGCGAAGCAAGATTCGATCCCATTGCTAAGTTCTCAAGATGCGTGAGCACTCTCATTGCTTGAATTCTCAGAATTCACGGCAAACTGATCGCGCGCGATATGTTGCTGCGAGCCATCGAAGGGTGTTACTAGGTTCGCCCCCATGAGCGCGAACATTCGTCGGCTGATCCTGCCCTTTCTATCTCGGATTGGGCTGACTCTTCTTGGATTCGGAATCGGGTGCGGAACTTCGCACCCCCTTTCCCCTACCGGCCAGCTGAACCAGGCGGACACGTTTACACCCCCTGGGGAGATTCGACACGACACAGCGTTGGTCGATAATTGGCGTTTCATCAAAAGCGACGTCCCTGGCGGAGAGCAGGAAGGCTTCGACGACTCAAGCTGGGCCGTCATCTCTATCCCCCACACCTGGAATGCTCAGGATGGTCAGACCTTCGGCGACTATTATCGCGGGCCTGGCTTCTACCGCGTTCACTTCTTCATCGATCCCAGTGAAGCGGGACGCCAATTATTCATTCACTTCAATGGCGCCAACACGGTAACGGACGTCTGGGTCAACGGCGTTTATTTGGGCCAGCATCGCGGCGGCTTCGGAATGTTCCGATTCGAAATGACCGGCTCCGCGCGCGTTGGCGCAGATAACGTGCTGGCCGTTCGGGTCAGCAACGCGCCGTTTGACGATGTCGCACCTCTCTCGGCCGACTTCACGTTTTTCGGCGGAATCTATCGCGGGGTGCATGTTCTCACGGTCGATCCTGTGCACGTGCGCATGGGGAACTATGCCTCGTCGGGCGTGTTTCTTACGGCGAGCAACGTCAGCGCCACATCAGCGACGTTGACGGTTCGCGGCGAGGTCTACAATGGCGATGCATCGGCCCAAGACGTCAATGTTCACACCACTGTCGTGGCCGCCGATCAAATCATCTTGACGGAGCTCGATACCACCGTCCACGTCGAGACCCAGTCGATCGTTCCCTTCAGTATTCAAACCAATGTCAACAATCCACATCTATGGCAAGGCCGCGCCGATCCCTACCTCTACACCACCTATACGATTGTTTCGACCGGCGGCCAATCACGCGACATGGTTACTCAGCCGCTCGGTTTTCGGTCGTTCCGCCTCGATCCAGACCAGGGCTTTTTCCTGAATGAGAATTATCTCGACCTGCATGGCGTCAACCGCCATCAGGACTTGCTCAATCACGGCTGGGCCACGTCGTGGGATGATGACGACCGCGACTTCAACCTCATCTCCGAAATCGGTGCGACCGCCGTTCGATTGTGCCATTACCAACACAACCAACACGTTTACGATGTGACCGACACTCGTGGTTTCGTCGTTTGGGCGGAGATTCCAAACGTCGATTGCGTGCACGGCACTCCAGATTACCTGGCCACGACCCAGAATCAACTGCTGGAGCTCATCCGTCAAAATTACAATCATCCTTCGATTGTCTTCTGGAGCGTAGGGAATGAGCTGGGAGATGTCAGCTGTGGCCCGGACCCGACCCCGACGGTCCAGTCGCTGAACTCATTGGCCAAGGCCGAGGATCCGAGCCGGCTCACAACGCTCGCGACCTTCAGCGGAATCGATGGCGATACGCTTCGTCGCACCACCGATGTCATCGGATACAACGTATACCTGGGGTGGTACGGCGGGAGTCCCTTCGATTTTCCTAGTTACATCGACGGGCTGCACCAAACCCTCTCCGGAAGGCCGCTCGCTGTCAGCGAGTTCGGAGCCGGGGCGAGCGTGATACAGCATCAGTCGCCGCCTTTGCAGCCGGACCCAGGCGGCCTGTTTCATCCAGAAGAGTGGCAGTCGCTTTTCCATGAGACGTACTGGAAAGCGATGAAAACTCGCCCGTACCTGTGGGGTAAGTTCGTTTGGAACATGTTTGATTTCGCTGTCGCCAATCGCAATGAAGGTGACACGCCGGGGCGGAACGATAAGGGACTGGTGACGTACGATCGCGCCACGCGCAAGGATGCCTTTTACTGGTACAAGGCGAATTGGTCGAGTCAACCGACTGTGTACATTACCGATCGGCGCTACAACCCTCGCCCCTCTGGCAATATCACGGCGCGCGTGTACTCAAACTTGTCGCAGATCGAGTTGAAGGTTAACGGAGTGTCCCAGGGTGTCCGAGGCAGCGACGACCACATCTTCTCCTGGGACATCACGCTTCCGCCGGGAACGACGACTTCCGTCCAGGCCTGCGACTTCCCCGCCGGGAGCTACTGCGATTCCGTCAGTTGGACCGGAAATTAGCGCGTCGGCGTTCCCAGCAGATTGAGCGCGCAGATCGTCAGCGTCGAGACAGCCGTGCGGATGGTCCGCTCGCGGTCCGGCGCGAACGCGGGTGAGTGGATGCCCGGCAACGCTTCGCCGGCGGCTGCGGCGGCGGCAAACGCGCTAGGCTCAGCCGCTCCCACCCAGAGCAGCGCCGAGGGCACTTTGGCCGCGCGGCCGAAAGCAGCGAAATCCTCCGAGCCCATCACGGGATCGACCTCAACGACGCGCTCCGCCCCGAGCGCATCGACGAGCGCCGACTGAAGCCGTCGCACAAGCGCGGGGTCGTTGTAGAGAGCTGGGGCGGACTGCGTCGCATCGACAACCACCAGCGGCTCTTGGGGAGCGCGCCCGGCGGCGGACTCGTGTTTGGCAATCCGCTCGATCGCGGCGATCAGCCGCTTCTGCACCTCCGGCTTGAATGAGCGCACCGTGAGCTGCAGCTGCACGCGGTCGGGGATGATGTTGTGCTTGGTGCCGCCGTGGATCGAGCCGACGGTAATCACCGCCGCGTCGATTGGGTTCACCTCGCGGGACACAATCGTCTGCAACGCGATGACCGTGCGGGCGGCAATCACCACCGGGTCCACGGTATTGTGCGGATAAGCGCCGTGGCCCCCCTTGCCGAAAATGGTGATGTCCACCGTGTCGACGTTGGCCATGGCGAAGCCGGGAGTCAGACCGACCTTGCCCGAGGGCAATCGAGCCGTGTCGTGGATCGCAATCGCAAAGTCTGGCTTGGGGAAACGAGTGAAGAGGCCATCCTCGATCATCGCCGCTGCGCCGCGCAGCATTTCCTCGGCGGGCTGGCCCACGAAGAGCAATGTGCCGCGCCATTTCTCCTTCTCGTTCGCAAGTAGAGTCGCGGCTCCAACCCAGGCAGTCATGTGCACATCGTGACCGCAGGCGTGCATCACCGGGACGATGACACCGGCCTCATTCTTAGCAGTCACCGAGCTCGCGTAAGGAAAGCCCGTTTGCTCCTTCACCGGCAGCGCGTCGAGGTCGGTGCGCACAAGCAGAGTCGGACCGACGCCATTGTGCAGTACGCCCACAACTCCGAAGCCGCCCACTTTCTCGGTGACCTCGAACCCAAGGGCGCGCAGGCGAGCCGCCATTTTTTTCGACGTTTCGACCTCTTGAAGCGAAAGCTCGGGATGTTGATGGAGATCTCGGTAAAGCGCATCGAGCGAGGGATAGAGCCCGTCAAGGTGCGGCCCAATTTCTTTCGTCACCGACATGAGCCTTTCACCTCGCTCGATGTGCAGCTTAACGCTATTTCACTGGCTCCCAAACAAGTTTTTGCCGATCTCCAAGCGAGCGCACGGGCGTCGACAGCTGACCTTCATTGACATTATCGCCCCCTGCAAAAGCGATTGAGTTCACCCTGCTACCCTTCTGCACGCCGATGAGGAACGAACCGCTGGTTGAAAGGTAATTCCCAATCGAGTGGTAGTTTAAGCTCGGATATCGACTTAGAACTACCACTCGATGCGAGACTTCGAGCGAGCTGAGGGCGCGCCTCGCCGTGACTTACGCCTCGCGGTGACATACGCCGCGAGGTGCACGGGCGTAAGCAGTTTTCGTGGCGGCCGCTTCGCTCGACGTCCCCAAACACGAGCGGTGCCGCGCGGCAACCGGCATCTTGACTCTGCGTCTGAGATCCGGGAGGCTTCCCATTCCGCGCTCCTACCGCGCTTGAGTCTGCTGCGTGGAATCGACGATCTCATCCCTGATTGCTGCGGCCGAACAAGGCGACCGTTCCGCCGGAGAAGCGTTGTTTGCCGCCCTGTACGCCGAGCTGCATCGGCTGGCCAAACGCGAGCTGGCGCGAGGCGGGGCCGGCGCCAGCTTGGGCGCGACCACATTGCTGCACGAGGCTTACCTCGACATCGCGGGGCGCGACGGCGCGTCTTTCCCCGACCGAGCGCGGTTCATGGGGTATGCCGCCCGAGTGATGCGCGGATTGATCATCGACCACGCCCGAAGCGGCCATGCCCTCAAGCGCGGCAATCAGTTCGAGATAACTTCTCTTGGCTCGAGCGTCGCGGAAAACGTGGTGGACGACAAAGAGCTCACGCAGATCAGCGAAGCACTGGATGAACTGGCGAAGATCGACCCTTCGCTCGCCGAGGTAGTGGACTTCAAGTTTTTTTGCGGCTTCTCCTTCGCGGAGATCGCGGCGATGCGCGGCGTCTCTGAGCGCACGGTGCAGCGCAACTGGGAGAAAGCGCGCATTTATCTCCACCGCAGCATGCGCGAGCAGTCGGTGATCTGAGGGAGAAGTACCCCGCCAGCCGGGCGACGAACGGTACGCCGTCGCAGGGCCGCGCCGGCTTCAGCTTGGCCGTCGTCTTTCTCTTTCCGTTTTCGATCTTCCTGTTGGGGCCGATCGGCCGTCCCAGCGCAAAGGAAAGATCATGAACGCGTTCAAGAGTTTGATTGTTGGGTTGCCGCTGTTTTCGTTGTTTACCGGAGCGCTTGTCCGTGCCGACGACTGCCGCGACGCGCTGACGGCCGAGCCATGCGCCTGTCAATCTACGGTGCGGAAAGACTCCGAGCCGTCTCGCGCCTCCGCCAAGCGTTCGCCGTCCGACCGCCAATCGAGGGCGGCGAAGAGCGCTGAGCGGCCGCTTGCGGAGCGCGCAAAAAAGAATATCGCGCGTCTCGAAGAGACGTCGGCTGAACGGTGACGGAGCCCAGTTCCTTTACGCCGAGGGAGCACCTGAATCGGCGTGCCCAGCCCGGGCTGCATTTCCTGCCTCGCGGTTCGCACGTTATGGCCGGTGGATGGCTCATCGGCGCCGGGGACCCAGTTGCGGTATCCATGCCCCACCTTCTGAATAGTCTTGTCTCGCTCGGTAGAAGCTCAGTAGAAGCCCACCGGAAATGCAGCTCCGCGCCACAGAGGGATGCCTACGGGTGTGGCGACGCCGTCGGCGTTGTCCAACTGGCTCGGCAAT
>Ga0126370_10000783_pt1 | contig 13699 bp, 13 predicted proteins | sample PanSoiMetaPlot_3_FD_92586 | JGI IMG/M metagenome (GOLD analysis project Ga0126370, IMG submission 92586) | Tropical forest soil microbial communities from Panama - MetaG Plot_3 | ecosystem: Environmental > Terrestrial > Soil > Tropical forest > Bulk soil | place: Panama | collected 2016-02-17 | reverse complement strand
GACGCCGGGTTCTCTGACCTACAACATGGGTCTCTATTATATCTTGCGCGCCGGACTGAAACCGCAGGTCGATGCCAAGGTTGTTGGCACCGGCGTGGGCACTGCTGCTATCGCCGCCATGAGCAACAAGATCGCCAACGCATCGATGTTCCCGTCGCCAACTGCGGACGAAGCCGTTCATCGAGGCTTCGCCACCTGGCTGATCAACAACACACGCGGGCAGGACCCCGATCTGAAGGAGTTCCTGCACGCCGTCATCTATGTGCGGCCGGATTATCTCAGCGCGAATACCGACCTGTGCAAGCGTATGATCGGCGCGATCGTGAAGAGCGCGCAATGGATCAAATCGAACCCGGTCGAGGAGGTTGCCAAAACGATGCGGCCGTTTTTCGCGTCGCTCGATGAATCTGTCTACATGAGTGCGCTCGGTAATGTGCGGGAAGCCGTTATTGCGGACGGCAAGATGACCGCCGCCGGATCGGACGCCTATCAGAAGGTCCTAATCCAGACCGGACATCTCAAGGCGCCGGTCCCGTTCGACGCCGTATTCACGAACCAATATCTGCCGGGCTAGGCGCCATGGCCGCATCCCGTCTGTCACGTCGCACCTTTGTTTTCGGAACGGCCGCCGTAGTAGGCGCGCCCTCGGTTATTCGCGCTCAAGGGCTGACCAAAGTGCGCATCACGCAGCCGGGGGAAAGCTTGAGCTACATGTCGATCTACCTCGGCCGCGCCAAGGATTTCTTCAAGGAAGCCGGAATCGACCTGCAGGTGGTCGTAACACGCGGTGACGGGCCCGACGTACAGGCTTTGATGGCAAAAGAGGTGGAGTTCGTCGCGACTCCGCCGCATCACCTATACACGCTCTATTTGCAAAACCGGAAGCTGCTAGGTATTTGCGGCATCCTCGGCCGGTGCAGCAGCAACTTGGTGATTTCCCGAGAGGTCGCCGTCGAGCGCGGCGTGTCGGAGAACTCACCGTTTGAGCAAAAGCTTGCTTCGCTCAAGGGATTGACGCTCGGCGTGTCGACCCCCGGCTCCCTGACCTACAACATCGGGCTTTATTACATTTTGCGCGCGGGGCTAAAGCCGCAGGTGGACGCCAAGATGGTTGGGACCGGCACCGGCACGGCGGCCCTCGCCGCCATGAACAACAAGATTTCGACTGCGGCGATCTTCCCCTCGCCGACCGCGGACGAGGCCGTGCACCGCGGCTTCGCACAATGGCTGATCAACAACACGCGCGGCCAGGACCCCGACCTCAGGGAGTTCCTGCACGCGGTGGTTTATGTGCGGCCGGACTTCTTGAGCGAAAGCACTGACCTCTGCCGTCGCATGATCGGCGCGATGGTCCGAAGCGCGGCGTGGATCAGGTCGAACCCGCCCGAGGAGGTTGCAAAAACGATCCGGCCGTTTTTCGCCTCCCTCGACGAGGCGGTCTACCTGAGCGCGCTGACCAACGTGCGCGAGGCCGTGACCGCCGATGGCAGGATGACGGCGGCAGCCTCCGACGCCTATCAGAAGGTGCTGCTCACGACCGGCCACCTGAAATCGCCGGTCCCATTCGACGCCGTGCTGACCAATCAATATCTACCGGGCTGAAGCCCCGGCATCCGTAATCGGGGACATGACATGGGCATCATCGAAGACAAGATAAAGTCGATGGGCTTCACATTGCCCGAGCCGTTCAAGTTTCCGAAGCCGAACCGGACCGGCTGCGTCGTGGTCGGCCCGATCATCTACGCTTCAGGACACGGTCGCAACATGACCGGGCCGGGCGTCAAGGCGAAGGGCAAAGTCGGGCGTGAGCTGTCTGTCGAGGAGGGCTATGCCACCGCGCGGGCCGTCGCACTGTCCATGCTGTCAAGCCTCAAGCAGGAACTCGGCGATCTCGATCGCGTCAAGCGCGTCATCCGGCTTTACGGCATGGTGAACGTGGCGCCTGGCTTCGACCGCATGCCGGAAGTGATCGACGGCGCGTCGGACTTCTTTTACGAGGTGTTCGGCCCGAAATACGGCCAGCATGCGCGCACCGCGGTCGGCCTTGCCGAACTTCCGCAGGGGATTCCGGTCGAAATCAACGGCGAGTTTGAGCTGAAGGCCTGACAAGCCAACCCGCCGAGTTGGACCGCAGGAGAAATCAATGGCGCATCGAAGGTCCATCACAGCAATATTTCTTGCTTCAGTCACAATCGGACTTCTTTGCCAAAGTGCTTGGAGTCAAACCAGCCGAAACATTCGGCTGATCGTGCCGGTGCCGCCCGGCGCCAGCACCGATGTCGTTGCCCGGCTGATGGCAGAACACATCAGCCAGGCGCATGGCGTGACTATGGTGGTGGAGAACCGGCCCGGCGCGAGCGGGATGATCGGTACTGAGTTCGTGTCTCGCGCAACGCCGGATGGCAACACACTGTTGATGACTGCGAACACTTACCTGATCGACGCGCAGATGCGCAAAGCCAGCTACCACCCGGTAACGGCGTTCGACCCGATCTGCCTCCTGGTGGAATCGCCGGCGGTGTTCGCCGTCAACAGCGCGTCACCGTATCGCTCTATCAATGACCTGCTCGATGCTGCGCGCTCCAGGCCGGGCGAATTGTCGATGGCGGCGGTTGGACCCGGCTCTTCGTTCCAGATCGGCTTCATCAATCTTACCCGACGGGCGAACGTCAACATGACGTTTATACCCTTTCAGGGCAGCGCCCCCGCCGTGACCGCCCTGATGGGTCAGCATGTGACGTCGACCTTTGCCGGCTATGCCGTGGTGTCCGAACAGATGAAAGGCGGCCAACTGCGCGCGCTGGCTGCCGGGACCGCGAAGCGAACCGATCTGCTGCCCAATGTGCCGACCTTCAACGAGTTGGGCTTTGCAAATCTCGAAGTGGACAACTGGTTCGGCGTAAACGCGCCAGCCCATACGCCGAAAGAGACGCTGGCCCGACTTGTCGATTGGTTCAAAGCCTCGATAAACGATGGCGAGGTGAAGGCCAAAGTAGCATCGCAGGGACTCTACGTTTTGGCGACGTGCGGCGACGACTATGGCGCGCTCATCCATAGACGCTACGATGAGTACGGACAGGCAATTCGCGAATCCAACCTGACGCAGCAATAGGACGGCGGAGAAAAAAGCGATCAAATCCAGCATTGCGCCGCTGTACTGCGAGGCATTTTTATTACGTTACGATCCCGCAGGGCGGTTCGAAGCGGGCTGGTTTGTCCACAGCGGGTGGCAGCGTTGCAATTGGCGTAACCACAGATGGCAAAATCGCTGTTGCCGCCGTGCGTACTAGGCATGTCGAGTTCTTCAATCCGAATGGATCACCCGCAGGATCGTCACAACCATTCACCGGAGACTTCAAGATAGTGAGTGGTTACCTGCAACCCGCTGACTATCGTGCCGATGCAGTGACATTTGAAACCCCAACCGTAGCCAAAAATCCGAGCGTCCGCTGGAACACACTGCCTATTCCCTCTTTGGCACCCCTTCATTGCGTGGTTTTAATAGGGATTTTTTCAATTTTGCGCCTTCCGTGGCGAATTTGGCGCCTAGTCGGCGAGCGAATTCAATAGCTTCCGGCGAAATTCGCTAATCAACGGAACAGGGATTTTATTTCACACACCAGGGAATTAATTTGGCCGAACAGGACGCGCCGATTGTCGCATTTGCCACACGAGGACCACATGAAGTCCTATCGCCCGACCATCATGGGTACCCGCCACATGATCGCAGCGACCCAATATCTCGCCGCCGAAGCCGGCTTCAAGATTTTGGAGGCGGGCGGGAACGCGGTCGACGCAGGGGTCGCCGGCGGCATCGCGCTCGGAGTCGTACAGCCAGAATTCGTCAACGTGGCCGGCGTCGCGCCGATCATCATCTATTACGCCGCTGAGAAGCGCATTTTCACGATTGCCGGCCTAGGTCCGTGGCCAAAGGCGCTCGACCTCCACTATTTCATGAAGAACCACGGTGGGAAGATTCCGCAAGGCATCATGCGCACCGTGGTGCCCGCGGCACCGGATGCGTGGATCACGGCCCTCGAACGCTTCGGAACCATGAGCTTCGGCGAAGTCGCCCAGTCGGCGATCAACTATGCGCGCGATGGATTTCCGACCTACCCGCTCATGACGGAAATCATGACCGAGCACGAGACGGAATACCGGCAGTTTCCTACCAACGTCGATCTCTACTTCCCGAATGGGCGGCCGCTGCAGCCGGGTGAGATCTTCGTGCAGAAGGCGCTCAGCGCCACCCTGCAATACATGGCTGACCAGGAAGCCGGGGCGCGCTCACGCGGTCGGTCGGCCGGGCTCGCTGCCGCGCGCGACGCCTTCTATCGGGGTGATATCGCGCACGCCATCGTGAAATTCCAGAAGGAAAACGGCGGCATCCTGTCGGCCGAAGACCTCGCCAACTATCATTCCGACATCGGAGAGCCGGCTCAGACTTCGTTCGGCGACTTCAAGCTCTATTCCTGCGGGCCGTGGTGCCAAGGGCCCTCGCTACTGCAGGCGATGAACCTTCTGGATGCCGCCGAGCTGCACAAGCTAGGTCACAATTCGCCCGAATACCTGCATCGCATCACCGAAGCGGTGAAGCTCGCCTTCGCGGACCGCGAGGCCTATTTCGGCGACCCGCGCATGGTCGACGTTCCGATCGGGGCGATGCTTTCGCGCGAGTACGCGAAGAAGCGCCGTGAGATGATCCGTCCCGACCAGGCTTGGCCGGAAATGCCGCCCGCAGGCGATCCACGCAAGCTTGCTGCGGAGCGGCCGGGAGGTGGCGCGCCGCTCGTGCCCGAACGCGCCTTCTCCGCGCCCGAGCTCGATACGTCGCACTGCTGCGTCGTCGACAAGCACGGCAACGTGTTCGCGGCGACTCCAAGCGACGGCTCTTACAATGCGCCGGTGATCCCGGAGCTCGGCATCATCCCCTCCCCTCGCGGCAGCCAGAACTGGGGCGATCCAACGCATCCCTCTGGCGTCGCGCCCGGCAAGCGGCCGCGGCTGACCCCAAGCCCCGCCATCGCGATCCGGCCGGGCAAGACCAAGATGCCGTTCGGCACGCCGGGCGGCGATGTGCAGACGCAGGCGATGCTGCAGGTGTTCCTCAACATCCACCTGTTCGGCATGGAGGTTCAGGAGGCCGTCGAGGCGCCGCGCGTGGCGTCCTACAGCTATCCGTCGTCGTTCGAACCGCACGCCTACCATCCGGGACTGCTCAACATGGAGAGCCGGATCGACAAGCGGACGGGCGAGGCGCTCACGCGGCTTGGCCACAAAATTGCGTGGTGGCCAGAGTGGACGTGGCTCGCGGGTGCCGTCTGCACGGTTGTTGCCGAACAGGAGACCGGCGTGCTCAAGGGCGGCGCCGATCCGCGCAGGCCGTCCTATGCGCTCGGGTTGTGAGAGACGAACATGACGCGGAGGACTTCCGCCGCTCTGATTCTGCTCGCAGCCGCCTTGCTGGTCGCCGGACACACGCAAACGAGCGCGCAAGGCTATCCCAATCGACCCATCCGTCTGATCTCGCCATTCCCGGCGGGCGGCGGCAATGACGTACTCGCCCGCATCGTCGCGGCCAAGCTCGCCGACCGGCTCAAAGCCACCGTCGTCGTCGAAAACCGGCCGGGTGCCGGCGCCGTGATCGGCATCAGCGCGGTCGCGAAATCGCCGCCGGATGGATACACGCTGGTGCTGTCAGGCTCGACGCTTGCGGTTGCGCCCACGCTCTACAAAGTCTCCCGTTCGACGCGAACAAGGACTTCGTACCAGTCGCGCTGGTCGCGCAATATCCGTTTCTATTGGTGGCAACGGCGTCGCTTCCCGCCAAGAACGTGGCGGACTTGATCAAGCTTGCGAAGGACAGGCCCGGCGAGGTCATGTACGCGTCGCCCGGCGTCGCCACGTCGCAGCACCTGTTCGCGGAGCTGCTGAAGACGATGACTGGAACCGAGCTGCGGCACATTCCCTATAACGGCACCGCACCGGCGGTGGTCGACATTGTCGCCGGACGCGTGTCGGTGATGTTCGCGGCAGCGGCCCCGTCGTTGCCGCTGATGAAGGACGGTACGTTGAAGGCGCTCGGCGTATCGTCGGCTGATCGCCTTGCGGAAACGCCCGACGTGCCGCCGATCGCGGATACCGTGCCGGGCTTCGATGCGTCGAATTGGTCGATCATTCTCGCGCCGGCCGGCACGCCGCCCGATGTCGTGAGTAAGCTGCATGCCGAGCTGAAAACCGTGATGGCGGCACCCGACATTCAGGAGCAGCTCGGCAAGATAGGAATGCTACCCATCGTTAGCCCTTCGCTGCCGGAGCTCCAGCAGTTCGTCAGCACTGAAGTCACGCGCTGGGGCAGGATCGTACAGCAAGCCGGGATCGCCGGTGCGCAATAATCAGTCGAAGCGCGCATACGACAGCGGCGCAAGGTCGATATTCGACAACTCGCCCCGGATTGCACGCGCAAGGATATCGCCGCTGGTCGCCGACATCGTAAGCCCGAGATGGCCGTGGCCGAAGTTGAACCATAATCCGCGATGGCGGCTCGGCCCTATTACGGGCAGCGAGTCTGGCAGGCACGGGCGATGCCCCATCCAGTACGACCAGTCCGCGGGAATCTGCACACGTGGAAACACATGCGAAAGATCGCGCACGATGTATTCCGCCCGCTTGCGTGTCGCTGGCCGCGCGAGCCCGCCGAATTCGACGGTGCCTGCCGCGCGCAAACCGTCTTCCATCGGCGTGATGAATACCTTTCGGTCAGCAGCCACGACCGGCCGCGACACAGCGATCACGGGCGACGGAATCGTCACGTGATAGCCGCGCTGGCTTTCGAGCGGCACTTTGTAGCCAAGTCCCAGAAGCAACTGAGTCGACCATGCACCCGCGCAGACCACGGTGTGGTCGCAGGCGTAGACCGTGTTCTCGCCGCGTACCGCCCGAACGCGATCCCCGTCGACCACCATTTCGACCGCGCGATCGCGCACGAAGCGCCCGCCATGCCGGCGAAAGTCATCCGCAATAGCAACAGTTTGCCGGTAGGGATTGGCCGACATGCCCTGCTCCGGAGTGAACATGCCGACGGTATAGGCAGGCCCCACCTCTGGTTCGATGGCGAGGATGTCTCCGCGGCCGAGCCGGTCAATTGCCAGGCCGTGGTCGCGGCGGAGCGCCCAGGACATGGTGTCCTTCGCGAGCGCCTTCTCGTCGGGATAGAGATAAAGCTGGCCGGTGCGACGCACGATGTCTGTCGCCCCGGCCTCGCTCAGAATCTCCATGTGCTTCTCGATCGCATGATCGAGTAGCGTCGACAGCACGTCGGAAATCCGCCGCACCTCGTCGGCATGAGAGGCGCGCACGAAGCGCGTGAGCCAGGGCGCGGCCTTCGGCAGATATGACAGCGGGATATGCAAGGGCGCGGACGGGTCGAGCAGCATGCTCATCGCATCGCGCATCACGCCCGGCATCGCCAGCGGCGCCACGCTTCCCGAGCTCAGGGCGCCGGCATTGCCGAATGAGCAGCCGCGCCCGGGCTCGTCTCGGTCGATCAGCGTGACGCTCGCGCCGCGGCGCAGCAGATGCCAGGCGATGCAGACGCCGACGATGCCGGCACCGATGACGACGACTTCGTCGCGTTCGCTTTGCGTGGGCTCGGTTGCAGGCACGGCTCAGTTTGCCGTCATGCCGGTGTCCTTGACCACCTTGGCCCATTTGATCATTTCGCTCGATACGCGTTTCGAAAATTCCTCGGGACTCGTGCCGATCGGATCGGCGCCTTCACGCTGGATGCGTTCCCGGACCTCGGGCGTGTTCAGCATCTGCACCATCTCATGGTTGAGCTTGGCCACGATGTCCTTCGGCGTGCCGCCGGGCGCAAACGCCGCCTGCCAGGACGTCATCTCATAATCGGGGTATCCCGACTCCGCGACCGTCGGCACGTCAGGAAGATACGGAAGGCGCTTGGCCGTCGAGACCGCAAGCGCACGAAGCGTCCCGGCCCTGATGTGCTCCAGTACCGTGGGGACGAGACTGAAATAGATTTTGACGTGACCGCCGAGCACCGCATTCATCACCTCAGCGTTGCCCTTGAAGGGAACGTGCACGAGGTTGCCGCCCGCCATTGACTGGAACATTGCCATCGCCAGGTGTGTGGACGTGCCGGGGCCTGCGGTCGCGAAATCCAGCCCGGTCGGGCTAGCCTTCGTGTAGGCAACGAACTCCTTTAGGGTCGTGGCCGGCACCGACGGGTGCACCACGAGTACCAGTGGGAGGGAGGCAAGCTCCGTGATGGGCGCGAAGTCCTTGACCGGGTCGTACGGCAGCTTCTGCATCGCGGGATTGACCGAGAAGGCCAGCGTCGTGACCAGGAGGGTGTGTCCGTCAGGTGGCGCCTTGGCGACGGCGGCGGTGCCGATCGTGCTGCCGCCGCCCGGTCGGCTCGAGACGATCACCGCCTGGCCCCAGCTTTCGTTGAACCGCTGGGCGATCATGCGGGCAATGTTGTCAGTCGTGCCGCCAGCGACGAATGGCACGATCAACTCGATTTGTCTGCTTGGAAAGTTCTGCGCGCCGACCGATCCTGTGGTCAGGATGTTTGCCGCAATGACGACAGCGGCCGCAATCGAACGACAGCCTTGCATGACCCCTCCCGTGGTGCCACGACGTGCGGACCGACGGCCGAGATTGTAGCAGAAATGCCCGAAGAAACTCTCGAATCTGCTTTCGCACCTCAAGCAAACGTCTGGATTCGTAGGCGCTACCGATAGGCGAATTTTGCTGCTACCGGTAAAAATATTCTCGGGCACATACTCGAGCCTCAGGGTGCCCACATCGACGAACTCCCCGGTCCTAACCTGGAATTTTGCATGTGGACCGTTGAATGTAGTCCCCCACCTGCCCCACCAGCATGCCTCTGACACTTGACCCAGCCAACCAAATACTGGTTCAACTCATGCGCCTGGGAGGACTCCTCCACCCGGACCGCTATGAGCGCCTCGTCCACTCGCGTGAGACAAGACAACAGAGTACAGTCTACGCCGCGGCGACCCTCTCAGCTGCTTAACAAGCCAAACTTTCCTGCGTGAGCCAATTATACGTCTGATGATCTGCAGATCCCGTTTTTGGCGGCCCGTGCTTGGTCGCGAGGTCAAGGAGAAATGAGATGACACTCGATGTCCCTAACGGCGAGCGCGCCGCGCGTATTCTAGAGTTTGCTCACATGGTTCTGCAGGTTGGCGACATCGAAGCATCGAAGCATTTCTATCTCGACCTTCTAGGCTTCACGCTGCGGCCGGCTATCCCGCTGGCGGATGGACGTCCTGTCGTTCCTTTCAAAGAGGGCATCGCGCTCACTTCAGGCACCCCCGGAAAGCCGCTACAGATCGATCACATGGCGTTTCGCGTCGACGACGTGCGTACCATCTCCGCTCGCCTCATGGCGGCCAATGTCAGGTTCTTCAGGGAGTTGCACGATGGCGTCTTGGGACTGACAATCTATGTCGCAGACCCCGACGGCAACAAAATCGAGCTCTTTCAGGACAGGCTCGCAGATTGAGCAACAATGCGACTGCTCCTGATCAGCCCTCAACACGGAGCACTACTGCCGAGTGGTCAGGCGCACGTCCATGACAATCGAGACGGGATGCAAAGACGAGCACATGGTACGGCGGGCATCGACAAACGTTGTCGCCATCTCGTCGGCGCTGGAGACCACCTTACAGGGGATACGCATGCTTTGGAGAAGGTCCGGCAGCACCGCACCGGTTTGCGCCGCGTACCATTCCTGGTCGCCCAGGCCACCACGATAGGTCGATAGCATCAAGGTCGGGATGCCGAACGTCGCGTGACAACGCATCAGTGCGTATGTGGACAGCAAGATTCCAGAAGTCTCCAGGATAATCACGGGCATCTTGCCGGCGAGCCACGCTCCTGCGCAGATGGCGCAGCCCTCGCCTTCGTTCGTGACCGCAACGGTCTGGAACCGCTGGCTCTTGGAGACCCACGCCTGCAGCGCATGGAGTTGATCCGCCGGCAGCGTGGCGGCGAAATTGAAGCCGGCGTCCGCGAGGGCAGTCCCGATGGTTTCGGCGTCGGATTGGTTCATGGCTAGCTGTCCTTGCGGCCGACAACCGACGGTTTGAGTATCGTCGTGCCTTCGGTCTGTTCAATATAGCGCACGAACCGATACTTGTTCTCGCGCCCGTCCATTAGTTTCGGCTCGACCGGCGGCTTCTCCGATTGAACCTTGCACACCAGCACCCAGGGGCCTTTGCCTGCCAGTGCCTTGGTGGCAAGGTTCTTGAAGTCCTCGATCTGTCTGATCTCGAACGCGTTCGCGATCCCCGCGGCTTTGGCCATTTCGTTCAGCTTGGTCTTTCCGGCGGTCGCGGTTGGCAATCCGCCGGTCGAAGCATAGGATTCATTGTCGAAGATGATCGCGATGAGGTTCTGTGGCGCGTAATTGCCGACGGTGGACAAAGCGCCGAGGTTGAGGAGGATCGAGCCGTCGCCGTCGAGCGCAATGACTCCACGGTGCGGCAGCGACAGCGCAAGTCCGAGTACCACCGGAGTGACCAAGCCCATGCCCATGGTGTAGAGATTGCCTTCGCGCGGCATCGCCGTGTGCGTTTCAAAGCCCGTACGGGCGACATTTGTCACCACCAGCTGGTCGGTGAGCATTGGTGCCAGCACCTTCAGGCATTCAGAGCGTCGCATCGGAGGCAGTCCCCGTCTTGTCTCGAGGCATTGTGATCACAGCAGTATTTTCAGCCGAGCTCGTATTGACAAGTAAAAAAGAAATCGCCTGTGTCCGATGAGCCTTGTACATCCGGCCATTCCGCGCCACGAATTGCAAGTGGACATCCATGCCAGTATGGTCCGTGCGCTTAGGATCGCAGAGCGAGTTGGTGCGTGAGAATTGGGGCATGACCGGACGACCCATCGCTGCGATCGAGACCCACCACGTCGCTTTGCCGACCCGGCGAGAGCACAAATGGACTGGCCTGACCGAGGCGATCGGGGGGTACGTTCTGACAAAAATGACCGACGATGCAGGCGTCGTTGGATGGGGCGAAGCGCCCGCACTCAAGGATTGGGGCGGCGAGTTCGGTCGTTATTTCGGGGAAAGCCCTGGAACGACCAAGGAGGTCGTGACACGACACTTGGCACCCGCCGTCAAAGGCTGCATGCCGGGCGAAATTGCCGAATTGCATGCGCGGATGGACCGGGCGATCAAGGGCTACCCCTATGCCAAAGCCGCCGTCGAGTTTGCGGCCTATGATCTCGCCGGCAAGCAATACCGGCTTCCCGTGCATCGCCTCCTTGGCGGCGCCAGCCGGCGGCGGATCCCGATTACCCACTCGATTGGGTTGATGGACTTCGCCGCGGCCGAACGCGAGGTCGCCCAGGTTGCGAAGGAGGGCATTCACACGATCAAAATCAAGGTCGGAGTCGATCCGGATCGCGATGTCGAGATGGTGCGGCGGATTCGCGAGACCGTGGGTCAAGGCATCGCTCTGTGCTGCGATGCCAACGAAGGCTACAAGACGCCGGGCGAGGCGATCAAAACCTTTCGGCGCATGGAGCGGTATGATCTCATCTATTTTGAGCAGCCGGTCGAAGGCATTGAACGTCTCGCAGAGGTGGCTCGCGCGGTCGACGTTCCGGTCATGGCGGACGAAAGCGCATGGAACGCGCACGACGTCATCCAGATCATCGAGAAGCGCGCCGCACAGATCGTCTCGATCTACACCACCAAGCCCGGCGGGCTTTATCGCGCCATGGAGGTCGCGGCCGTGGCCCGGGCGGCGGGCCTCATCTGCAACGTCAATGGCTCCGTCGAGACCGGCATCGGCAATCTTGCTACCCTGCAACTGGCCGCGGCAGCGCCCGCCGTGGTTCTGTCCTGCGTTGTGCCGGTCTCGACGCCTGCGGAAGCACAGTCGGGACAGATTGCCGGCATCTACTACAAGGACGACCTGATCGTGGAACCGATGCGCTTTGTCGATGGCGCGATCGAATTGCCAACCGGGAACGGAATGGGCATCGCCACCGATGAAGCCAAGGTTACCCGCTATCGCGTCGACGCGCCCCACGGATGAGAGCCATGCGCGATGATGTGATTGCGCGGCAAGCTCGCGCCATGAAAGACGCAGGGTTCGACGCGGTGCTGTCGATCAGTCCCGAGAATTTCACTTATGTCACTGGCTTTGTCTCGCCGACTGCGCCGCTGATGCGTTGGCGCCATGCCATGGCTCTAGTGACGGCCGACGCTGCGACCGCGCTTGTCGTCGTCGACATGGAAGCCAATACAATTCGCTCAAGGGCGCCCGTAGGCACTGAAATCGCGGTATGGCGCGAGTTCAAGTTCGACGCTATGCAGGTGCTTGCCGATCTCATGCGCAAGCGCGGTCTTGCGCAAGCGCGCATCGGCATCGAGATGGACTATCTGCCTGCCGGCGATCTGGCAGAGCTCCAGAAGATCATGCCCGACGCAAGATTTGTCGCGGCGCAAAACCTGCTGGCGCGACTACGGCAGATTAAGACGCCCACGGAAATCAACATTCTGCGCCGGTTGTCGCGCATCGCCGATAAGGCGATTACCGATGCCTACCATTCGGTGCGCGCCGGAGCGAGCGAACTGGATCTGGCGGCGGCGCTCACGCGCAGGGTCTACGAACAGGGCGCCGAATACTTCAAACTGATGATCGTGGCGACCGGCGAGCGCAGCGTCTTCCCGAATGTTGGTCCGACCGATCGTGTGCTTAGGAACGGCGATGTTTGTCGCGTCGAGATATTTCCGATGATCGGCGGTTATCATGCTGGCGTCTGCCGCACCGGAGCGGTTGGTGTGCCGCCGCCGCAGGCTGAACGCATCTGGGCAAACCTCACCGCCTGCAAATATCTCCTGCTCGACGCCATCAAGCCAGGCGCGTCGAGCCGCGCGATCTACGACCTCTATCTCAGCAAACTCAGCGAGCTTGATCTGCCGCCAATTTCCTTCATCGGTCATGGCATCGGCCTCCACCTCCACGAAGACCCCTATCTCGGACCAACGGAAGACCAGCCGCTCGAGGCCGGCATGGTGCTGGGTATCGAGCCTCTCGTCTACGAGACCGGCTTCGGCTTCGGCATGCAGAACAAGGACATGGTGCTCGTCACCGACAATGGCTGCGAGATCTTGTCGGACTACGCCAACACCGACCGGCTGATCATCGTCCCGGCCTAGATGGGTCGTTTGGGCACACACGCGAGAATGGCAGAGAATGGCGCGTCAGCACCGAAACTGCCCGTTGAAGGGACTCCGCAATCGGACGCTCGTCGATTAAGCTTGGCGCAGCGGGTAACACCAACTCTCGAGATCGTACCATGCGCAGACGTGATGTCCTCTCCCTGGGCCTGTCGTCCTGGTCGTCGGCGATTGTTGGTGCGCCATTCGCATCCGCCCAGGGCAAATTTCCGGATGGGCCGATCCGCTTCGTCGTACCGCGCGCTGCTGGCGGCGTGGTGGACGTCGTCGCACGTCTTTGGGCGGAGCAGGTCAAGCCGACCTTTGGCAATGTGGTGATCGAGAACCAGGGTGGCGGCGGCGGCATCATCGCCGCGCAGACGGTCGCGCGCGCGAAGCCTGACGGGCAAACGCTTCTTGCCGGCACCACGAGCGAGCTCGTCATCAGCCCGGTGATCATGAGCACGCCATCCT
>Ga0126370_10000782_pt1 | contig 13700 bp, 11 predicted proteins | sample PanSoiMetaPlot_3_FD_92586 | JGI IMG/M metagenome (GOLD analysis project Ga0126370, IMG submission 92586) | Tropical forest soil microbial communities from Panama - MetaG Plot_3 | ecosystem: Environmental > Terrestrial > Soil > Tropical forest > Bulk soil | place: Panama | collected 2016-02-17 | reverse complement strand
GTCGTTGCGGCGTTTCTTGTTCGCCGTGTAGTGATTGATCATCGAGTCCATGTTGCCGGCCGAGACCGCGTAGAACAGACGCGGCCGGCCGAGCGCGCGCCATGCGGCGGCGCTCCGCCAGTCGGGCTGCGGCAGGATGGCGACCCGGAACCCATGTGACTCGAGCACCCGCGAGAGCACCGCCATCGCGAACGAGGGATGGTCCACGTAGGCGTCGCCCGTCACGAACACGACGTCGGGCGCGTCCCAGCCGCGCGCGCGGATCTCGTCGGCCGTCGTGGGCAGCCAGAGTCCGGGATTGGAGGCCGCGCGGGCCATCAGTGCCGCTCGCCGAGGACGGGGACTAGAGGGCGCATCCGATGAACGTGGACTCGAGCGCCGTCAGACGCAGGCGGCCGTTTTCGACGATGGTCATCTCGATGCGCGCCGGCGGCTCGCTCTTGTGCCACTGGCGCTCCGAGAGAATCTTGATCGAATACGCGATGCCCGCGTCCGCCTGCGTCGTGCGGGTGTCGTAAGCCCAGAACGTGCGCTGCTCGCGCTCGAACCGCTGGTAGCTGCAGCGAGTCTCGATGACTTGCCAGGCGAGCTCCTGCACCGGTCGGGGCACGTCGGTGCCGGCCGGAAACAGGATCGGCGAGCCGTAGAGGGCGGGGGCGAAGCCGGCCAGTGCCCATGCGATCGAGACGAGAGCGACCAGGCGCCCCGTCGTCGATCGTAGATGTCTCGATCCGGCCCGCCGACCCATGCCCCGATCGTACCCGAGTCGGACGACCGGGTCGACGCTCAGGCGATTCTCACCCCGCCCAGGTCACGCGCTTCATCGCCTCGCGCAGCGCGACGATCGCGGATTCGGCCTCGTGCAGCAAGGCGTCGGCCTGGCTCGAGAGCTCGTGGCTCTGCTTGATCAGCTTGCGCGCCGCGTCCCGCGCGTCCTCGGCGCGCCAGCGGACTTCCGTGGGGATGAGGTCGCACGCGAAGAGATGCTCGCGAATCGCCACCGTCAGATCGGTATGGCAGCGCGGGCACAGGTGCGTGCGGTGATGGAAGAGATCCGTGGCGAGCTCCTGCTGCCGGAAGCGCTGGCCGCAGATTCCGCAGGCGGCGACCGAATGCTCCCAGCAGAACATGAAGAGCAGGGCCCGTTCCTCGTAGGTCAACTCGAACGGTCGCCGGCAGTCGAGGTGAACGATCTCGTTGGCGTCGAACGAGATCGTATCGTTCGGTTGGATCGACTGTACACATCGAGGGCACTTCGGTTTCGTCACGACTTTACCTGAACAGAGGCCACGATAAACCCTACGCCCGACGGGTCAACGATCTCTTCGACCAGTTTGCGTGCGACCAATGTCCGAACAATCTCACCGACCGTCCGGCGCGCGCCCCAAACGGGCGGCGTATAGCCGATTCCGTCGGCGGCATGTCCTATTCCGACATCGGTGCATGCCTAGACCTATGGCCGATTGATCTCGCCGATCGCTGCGCTATCCTTCCGGGGCCGGACTTCCCGGTGGCGCGAACTAAAGGGCGTGGCGTGGCCGAGTCGCGGCGGACGATTCTCACGGTTGACGACGAGCAGGCCATCCTCGATCTCATCAGGATCGAGTTCGAGGACGACTTCGACGTCGTCACGGCCAGGAGCGGCGCGGAGGCGCTCGATCTCCTGACCCATCAGCCTGTCGACGTCGTGCTCCTCGATCTCCGCATGCCCCAGATGGGTGGCGAAGAGTTTCTGCGGCGGCTGAACACGACCCGGGTTCGACCGCCAGTCGTGGTCGTGAGCGTCATCCGCGAGACGGAGACCGTCGTCGAGTGCATGAAGCTCGGGGCCGTCGACTACGTGACCAAGCCCTGGGAGCGCGGTGAGCTTCGCGCGGCGATCCTGCGGAGCCTGCGGCCCGCCCGAGCAACGCCCGGCGTGCTCCTGGTCAGCGACGACGCGGCCGCCCTGGTCCCGGTCCAGCTGGCGCTCCACTTCTACGTTCGCGTGACCGCGATGAGCGCCGCCGGCGCCCTGGCGGCGAATCTGCCCGTCCGCGTCCTCGTCTTGCACGCTCCCGACGCCACGAAGGTCTCCGCGCTCTCGGCGTTGCCGCCCCGCTTTCCGGGCGCCGCGGTGGTGTGGATCGGCAACGATCCCGCCATCGACCCGAGCCTGGTCGCGTTGCCGAACCGCCTCGACGTGGTCCTCGATCACGTGGACCGGCTTCTGGGAGAGCTCGTGCCCGCGCGCGCTCATCTGTCCCGCGCGCTCTTGGCCGCGGTCGACTTGATGGCGGGCCACTATCGTGACCCGCTCACCGTGGACGAGATCGCTCAGCGCGTGGGCGTGTCGGAGGACCACTTGATTCGCATCTTTCGCCAGGCGTTCGGGCTGCCCGCTGCCACGTACTACGTCCGTCTGAGGATCGCGGTGGCGTGCCGCCTGCTGAGCGACACGGACGAGAAGATGGACGACGTCGCGCGGCGCGTGGGCTACAGCGGGGCGGCGAACCTCTCGCGAGCGTTCAAGGAGGTCATGGGCATTCGGCCGAGCGAATACCGCCGCTCACCGTCGTGATCCGGCTCACCTGACGGGCCTGCCCCGGCCCGGCCGCTACCGGACGATCAGTCCCTGAGGCTCCGTCCCGGCTCTGATCTGACTCTCCAGGGCGAGCTTCGCCACGTCGATGACAGCGACCCGGTTGGCGCCGGTGACGGCGACGAACGCCGTCTTGCCGTCCTTGCTGAAGCCGATGTTGGTGCCGCCGGGCCCGATGGCCAGTCGCTTCACCTCTTTGAACGTCCGCGCATCGAAGACCTGGGCGAAGGTGTCCTTGCCGTTGGTGACGATCGAATAGCGGCGGTCGGGTGTCCACGCGTTGGTCACCGGCGATTTGCCGGTCGGCTCGGTGGCGAGCACCGAGAGGTCGTGGGCGGCGAGGACCACGTTCGTGTTGGCATCGGCGGTCTGCACCCACACTTCCTTGCCATCGGGCGACACGCGCAGCATGTGGGGCTTGCTCCGGGCCGGGAACGAGACGGTCTTGACGAGCGTGCGGCTGATCATGTCGATCTTCGAGACCGTATCCGCCTCGCGCTCGGGCGTGTAGCCGAACCGACCGTCCGGCGAGAGGTGGAGATCTCAGGGGAAGGCGCCGGTCTTCAGCGTGGACTTTACCTGCCCGGCCTCCAGGTCGAGGAAGGCGATGAGGTCATCGCCCGCCACGTTGATCGCGGCCGTCTTGTGGTCGGGAAGGACCATCAGGCTGTGCCCTGGTCCCTTTCCGAGACCGGAGATGGTCTTGGTGATCGCGACCTGCTTGGGATCGATGGCGATGGCCTGAAGCCGGTCGTTTGGAAAGTCGTAGGTCCAGATTCGCTGGCCGTCCCAGTACGTCTGCTCGTTGGACAGCCAGCGCACCGACGCGCCGAGCGGTCTGGTCTCGCGCACCCGGCGATCCGCCGCGTCGATCAAGGTGACATCCCTCGAGCCGACGTTGAAGACGTAGACGGTTTCTCGGTTCTCGGCCGAGTCAGGCGCCCCGGCCGCCTGGGCCACGCCCGGCTGCGGGGCGCTCGGGCCGACTTCGCGCGTGCCGGCCAAGGTCGACGAGCCGGACGCGGTTGCGAGCAGACCGAGCGCCGCGCTGCCCGCGCCCTTCAGGAGCGTTCGGCGATCGATGCCGGGCGAGAGGAACCAGTCCGTGCCAGACACGAAGACGCCGGCCTCGCTCCGCGAGGCGCAGTCTTCCGGCCCTCAGTGTGAAGGAGGCTTGGCTCCGTGCAAGGGGCTGATGGGCGCGTCGGTCATCGCATGGACTCCCGGTCGCCGGTCAGCGGACTCCGGCGAACGGCCTCGATTATGCCAGGCCCCGACTTCGTGCGCTCTTCACCAGCGGCGCGAACGTCGCGTGCCCTCGTCGCGCGTCAGCGGATCGTATTCGGACGCGAGCTCGGCGGCGATCGGCAGCTCCACCACCGAGGCCGCGCTGCCGGGGCTCGGCTGCACCATGAGCTGACGCGTGTGGAAGGGACGCAGTGTCGTCCGATGGCCGATGCTGAAGAGCGTCGTCTCGGGCAGCCGTTCGCGCATCAGTCGGTAGAGGCGCGCCTCGGTCGCCTCGTCCACCGCCGAGGTCGCCTCGTCGAGAAAGAGCCATTCGGGCTTCTGGACCAGTGCCCGCGCGAAGGCGATGCGCTGCTGCTCGCCGGGCGAGAGCTGCAGCGCCCAGTGCGCGTCCTCGTCGAGGCGACCGGCCAGCTGCGGAAGCCCCACGGCGTCGAGCGCCTCACGCAGCGTCCCTTCGGCCACGCCCTCGGCCGGCATCGGATAGCTCACCACGTCGCGGAGCGCGCCGATCGGCAGATAGGGGCGCTGCGGCAGGAAGAGCATCCGCGCGTCGCGTGCCGCGCGAATCTCGCCGCGGCCAAAGGGCCAGATGCCGGCGATCGCCCGGATGAGCGTGCTCTTGCCCGAGCCCGACGAACCGCTGAGGAGGACGGTATCGCCGCGCCGCAGGGAGAAGTTGACGTTCGCCATCAGCGGCTGTCCGTCGGGCCGATAGAGGTCGACGCCCGCCACGGTCAGCTGGGCGGGCCGTCCCTCGACGCGCCGCAATCCGGCGGTGGCCTGGTGGTGGACGCCGTCGAGCGTCCGCTCGAAGCCGGCGAGCCGCTCGACCACCGCGCTCCAGGCCGCGATCTCCTTGTACGACTGGACGAAGAAGCTCAGCGCGTCCTGAACTTGCTGAAAGGCCTGGCTCGTCTGCATGAGCCCGCCGAGCCCGAGCTCGCCCCGGAAGTAGCGGGGCGCCGCGACGATCGACGGGACGATCCAGGCGCCGAGCCCGTAGCCGGAGGTGAAGTAGGTCATGCGCTTCTGGCGGAGCATGATGCCCCACCAGTTGCGCACGACGTCCTCGAACCGCTGGAGAAAGCCGCGGAACTCGTCGGCCTCGCCGCGATAGAGCGCCACCCCCTCGGTGTTCTCGCGGAAGCGGACGAGACTGAATCGGAAGTCGGCCTCGTAACGCTGGCGGTCGAAGTTCAGCCGCACCAGCGGACGGCCGAGCCAGTCGGTGATCCACGTGCCGAGCACGGCGTAGAGCACCGCGACCCAGACCATATAGCCGGGCAGGCGCACGATGTATTCGCCGAGCGTGACGGTGAACGATCCCGAGAGGCTCCAGAGGATCGCGACGAACGTCACGAGTGTCACCGTCGCGCGCAGGCCGCCGGTGAACAGGCCGAGCGTGTGCGAGGCAAGCAGCTGCACGTCCTCCGCGATGCGCTGGTCGGGGTTGTCGGTCTCGCTCGCTTGAAGCTGCATGCGGTAGTAGGCGCCGTCACTCAGCCACGCGCGAAGGTAACGGTCGGTCAGCCAACGCCGCCACCGGATCTCGAACATCTGGTTCAGGTACACCTGATAGACCGCGAGGAAGATGAACATGGTGATGAGATACGTCACGCGGAAGAGCTGGTGGCGGAACGCGGGCATGTTCTTGTCTTGCAGCGCGCTGTAGAACGCGTTGTTCCACTGATTCAACAGCACGGTGAGATAGACCATGCCGAGCGTGAGGAGCACGACGCCGACCAGGAGGCCGCGCGCGGCCCAGCGGTCTTCGGAGGACCAGTACGGGCTGATCATGGCCCAGGCGCGCGGAAGGATTTGCCACAAGCTGATCCGCGCCGGCGCCGCCGGGCGTGAGCTAGCCACGAGCCGCCACGGGAGACTCCATGCGTGACGTCAGCGGCGCGCTACGCCCGCCGGTGAGACGGCGGCGCCGCGTTAAAGGGGCCGCTAGCGCGAAATCGCGAAGACGGCGAGCCGTAGCAGTTGCTCGCTTGAATTAGGTTGCCATAATGGTTCATAGAAAGGTTCCACGAGTTGATTCTATGGGACCTGTCGGCGGTGTCCACTGTTCGGGCCCTTGGGGCGCGAACGCGGGGCCGCATGACAGACTCGACTGGAACGCGCCGGGTTACGACGACGGAGGAGTCACATGCGCCAGCTAGTGCGCGTGCTGCTCGGACGCACATCGACTGGGGTTTCACGGGGGCTGGTCTCAGGTATTTCCCTGATGGCCATCTCGGTGTTTGCGGTGGGCTGCGCGAGCCACTCGCTGATGCCGGCCGCGCAGTCCGAGGCGATCCGGGACCGGGAGCGGGCGCTCGCTTCTCGGGCCGATACGATCCAGTCGGTCATCAAACAGTCCGGCAAGGTGGGCGCCCTGGCGTTTCTCGATGCACGGGATGCTCACCTGGTCGTGCTGCCGGGCGATAGCCCGGCCGACGCCTGGGCGCGATACTCCGCCTCGCCGGAGAGCCAGACCAATCCAGTGTCCATGCCGGCAGCCGCCACGTTCGTCTATCGGGCCGACGTGCCGAAAGCGCCCGAGACCGTGACCGCCAGCGCGCTCCAGCAGGAGCGGACGACGGCGGCCGCGCTCGCGGCCGACTTCCGCCAGCTCCAGGATCGACTGGACCTCATCCAGCGCGAGCTCGCCGCGACGAGGGGGGACACGGACAAGGCCGTGGCCGACATGCGAGCGCTCGCCGACGATCTGGAGTCGGTCCGCAAGTTCATGCTGCAAACCGCGCAGCTCGGCTGGCTCAATCACGAGCTGACGCTCGAAAACGCGAGCGGCGTGCGGAAGATGGCGGCGACGAGCCAGGAGCTGTCCGCCAGCTCGGCGCGCCTCGAGGATTCGATGCGTCAGCTGTCGGAGAGCCTGGCCGGTCAGCTCAAGGAAGTGGCGGCCCGGCTCGACGCGATTCAAGGCAAGATCCAGAACATCAAGTGAGGCACCGATGCATCGCCGTGGCACCGTGAGTCGAAGCCTTCCGATCCTGATCGGTAGCTGTGCGCTGATCTTCGGCTCGGTCTCCAGCGTGCCGGCCGAGGAATGGGCCGCGAAGCTGCGAGAGAGCTACGAAGGCGCGCTGAAAGCGAACGAGAAGCGGATCGCGGACATCGAGGCGAGGGAGCGTGGGGTTTCCGACCCGCGAGAGCGCGCCGAGAAGATCACACGCGACAAGATCTCATCGACCCGCGTCTCGCTGAGAGGCGGGGGGCGAGGCAAGAGCCTCGCCGATGCCGCCGAGAAAGCGTCGGGCGACAAGCGCGTGCCGGCTGACCTGTCGAGCGAGCAGGGCGCGTATCTCGACGTCGTCGCGAACGAGTGGGGGGCCGAGGGCGCGGAGCGAAAGAAGCTGCGGGAGGCCATGGCGACCACGCAGAAAAATCTCGAGCGCGCCAACGCCAGCCAGTCGAAGGCCGCTCAGACCGCGCAGGCGCTGGCCCAGCCGTCCGCCGCGCTCGAGAAGGCGGTGCGCATCGACGCCGCCGTGACCGAGGCGGGCGACCGGCTCAGGGCGCGCTGGCAGCTCGAGCAGGCCACGCGAGAGCGCGAAGCCAAGCAGCGGGAGCGTGAGGCGGCGGAGCGTGCGCGGAGCGTGAAGTAACCGAGCCGGGATGGCGCGGGGCTCAGAGAGCGAGCTGCCCTCTGACCGCGCGCGCGTAGTATCCCTGCTCGGCGAGGAGATCGTCGGGGGCGCCCATCTCCGTCAGGCGTCCGTGCTCCACGACCAGGATCTTGTCGACGCGCCGGATCGTGGTGAGGCGATGGGCGACCATCAACGTCGTGCGGCCGCGCATCAGCGCGAAGACGCTGGCCACGACCTGGGCTTCGCTCTCGACGTCGAGCGCGCTCGTGGGCTCGTCCATCAGCAAGATCGGTGCGTCTTTCAGGAACGCCCGCGCGAGATTGATTCGCTGCTTCTCGCCGACGCTCAGGTGCGCGCCGCCGTCGCCGACGACCGTTCGATAGTGCTCGGGGAGCTTCTCGATGAAACCGGAGGCATTGGCGGCGTACGCGGCGGCCTCGATCTGCTCCATGGTCGCCTCGGGCTTGCCGTACGCGATGTTCTCGGCCACGGTGGTCGGCAGGATGATCGGCTGCTGCAGGACCAGGCCGACCTGCGCCCGCAGATCCTCCAGACGCAGATCGCGCACGTCGACGCCCTCGAGCAGCACCGCGCCACTCGTCGGGTCGAAGAAGCGCGGCAGCAGATTCAGCAAGGTCGTCTTGCCGGCGCCGCTCGGGCCGATGATGGCCGCCGACGTCCCCGCCAGGAGCTTGAAGCTGACGTGGTGGAGCGCGGGCCGCGCCGAGCCGTAGGCGAAGGAGACGTCGTCGTACGTCACGTTGCCGTACATCTGGAGCGGCCGACCGCGCAGCGCGGCGGGAGCGCGCCCGGACACGAACATGTCGTCGGCGGAGGTCGGCAGGCCGGCCTGACCGTCCACGTCGACTCCGCGCAGCACGGGCCGCGCGTCCGGGTGGTCCTTCACGTCTTCGGGAGTGTCGAGGATCTCGAACACGCGCCGCGTGCTGGCGCTGGCGCTCGACAGGGTCGCGCCCACCTTCGAGAGCTGATGGAGCGGCTCGAACAGTTGCGCGACGTAGGCGAGGAACACCAGGAGCTCGCCGAGGGTGAGCCGTCCGGCGAGGACCTCCCGCGCGCCGACCCACGTCACGCCGAGCGTGCACGCGCCGAGGATCGCCGAGATCGAGCCCCAGTAGAAGACCTCTAGACCTTGCTGCGCCATCTTCTGTTGACGCGCCGCCTCGGTCTGGGCCGTGAACCGGCGCTGCTCGTGCTCCTCGCGCGCGTGGCTCTGGATGAGCGGCAAGGCGGTGATGCCCTGGTGGATGAGCGAGTACACCTTGCTCTCCGCCTGCTGGGCCGCCATGCCGCGCGCGCGCATCGCGCCTCCGAAGACCTTGATCGAGAGCAGAAGCGCCGGCACCGCAACCAGCGCGACCGCGGTGAGATACCCGTTCAGGCGCCCCATCATGACGCTCATGAAGAGCAGGTTGCCGGTGGCGCTGAGGACGATCAGCAGCCCGTCCTGGAACAGGATCTGAAACGCGCACGTGTCGGTCCCGGCCCGGAAGATGATGTCGCCGGCGACCGTGCCGTGGTGATAGCGCAGCGAGAGCCGCTGGATCCGGCCGAAGACGGCGTCGCGAACCCGTCGCAGGCCGCGCAGTCCGATCCCGATCGAGAGGTATACGTGTCCGGCGCAGACGGCGGAGTGCACCATGTAGATCAGCAGCGAGGTCGCGATGATGGCGGTGATCTGTGCGGCCTGTGTCCACGCCTGCACCTGGCTCGGCAGCCACGCCGGATACGGCTTGCTGCCGAGCACGCTGTCGACGAGGACCGCCAGTGGCCACGGCTTGAGCAGGTTGATCGCGATGCTGGCCAGGAGCAGGCCGATCGAAAGTCCGATTCGGCCGGCGTCAGGCCGGAAGAAGCCGAGCGCTCGCACCAGCAAGCGAAAGCGCCCGACGGAAGAAGCTGCCGAGACCCGCGTCCACGCGACCACGTTCATACTGTGCCTACAGGAGTCCACGGTATCACGCAAGTCTCGTGCCGCTGGGTCCAGGTTGGGCGCGGCCTGGAAAGTTGCCCACTTCGTGGGGGGCCCGCTCGAACGGTTCCGGCGATGGTCTTCGCCGCCGAGCAATTCATACATAGGCGATGTCACGCTCCGGACACCCACCCCGGCGCTCGATCTGATGCGCTATGACGGTCGACCGGATGCGCTACAATCGATGGCTGTTGCCGACGGGCACGATTGCTCGTCGCCGGAACGACATGACCGCGTCTGGACAGAGTCCCGTGAAGCTGTACCGTGCCGAGGACGTGCCGCCCGGCTCCCTCGAAGGGGAGTCGATCGCCGTCCTCGGGTACGGCAACCTCGGACGTAGCGTCGCCCTCAACCTCCGCGACTCGGGCGTCAAGGTCCGGATCGGCAATCGAGACGATGAGTATGTCGAGCGCGCTCGCGCCGACGGCTTCGAGGTCGTGCCGCTCGCGACCGCGGCGGGTGACGACATCGTTTTCGTGCTGTTGCCCGACGAGGTGATCCCCGACGTGTTCCGGCATGACGTTGCGGCCGAGCTTCGACCGGGCAGCGCTGTCGCATTCGGCTCGGGGTACAGCCTGGCGTTCGGCCTCGTCCGCCCGCCGGAGACGGTCGACGTGCTGCTGATCGCGCCCCGGATGGCCGGCGCCGCCGCGCGGGCTCGCTATCTGGCGGGCCAGGGCTTCTGGGCGTGCGTCGGCGTGGAGGCCGACCGGAGCGGTCGCGCCCATCGCCGCATGCTCGGTCTCGCGGAAGCCATCGGCGCCCTTCGCCCGGCGGCGATCGAGATGCGCGCCGCGACCGAGGCGGCGCTCGATCTGTTCGTCGAGCAGACCATCGGCCCGCTCCTCGGCACCGCGGTGATGATCGCCTTCGAGATCGGTCGCGAAGGCGGGATTCCGCCCGAGGCCATGGTGATGGAGATGTACATGTCGGGCGAGATGGAAACGGTGTTCGAGGGCTTCCGGACGAGTGGATTCTTCCGGTCGTCCGCGGATCACGGGCCGACGGCGCTGTTCGGCGGACTCACGCGCGCCATCGAGCTCGATCGCGAGGAGATAGCGTCGCGCTTCCGGCGCGTCCTGGAGGACATCCAGAGCGGAGCGTTCGCGCAGCGGTTCCAGGCCGAGGCACGCGACGGCTACGCGATGCTCAACATGGCCCAGAGCCTCGTGCGCGGAAGCTCATCCATCACCGATGCCGAGGCACGGCTTCGGCGCGCGGCCGGCCTGCCGGAGCCGCCGGCCGACCAGGGATGAGCGGCGCGCGCTACGGCGTCCTTCCGATCGCCCGGTAGAGCTCGGCAACGGGCACCAGACGACCGTGCAGCGGAAGCAGATCGCCGACGTCGAGCTTCAGGCGCGTGATGTTCTCGGCGAGCGCAACGTTGAACGGGCTCGGCGGAGTGGGCGGGGTCGTGTTCGGCGGTACCGGCGTGTAGGCGTCGGCCTGGCTCAGGAGCTTCTCCTTCGGCAGATACACCATCAGCATGCCGTCGTGGTGCAGGATGCCCTGAATCCGATAGATCTCCACGGTGCGCGAGCCGTCGGTGAGCGTGCGCCACTCGCCGACGCCCTCCACGACCGGCTGCCGGCCTGACTTCGTCTGCAGATCGGGGCGCACGGTCGCGGGTGCCCCGAGCGCCTGCGCCAGGAAGGCGCGGTTGACTTCCTGAGTCACCACGGTCACGCCCTCGGCGACGAAGGCCCGCAGGCCGCCGGCGTGGTCGAAATGATGGTGACTGTTCACCACGTAGCGGATCGGCTTGCCCGGGACGAGCTTCTTCGTCTCCGCGATCACGGCGACCGCGCGCTCCTCGTTGAGCGGCGCCTCCACCACGACGACGTAGTCCTTCATCTCGATGACCGCGCTGTGATGCGTGCCGCCCGTCAGGTACCAGACGCCGTCCGCCGTCTTCTGCGTGGTGATGCGTGCGTACGGATTGGGGTCCTGGCGCACGGCGTCCGGAGCCTGGATGTCGACCGCGGAGTTGGGACGCACGTCGCTGACGAGCAGGTCGAGGGTCGGATATCCGGCGGTGGTCTCGCGGATTCGCGTCGGGAATTTCACGCCGCCGAAGTCGCGATAGTCCCAGTAGTCGATCACGATGGGAATGTCGCCGGTGACGGCGTTCGGAACCAGCCCCTCGACCCGCGAGATCATGTTGTCCTCGCTGACGGTCGCTTTTAGATTGAAGCGGCCGGGCACGCTGAACGCGATCGTTCGCCCCTGCATGGTCGCATTGCGCGCCATCGCGGCCTTCACGACGCCGTGAGGCGTCGCCCACAGCTGGAACTGCCGGTCGGCCAGCGCGATCGGCGCCGACGCCGGCTGATCGCCGACGATGTTCCAGGCGACGTCGCCGCTCACCAGCAAGTTCAGCCGCTGCTCGCCGCGAATCGGCTGCAGGCCGCCCGAGCGGGGCGGATCGAGCGCCTGCGTCCGCACCTGCTCGTCACGCAGCGACGCCGTCTCGTAGTTCACCGACCGCGTGTGACTCTTGACGTTGTATTCCGGCCACGGGAGCCCCGGCACAGCGCTCTGGCCGACCGCCCAGACGCCGCCGGTCCCGGTGTACTGGATCGACTTCACGCTCGGCGCGCCGAGCGCCTTCGCCACGTCGTTCAGGTCGGCGTAGGCGAGTGAGCCGGCGAGCGGGGACACTAGAAGGACGACGGCGGCGATCAGTCCGAGGGCCCTGTGCATGGGACTCTCCTTTGGGAAGGACTCGCGGCGGGATTGTAGCATCGGCGCGCGCGCGGCCGCGCGAGCGCTTTGTCGCCGCGCGGCGGGCGATGCTAGAGTAGTCGGACCCGACAGACACGCGCCGCCCCATGACGAGGCCGCCGCTATGAGCACTGCGCTGTCGAATTCTCCTGTGCCGTCGAATCCCGTCAACGACGCGGAAGCGATTCTCGCCGGTCGCGCGGCGTCCCCGACCGACGTGCTCACGCTGGTCCAGGTGCTCCACAGGGAGCGTCGATTCGGTCTCGCGCGCAGGCTCCTCGATCGGCTGAGCAGCGATCCGTCCGTCGTGACGAGCCCGGAGCTGCGCTTGCGCGTCGCGCAGAAGCGCGCGCTATCCACCTATAAGGACCCTGATCTTCAGACCGACGCAAAGCTCGAGCGCGCGCTCGCCATCCTCCAAGCCGCCGACGATCTCACGATGACCCGCGACCAGGAGACGCTCGGCCTGGCCGGCGCCATTCACAAGCGGATGTGGGAGAACACCGGGCGCGAACGCCAGCTCGAGACCTCGCTGGCGTTCTACCTGCGTGGATTTCGCCAGGGTGTTCGCCGGGACTACGGCTACACGGCGATCAACGCGGCGTTTGTCCTGGACGTGCTGGCCGACATCGAGTCGCCGGACAACCAGGCGGGCGTGACGGTCACGGACATCGTGCCCCAGCGGCGCGCGCTCGCCCGGCAGATCCGAGAGGCGATCGTGGCCGAGCTTCCCGCGCTGACCGCCGATGGGGCGACCGCCTGGCTCAATAACACCTGGTGGTTCCTCGTGACGCTCGGCGAGGCCTACTTCGGCCTGGCCCGATACGATGAAGCTCGGGACTGGTTCCGTAAGGCGGCGGCGCTGCCCGACGTCCCCGACTGGGAGCGCGAGAGCACCGCGCGCCAGCTCGCGCGGCTGTTCCTCGTCCAGGAGCGCGACGCGGGGGACGCGCGCGACGCGCTGCGGGAGCGCGCCCGATCGGCGCTGGCGACCTTGCTGGGCGACGCCGGGCCGGCGCTGGAATCGGTCGTCCGCGGCAAGCTCGGGCTCGCGCTGTCGGGAGGCGGTTTCCGCGCGTCGCTCTATCACATCGGCGTGCTGGCGCGCCTCGCGGAGCTCGACATCCTCCGGCACATCGAATTCCTGTCGTGCGTCTCGGGCGGCTCCATCATCGGTGCCCACTACTATCTCGAGATCCGCAAGCTCCTCACGGACAAGCGCGACACCGACATCACACGCGACGACTACATCGCGGTCGTGCGGCGGATCAGCGAGGACTTCCTGCGCGGTGTCCAGCGCAACGTCCGCACGCGGATCGCGGCCGAGTGGCTCACCAATCTCCGCCTGATCTTCCAGCCCGACTACTCCCGCACCAAGCGCGCCGGCGAGCTCTACGAGCGAGAGATCTACTCGCGCGTGGCCGACGGCGAGGGCGGCCGCAAGCGCTGGCTCAACGAGCTCAAGATCATCCCGAGGGACGAGGACGAGAGCTTCAGGCCGAAGGACCACAACTGGCGCCGCGCCAACAAGGTCCCGATCCTCGTGCTCAACGCG
>Ga0126370_10000780_pt1 | contig 13715 bp, 9 predicted proteins | sample PanSoiMetaPlot_3_FD_92586 | JGI IMG/M metagenome (GOLD analysis project Ga0126370, IMG submission 92586) | Tropical forest soil microbial communities from Panama - MetaG Plot_3 | ecosystem: Environmental > Terrestrial > Soil > Tropical forest > Bulk soil | place: Panama | collected 2016-02-17 | reverse complement strand
GGCGCATAGCTCACGATCGCGGCGCGGCGGCGATCCGTTTCGCGGCAGATGTCGCACGACGAGCCGATCGCCACGAACAGCCGACCATCGGGACCTAAGGCGATCGAGCGTGTCCAGTGGTGCGCGCCGGGCGGCAGGTCGGGGATGATCGTGACCGGTTCGCTCGCCGTGTGCGTGGCGGGATCGTAGCGGAATCGCACCACGCGCCCGGTCTCGGCAACCCAGAGGTGCCGGCCGCGGACGGCCAGGCCGTGGGGAAGATGCAACCCCGAGGCAACCGTGACCGCTGAACGAAGCTGGTCTCGCCGCGGTGCGACGGGCAGCGCGACGACACGCCCCTCGCTCGGCATCGACACGAGCAGCGCCTCGGACGAGTCGAGCGCGAGCATCCGCGGAGCCCCGAGACCTTCCGCGACGATCTCGATGCGAAAGCCCGGCGCGAGGGCAACCGGCGGCGGCTCCGCAGCCGCAGCGAGCGCCGCCGGCAGAGCCCCGAGCGTCACGGCGACGACGCGCTTAAGAACCTTGACCGCGCTCCGAGCGTCCTCTAGCATGCCGCGTCATGATGCGTCCTCCCGCCTGCACGCGCGAGCCCACCGGACGATGATCCACGCCGACCGATGGATCGCCGTGCTGCGGATCGTCGTCGGCGCGTGGTTCGTGAAGGCGGTGTGGACCAAGCTGAGCTTCGCGTTTGTCGCGGGCGTGATTCCCTATCCGACAGTGTCCCCGCGCTTCCTCGCGTTTCATCCCAAGCGCGTCGCCGAATTCGCCGCCGACAACCCCATCGACTGGTACAAGCACTTCCTCGAGGACACGGTGCTGCCGAACAGCCGTGTCTTCGCGACTCTTCAGACCTTCGGCGAGGTGGCGGTCGGCCTTGGGCTGATCCTCGGATTGCTGACCGGCCTCACCGCCGTCGTCGCGCTGCTCCTGTGCCTGAACTACGGCCTCGCCACCCAGTGGATGAGCTTCGGGCAACAGGGCTTCCACGTCCTGCTGATAACGTCGATGGTCATCGTTCTCTTCGCCCGCGCGGGACGGGTGTGGGGACTCGATCGCTGGATCCTCGCACACAGTAACCGGCGCGGCCTCCGCCTTCTGATGTAAGTCGCCGGCGCTGTCTCAGGGCGTGTCGACGATCGCCACGCCCCAGGGCAGCGTGCCGCACGGGATGCGCGCGACGACGGTGTTCGAGCTCGTGTCGATCACGACGAGCTCGTTGGCGCGTCCAACCGTCGCGTAGAGGAATCGCGCGTCCGGGCTGAGCGCGGTCCACCAGGTGCGCGGGCCGGTCGGAATGACCGCCTGCACTTTCAGGGTGGCGCTGTCGAGAACCCTGATGTCACCGGACTGGCCGTGAGACACATAGAGCCGGGACCCATCGGGCGTCAGCACGATGTCGACGGGGCGACTGCCCCCGGTCGACTCCGACTTGACCACCCGCATCTCCTCCATGTCGATCACGGACACCACGTGGGCCTGCTCGCTGGCGACGAAGAGCCGGCGCGAGTCGGCCGTGAAGCGCATACCGCGCGGATTCTTCGGCACGGCGATCTGCTTGATCACGGTGTCGCTCGCGGTCGCGATCAGATGCACGTCGTCCGAGGTCTCGTTGGACACCGCGATCCAGCGCCCATCTGGCGAGGCCACCGCCGTCTCGGGCTCCTTGCCGACCGCGATCTTCTTGCGAATGGCCAGCGAGCTCGCGTCGAGGATCGTCACCGAAAGCTCGTTCTCGTTGACGACGTAGAGCGCGGTCCCGGCCCGGTTCAGGGTCAGCCCCTCCGGGTCGATGCCGGCCGGAGCGGTGTTCAGAACCTCTAGCGTCTTCGTGTCGATGACGCTGACGCTGTCCGAGTTGCTATTGGTCACATAGACCCGGCGGCCGTCAGGGCTCACCGTGATGCCCCGCGGCCGCTTGCCCATGCGGATGGTGCGGACGACGGCGCGTGTCGACGCGTCGATCACCGTCACGTCATCGGACTTCTCGTTGGTCACGAAGATTCGGAGCGCGGCGTCGGCCGGCGCCGATCCCAGGACGAGCGACGCGGCGATCAGGGCGACGACGGCGAAACGCGATCGATGCATTGCCGGCGAGCCTCCCTTCAGCTCAATTCGGCGGTCCACGGCGTGCGAGGCGTTCACGGTACGCGCTGGACCGACTCAAGGAATCCAATGACGTTCTGGATTCCCTCTTCGCCGAGCAGGTCCTTCCAGGCCGGCATCCCCTTGTCGATTCGCCCGGCGGTGATCGTCGTGTACGCCGTCTCCCGCATCCGGGAGCCGTAGCGAAGCGCCAACCGCCGCAAGTCGCGAGTCGGCTCGGGACTCATGGCGTTGGGCGCGTGACAGTGCGAGCAATGCTGGTTGAACAGGCTGCGTCCGAGACGAATCGGGCCATCGAGCACCGAGGGCGATACCTGCGACGGCGGCGTGGGGCGTGTCGCATCTTCCTGAGCCTGGACGAGCTGCGGCGCATCGGCGCCGTGCTCGGGCGACCGTCGCATCCCGCCCTGCCGGTCGATACTCACGGGCCGGCCGAGTGGAAAGCCGTACTTGTTCGCGAGCGTGGTGATCTCCGGCTTGAGCTCGTCGAGGACGCGATCGAGATCGGACTTGAGTGAATCCTGTCCCTTCCGCACCCCGACAGCCGCGTGCCACTGCAGGCCTTCGCCGGCGACCGGCACGACCGCATACGATCCGCCGAGTCGGGTCTTGTTGAAGTACCCCGCGGTCGGGCCCCAGAGAAACGCGACGTCGGCCTCGCCGCGGGCCAAGGCCTCCATGGCCTCCTCGGCGAGCTTGAACGTGACCGCTTGGAAGCCGGGCCGCGTGGCCAGGAGAAGCTGCGGCGTCGTCCCGTACTGCACGGCGACGCGGCGGCCCTTGATGTCGTCGAGCGAGGAGAGCGTGAGCCGCTGGCCGATCACCGCATACCCGACATCGAGAAACGGTCGCGTGCGGAGCACGCTGCGTCCCATGAAGTCCGCGTCGTCGGGCAGCCCGAAATAGGCGTCGCAGCGGTCGGCGAGTAAGGTGCTGCGCACTGCCCGACGGCCGTAGTTGGACAGGAACCACGCGTACTCGGAACGGAGCCCGAGACGATTCGCGACCAGCTCGGCCAGCTCCACGTAGAGTCCGCGCTCGGGTCCCTCGGCGCGGCTGAACGGCAGATTGTCGGGATCGGCGCACACGCGTAACGTCTCGGCGGAGCTCGCCGGCTGCGCAGCGCAGATCGTCAGAGCTAGGATCGAGCCCACCACGACGCGACGTGCGCCCTTCCGAACGACGCGGGCGACCAGAGCCAGTGGCCCCCTCATGGTCGCCCCCCGCTCATGCGAGCCGTCGCGCTCGATCACTCATGGAGCTGGCAGCTCGAAGACGAAGAGCGTGCCGCCCTCGGCGCTGGCCGCGACCATCTTTTCGCCGATCGGCCCGAAGAAGGCCGGAATCGCGAACGTACGACCGGAGACCACGGCGACGTACTGCTTGCCGCCCAGCTCGTAGGTCATCGGAGCGGCGCTGACGCCCGAGCCCGTGTTGAACTTCCAGAGCGTGTTGCCGGTCTTGGCGTCGAGCGCCTTGAGCGAGCCCCTCAGGTCGCCGTGGAAGACGAGGCCGCCGGCCGTGCTCAGCATGCCGCCGATGTAGAGCAGCTCGTCCTTGTTGCCCCAGACCTTCTGCTGCTTCACGGGATCCCAGGCCATGACCTCGCCGAGATATCCACCCGGCCCGCTCTTGCCGAGCTCGAATTCCACGCCCAGGTAAAACGCGCCGCGCTTGTACTGTGGCTGCGTGCCTTCGAGATCCATGCAAAGGTTCATCGTCGGCATGTACACGAGTCCGGTCTGGAAGCTGTAGCTCATCGGCATCCAGTTCTTCCCGCCGATGAGGTTCGGGCAGATGTCCTTGGCTCGGAAGCCCAGGCGCGGTCGCTTGTCGGCGTTCTCGACCGGACGACCCGTCGCCATGTCGACGGACGTGGCCCAGTTGAGGTCGATGAATTTCTCGGCCGACAGGAGCTTGCCGTTGCGCCGATCGAGCACGTAGAAGAACCCGTTTCGATCCGCCTTCAGCGCCACTGGCGTCTTCTGGCCGCGGATGTCGAGATCGACCAGCACCAGCTCGTTGACGCCGTCGTAGTCCCACGCGTCGTGCGGCGTGGTCTGATAGTGCCACACGATCTTCCCGGTGTCGGGGTTGATCGCGATCGTGCTGGCCGTGTAGAGGTTCGTGTACTGCCCGACGTTGCTGCTGTCGTTGCCGCGGACCGAGGCGCCCCACGGCGCGGGGTTGCTGGTTCCGTAGTAGAGGAGGTTCAGGGTCGGGTCGAACGAGCCGATGTGCCAGGCGACGCCGCCTCCGAACTTCCACGAGTCGCCCTTCCAGGTGTCGTTGCCCGCCTCGCCGGGGCCCGGCACTGTGTAGAGCTTCCAGACCTCGCGGCCCGTGTCCTGGTCGAACGCGGTGATGTAGCCCCGCACGCCGTACTCGCCGCCGCCGAAGCCCGTGATCACCAGATTCTTGACGACCGTGGGCGGCGACGTGATGACCGAGCCGCTCGTGTAGTCGATGACCTGGCTCTTCCACAGCTCCTTGCCGGTCTTGGCGTCCAGCGCGACCAGATAGCCGTCGAGCCGGCCCAGGAAGATCTTGCCGTTGGCGTGGGCGACGCCGCGATTGTTGACGTCGCAGCACGCGTACTGCTCGATGCCCGCCGGGACGTCCGGCGAATGCCGCCAGCGGACCTCGCCGGTCCGGGCGTCGACCGCGAACACGTTCTTCGGGCCGTGCGACGAGGTCACGTAGAGGAGGTCGCCGACCAGGATCGGCGTCGACTCCTGGGATCGCAGCGAGCCGAGCTGCAGCGCCCAGGCGACCTTGAGGCGTCCGACGTTCGAGGCATTGATCTGCGTCAGGGTGCTGTAGCGCGTGTTGGCGCTGTCGCCGCCGTAGACGCCCCAGACCGCCCCCGTCTGCGCTGCCGCGGGCGAGGCGAGGCCGGCGAGCACGGTCAAGGTCACGAGCAATGCCGCGAACGCTTTCATGGGCTTTCTCCTTCCGAGGCTTTGGCTGTCGGAGGCTCTCATGGCGTCAAGCGCACCGAGCATGGTGCGGCCGGCGGGCCGGTGTCAAGAGGCAGACGTCGCCGGGCGCGGGCGCCTTGACATCGACCCGGCGCGGCGGTATCTCTCGGCCGCGCGCGGCGCGCTCGATCGCCGACGCGCAGTGACAAGGGGGTGCCCACCGGCCGGTAGAAGCGCGTTCACGGTGATCAAAGCTGTGAAGGAGGACGCTATGCGACATCCGGGGCAGCGAGCGATCGCAGTGCTGACGACGCTGAGCTTCTCGCTCTTGATGGTCATGCCGGCCCGCGCGGCCGATCCCGAGATCGATCGTCTGGTCCGGGGCCCGGCCGGCAAGGACTGGGTCACGAACGGCGGGAACCTCACCAACCAGCGATACTCCACGCTCAAGCAGATCGACACCACCAACGTCGCCCAGCTCAAGGGCGCCTGGATGACCCGCCTCAAAGGCTCCGGCGCCGCCGGCAAGTATTCGTTCGAGGCCTCGCCGCTCGTCAAGGACGGCACCATGTACGTCGTCACCGGCAACGACGATGTCTTCGCGCTCAACGCGAAGACCGGCACGATCATCTGGGAATACTGGTCCGGCATCGACCAGAAGATCTCGACCGTCTGCTGCGGCTGGGTCAACCGCGGGCTCGCGATGGGCGAAGGACTGCTTTTCTTGGGACAGCTCGACGCCAACGTCGTGGCCCTCAACATGAAGACCGGCGAGGTCGTGTGGAAGACGCCGATCGAGAAGTGGGAGAACGGCTACACGATCACGAGCGCGCCACTCTACTACGACGGGATCGTCTACAGCGGCATCGCGGGCGGCGAGTTCGGCGTGCGGGGCCGGCTGACCGCGCTCGACGCGAAGACCGGCGCGATCCTGTGGCGCTCGTACACGCTCCCCGCGCCCGGCGAGCGCGGCAGCGAGACCTGGCCGGCCGGCACCGATCACTCGATGCGCGGCGGCGCGACCATCTGGAACACGCCGGCCCTCGATCCCGACCTCGGGCTCGTCTACTTCGTCACCGGCAACTGCGGCCCCGACTACGACGGCTCGATGCGCGAGGGCGACAATCTCTACTGCGCCTCGATGATGGCGCTGAAGATGAAGACCGGCGAATACGTCTGGCACTTCCAGCAGGTGCACCACGACATCTGGGACTACGATGCGGCGAGCCCGGTCGTGCTCTTCGATACCGTCATCGACGGCAAGCCGCGCAAGGGCATCGCCGAGGCGGGCCGCACGGGCTGGGTGTACATCCTCGACCGCACCGACGGCAAGCCGCTGATCGGCATCGACGAGAAGCCGGTGCCTCAGGACCCGAGGCAGAAGACCGCCAAGACGCAACCGATCCCGCGCGGCGAGGCGGTCGTCCCGCAGTGCGCCGAGATCCTGGTGGGCTACGAGAAGGCCGGCTGCATCTTCGAGACCTTCTGGGAGACGCCGGTGCTCATTCAGCCGTCGGGAATCGGAGGGACGAACTGGTCGCCGGTGCCGTACAGCCCCGACACCGGCTACTTCTACGTGCCCGGCACCGTGCGCACGAGCGCCTTCACGCGCTTCGGCGACAAGTACCTGCACGGCCAGCGTTACACCGGTGGAAGCCAATCGGCACCGATCGGCTCGGCGATGAGCGGCACGTTCACCGCGATCGACGCGAAGACGAACACGATCGCCTGGCAGCACAAGACTCCCTATCGCATCGGCGGCGGGGGCGGCTCGTCGGTGACGGCGGGCGGGCTCGTGTTCCGCGGCGAGCCCGACGGCAACTTCCTGGCGCTCGACGCCAAGACGGGCAAGGAGCTCTGGCGCTTCCAGACCGGCTTCGGTGCGGACGCGCCCCCGGTGTTTTACGAGGTGGACGGCGAGCAGTACGTCGCGATCGCGACGGGTGGTAATCAGCTGCAGGGCAGCGCGTACGGCGACGCGGTCTGGGCGTTCTCGCTGAAGGGCCAGATGGGGCCGCTCTGGCCGCCGCCTCCGCCCTCGACCGTGGCCGGGCCGACGGGGCCGATCATCGCCGGCGCTGACACGGTCAGAGCCGGCGCGAACAACGTCGAGTACAGCTTCGCGCCGGCACGCATTCGCATCAAGGCGGGCTCGACCGTGACGTTCACCAACATCGGCGACCTGCCGCATTCGGCAACGTCGATGGACCGGGGCAAGTTCGACACGGGAGTGCTCGTTAAGGGCCAGTCGAAGGCCATCACCTTCACGCAGCCCGGCAACTTCTATTACATCTGTCTCCCGCATCCCTGGCAGTACGGCCAGGTCATTGTGGAGTAATACGCGGGCGGTCGTCGCCGGCGCGGTCACGCTGGGGCTCCTCGTCGTTAGCTTCGCCCGGTGTGACCGGCCGGCGGCGCAGCTCGCGCCGCCCGCGACCGACGGGCTGCAGGTGCTGCTCACGACGTCCGAGCTCGTCGTCGGCCAGAATCGACTCGGCTTCGGTCTCTTGAAGAACGGCAAGCTCCTCGCCGATGCGCGGGTCGCCGTGCGGGTCTACGCCATCGAGGGCGAGGACGCGCGGCTCGTGGCCGAGGTCCCGGCTCACTACCTGCGGCTCGAGGTCATCGAGCGGGGCAAGCGGATCCACATCCACCCCGACGGCTCGCGCCACGACCACGGCGAAGCGAGCGACGTGCAAGGCCTCTACGTCGCCCGGCTCACCTTTACGCGCGCCGCTCTCTGGGGCCTCGAGGTCCTCGCGCAGCCGAGCAACGGCCCCGCGGACGCGGCGCGCCTGAGCGTCAGCGTCCTGGCCACGTCCGCGGCGCCGATGGTCGGGTCACCGGCGCCGCGCAGCCGGAACCTCGTCGCCGCCGACGTCAGCGACCTGAAGCAAATCGATTCCAGCGAGCCGCCGGATCCGCGCTTGCATCAGACGCGGATCGCCGATGCGATCGCGAAGGGTACGCCGCAGGTGATCGTGTTCGCGACGCCGCGGTACTGCGTCAGCCGCGTGTGCGGTCCGGTCGTGGACATCGTGCGGACGTTGATTCCGGGCTACGGCGACCGGGTCGCCTTCGTGCACGAGGAGGTCTGGGAAAGCGGGGCTCGCCAAAAATTCTCTCCGACCTTCGAGGCGTGGAAACTCCCCTCGGAGCCGTGGATGTTCGTCGTGGACGGCTCGGGGGTGATCCGCGCCCGATTCGAAGGCCTGACCACGCGGCGGGAGCTCGAGTCGGCGCTCAAGGTCGTCCTCACGCCCGAGCGGCGGTAGCGTGTTTCGCATGACGGCTCATCGCTCGGCCGCAGCACTGCTCGCACTGCTGTCATTCATCGTCGTGCAACCCGCCGGGGCGACGGTGAGTCGTCTGACCGTGGAGTCGCGCCAGGACGTGCTCGGCGGACGCGCCTTCGGGGCGGCCGGCAGTTACGAGAAGCTGACGGGAACAATGGAGCTGACGCTCGATCCGGCGAATCCCGCCAATGCAGCGATCGTGGATCTCTCGCGCGCGAAAAAGGACGCGACCGGTCGGATCCTCGCCTCCGCGAACTTCATGGTCCTGCGTCCGAAGGCGATGCCACGCGAGCGGGCGGTCGCGCTGCTCGAAGTTTCCAACCGCGGCGGGAAGGCGGCGCTACCGTACTTCGCGCATGCGACGTGGAGCAACGACCCAGCCACCGACGCCGAGCTCGGCGACGCCCTTCCATTGCGGCTCGGGCTGACGCTCATCTGGGTGGGCTGGCAGTTCGACGTGCCGCTTCGTCCGGACTTGATGCGGCTCGACGCGCCCGTCGCGACCGACGACGGTCGCCCGATCGAGGGCCTCGTACGCTGCGACTGGACGGTGGACGAGCCCGCCGTGACCTTGCCGCTCGGTCACCGCGGTCATCGACCCTACGTCGTCGTCGACCCACAGCATCCCGACAACGTGCTGACCGAACGTGACGGCCGGTTGGCGCCCCGGCGCGTCGTGCCGCGGGATCAGTGGCGCTTCGTGGACGAGACGCGGATCGCGCGCGTGGGCGGCTTCGACGTGGGCAAGATCTACGAGCTCGTCTACCGCGCGCGCGATCCAGTGGTCGTCGGCATCGGGCTGGCGGCGGTGCGCGACATGATGTCCTACGCCAAATACGATCCGGCCAGCCCGTTCCCCGTCCGTTTCGGCATCGGCCTGGGCATCTCGCAAACGGGCCGGTTCCTGCGGCACTTCGTGTATCAGGGCTTCAACACCGATGAAGCGCGGCGCCCGGTCTTCGACGGTCTCTTCGTCCACACGGCCGGCGCCGGGCGCGGGAGCTTCAATCACCGCTTCGCGCAACCGTCGCGCGACGCGCATCGGTTCTCGGCGTTTTTCTATCCGACCGACATCTTTCCGTTCAGCGGCCGCAGTCAGCGCGACCCGGAGACCGGGACGACCGACGGGCTGCTCGCCCACGAAGCTCACGTGCCCAGGATCTTCTTCACCAACACCGGCTACGAGTACTGGGGCCGCGCGGCATCGCTGCTCCACGTGACGCCGGAAGCCGACGCCGACGTCGAGCCGCTCGCCAACGAGCGCATCTATCATCTCGCCGGCGGACAGCATTTCGTCGTGGATCCGCCGGCCACGTCCGAGCGATCCGACCGCGTCGTGACGTATCGCGGAAGCCCGCTCGACTATCATCCAGCGCTCCGGTCCTTGCTGACGCGCCTGGTCGAGTGGGTGCGCGACGGGCGCGAGCCTCCGAAGAGCCTCTACCCTCGCCTCGACCAACGCACGCTCGTCGCCGTGGAGCGCGTTCGCGCCCCGGCGATTCCAGGAGTGAGCTGGCCGCGAGTGGCGCACGAGGCGTACCGCGTGGACTACGGGCCCGGGTGGCCAAGCGGCATCATCGCGCTCGAGCCGCCGCGACTCGGCAAGCCGTTCCCGGTTCGCGTGGCCCAGGTGGACGCCGACGGCAACGAGCTCGGCGGCGTGCGGAGCCTCGAGCTCCTGGCCCCGCTCGCGACCTACACTCCGTGGAGCCTTCGCGGGGGCTCGATCAATCCCGGCGAGCTCGTGGATTTCTACGGCACGTTCATCCCGTTCGCGCGCGACCGGGCCGAGCGCGAGCGGCGCGGCGATCCGCGTGCGAGCGTGATCGAGCGCTACGGCGATCGAACCCGATACCTGGACCTCGTGAGGCGGCAGGTCGAGACGCTGGCGCGCACGGGCTTTCTTCTCGACGAGGACCGGGCTCGCGTGGTCGACCAAGCCGAGCGCAGATGGACCTGGCTGATGTCATCTCGCGCAGCGTCACGCCCATGACGGCGAGCTTGACATCGAGTGGACTCGGAACGATCCTGCCGCCGACGATCGTGATGAGCGAGACGCCGCAACGACGCCGCGCGCTCGACCCGAAGCCTGGACGGCGCGCCGTGCTGAAGCTGGCCGCGGGCGTGGGCCTGGCGATGGCCGGACGCGCCGGCGCCCAGGACGACGCGCGCCGACGCGCACGACCGCAACCGAACGATCGGCTCGTGTTCGCCGCCACCGACCGCAAGGGGCAGCTGATCACGCTCGCCGATCTTCCGGCAGGCGGCCCACCGCTCACCGCCTATCCGATGGACCCGGCGGCCAAGCTGATCCGCGACGATTCGCGGCTCAACCAGATCCTGCTCGTTCGTCTCGATCCGAATCGACTCAATGGCGAGACGCGCGAGCGCGCCGCGGACGGCGTCGTCGCCTATTCGGCCGTGTGCACGCACACCGGCTGTGACAGCTGGGATTGGCAGCCGGCGTCGAGCTCGATCAAATGCCCCTGTCACTTCTCGGAGTTCGATCTCAAGGAAGGCGCGCGAGTCCTCAACGGTCCAGCACCGCGACGGTTGCCGGCGCTGCCGTTGAAGGCCGTCGATGGCGCGCCCGTGGTCGCAGGCAGCTTCGTCGGACGTCCTGGGTTCGAGACCGGAGGCGGCTAGAGTCACGACGCGGCGGGACGCAGCGCAGTCGTCAACACAGGAGGCGAAGACGATGTCGGCGAGAAAGCTAGCATCCCTGAGTTTCGTGGTCCTGATGACGCTCGGGCCCATTGCGCTGCATGCGCAGAACACGCCGAGCTACACGCCCGTGACCGAGCAGCGGCTCCTCAACCCCGAGCCGCACAACTGGCTCATGTATCGAGGCAACTTCAGTGGCTGGGGCTACAGCCCTCTCGAGCAGATCACACCCGCCAACGTGAAGAAGCTCGTGCCGGTGTGGACGTTCTCCACCGGCGTCGTCGAAGGTCATCAATCGCCGCCGATCGTCAACAACGGCGTCATGTTCGTCACGACTCCCCAGCAGCAGGTCTTCGCGCTCAACGCCAGGACGGGCGACCTGATCTGGCGCTACAAGAAGGACCTGCCCGAGGACCTGCTCCAGCTGCATCCCACGAACCGGGGCGTGGCCCTGCTGGGCGATCGCGTCTACTTCGCCACCGTCGACGCCCACGTCATCGCGCTCGACGCACGGACGGGCACGGTCGTCTGGGACACGACGGTCGACGACTACAAGAAGGGCTACTACTTCACCCTGGCGCCGCTCATCGCGAAGGGCAAGGTGATGGTCGGCAGCTCGGGCGGCGAGCTCGGCATCCGGGGCTACATCGCCGCCCTCGACGCCGCCGACGGAAAGCCGGCCTGGAAAACGTACACGGTTCCCGGACCCGGCGAGCCGGGCAACGACACCTGGCCGGGTGAAAGCTGGAAGACGGGCGGCGTCTCGGTGTGGCTGACGGCCCACTACGACCCCGATCTCGGCCTGAGCTTCTGGGGTACGGGCAACGCGGCGCCGTGGATGGGCGACATGCGGCCGGGCGACAACCTCTACTCGAGCTCCGTGCTCGCGCTCGACGTCGACACCGGCAAGATCCGCGGCTATCACCAGTACCACTGGAACGACTCCTGGGACTGGGACGAGGTCTCCACGCCACTCTTGATCGACTTCCCGAAGGACGGTCGCACGGTGAAGGGCCTCGTGCACCCCGGCCGCAACGGCTATCTCTGGCGGCTGGAGCGCAGCGCCAGCGGCATCAAGTTCGTCGATGCGCGGCCATTCGTCACCCAGGAGGTCTTCACCAAGATCGACCCGGTGACCGGCCGGCCGAGCTATAACGAGGAGCGCAAGCCGCGCTCGGGCGCCTCGGTGACGTTCTGCCCCGGTCTCTGGGGCGGCAAGGACTGGACGCCGGCCGGCTACAACCCGAAGACGCAGTACCTCTACATTCCGGCTAACGAGAATCTGTGCAGCACGCTGGTCGGTCAGCCGAAGCCCGAGGCCTACGAGCCCGGCAAGCTCTATCTCGGCATCGACCGTCCGAAGACCACGATGAGCTGGCGCCAGGGCGCCGACCACATCGGCGAGCTCCAGGCGTGGGACATGAAGACCGGTCAGCGTGTGTGGACTCACAAGTTCCCCTTCCAGAACTGGGGCCCCATCCTCACGACCGGCGGCGGCCTCGTGTTCCAGGGCGGTACCAACGACCGTAACTTCCGAGCGTTCGACGCCAAGACGGGCACCGAGCTGTGGGCGTTCAAGACCAACTCTGGGGTCACCGGCGTGCCGAGCTCTTTCGCGGTCGACGGCGTGCAGTACGTCGCCGTCCAGTCGGGCTGGGGCGTCGACGCGCAGCGAATGCAGGCGCGGCTCGACACCTTCCGCGGCACCAAGACCGAGGTGCCGCAGGGCGGGGTGATCTGGGTATTCGCGATCAGAGACTGACGAACAGCGACGACCAGGGGCTGGCGAGGAGGCTGCGATGAGAGCGTCGGTCCTGTTCGAGCAAGGCAAGCCGCTCTCGGTCGAGGAGCTCGAGCTCGAGCCGCCCCGGGTCGATGAGGTGCTGGTGCGGATGACGGCCAGCGGCGTCTGTCATTCGTGCCTGCACGCCGCCGACGGCTCCTGGAAAGGCGTGCCGGTGCCGATCGTGCTCGGCGACGAAGGCGCCGGTGTGGTGGCGGAGGTCGGGCCCGGAGTGGATGGGCTCCAGCGCGGCGACCACGTGATCCTGTCGTGGGCGCCGACGTGCGGGCGCTGCCACTACTGCGTCATCGGCCGGCCCAATCTCTGCGAGCGGCGCCAGCCGGGCCGCGGCGTGCTGCCGGACGGCACGACGCGCATGTCGCTCCGCGGCCGCGCCGTCTATCACTACGGCCACGTGGCGACGTACGCGTCGTCGACGGTCGTGCACGAGTCGTGCGCGATCAAGATCGACCAGAGCGTGCCGCTCGAGCTGGCAGCGCTGATCGGCTGCTCGGTGATGACGGGCGTCGGCGCCGTCATCAACACCGCCGCGGTCCCGGCCGGCGCCAGCATCGCGGTGTTCGGCGTGGGCGGCGTCGGGCTCAACGTGGTGCAGGGCGGCGCCCTCGTCGCCGCGCACCCGGTGATCGCGGTCGACGTCAAGGCCGCCAAGCTCGACCACGCGCGGGCGCTCGGCGCCACCCACGCGGTCGACGCCTCTCGCGAAGACGCGGTGACCGCCATCCGCCGGCTCACGCGGCTCGGCGCCGACTACACCTTCGTGGCAGTCGGCGACACGCGCGCGGTCCAGCAGGCCATCGACGCGCTGGCCCCGGGCGGCACCTGCATCCTCATCGGGGTGCCGGAGACCGGCGCCACCGTCCCGCTCGACGTGCGGCCAGTCGTGACCGCCGAGCGCGTGATCCGCGGCTCGAGCTATGG
>Ga0126370_10000779_pt1 | contig 13725 bp, 12 predicted proteins | sample PanSoiMetaPlot_3_FD_92586 | JGI IMG/M metagenome (GOLD analysis project Ga0126370, IMG submission 92586) | Tropical forest soil microbial communities from Panama - MetaG Plot_3 | ecosystem: Environmental > Terrestrial > Soil > Tropical forest > Bulk soil | place: Panama | collected 2016-02-17 | reverse complement strand
GCAAACGGCAAAAAGATCGACCTCGTGTATCGCCGCTTGCTCATTAACGACATCGTATCGCGGCCCGCCGAATCGAAGGTGCTGGTAGACGCGGTGGCGGCAAACGCGGTTTGCGTCGCCAATCACTTCCGCTGCAAGATTCCCCACGTGAAGGCCTTTTTCGCCGTCCTGACCGATGAACGCAACGACCCATTATTTTCTTTCGACGAGCGCGAACTGATTCGCAAGCACGTCCCCTGGACGCGCGTCGTCGCCGACGTGCGCACTTCTCACTACGGCACGGCGATCGAGCTTCTCGATTTCATCCGTCGCCAGCGGCAAAACCTGGTTCTAAAACCGAGCGACGAATACGGCGGCAGCGGCGTGACTCTCGGGTGGGAAACCGGCGAATCCGACTGGGACGCGGTGATCGAAAAAGCCATCGCCACCCCGCAGGGCTGCTGGATCGTACAAGAGCGCATCCCCATTCGCCGCGAGGTTTTCCCGTGGGTTCAGCCCGACGGAAAAGTGGACTATCGCGACATGCTGGTGGATTTTGCGCCCTATCTTTTCCGCGGCAAGCTTTGTGGCTTCCTCACGCGTCTGAGCGCAACGGGCCTGGCCAACGTGACCAGCGGCGGCGGCCAGGTTCCCGCTTTCCGCGTACACACGCGGAATTAGGAATCCGTAATCGTCCGCGCCGAACCTCTACAAAATTCCGTAATGACCCTGTAAACTGGTTGTAATGTCGTTCGGAATTCTCCAACCAGAATTGATGCCCGGCGCAAAAAACGCCGTAGACACTTGCCTCGCCGTGCGGCCGGACGAGCACGTGGCGCTCATCGCCGACAAGGCGAGCACCTCGGTCGCTGCGAGTCTCTGCGAAGCTCTCTCGCAAATTCACGCGCGCACGACTTCACTGCTGCTGGAAGATTTTGGCCCGCGCCCCATGCGCGGCGCGCCCGAAGCCGTGCTCGACGCCCTGGAAAAAGTCGATGTCGGCATTCTGGCGATGAATCCGCAGCCCGGCGAACTCGCCGCGCGCATGGCCATCGTACAAGTGGTCGAGCGCCGCCGCATCCGCTACGCTCACATGGTTGGCGTAACGCCGCAAATCATGCAGCAGGGCATGCGCGCCGATTACAAGCTGGTGGACCGGCTGAGCGACCGCCTGCGCGAACGCATGCTTCGCGCCGACACCTTAACGGTCAAAACGGAAGCCGGCACCTCGTTCGCCGCGCATTTTGACCGCAAGCTCGACTGGGTGAAAACCAGCGGCCTCATCAGTCCCCGTTACTGGTCGAATTTGCCGGCAGGCGAGGTCTTCACGACCCCGGCGACAGTCGACGGCATGTTCGTTTGCGACGCAACTGCGGGCGACTACTTCAACGGCAAATACGGAGATCTGCAGTCCACGCCGATGAAGCTCACTATCGAGGGCGGCCGCCTGACGAGCGTCGAATGCGCGCGCAAGGATCTCGAAAAGGAATTCTGGGAGTATTGCCACACCGACGAAAACAGCGACCGCGTCGGGGAACTCGCCTTCGGCACCAACCTCGGCCTGTCCGAGATGATCGGCATTCTCCTGCAGGATGAAAAATTTCCCGGCGTCCATATCGCCTTCGGCGACCCTTACGGCAGCCAGACCCATGCCGACTGGAGAAGCAAAACCCACGTGGACGTGCTCACCCGGGACTGCGACGTGTGGATCGACTCCGACCAGATCATCGCCAAGGGTCACTACCAACTCGACCACCTCGGCCTGGCATAGGGCCTGTGCTAATCGCCGGTTTTGCGGCGCTTAAAGCGTCTCGTTACAGCAACTGCCTGATTCCTGAACCGACCGCGCACGCCTACCGTCAGATCGTGTACCAGCCCATCGACAAATGGGGGCTACATGCCGGAAAAAGAAACACTCGAACGCGCGGAACGCGACAAGCAGGAAGGCAAATCGCCGTCAACGCAGGCGGGCGAGTTCATCCGCGAAGAAATGCACCATATCCGTGAGGGTAAGCACGGCGCCAGCTCGCCGCAGCAGGCGATCGCCATTGGTCTGTCGAAGGCTCGCCGCGCCGGAGTCAAGCTGGGAGCGCCCAAGCGTGGCCGCACGTCCGGAAGAGTCCGCAAACAGGCGCAACGCGACCTGGCGAAGGGACGTTCGCGTCAAGCCCGCAGCGCCGCACGCCGGCGAGGCCGCGCTTCACGGCACGGTGCGATGAAAGCCGTCCGCACCAAAGGCAAATCCGGACTACGCCGTGCCGGGCAAAAAGCCGCGCGGACCAGAGCACGCCGTTCGTCCTGACGAGTTTCCGACAGTACGCATTGCAGGCGCGCAACCGGCTTTCGGCTGTAAAATCAAGAGCCAGAATGGACACGACCCTACGCCCTATCGGAATTATCCGCTCCGTGCTCAAGTCTCGCGCCGAATGCCCCAAACAAGGCCGGGAAGGCGCGCCCGCTGCCTGGCTTGAACTAAAAAGGCGCTACGCGGACGCGCTCGACGGGCTGGCGGTAGGGGACCACGTGGTTCTTCTTACCTGGCTGCACCAGGCGCGCCGCCAGGTGCAGCGCGTGCACCCGCGCGGCAATGTCCGCGCGCGCCTGACAGGAGTCTTTGCAACTCGCTCGCCCGACCGTCCCAATCCGATTGGCCTGCACGAGGTAACGATCACCGAAATGGACGGCACTCGCCTTCGACTTGAACCATTGGAAGTCGTCGACCGAACACCGGTCGTGGACATCAAGCCGGTTCTCGTCTGCAAACCGCCTGCAAGAGCTAAGTTCAGAAAACGCAAAAGCGCGCGCTGAAAGCGGCGAAGTTCCGGTTCGGCGCCGTCATTTTGACGCCGTCTTATTTTGCGTCGTGGTAGATAATCCCCAGCGTGTAACGAGTCCCTCGACGGACGCGGCTCACCCCGTGGCGCATGGCCACGCGAAACCACCCTCGCGATCCTTTCACCGGGCGATAGCGCGTAGTGAAAATGATTCCGTGTCCCTGCGGCACCTTGACAACCTCCGCTCGCGATTGCGCGCGCGGCACGTTTTCAATCAGCACGAATTCGCCCCCGTCCCAATCCTCATCCTGCTGCCCGAGCATCACCACCAGCTGCAGCGGAAATGCGATTTCACCGTATAGGTCCTGATGCAGACAGTTATATCCGCCCTCCTGATAATGCAGCATTAACGGAGTCGGCAGTTTCTGTCCGGCTGCCTTGCAGTCTTTTAGGAATTCCTCGTGGTTGTCGGGAAAGGGCTCCCCCCGCTCGCCGAGCTGCGTGCGCCATAGATTGGCAATCCTGGCCAGATGCGGGTAGGTAGTTTCCCGCAGCTGCTGGATGGCCGAAGGCAACGGGTAGCGGAAGTACTTATAGTCGCCTTTTCCGAACCGGTATCGCTCCATGACCACCTGGCTGCGAAAGTTCGCGTCGTCGTCGTAGAGCGAAATCAGCCCGGCGCATTCGGCCGGCCCCAGCAACGGACCGGTCAAACCGTAGCCCGAGCCTGCCAGACTTTCCCGGACCGCGGACCAGTCGATGTTGCTTTTGTTTATAAATGTGATCATCGCGCTTGTGATTTTCGCGCGGGTGCGGCTTCGGATGCTATCCGGAAACTCTGGTCGAATTGGCTAATCAAAACAGGTGAGCGATGTACTCCCGCATCTGGTGCTTCCAGTAGGGCCAGTCGTGTCCGCCCATGGGCCCCCAGTTGTCGAGCGAGTGGCGAACCCCCTTGTGCGCCAGAATCCCCGAGAAATGATAGGTAGGACCGGAGTTTTCCCACGGTCCGGTGCCTGTCGACAAATGAATGTCGCAACCTGCCAGCTGGCCATACACCCACGGATCGCTCAGGTTCGCTACGTAATCAACGGGGTTGTTGAAGTAGAAGTTGTCGTCGTACATGCCGTCCATGAAGTTCTTCAGGTCGTATACGCCGGAAAGCGCAAAGCACCGCTTGATGACATCCGGGTGCTTCAAGAGGGAATTCGCCGCGTGATAGGCGCCAAACGAAGCGCCCATGGTCGAAATCGCAATCCCAGGCGACTGGCAGTTGTCCCAGATAAAGGGCACGACTTCTTCGCGCAAGTAGGAATCAAACACCGACTGCACATAGCTGCGATGAAACGGGTGCGCGTCCTTGTTGTAGAAGCTCAGCCCGTTGATCGAATTGACGGTATAAAACTTGACCTTCCCGCCTTCGATGAAATCGCCCAGGGCGGCGATCAGGCCCTGCCCTTCCAATTCCCATTCGTCCCCTGCACTCGTCGGGAATCCCACCAGCGGCGCGCCCCAGTGTCCATACACCACCACGCCCAGTTCCAGCCCCAGCCGCTGCGAATACCAGCGATGCACTTCCTTTTTCATCGATCACCTTCGTCTGTCTTTAAAGAAGCGTGAGTATGCCAGCGCCTTGGGCATGAAGCAACCGGCAAGGTCCAGAAACGCTTCCCCAACCCGCTCCGGAAGGGTATAAAGGACAAACCAGTTTTTTGTTTGAGATCAGACTTCCGCAAGGAGCCTCACGTGTCTACTGCAGCCGCACCCAAGGCGAGCCCCGAACTGATTTTCGGTTCTCTGATTGCCTATCAAAATGTCTTTGCCCTCAAGGCCGCCATTGAACTGGACCTTTTCACGGCCATCGCCGAAGGAGCCACCGACGCCGCCTCTCTCGCCAAGCGTGTCAATGCCGCCGAGCGCGGCGTGCGCATCCTCGCCGACGGTATGACGGTGCAGGGCTTCCTGCGCAAGGAAAACGGAAGGTATTCGCTCAGTCCAGACTCCGCGCTTTTCCTCGACAAGCGTTCGCCCGCCTACATGGGCGGAATGGCGGAGTTTATAGTCAGCGAAGAGAACATTCGCAACTTCTCCCAGTTCACTGATTGTGTCCGCAAAGGCGGCACGGTGAGCAGCATCGGCGACAACAGCAAGCCGGTGGACCACCGCTGGGTCACGTTTGCCAAAGCGATGGGCTCGATGGCGGTGCCCATGGCAGGAGTTCTCTCGCAGTTGGTCGGAGCCAATTCCGCGGGCGACGTGAACGTCCTCGATATCGCCGCGGGCCACGGCATGTACGGCATCATCGTTGCCAAAAACAATCCGCACGTACGAGTAACTGCGGTCGATTGGCCCGCCGTTCTCGAAGTAGCGCAGGAAAACGCGCGCAAATTCGGTGTCTCCGATCGCTATTCCGTCCGGCCCGGCAGCGCGTTCGACACCGACCTCGGCTCCGGTTACGACTACGTCCTCATCACCAATTTCCTTCACCATTTCGACATTGCCACCAACGAAATGCTGCTTCGCCGCTTCCACGCCGCGCTCAAGCCGGGCGGCAAAGCCATCACCGTCGACTTTGTTCCCAACGAAGACCGCGTCTCTCCGCCCATGGCCGCGGCTTTCAGCCAGGTGATGCTGATTAACACCGATGCCGGCGAAGCCTATACTTTCGCGGAATACGAATCCATGTGCCGCAATGCCGGCTTCAAGAGTTCCCACCTGCAAACGATTCCCGATTTGCCGCAGCGGCTAGTCATTGCGGAGAAATAATCCGAATTCCCATGCCCGCGCGCAAAAAATCCGGCGCAAGGAAGGCGGCGCCGGAGCATTCTCTGCGCAAACACCTGGTGGAACTTTTAGAGGGCGGCAGCGCCCACGTCCGTTTCTCCGATGCCGTCGCGGATTTTCCCGCTGACAAGCGCGGCGCATTTGCGCAAGGCCTCGCACATACTGCCTGGCAGCTACTGGAACACCTGCGCATCGCCCAGTGGGACATCCTCGAGTTCAGCCGCAAGCCGAAACACACCTCGCCTGAGTTTCCCGAGGGCTATTGGCCTGAGACGCCCCTGCCGCCGGACGATGTAGCTTGGAACAAGAGCGTGAAATCTTTTCGAAGCGACCTGAAAGAAATGGTCGCCCTCATCTCGAACCCTCGCGCCGATCTATACGCGCCGTTTCCCTGGGGCGAGGGGCAAACTCTGTTACGGGAAGCCCTCCTGCTCGCCGACCACAACGCCTACCACCTGGCCCAACTCGTCGACCTCCGCCGCGCCCTCAAGATCTGGCCGCAGTCCTGACGGCGGCCGCTTCGATGAACGATGATCTTTTGCGGCTCAAGACCGCCAGTGCAGCGTCACCGGCCCGTCCATCGGATGCACCATAGCGGCGCCAGTCCGCCGCGATTCCAGTAAATTGGCCTTCAAGGCGAAATACCACTTGGCCGGGCGGTCGGCGTCGTCAATCAGCATCAAGCGCGGATTGTGCTGTAATCCTTCCGCCTGCTGGATCATCGTCTCCTGGTCCTGTCGCAGAAACGTCTTGGCAAAGATGCGAAAAATGCTGATGGGCAGGGGCACGTTCCATGCCGCCAGAAAGTCAATCCGGCACAAGTCGCGCCGCACCGGGGTCACCGTAGTCAGGCTTGAAAACCACAGCTTCCCGCTGCGAATCTCCTCGGTGCGCATGTTCGGCAGCACAAAATCAATCGTCGTCGTCACCGGCGCGCCGGTCATTTTCTTCAACAACTGATAGGGCGCGCTGTTCGAGCTGGGCGAATGTGGACTCATCCGGAACCCGCATGGTATCGGCTCAAACTGCTTGGCCTTTTCGTGGATGCTCTTCTGGCTGCGCCAGAACCACGATTGGTGCACAAACGGTCCGTGCGCCGGATCCATCAGCCCTATGATTCCGTGATCGATGTGCGAAGGCAGGTCGCAGGCAAGGTGCGTGCTTTTGTATTTCGCGCTGAAAGCCGCCAGGCGCGGCGCCGCGGGGATCGTCTCCGGCAGCAACGTCCCCGGCGCATTCATATAGACCCACAGGTAGCCGTCGTGCTCTTCGCAAGGGTAGTGGCCGGCGAAGATGCGGTCGACTTTCAGCTTGTCCTGCGACGCCAGTGACGGAATCTCCACACACTGCCCGCTGCACCCGTCAAACTTCCATCCGTGGTAGCTGCACTCCACATTGGTTCCGTCAAATCGTCCGTAAGACAGCGGGATACCGCGATGCGGACAGGTGTCGCGCATCGCAAATGCTTTCCCCGCATCGGTCCGCCCGAGCACCAGGGGTACTTCGAGCAGCATAGCCGTCGCCAGCCGCCGCCCCTGCACGGCAGAACTTCGCGCCGCCGGGTACCAGAAGTCCCACAAGAATCCCGCGTCTGCCCCGCGCTCGGCCTTCTGCGTGGATTCGCTCGCCTTGCCATGCGGCGCCAAGATGTTCGCCGTTTCGCTCATTTTCTCTGGTTCATGCGATCTTTCCTTGGCCAACTTTCTTCCGTCCGGCACTGCGAAGACTCCGCTAAACCCTTTGCTTGCAGCACTTAGAAAGGAAGTCCGGCGGCTGCACTCGCTTGGCCGTTGCCACGGTGCAAGAGCGAGATAGGTCGACGGGGCGGCCAACTCGCCGCGAGCATCTTAGCGCAACTGGGGCGGTTCATTTGCCGCTGCGCTCCCGCGGCTGCTATCATAAGACCTACAGCCATGAAGTTCCGCTCCTTCTATTAGCCGCTCCGTTATCGCTCTCCTGGCGAGAGTTCCCTCCGTTCGGTCCGACGAACAAGCCACGCTGCCACATTTTCGCTTCTTTCTGTTCACAAGAAAAAACAGGACACGGATTGCCGAGAGGTCAGAAATGCCAGTTCTTACGCTTACAGAAAAACTCGATCAGCTCGACTCGCGCTACCAGGAGATGACCGAGCAGCTCTCTTCCGCCGATGTGGTGGCGGACTCCTCGCGTTTCCAGAAGCTGGCCAAGCAGCACGCCGAGCTATCGGAAATCGTCGCGAAGCATCGCGAGTATAAGCAGATTGAAAAAGACCTCGCGGGCGCGCACCAGATGGTCATAGAAGCCGAAGATGCCGAAATAAAGCAAATGGCACATGACGAGGAAAAACACCTCACCGAGCGCAAGGAAACGGTCGAACGCGAGCTGAAGCTGCTGCTGCTGCCGAAAGACCCGAACGACGAGAAAAACGTCATCGTGGAAATTCGCGCCGGCACCGGTGGCGACGAAGCCGCGCTTTTTGCCGCGGAACTCTTCCGCATGTATTCGCGCTATGCGGAAACACAGAACTGGAAAGTCGAAGTCCTCGAGAGCTCGCCCTCTTCGCTCGGCGGTCTTAAGGAAATCGTAGCTTCCATCTCGGGCAACAAGGTCTACTCCAAGCTGAAGTATGAAAGCGGAGTTCACCGCGTGCAGCGTGTTCCTGCAACGGAAACGCAAGGTCGCATCCACACGTCGGCCGCTACCGTGGCCGTGCTGCCGGAAGCCGACGAAATCGACATCAAGATCGAAGCCAAGGACCTGCGCATCGACACTTTCTGCTCGTCTGGGCCGGGCGGGCAATCCGTGAATACGACGTATTCGGCCGTACGTATCACGCACATCCCAAGCGGACTGGTCGTGTCGCAGCAGGACGAAAAATCGCAGATCAAGAACCGCGCCAAAGCCATGCGCGTGTTGCGTTCGCGCTTGTACGAGATGGAGCTCGAAAAGCAGCAGGCCGCGCTAGGCGCCGAGCGGCGCGGGCAGATCAAGACCGGGGACCGCTCGGAAAAGATCCGCACCTACAATTTCCCGCAGAACCGCGTCACCGACCACCGCATCGGTCTGACGCTGCACCAACTGACCGACGTGATGGACGGCAAGCTCGCGCCGCTGGTCGATGGCCTCGTCACTCACTACGAATCCGAACGCCTAAAGCAGGAACTGGCCGAAGCCTAGGATCGCTGGCGCCCGGCGGACCGCAGTGTCGGTTAGGGCCTTTGACTATCCGCGCAAGCGGGGCTTTGGCCGCCCAGGAACTCGATTGAGTTTTGCGACAATGGACATTCGCAGCGCCCTCAAACTCGGCATCGCTCAGCTCCGCAGCGCCCATGTTCCCTCCGACACGCTGACCGCCGAACTTCTCCTGCTCCACGCCACCCGCCGATCGCGAACTTCACTCTATTCGCATCCTGAGGACGCTCTGAGCGAAGCGGAATCGCAGGACTATCTCCGATTGCTTGAAAGGCGCGCAGCCGGCATACCCACGCAGCATCTTACCGGCAGACAGGAATTCTGGGGGCTGGAGCTTGAAGTCACACCGGACGTGTTGATTCCCCGCCCCGAGACCGAACATGTCATCGAGGTCTCGCTCGATCGCCTGGCGCTGCGCGATCTGCGTTCCCATCATTGGCAAAACATGACCGGCGACGGCTTGCTTTTCGCGGACATAGGCACCGGCTCGGGGTGCATTGCCCTCGCCCTAGCCAAAGAGTTTCCCGCTGCCCAAATCTACGCTCTCGACATCTCATCGGCCGCCCTCGCGATCGCCCGACGCAATGCCGTACGCCTCGGTCTTGCAGATCGCATCCGATTCCTAGAATCCGATCTCCTCGCTGCCCTTCGTGCCCGAAGCGCACCGCTTTTGACGCCCCCGCAGCGGTCAGTGCTTTTCGACTTGATCGCCTCCAACCCTCCCTATATCGGCCGCCGTGAAGCTGCTAGCCTCGCCCGGGAAGTGCGCGAACGGGAACCCGAAATCGCGTTATACGGCGGCGAAGAAGGCTATGAACTCTACGCCAGTCTGGTCAAGCAGTCGGCCGTGCATCTGAAACCCGGCGGCATCCTGGTTCTTGAACTCGGCCACGATTCGCTTTCCGCCGTCCAGCCCCTTTTCGACTCTTCCCACTGGACCAAGGTCGGCGTCACCCACGATTTAGCCGGCCTGCCCCGCGTCCTCTCGGCAGAGAGGAGCTCTTGAAGCGCATTGGCAGGCGAGAACCCTAGGTGCACCATGGGAGCGGAAAAAAGGTATCGTGGACTACCGTCACAGTGAGTGAACAGCTATGGCCAAACTGGCGCAATTTCGGGCGAAACATGATGAAGCAGCGGCTGCGCTGACGCTGCCCGCCGAAGCCGCCATTCTGCATGTGGACATGGACGCGTTTTTCGTATCGGTAGAATTGCTCGAGCGGCCCGAGCTCGGCGGCAAGCCGGTTATCGTCGGCGGAAGACCGGACGAGCGCGGCGTGGTTTCGGCGGCCAGCTACGAAGCGCGCAATTTCGGCATTCAGTCCGCAATGCCGCTGCGCACGGCCGCGAAGCTCTGTCCGCACGCCATCTTTCTCGACGGGCATCACGAAAAATACGCCGAGTGGAGCGACCGCGTAGCCACGATCCTCGCCAAGTTTTCGCCCATCGTTGAAATGGTTTCGATTGATGAAGCGTATCTGGATCTTGCGGGCACCGAGAAACTGCATGGCCCGCCGTTCTCGGCTGCGCACAAGCTGCTGCGCATGATCATGGCAGAAACGTCGCTTCCCTGCTCGGCCGGGCTCGCATCCACGCGTCTGGTTGCGAAAGTCGCGAGTGATCAAGCCAAGCCCAAAGGGCTGCTGTGGATTCCCCCGGGACAGGAAGCACAATTTCTGGCGCCGCTGCCGGTGCGGAAAATCCCCGGAATCGGTGAGGTTACCGAACGCGCGTTGCGCGCGCTGGGCATCGAGTATGTTCACCAGCTGGCTGAACCTGGCTTGGAAAAACTGGAAAAGATCTTTGGCCGCTGGGGCACGGCGCTGTATCGCAAAGCCCGCGGCGGCGATTCCTACGAATTTGTTCTGGACGCGGAGCCGAAGTCCATCTCGCACAATCACACGTTTGGCCGGGATACCGACGACATCGCACAACTTGAATCGATGCTGAGCCATCTTTCACAGAAGGCCTGCAAGCGGCTGCGCGAAGCCGGACTTTCCGCGCGCACGTTGACGCTGACGATTCGCTACGCCGGATTCGACACCTATACGCGGGCCAAGACGCCGCCGCGTCCGGTGCAGTTTGACGCCGACGCCTTCGCGCACTTTCTGGCCTTGTTTCGCGAGCACCGCAATCGCAGACGCAAAATCCGCTTGCTGGGCGTAGCTTTCAGCGGGTTGACGCACGGCGAGGAACAACTCGATCTGCTCGATCCGCAGCGGCGTGCCCGCCTTGAAAGGTTGAGCAAAGCCGCGGATTTGCTGCGCGACCGCTTCGGCTTCGGCAAAATTCAGTTCGGCGGTTCGCTCCTGGCGGAAAAGCCCGGACGCGAAAACGAAAAAGGGGAGATACCGCGCTTTCCGCGACATAAAGAGTGACGTTCGAGCCCGGCTCGAACCAGAATGAATCTCCCTGCACTATACTTTGTCCATGGCTCCCACGGCGCCACCCCCTCAATACACGCGCGGAACACCTCCGCCGCCGGGCGACGGCCTGTGGGATCGCATCAGCGAGGGCCGGCGACTCGACGAGCTCTGGTCGCAATTCACCGCGGACGCGCAGGCCAGCTACGGCTTTTATGGCAAAGGCCTGGACTGGGAGCAGTTGAGAACCATTCCGGCCTGGCGCCGGCCGTTCCGTGTGGCCAAGCACTTTTTCTGGGCGCTGGTCATGAAAATGACGCCGGCGCGGCGCGTGATCCTCTTCCTGGCGCTGATCATGCTGATCATCTCCAGTCCCAAGTTCAATGTCGGGCGGCATTTTACGTTCGACTTCAACTTCGATACCGCCGCGGCGCTGCTGTTTCTGCTGCTTCTATCGCTCGAACTGGCCGACAAAGTGACGATGAAACGCGACCTGGAAATCGCGCGTGAGATTCAAAGCTGGCTTACGCCGTCGCTGCCTCCGAAAGTGGCCGGTGCCAGCATTGCATTTCACACGCGGCCGCAAAATTCCGTGGCCGGCGACTACTACGACGCCTTTTATCCCATGGACGACGGCGAGTCGGGCGGCAAGCTGTTCCTGGTGATCGCCGATGTGGCGGGCAAAAGTGTGCCTGCCGCCCTGCTGATGGCGACGTTTCAAGCAAGCGTACACACGGTGGCGCGCGAGGGTACGACGCTAGAAGAGCTGGTGGCGCGCCTGAATCGCTACGCATGCGCGCACAGCCTGGATGGACGGAGATTCACGACGGCCCTGCTCGGCGAATACGATCCCGCGACGCGCCAGCTCACCTACGTCAACGCGGGGCATAACGCGCCGCTCATCCGTAGAAACAATGCGCAGGGCGAGGCGCAAATCGAGCGGCTGCCGGCGAGCGGCGTGCCTTTCGGGATTTCCATGGACGCGGCTTATATAACGGCGACTGTCGAATTGGGCGCGCGCGATGCGCTGGTGCTTTTCACCGACGGCGTGGTCGAAGCTTTCAACGGCAAGGGCGAGGAGTTCACCGACGCCCGGCTGGTCGACAACGTGCGCCGTTTGCCGGACTGGGATGCGCAGCGCTCGTTGCAATTCCTGATGCAGCGCGTGGATGAGTTCGTCGGCAGCACCAAGCAATCGGACGACATCACTTGCCTCGTCCTTCGCTGCGAATAAGGGCCGGATCTCCCCCTCTGGCGCGACTTCGGACAAACGCTTCATTCCATGATGCCAAAAAGGCGCGCCGCAGCGCGGCGCCACTACACACGGAAAATCGAAGAGCGCATAATTTTCCTGTGACCCCTGTGGAGTTCGCCCATTCGATTTGCGGCGCGCTGCAGCGCGCCGGATACCAGGCGCTGCTGGTCGGCGGTTGTGTGCGTGACCTGCTGCTCAAACGCGAACCGGCCGACTATGACGTGGCGACCAACGCCAAGCCCGACGAGGTGCTCAAACTCTTCCCGCAGGGCATCACGGTGGGAGCGCAGTTCGGAGTGATCCTGGTGCCCCACGATGGCATCAAGGTAGAAGTGGCGACGTTCCGCTCCGACGTCGGATACGCGGACGGCCGCCATCCCGACCGTGTCGAGTACTCCGGCTCGGCCGAAGAGGATGTCGAGCGCAGGGACTTCACGATCAACGGCTTGCTGATGCGGCACGATACCGGCGAAGTGCTCGATTTTGTTCACGGCCAAGCCGATCTGCGTGCGGGATTGATCCGCGCCATTGGCGCGCCAGAACGGCGATTTGCTGAAGACAAGCTGCGGATGCTGCGGGCGGTGAGATTCGCGGCGCGCTTTAAGTACGCCATCGAGCCGGAAACCTTTGAGGCCATCCGGCGTCATGCCCGGGAGATTTCCCAGGTTTCTCTAGAGCGTATCCGGGAAGAGCTGACGAAGATGCTCACGGAAGGGAAGGCCCGCAGGGCGTTCGAGTTGATGGATTCGTGCGGGCTCCTGGCGATGGTGGCTCCGGAGATCAGTGCATTGCACGGAGTCGAGCAGCCGCCGCAATATCACCCGGAAGGGGATGTGTGGACGCACACCATGATGATGCTCGAGGGTCTGCCCGCCAACTGTCCCCCCACGCTGGCATGGGGCGTGCTGTTACACGATGTGGGCAAGCCAGCCACTTTCCGGTCTGCCCGCGAGACCGGTGACAGGATTCGCTTCGACGGGCACGTAGAAGTAGGGATGGCGATCGGGCGGATCTTGCTCAGAAGACTGCGCTTTTCGAATGATGATACCGAGCAGATTCTTTCCCTGGTGGAACAGCACATGCGGTTCAAGGACGTAAGGAGGATGAAGCCCGCCACCTTGAAACGCTTCGTACGCCTGCCGCAGTTTGAACAACATTTGGATCTGCACCGGCTCGATTGTCTTTCGAGCAACCGAAACCTGGAAGCCTACGATTTCGTGAAAGAGTTTGTGGGCAAAACACCTCCCGATGAGGTGCGGCCGCCCAAACTGCTGACAGGAGATGACCTGCTCAAAGAGGGCTATCGGCCCGGGCCCCTGCTGGGGAAGATTCTGGCGAGCGTCGAAGAGGCGCAGCTCAATGGGGAGCTCCGGAGTGCGGAAGAAGCTAAGTCCTTTGTACG
>Ga0126370_10000778_pt1 | contig 13742 bp, 7 predicted proteins | sample PanSoiMetaPlot_3_FD_92586 | JGI IMG/M metagenome (GOLD analysis project Ga0126370, IMG submission 92586) | Tropical forest soil microbial communities from Panama - MetaG Plot_3 | ecosystem: Environmental > Terrestrial > Soil > Tropical forest > Bulk soil | place: Panama | collected 2016-02-17 | reverse complement strand
CCTGATCAGCAGGTTCGAGCTCGCCATTGTGCAAAGTGGCGGCCGAGGGGCTCAGGTTGATCGCGGTGCGCAGAAGGCGCCACGCACTCCCTCTGATTCGCCAGTTGCTGGCTTCGAGCTGCCCGGTCAGGTTGGGGGCTGACGTCGAGCCACTGACGGCGCCCGCAAAGGATGCGCTTCCATAGAGACCGAGCGGCTGTGGGGCGGCGCCTGGTTGCGCCGCCGCCCTGAGATTATCGGCAACGGTTTCGAGTTCGTGAAGATCGTTAGTCCGAAGGCGAATCTCGAGACTGGAACGATGGCTGACGGTCCCGTTCAGATCCAGCTCCGTGTTGGGCATTCGCAGGTAGCTCTGGGTCAGCGAGACTTCCTTTCGGGCGGCCATGTACTGGGCATGAATAGCCCCGTTCACGGGCACAGGCTGCCCGCCTCCACTGCCGCGAGGGGCTAGTCGAGCTTGCATGGTCGCGTTCGTTTGTGCGGTCAGATCATCGAGAGTCTTTCCCCAATTGGCGTCGGCATCTGCATTCAAAGTGCCTGTGAGGGCTGCCGCCTGCAGGGGGGAACCCTTCATCATGGGGCGCAACTCGGCGAGAGATATCGCAGTCAACGCGGCGCGCAATCGCGAGTGGGAGTGGCCGGTAATTTGGCGCATGGTTAAATTTCCGGTCAGGTTCCCGCCCAGCAGGCGGGCATGAATATCGCTGACAGCAGCATCGCCGTTAGCCAACGAATAGCGCGCACCGAGGTCGCTGATATTGGCGCTCAGACCGGAGGTCTGAATCCGCAGCGTGCGGCTGCTCAAATTGCCGTTGACGATCATGGTGGCCAGCAGGGGGACGTCGGGCTGGCTTTGATAATCTAGCGTGCCCTCGGTAGCAATGGTGCCCGCGGGCAGGGCGGGGTTCTTCATGATCTGCCGGAATTCGCCACTGTCGACCAGTGCGGAATAGGTGGCGTGCATGCGGGGCTGCGCGAAGTCTTCCACAGTCGCAGCCAATTCGAGGTGGGATGGCCCGCTCCTCAGCACGCCGTGGCGCAAGGTAAACTTGCTGCGGGTGGCATCGAACTCCATGTCTAACTCATGCGCCATGGGGTGGTAGTTGGCGAACTCGAGCTGTCCGTCGCGATAGCTCAACCCTCCGGAATATTGCTCGCGAACTGGATCGAAGCGCGCTTTGAGCGTCAGATCATGCAGGTCGGCATTGAGAGCGATTTTTCTGTTGTTGTAGTAAACCTCGCCGCCATCGAGCAAGGCATGGCGTACACCCAACTGGAAAAAATCAGCGTTGCTCTGGCGATTTTTTTCCTTGCTTTGCGGCAGATTATCGTTGCCCCTGGCGTCGACGAACAAGCGGACGACTGGATGGTCCAGGACAATCGTCCTCACGTACCACTGGCGGCTAAGCAACGAAGTAATGCCTAAACCCAATCCGATGTGGTCAACCGTGACGAGCGGCGGCTCGGCATATGGGGCGGCCCCGTTTACCGTGACGGAATAAAGGTCCAGCGTTAGTTGCGAGAGACTCAGGGCAAAGTCTCGCGCCTGAATCCGCGCGCCGAAGGAGGCGCTGAGTTTCTGTTCCGCTACACGGAGGGCAAATTTCCGCAATGATGGGATATGTATGAGCGCCAGGATGGCAGCAACGATAACCGCAATCAGGATCAGCAAACCTATGCCGGCCCAGCAGGCCAGGCGTTTCCCGGGCGATTTCCCCGTCTGTTGCTGTCCGCCTAAAAGATGAGGCTTGCTGTCTTCGTCGTCGCTCGGATGTTGAGGAAAGGTATTCAAAAAGCCTGCCCCAGACTAACAAAGAACTGGGTGGATTTGATTCCAGGCAGTGCGTTGAGGTTGTGACCAATGTCAATCCGTATTGGCCCGACGGGAGTGTTGTAGCGCAATCCGCCGCCAATGCTGTTGGTGTACTGCTTGGCAAAATTGCGGAAGCCGACGTACTGGAACACATTCCCTCCGTCATAGAACACGGCGAATCCCAAGTTCCTGTCCACGAGGGGCAAGGAAACGGGCAGAGGAACGCGGAGCTCGGAATTCAAGATGACCAGTTGCGGACCGCCCACGGGTACGGTAATGAGAGCGCACGTGCTCTTGTCGGCAGGATTGCCGCAAGCCGTGATCGTATGCTGCGGCCCGGCGCCGTTGAGAGGAAAGCCGCGCAAGGTGCTGCCGCCGCCGGAGAAAAATTTCTCGTTGATCGGAACATGGCTTCCCCCAAAGGGTTCTTCCAGACCGATTCTCAGGCTATTGGCCCAAATGATATTGGCCGGGATGCGTCTGTAATATGCGGTTTGGGTCAGCAATCGTGTGAAACTGACATTTGACCCCAGCGCAATCGGATTGAGATCAAACTCGTAGCTCTGGTAAATTCCTTTGTGCGCGTTGATGGGATTATCGCGTGTGTCGCGGAGATAAGCGGCAGACACGGCGGAGAGGCGGATGTGTCGATCCTCGGGCGGCACCAGTTCCGGGATGAGAAGGTTGGTCAGCCCGGTCTCGCTCAGGGTATATTTCAAAAACAAGTTAGTCGTTTGGTCGCGATTCAACGGCAGCTGCAGCTGATAACCGACTTGCGCTTGTCGATAGGTGAAGATGGGGTTTTCACTATTATGCTGTCCGGTAATCGAAAATGTGGATGTCCAATTCGTCCAGCGGAACATCGGGTCGGTATAGGCAAAATTTCCATTCTGCTGGAGCCGCGCCGCTAGAGCAGAGAACGTCAGCGACTCGGCTTTGCCGAACAAGTTGCTGCGCGTGTACTCAATGGTACCGCGAGGGCCCCAGAAGGTTTTTTCGCTGGTCCGGAAATTTGGAGGTAGCGAGGCAGGCGGAATTCCAGGAACCGCTACGGTACCGCTGGGCACGCTTCCACCGCGATTAATCACGTCGAATCCGAAGCCGTAAGTCAGCGTGTTTGGCGGAGCTTCATGCACCTTGATGAGTACGTCTTCCTGGGATTGGATGGTTACTTGGCGCCGGGGGCTGACTTCAGCCCAGTCGAACACCCCCACTTTGTACAAGTTGGTTTCCGAAGCCAGCAGATCGTTTTCCTTGAGCGGCTTTCCGGTGCGGATCCCGGCGGTCTCGCGATCGATCAACTTCTGATGCGTGTCATTACGTCCCAGGGTCACCACCGTTGCCGTGTGCACTTGGGGTCCTTCGGAAATCTGATATTTGACCTGTAAGCGGTGCGGCTGGTTTAGAACCTGTCTGGCTGTCTGCCGGAAAGTAGCGGTCAGGTATCCCAAACTCAAATAGGTGGCTAAGATCTGATTTCGATCTAACTGCACGTTGCGCGCTGAATAAGCCTGTCCGGGGGTTACCTTCAGACCTTTCGGCGCGAGTTTCGCCACCGGAACAGTCTGGTTGCCCTGAATGTCCAGCGTTTCTACGATGTCCTGCGGTCCCTCGTCCACGTGAAATGTGACCAGCAAGTTGCCGCTCTCGGTCGTGACCTGGGGAGTGACCTTCACCGAACTGAAGCCATCTGCTTTGTAAAGATTCTCTATATTTCGAACGCTGGTCCGCACCAGCTGGTTGCTGTACTTGCCATGGGAAAAGAAACGAGCTTTCTCTACTTTTACTTGCGCGAGCAGATCTTTTTCCGATAAATGCCGATTGCCGGCAACGGAAATGGCTTTGACTTTGTGCCGAGGTCCTTTGCTTATCTGATATAGGATCGTCTCGCCCGAATCCTGCTGGTCCACTCTGCTGTCAACCTCCGCATTGAAATAGCCCTTGGCCTGGAAGAAAGCAATCAGGTTTTGCCGACCTTCCTGGATCAGTTCGGGATCGGCTCCTGCCTGCTGGTAAACCGGCAAGAGCTTGCGGCGATCCCGACTCCGGAGGCGCGCTCCTGTAATTCTGACGTGAATGACAGGACCGCTTTTTACGTCGTAAATTACGTTGGCTCGATTCGTTGCCGGCGAATAATCGGATCCCACAAGCTTCACTTGCGCGCCCAGGTGCCCCTGCTCGATGAGTGCATTGGTCAGGGATTGTGTTGCGCGATTAACGGTCCCCATCTTGTAGGTCTTGCCTGGCCTAATAGCGGAGCGGCGCAAGCGGGCGCGGAAGGAACGAAGCACACCCTGCAGAAGAGTCGTTTGCTGGTCGGTTGTTCCTCGGATGATTACCTCGCCGAATTTCGCACGACGGTTCAATTGGATGTGAAAAACGACGTTTGCCAATCCCAGGGGAGGATTGCTCAACACCTCGGGCTGGACTTCTGCCTCGAAGTATCCGTCGCGGCGAAAGAACGTGTCCAGTTCCCGGCTGGCATTGTGAACGTCCGTCAAAGAGTAGGCGCTCTTTGGGGGGTAGTTGGAAACCTGCAACAGGCGCGAATAGGTGAATTTCCTGGTGGCGCCCGGAAACGTGTAAATACCGAAGTAAGTCGCCGGCTGAAGCACGAACAGGACGCGGACGCCATCCGCTTCGGGAAGAACCGCAAGCTCGACATCATCGAAGCGGCCAGTGCGTTTCAGAGCGGCAATCGACTGATCGACTTTGGCTTCCGAAAACGGCTGATTCCTCTGCTGGGCCAGCAAGGGCAGAAGTTGCTCTGTATCCAGATTTGGCCGCCCGGCTAACTCCACGGAAGTAACATTTTGTCCTTCATAAGACCGCAGAACTTCCTTCTCCTGTGGCGCAGTCTTAGGGCTCTCGGCCGCTGTCTGGGTTGGCGTCCCTTTCGTTTCAGAGGGTTGGGACTGCGTAGGCTGCGTGGTCTGGTTATCCTGTCCGATGGCTCGAACCGGGCGAAGTACAGGAGCGAGCACCGCCAACAGACAGACACCATGCACAACGATGGCAATGTGCGGTGGAGTACTGGATCCCATGTTCTTGCCTCATTCGAACCCGGCTCAACTCCAGAAGGCTCACCCGAACACTGGCACCTGGTTCTCACCTCGCGAAGTGAGATGAACAGGAGAGCTAAGAATTTGCCCCGGCGCGCGCGGGCTCTTGAAGTCGAGAGTACGGCACTGCGCTACGCGCACCCGCCGGCAAATCGCTGAGTGCCTGGCCATTTTCATACCTGCCAGGCCGACAGTGAACGACCGATCGCCGGCTTTCTCGAGTGAATACGAGATGATTTTTTCGCTCGAATCGATCAAGGCTCCATCTGTTTCCCGCCAGGGTACCGAGCCCTCCTCGATAAATGCTGCCGCGAATGACAGAAATCGGCTTTGACCGCTATTCGCGATGCTACCGGCTCGCCGCAGTATCCCCAGATCGTCGTGAACAACTAGACGTTTTGACACATTGCTGACCGGATTAACTATACTGCCAAGAACGTTGATCAGAGCTTGGCAAAGCTAGCTCTAAGCCTGGCTAATCGGGCTGCTCTCGGAGTGTCAAGCAATTCGCCGGATGTATCGCGGATCGCTTTCCGGAAGGACGGCGGAGCGGATGGGCGAAGCTTTTGATGAAGCTGGAAACGAAAATACACGAGCTGGCCGCCCATTCGGGCTAACCCTCGCAGAACTGAACCCTGACCTGGGGCCGCTGGGGCGCCTTCTCGACCGGAACCAGGCAAGCAACTTCTCTGGCCTGCTCTGAATCGTAACCGTAGCAGTTTCCTTCTCCTACCCCGCAAAACGGCGACGGTCGTTGACTTTGCGCATATGGAGCGATTAGCATCACCCGGCAGAGATGGTCGTTTTCCATTCCCCGAACACCAGAGAGCGAGCTTGTGGAACAAGTACCTGCCATCTTAGGAGTCTGCGAGATATTCTGGATCGGGGTGCCACAAAGAACTGGTGATTGCGGGCGATGTGTGCATCTACTGGACCAGTGTGCAACTGCACACCATCGGCGAGCGGCTGCTGGGAAGGCGAGGTGCCACACGCGAAGGGAAAATCGTGGCGCGCGCCGCACCAGCGCTAGGAGATTGAGGGCGGAGGTTTCATGGCGGTCGTCGAACGGGTATCTGGTTGTTCGAGCCTGATCGACGTTCTCGATCGAGCATTGGACAAAGGCATCGTCATTGATGCCCGGGTACCCGTTTCGCTGATTGGCATGGATTTGATTACCGTCGAAGCGCGTATGGTGGTGGTTTCGATCGACACTTATCTGAAGTATGCCGATGCAGTCGGCCAAATCCCGGTATTGCGCCCTCCTCGGCTCGCCAGGGTCGGGAGCCAGTGCCGATGACCGTCGCGAGCAAACGACGGGTGAGCCGGACTCCGCTCGGCCGGGTTGCCCATAGAGTGCGATAGCAGTGCGGGAGTAAGATCGGGATGGGAGCCCATTAGTGCGTCCAAAGCTCGATGATTTTCTCGGCGAAGGTACGCGCGATTCGGTCGTCTGTCGTCTACTCGCTGCCGAGCGTTCCGAAGAGATTCTTCCCATCCTGCTCGAAGAGATTGTTCGTCTGGGCTTCCCGCGCGCCTTTATCCTAGACCGCGACTTTGAAACGGGGGAAATCCGTACCGCGGCTTCGCTCCATTGCGACCAGGCCTTCCTGCGTAAGTTCCACGCCTCGGAATGGACCAGTGAGAATCGGATTGTTTCGACTCTGGTAAATGCCAAGCCGGTTCTTGTGCAAGCCGGTTCATCCAACGAGGCCGCGGTTTATCTTCAGCCAATGGTTTACCGCAGCCGTTCCCGCTGTTGGGAGGCGGAAGGGGTACGGCGGCGAACGTGTCTTGCGCTAGAGAATTTTCAGGCTGGAAAAAAATTTCAGGTGCAAGCGCAGACCTGCGACATTTGCAACCTGCGTGCCTATGCGATGTTGGTCGTGGCGGAGAGCCAAACCCGGGTAAGCAAAAAACAAGTACGAGCTCTGCATGTGGTTGTTGACCACGCAAATGTATGCTTCTCGCGGCTATTCAAAGTTGTGCATTATTACAACCGAATGCGAGACATGGAACTCACCATCTCTCGTATGGGTACGGTTATACAAAGCATGGCCGACCCCGTCATTCTTACTGACAACCAGCATCGCGTCATTGTCCAGAACAAGGCGGCCGAGCGCTTTTTCCGAGTACCGGAAGGCGTTTCTGAAGGGGGACGAAGAGCCGTCGAGCTCAACAATCTTTTATTTTCGGCAGCTCTCTCTGCGATGGCTGGCAGCGGCAGAGATGCTTCTCGCGATCTGACCCTAGTCGATGTCATGGAAGGTGAAGAAGTGCTGTTTGAGGCGGTTTGCGGTCCTACCTCTACTGCAGATGGCAGGCGGACTGGCACGGTTACGGTCATGCGGGATGTCACCGACTTACGGCGTGCCGATCAGGAAGTACGCGCCAACCTTGAGAAACTGCGGATGGCCGAAGAAGTGGTGCGCCAGGATCGCGATCGCTTGAACCTGGTTATCGAGAACGTCGGCGATCCGATTATCGTTGCCGATCATTCCGCCAACATTGTCCTGTTCGATCCATTGGCCAAGGAACTTTTTGGGCCATCCGCCAGCTCGCGCGATCCCGAGCTCGTGAAGAACCAAGCTAAGCTGGATGCGTATCTTACGTCGTTCACATTCTCCTTCGTTGACAGGGAGAACAAATCCCTTCGCCTGTTCCACCCCGGAACCCGCGGAGAAATCGAGTATGCAGTGCGCTCCGGCAAAATTTATGACGCCCGCGGACAGGTTGCCTACACTGTGACCGTATTGCGTGATTTCTCGACCTGGAAAAAACTGGAGCAGCTCCAGATGGAGCGGCGCATGCTCGAGATGGAAAGGTTTGCGGCTACCGGCCGGCTGGCGGGCACCATCGCGCATGAGATCAACAATCCTATGGAGGCGATCAAGAACGCTATCTACCTTTTGAAGGGGAAATTAGATCTTTCCGCCGAGCCGGTTTATGAAGTCCTGAAAAACGAGGCCGACCGTGTTACCCGAATTGTTCGCCAGATGTTGGGTTTGTATCGCAACGCCAATCAGCTGGGAACTTTTGATTTGAACGCGGTGATTGAGGATACAGTAGCGTTGTTCGGGCGACCACTACTTAAGACGCGAGTTAGCGTACGTAAGGATCTGGGCAAGTTGCCGGCCATGCGCGGTTCTGCCGATCAATTCCGACAGTTGCTTTCCAACCTGGTAGTTAACGCGCAAGATGCGATGCCGCAGGGCGGTGATCTGATTCTCCGAACCCGCTACCTGCGGGCCTCCGATGGCATACATGGCTGGATCACGATCTCCGTGGTGGACAGCGGCTCCGGTATTTCGAAGGACCTGCGGGCCACCATGTTCGAGCCGTTTGTCTCCAGCAAAGGCGAAAAGGGTACAGGGCTGGGACTATGGATCGTGAAAGGCATCGTGGAGAATCATGTGGGCAGGATTCAAGTGCGCAGCACGGTAGGAAAGGGCACGATTTTCAAGTTGGCATTTCCCATTTCTCACGAGCTGCCAATTCCCGGCCTGCCTGGCTCACCCATGGAAAGGCCTGCGATCGCCGGTGGTGGTTCGTGAAATCGTTGCAGCCGGGGAAGAAGGTATGGCAACCAAAACCATCCGCCGACGGGCGAAAAAAAAGGCGAGCCGAGAAGATCTGCACGTGAAGAGGGCTGATGCGCCCACCCGGACACGAGACATAAAGCCGGGTGAAGGTGGCAGGTATGTGTACGGGATCGTGGAGGCCAAGGCATCGACCACCTTTGGACAAATCGGGATTGGCGGTCAGCAAGACATGGTTTACACGATCAACTATCAGGATATCGCTGCGGTGGTCAGTAAGATTTCGGTCCACATTTTCGATCCCACGCGGGAAAACGCATTAGCTCACGAACATGTGATCGAAACCGTGATGAAAAACTACACCATCATCCCTATGAGTTTCGGCACAGTTTTTCGTACCGACGATGACATTCGCGAAGTGCTTAAAGGCATTTACCCGTCACTCAAAGATGTCCTCGAGCAAATAGCCGACAAATTAGAATTTGGATTGAAAGTGAATTGGGAGCGTGATCAGATCGTGGAAGAGCTGACGCGTTCCGATGAGGAGATTCGTCAAGTTCGCCAGGAAATCATCCGTAAGCATCAGCAGTCGACATACCTGGCGCGTATGCAGCTGGGCCGAATGATTGAGAAGGCCCTGGCAGACAGGTCCAGTCAATATATCCGGGAAATTTATGAAGCGTTGCGCAGCGTTTGCGTCGCATCCCGCGAAAATAAGCCGATTGGCGATAAGATGATCATGAATGCGGCATTTCTAGTCGAGCGCCATCGTGAGGCGGAGTTCGATCAAATTGTCAACAAGACTGCTCGCAAATATGGCACGCGTCTGAAATTCAAATCTACAGGACCGTGGCCGCCTTACAATTTCGTGAATATAAGATTGAAACTGGAGCGGGTTACTTCGCCTTAAGTCAACTGCAGCTTATGCTGCTTACTGACGATCTGCCCCTCACGCCGCTACCGGCTACAAGTTCATCTTGCGAACCCTAGAAATAGCGCCACCGCAACAGTAAGAGCGACGACGCCCGCCCAACAACGCCCGTTGGAACTGCAATTCGGTTTTGGTACTCGCCCTGACCTTTCGACTCGTTCTCAGAGCTTAGTTTGCACTCACCTCATTGTATGCAAACTTGACGTAATCCCTGTTACGCCTTTTCAGCCTAACGTTCACCACCGCAGCTTTTGTGAGCCGAAGCGGCCTAGGGCAAGTTGAAGCCTCCTCCTAGAAGACACAATGATCTTGGTTAGCGAAGGGCCGAAAGCACCCCGGAACTTAGGTTTTCGGCGAGGTACCCGGGATGAGGATCGGTGTGGGAGTGCTGCTAGTTGTCAGCAAAACTGGCTGAGGAACTCTGAAAGGCAAGTACCTCTTGCAAATCCTTACTCAGAGGTCCAAGATTCACGAGTCCAAGGATTGCCTCGGGAGCGGGTTTCTGAAAAAATAAGAGCACTTCATGTCGCAAATAGGCAGTTTTGCGCTTCTGCTGGCTCTCGCCCTGAGTGCGTACGCGTTTTTCGCCGGTATCGCCGCACTGGCCCGCGAGGGTCCGGAGTCGGAGCGTCTCGGAGAGACGGCGCGTCGGGCGGGAATTGCCACATTTGCTGCCGTACTGCTGGCCGCAATCGTTCTGGTCATGGCGGCCTTCGCCGATGACTTCTCGATCGCCTACATCTTCCACCATAGCAATCGTGATCTTCCCGGGCCTTACAAGTTTGCAACCCTGTGGTCGGGACAGGAAGGATCCCTGCTGTTCTGGTCCCTGCTGTTGGCAAGTTATGGACTGGTGCTGCGCTTGCGCCACAAGACCGACCAACGGCTGTTCGCCTATGCGTCGGTGATCATTGCGGCGGTACAGATCTTCTTTCTGCTGTTGCTCAATTTCGCGGCCCACCCGTTTGCGATCATGCAGGGTCAGTTGCCGGCCGATGGGAATGGGCTCAACCCCCTGCTTCAGTATCCGGAGATGGTGATCCATCCTCCCATGCTGTATCTGGGATATGTGGGATTCACCATACCGTTTGCCTTTGCTCTGGGCGCGCTTATCATGCGCTACCCAGGAGAAAAATGGATTCACATCACCCGCCGCTGGACCATGGTGACGTGGGGATTTCTCACCATCGGCATCTTTCTGGGAGCGCACTGGGCGTACTCGGTCTTGGGCTGGGGCGGGTATTGGGGATGGGATCCGGTCGAAAATGCCTCTCTGATGCCCTGGTTGACGGGTACCGCGTTTCTGCATTCGGTCATGATGCAGGAGAAGCGCGGTATGTTGAAGATCTGGAACATGTGGTTGATTTTTGCGACCTTCGGCCTGTCCATCTTTGGAACATTTCTGACTCGCAGCGGGGTAGTCAGTTCCGTACATGCCTTCGCGCAATCGGCCATCGGCAACTGGTTTGTCGCATTCCTGGCGGTAATCGCCGTCACCTGCACCTACTGCTTTTTCAAGAACAAATCGCATCTACGCAGTGAGCACAAGCTGGAATCGTTGGTATCGCGCGAATCGAGCTTTTTATTCAACAATCTGCTTTTGCTCTTGGCCTGCTTCACAGTTTTGTGGGGCACCTTGTTCCCGATCCTTTCCCAATTGGTTCAGGGGACCAAAGTTACTGTCGGACCGCCGTTCTTTAACAAGGTCAACGTTCCGGTTGCCCTGCTGCTTCTCCTATTGACGGCTGTGGGTCCGCTTCTTGCTTGGCGAAAGACTTCCCTCGAAAGCCTGAAGCGGAATTTCTTATGGCCTACTATGGGAGCAGCGTCGGTCGCAATAGCGCTACTAGTCCTGGGCGTAAGGCCGTGGCGGGATGTGTCTTACTTCTACTCACTCATGACGATTACGCTGTCGGCGCTGGTTGCCTTTACGGTGATTTCTGAATTTCTGCGCGGCGGACGTGTGATCGCGGACAAAACTGGACGCACTCTGCCGGCCTCGATGATTCGCCTGTGGCACCGCAATACTCGTCGCTATGGCGGATACATCGTGCATTTCGGGGTGGTGGTGGTCATGATTGGTCTGGCCGGCTCCGCCTTCAATCAGGACAAAGAAAAGGAGATGGGTTACGGCGATCAATTGACGATTGGCCCCTACCAGCTGGTTTGCCGCTCTTATACCCAGGACTCGAAACCTAATTACGAAAGCGAATGGGCCGTCATTAACGTTTACAAAAATGGCCAGCCTCTGACTACGATGTATCCGGAGCGTCGCTTTTACCGGGCTAGTCAGCAGACCTCCACGATGGTCGCTAACCGTTCCACGATCCAGGAAGATCTTTATATCGTTTATGAAGGTCTTAACCAAGACACTGGCCGGCCCATCATCAAAGTTCACCTGAACCCGCTGGTGATGTTGATTTGGCTTGGGCTTCTGGTCATGGTCTTTGGAACTATCACCGCGCTGATTCCCAACGCGGCGCCGGTACGCGCCACTGTGCCCGCCCGGGTACGAGCGGCGCCGGTGGGAGTTGAGGATTAATATTTTCACCATGTGGTACCAATCCCAATCATTCAGACGTACGACACAAATTGTCTTGCTCACCTTCGCCATTCTGGCCCTGATGGGGGCAGGGGACGATGAGAGCCGGTTTCAGGGGCTCGGCCACCGCATGATGTGCGTGTGCGGGTGCGGTCAGATTCTGCTGGAATGCAATCACGTGGGTTGCCAGTATTCGGATCGCATGCGCTCTGAACTGTTGGCTGCGCTTGATCGTGGCGACAACGATGACCTAATCACACAGGCATTTGTTCAAAAGTACGGTACAACGGTAATTGCAGCTCCCACCACGACCGGCTTCAATCGTTTGGCCTGGATCATGCCGTTCCTGGCCCTGGTTTTAGGTTTGGTTACAACTGCGCTGATCGTGCGGGAGTGGAAAGACCGTCCGGCGCCGGCCACGCCCGCTGGCGTGGTACCGGTTACTGGGTCGGAGCTTGAGACGTTCCGCCGCCAGGCTCGGGAGGAGACCGAACTATGACGGCTATGGTGTGGTTTATATGCGTTTTTGTCACCGTCAGCGCTGTCCTGTACGTCTTCTATCTACCCGGAACTTTGCAGCTTGGCCCCAAGAAAACACGCGCCGCCTATCTGCGCGAACGCAAAGAAGTGGTTTACGAAAACCTGCGCGACTTGAATTTCGAGTATAAGGCAGGCAAGTTTCCTGAAGCGGATTACGAGAACATGAAGGTATCGTTGGAAGAAGAGGCGGCGGCCATCCTTGCAGAGATCGCTCACCTAGAGGCGGCGGCCGCATCCACAGCATCGGGAAAGGGAGCAAGAGTTTGAAAGATTCGCTGAACCTCACGAGTTGGACATCGCCGCGCAGTGCGCGCGGTACATACGGCGCGCTTGCCGCGGCGCTCGTGATAGCCGTGATGCTGGCTCCTTTTGCCTCCGGCCAGAGCCTTGAAGGTACCGTTAGGAACGGCACTACCGGCAAGCCCGCCGCCGGCGATGACGTCATCCTGCTAAGTCTGGGGCAGGGCATGGAAGAATCGGGACGTAGCAAAACCGATGCCAACGGCAGGTTCAGCTTCCCGGCAGCACCAGGTGGTACTCCCCACCTGATTCGTGTGATCCATCAGGGGGTCACGTATCACAAAATGGCGCCTCCAGGAACCGCGTCCGTCGAGGCTGACGTCTTCGATGTAGCCAAGAAAATCGAGGGGCTAACGGTGGTTGCCGACGTGATGCGTTTCGAAACGGATGGCAACAATCTCCGAGTGACACGTCTGTTCGCAGTAGAAAACAATTCTAGTCCGCCTAAGACGCAGATGAACGATCACAATTTCGAGTTTTACCTTCCAGAGGGAGCTCTGATCGATCAAGCGATGGCCAAAACGGCGAATGGCGAGCCCATCAATGCCAGCGCGGTTCCTCAAGCGGACAAGAACCGGTACGCATTCATCTTCCCGCTGCGACCCGGCGAAACTCAGTTTCAGATTGCCTATCATCTCCGGTATTCAGGAGAAGCGAAGTTAAGTCCCAAATCTTTGTATCCCGTCAGTCACTTCGTGGCTATGTTGCCGAAATCAATGAAATTCTCCGGCCCCGCATCATTCCAGTCCATGCAGGATCCGGACCAGACCGAAGCACAGGTCGAAGTGGTTTCGAACGCGCAGCCGAGCCAGAACCTGACGTTCACCATATCCGGCTCCGGTGTGCTCCCTTCCCGTACTGAGGGTGCCGGGGGCGGAGGTGGATCGATGGGCGGCGGCCAAGCGTCTGCCGATAACCGTCCGGGCGGAGGGTTAGGCCCGCCGCTGGACGCGCCTGACCCATTGGAAAGGTTCCGCTGGTACATTTTGGGCGGCTTCGGCGCCGTGCTGGCCGTAGG